>Ga0315283_10005822_pt1 | contig 10922 bp, 7 predicted proteins | sample YL17G09_0_MG_FD_204541 | JGI IMG/M metagenome (GOLD analysis project Ga0315283, IMG submission 204541) | Sediment microbial communities from Yellowstone Lake, YNP, Wyoming, USA - YL17G09_0 | ecosystem: Environmental > Aquatic > Freshwater > Lake > Sediment | place: USA: Wyoming | collected...
GCCCCCCCCCCCCCCCCGCGAGTCGCACGCAAACAGCCACCTCTCTTTTTGGAGGCCCGCGCACGGGCAGCAGACCTGCCCGCACCCGCTCTCTCACACCAGGGGCGCAGAAAGTGGCCGCTTGTTTCCCCGGATTCGGCTTGACCGGGGCGGAATGGCGACGCCAAGGCCCCGTGGCGACGCTTTCTCGGGGGGGGCGAACGAAAAGAGAGCATTCCCCTCCACCATTCGCGCCGCGGTTCGCCGCGCTGCTGCCGCTGGCCAGGAGGCCTCACGCCCCCAGCGCCCACACACACACCAGCCCCCACCCCCCCTCCATGTCACACACTCACCAGCGCCGCCGCGGCAGGCTCTTTCCCAGCATCCGCTTCATAGAAGCGGGCCTTGGCCTCGTCCCCGCTCGCCCGGGCGGCCGCAGCCAGGTCCGGGAGCGGCGGAAACAGGGTGGAGAGTAGGGCCGCGCAGGTCCGGCCAATGGCGCCCGGCGGGGGCTTGGCCTCCTCGGCTGTAATGGCGGGGGGCATTGGGTGTGTGAGGCGTGTGTTTTTTTGGGGGGCGGGGGGGCAGTGTGTCGAGGGGAGAGGGATGTTGCGCGTGTTGGAGAGTGAAAGCGCAACAGATGAGGGGCGCCCTTTTTTTCTCTCTTGGCACAATTTTTTTTTCTCTCACGTCCGTGCGCTGGGCGCTCACTCACTCACTCACACACTCCCCATGCGCACCTCGTTCCCCACTCTCGCCACCCGGTGGTTGGCCAGCGTCCGGGCGCCGGCGGCGGCGGCGTCGGCGGCGGGCACTCCTTCTTTCACGCCGCATGCACTCTTCTCATCATCCCCCGCACCCGCTTCGTCCGTCCCGGCCCTCGCCGACTGGGCGACCGTCGACCCGGATGGCGGGGGCTGGCAGGCTTACAACCTTGGTGAGGTTTTGAGACAATGAAGGAGAGGGATGGAAAGCGCGGAGAGAAGACACACGTGCGCTCTGCCCTTTCTCCACGCCCCGCGCCTCTCTCTCCTCAAAAACACACACCCACCTGGGGCCCTTTTTTTGCTCTTGCACCGCGTCTCACACTCCTCTCTCCTTTACACTCCTCTCTCCTCTCACCCCCGCACCACCCCAGTCAACGGTGCCTGGACCCTCCCCGCCGCCTGCGCCACCATCCCGGACCCGCTGACGGGCGCGCCCATGGCGCACGTCCCGGCGACGACCGCCGAAGAGGTCGCACCTTTTTCGAGCGCGCTCGCGGCCGTCCCAAAGTCGGGCCTCCACAACCCCCTCAAGCGGCCGGACCGGTACGTCCACTACGGCTCCGTGACGGCCAGAGCCGCCGCCGCCCTGGCCCAGCCGGACACGCACGCCTTCTTCAGCCGCCTCGTCCAGCGGACGTCCCCCAAATCGTCCTTCCAGGCGGGCGCCGAGGTCACCGTCACCCGGCGCTTCCTGGAGAACTTCTCGGGCGACGCCGTCCGCTTCGCCGCCGCCGGCTTCACCGTTCCGGGCGACCATGCAGGGCAGGCGTCGACGGGGCACCGGTGGCCGTACGGCGGGGTCGGCCTGGTCACGCCCTTCAACTTCCCCATCGAAATACCCGCCCTCCAAGCCCTGGGCGCGCTTTACATGGGCAACCGCCCGCTCATCCACGTCGACGCCCGCGTGGCCATCGTGTTCGAGCAGTTCCTGCGGCTGCTACACGCGTGCGGCATGGCCCCCGGCGATGCGGACCTGCTGCACGCGACGGACGGGCGGGTCGTCCAAAAGGCGCTCGTCGACGGCCAGGCCAGGTCGACGCTCTTCACAGGCTCGCGGGCCGTTGCGGAGCGCCTGTCGGCCGCCCTGGGCGGGCGCATCTTCCTGGAGGACGCCGGCTTTGACTGGAAGGTCCTGGGCCCAGACGGGCCGGCTGATGAGGCCCACCTGGCCCACGCCGCCTGGACGGCGGACCAGGACGCGTACGCCTGTTCGGGCCAGAAGTGTTCCGCCCAGTCGATGCTCTTCATGCACGAGCGCTGGGCGCAGGCGGGGTTCGAGGGGAGGCTCAAGGCGCGGGCGGCCCGGCGCAAGCTGGCTGACCTCACGGTCGGGCCCGTCCTGACGTGGACCACGGACAGGCTGCTGGAGCACGTGGGCAAGTGCGTGCTTTGTGCTTTGCGTTTTTGAGAGAGAGAGAGATGGGGGCGGGTTTTTCTCTCTCAACCCTCCACACTCACATTTTTCCTTGTCCCCCCCCCCCCCACCCCACACCCCCCCACATGTCACAGGCTTCTCTCCATCCCGGGCGCCCGCCTCGCCTTTGGCGGCACCCCCTTGCCCGGCCCACACGCCATCCCCCCTCAATACGGGGCCATCGCCCCCACCGCGGTCTGGGTGCCGCTGGCGTCCCTGGCGGACCCGGCACTCTTCAAGCTCGCGACGACGGAGGTGTTTGGCCCCGTGCAGGTGCTCACCACCTGGGCGGACGGCGACCTGCCCGCCGTTTTGAGCGCTTTGGAGGCCATGGACGCCCACCTGACGGCCGCCATCGTGTCCAGGGACGCCGTCTTCATCAATGAGGTGCTGGGATCGACCGTCAACGGGACAACGTACGCCGGCGCGCGCGCGCGGACGACGGGCGCCCCCCAAAACCACTGGTTCGGCCCGGCGGGCGACCCGCGGGGGGCGGGGATCGGGACGAAGGAAGCCATCCGCCTGGTGTGGTCGTGCCACCGGGAGGTGATCAGTGATGTGGGGCCCCTGCCGGCCGGGTGCGAGGTGGAGGGCGCGCTGGAGACGAGTTGAGGGGATGTGTGTGTGTGTGGCGTGTGTGTATGTATTTTTCTCTCTGAGGGCCGTATGTCCGCGCTTCGTAACTCCCGCGCCCCCATTACTGACAACTGTGCGTAATACACAGTAAGGCGGTGTACTGGAGATCAGAAACAGAGCGAAGAAAAATATCAACAAAAAAATAGACACGCTCAAGCTGGCTGCCCCAGGCACGCCAGCCACCCCCGGCGCCGGCCGCCCGCCTTGCCGCTCCCACCACTGCCCGCCAGCAGCCACCCGCCGCCGCCGCCCGCACTGCTTGGCCGCCCACCCCCGCCAGCAACAGGCGGGGGAGGGGATGGCGGCGGCACGCCCACCAGGCCCCAGCCCCCGCCCTTGGACCGGCGCGAGCCCAGGCGGGCCAGGGCGGAGGAGGAGCTTGGCGGCGCCCCGTGGGAGGGGCCAGGGCTGCTGCCCCCACCCCCGCCGGACACCGACGGTAGCGCCGCTGCAAGGCACCCACCGCCCTCCTCGACCGCTCCAGCGCCGCCGGTCGGCGGCGGGGCGGGCACGCGGATGGGCTTGGCGGTGATGGAGGTGTACAGGGCCTCCAAAAAGGGTGCTGGCAGGTCGGCCCCGCCGTTGATGCCCCGGTTGTTGGCGACAAACTCGGCCGCGTTCATCTTGCGTTTCACGGCCACCGTGTGCGCGTCCGTGTTGAGCAGGATGGCGGAGAAGGCGAGAACGTGGACGGCATCGGCGGACGCGAAGGCGAAGGTCGGGTGGGAGGGCGGACGCGGAGCAGGCTGAGCAGGCGCGCACAGGGGTGGTGGTTGGAGGGGCGGCGGGCTGCTGCTGGCGGTTGCCGCGGCAGCGCCGCCCTCCTCCGCCCCCGCCGCCCTGCCGCCGCCCGGCCCTGGTGCCGCGTTGGCGCTGTAGTACGCCTGTGACCAGGCGTCCAGCACCCGGTAAATCTTTTGGGCCTCGCCCGGCAGGCGGAAGCCGCCCAGGAAGGAGCGCAGGCTGCCCTCAAAGCAGGCGCCCGCCCAGGGGAAGGACCGGGCGTACGCGTCCAGCACCGCCAGCGCGCGCGGGGCGGGCTCGCCCAGGAGGTCGCCGATGACGGCCCGGGAGAGGCCGGGGGTGGTGCGCAGGAAGCGGGCGACCGCGACGGCGTCCTCATCCTTCGGGGCGGCCGCGTCTGAGGCCGAGGTCTTGGGGGGGGGGGGGAAATGAAGGGGAAGGGGAAGGGGTGAGTGGGCGTGTTGGGGTCGAGCGAACAGCGTGCCGCGCACTGACACCCTTTCTCTTTACCTTGGCCGCGTGCGCCGCCATGGTCTCCATCAAGAGGGTGGCCGCCTTCAGTTCGCCAGAGGCGAGGGCGGCGGCAGCGCCGTTGCGTGTTGCGTCGACGGGCATTGGGAAAAAAAAAAAAAACGGGCGGCGGGCCACGCGCAGAGGCACAGGCTGGAGCTGGCCACAGCCAGGAGTGCCAGTGCTGCGGGTGGTGTGTGTGTGTGTGTGTGTGTGTGTGTGTGTGTGTGTGTGTGTGTGTGTGTGTGTGTGTGTGTGTGTGTGCGCGCGGAAAGAGAGAGGGGGAACGTGGGGCTGGGGGGTTTTGGGCCGCGAGTGAACCCACAATTTTTTCATTTTCACTTCACCTCCGCCCCCGCTTCGCCGCCCCGCGCCCTCGCCCACCACCACCACCACCAGGCGACGGCGCGTCCGGAGCAGGCCGCTTGGATGACGGTGGCCCAGAGCTGCGCCCCCTTCCCCGATCGCCCCCGCGGCCACCGCCGCGTCCACCGCCGCGCCCCCGCACGCCTCCAGCCCCCAGACCGCCCCGCACCCCCCCCCCCGTCGCGCGCGCCGTCCTTGCCCGGCTCAGCCCCGCCAGGCTTTCCGGCTGTTCGCCCACCTGGCGCACGTACTCGGCGACGTCATCATCCGCGGCCGCCACGGCTGCGGCCGCCCGGGCGGCGTGGGCTTCCGCGTCGTCCGCCTCCCTCTCCCACCACTGCTTCTTCTTCTTCTCGTCGGTGGGGCCGGCGCTCTTCCCACCCGCCGCGTCGGCGGCCGCCCGCGCCGAGGCCGCCCGTTTTTTGGCGACGTTTGCTTCCTGGGCCGCCCGCCGCCCCGCCCGCGCCCGGGCCGCCCCCGCCGCGCTCGCATCCCCGGCCCTCACATCCGCCGCGGACCGGGCCTCGTGCGCGTGGAAGAGGACGGGGCCGGCGCAGAGGCCGCCCTCGACCTTGACAGCCTCCAGCTCCAGGCGGGGGCCCAACTCGTGGACGCGCACCCGGGCGGCCCCGCCCGCCCCGCCCGCCCGGGCCAGCGGGGAGGCGAGCGTGACCCGCGTGTCGGGCTCGCCCTCCGACTCACTGCCCGCGGCGAGGAGGTCGGCGACGTCCGCCGCGGCGCCCGCGCCCGGTGGGAGCGCGTGCCGCCCGACCAGCGCGCGCACACCGGGCGACACCCCCGCCGGCGCCGCCGAGATGGAGTAGTGGCGCAGCGACAGCCGGCCCTCGCCCTCGTACGACAGCAGCACGACACGTCGGCAGGCCGCCAGGCGGGCGGACCGGACGTCGATGGGCGGGAAGGCGGAGCGGAAGAGTTCGGCCGCGAGGGCGGCCGCCGCGTCGGGGGACCCCCCCCCGACGACGGGCGGGGGCGCCGGCCTGGCCGCCGGCCCGCCCCCGCCCAGCGCGTCCCCCCCCCCTCCGCCCGGAAAGTTCTGGAGGACGACCAGGGGCGGGGTCGCCCAGGCGGACGACGGCGCGCGCGGGCGGGCCTGGGAGGCGAGGACGTCCCGCATGAGCGAGTAGGCCCGCACCCGCAGGGCGAGGGTGGGGCCGTGCGGGGCTTTGGCGATGCGGAGGTAGGAGGCGGACGCCGTCGCGGTCAGGATGAAGAAGTGGGTGACGCCCAGGGGGCCGGCCAGGTCGACAAAGTCGCGGAGGGCGTTGCGCTTGGACTCCTATGAGGAACATATGGAGCCAGTGAAATGATTGATGAGGGGGGCGGGGGGGGGGCGTTGAAAATGATGGGAGCGCCGCGCGCCGTTCACTGTTTCTCTGCTTCTCTCCCTTACCTTGAGCCGGGAGGCCGTGTTGGGGGCCATCATGCGGCGGAGGTCGGCCTCCAGGGGCTTCATCAGGGGCTGTATTGGTTGCGAGCGTGATGGCGATGAGGCGTCAGTGAACAGTGAACAGTGAAGGTTGAGAGAAAGCATGTTTTTTTGGCGAGGCGGCGGCGGCCCGAGCCCGCCCGCATGCGGCCTGCTTTGTGTGTGTTCCACTCTCTCCTCCACTCCATTTTACTCACCCCATGCCGCCCCCGCCAGAATACGAAGGTTTTGGGGCCCTTGTTGGCCTCGGGGCCGTCGGGCAGGTGGGTGCGCTTCTTGCGCTGTGTGTGAAAGGGAAAATGATAAGAAAGAGGCGTGTGAGCGGGGCCTCGGCGGCCGTGGGTGAGGGAGGGAGCACGCGCGCCTTTCTGTTACTCTACTTTCCGCGGGGCTGAGGCGTGTGTGTGTGTGTGCATAGATGGCGTGTCTCAACGTACCCGCTTCGTGCGCGCCATGTTTTCACTTCAGACAAACTAGACGGGGAGAAAGAAGAGGAGGAGTGCACGCCTAGGCAATTTGTTTTTTTCTCTACCTCAGCTCACACTTTTCATTTCTTTTTCCATTTTCTTCCCGGGAGTCGGTGCGTTAGCGCGTGGTTTCAGAGTGGTCCCTCTGTGCAACACGTTCCCCTCCCTGTACCCTAGCATGGTGGGCAGACAGTCTGGAACGGGCGGCGCCCAGGGCGCGCGTGGGGCGCCGATAAAAAGAAAGAGGCAGTCTTCGTTTGTTCGGGCTGCCCTCTCCCCTCCCCGCCGCCCCCCACCCGCCGCAATTTCGCGCCCCGCGCTCACGCTCGGCGCAGATGCCAACCGATCTCACACCCCTTATTTCTTTACCTACCTTCCCACAGAGTTGAACTTTTAGTTCGACGCGTCTGCACTCCCCCCCCCAAAAAAAAAACTTCGTCTCCCCTTTCCTCCCTCCACGCACAACAACACTCGTTCAAAAACACCATGCTCATCCCCAAGAAGAACCGTCGGGACGTGTACAAGCACCTGTTCAAGGGTGAGTGTGGAGAGAGAAGCGGTTGGCGACCGATCGGGGCGAGCACGTTCCGCCGGCGGCCTCGGCAATCGGCGGCTCTTTTTTTCTCTCGCCGCCCGTCGCTCACGCCTCCACCACCCCCTTCACACCCACTCCCACCATGCACAGAGGGCGTCCTGTTCGCCGAGAAGAACTTCACCCTCGCTGAGCACCCGGAGATCCCGGGCGTGCCCAACCTCCAGGTGAGGGAGAGAAGAAGGAGAGACCGATCGAAAGCGCGCTCCCACCCCCCGCCCCCTGCCCCCTCTCTCCCCAAAAGGCCCCTCAGCCCCGTTCACTCACCCGCCCCTCCCTCTCCTTCCTCTGCCTCCAGGTCATCAAGCTCATGCAGTCCTTCAAGTCCAAGGAGCTCGTCACGGAGCGCTTCGCCTGGCGCCACTACTACTGGTTCCTGACGGACGAGGGCATCGAGCACCTGCGCGAGGTCCTCGCCCTGCCCGCCGAGATCGTGCCCGCCACCCTCAAGAAGTCGACGCGCGCCCTGGAGCGCGGCCCCGCGGACGTGCGGGGCGACCGCCCGCCCCGGGCGGGCGGCGACCGGGGCGGCTACCGTGACGGGCCCCGCCCCTCGGGCGGCGGCTTTGGCCGTGGCGGCGGTGACAAGGAGGGCGCGCCCGCGGGATACCGCCCCTCCTTTGGCCGGGGCGGCGGCGCGCCCCCGCCTTAAAGGGAAGGACAGGAGGCTCCGAGGATGATGTTGAGTGAGGAGGCGTGTTTTTGGAGTGCAAGGCCGTTTGGTGTGCGGAGGGAGAGAAACGGGGCGAGTACCTCTTGAGGTGTAAAACCACTTTACGTCCTTTGTCGTGTTGCCACAACAGCGGGGCCGGGGTTCTCTTCTCTTTGGGCCCCCCTCCACATTGATATCTTTCTTTTTTTTCCTGCCCGCCCGTCACTCTCTCGCCACCTGCATGGCCCTGCCCCTGACCCCAGCCTGCCTGGCGTAGACCACACAGATTCCCGCCCTGCTCACACCCTCAGGGCAGCAGCGCACGGAGGCCACGCGCACGCCCCCCTTCCCTCCGATATGGGTGGCTGTGCCCTCCTCTCGGCGCGCGGGGGCCCGCCCGGCTCGTCGGGGCGGCCACTTGGGGCGACGCCCGTCCCGGCCCGCACGCCTAGCAGGCAGATAGTGACACGCACGGTGCGGCAGGTGAGCGAGGCGTGTGAGGTAGAGCAGAGCGGGGACGCGGGGCGGGCTCAAAGGCCGGGCCTTTGGTTTTCGCCGGCGCTCCCCCTCTGTTTGTGTGTGTGTGTGTGTGTGTGTGTGTGTCGCGACGCCGCCCCACCTTTCCGGCCCACACCCCGTGTCGCCCCAGAAACGGGCAGGGTCGAACCTCGGCCTTCTCCCGGTGCGCAGGTTACGCGGCCCGAGGCGGCACGCCCCGTCCAAACGCGCGTCCTTTTCGCAACCCCCTGTCGCCGCCCGTCTCGCTGCCCTCCTTTTTTTTCGCCTGCCCTGAATTTTTCCCTGACAACCTCCTCTTTCTCTCTCTCCTCCCAGCCCCTGGCCGCCACCCCACGCCCCTCCCCGCCCTCCCCGCCGGGTAGCCCGCGCGCCGCCCGCCCGCCCGTCAGCAGGGCGACGCCGACCGCCGCCGCCGCCGCCGCCCCGCCCCGGCTGACACCGAGAAGTGGGGCCGCCGGCCCCATAATTCTCCAGCCCGCGCCTGCGCCGCCTGCTCCCTCCCCTCCCTCCTCCGCCTACCTGCTGGACGAGATCGCGACCGCCCGCGCCGCGCGGCGGGGCGCCCCGGCGGTAGTGCCGCCTCCACCGCCACAGGAGGAGCAAGCGGAGGAGGAGGAGGAGTCTCAACCCCGCGTGATACTGAGCGCGGAGGAGGCGGAGCGGGCGCTCCTGTTTGCGACTGCGGCCGCCCTGATCGCGACCGAGGGGCCTGCCAAGCAAAAACCGCAGACGTGCCGCCTGTGCGGCCAGCAGGGCCACAACCGGCTGCGGTGCCCGGTCCGCCCCGAGGCGTCGGCGGCCGAGCGCGCGGAGCGGAGCGCGCGGCGGGCGGCCGCCCGGGCGGCGGGCCTCGGCTGGGGCGGCAGCAAGGCCTCGCCGGCGTCCGCCCGCAGGGGGAAGACCTCCCAGTTCCGGGGCGTCTCCTTCCGGGAGGAGATGGTGCTGGGCGCCGGGGGCGCGGCGACCCGGCCGCCGGTCGGGCCGGGCGAGGTGGTGCCCTACCGCCAGGCCGGCCCCTGGCGCGCCCAGGTCTGGGACGCCGACGCGGAGCGGACCCGCTTTGTCGGCCACTTTGCGGACGAGGAGGCGGCCGCCCGCGCGCACGACGCTGCGCTGCTGGCCCTCCGCGGCCGCTCCCCCGCCACGGCCGCCCTGCTCAACTTTCCGCCGCCGCCCACCGCCACGGCGGCCCCGCTCCCCCTGACGGGGGACGCGATGGCCGCCGCGGCCGCGGAAGCCATCCTGCGGGCGTGGGAGGGCGGGGCGGCCCGCCTGCGCGTCGACTTCCTCCTGCCCGACGAGGAGGACGCGCCCGGCCCGGGCGACGCCGCCCTCGCGCCCACCCCCCCGGGCGGCGGCGCCGGCCCCAAGCCCTTCACGGCCGCCGAGTCCGCGGGCGTGGCGGGCACGACCCCGACCGCCCGGTTTGCGACCGCGCGCGCGCTCGCGGAGGCCACCCTGCGGCTGGTCAAGGCGGACCGCCGCCTCCAGGGCCGCCTGGCGATGGCGTGGGTGGACCGGAACGACCTGTGCTGCGAGTGGGTCGGCGACCGCCTGGCGGCCGTCCTGTCCCCCACCCCGGACGCCCTGCCACGGCTGCGCGCGCTGGCGGACGCCGACCCGGCCCGCCCGCTCATCGTGTTCAACCCCGCCTGGGGCGAGCCCGCCGCGCCGGGGGCCGGGCGGGCCAACGTGGTGTCCGACTTCGGGCTGGGCCGGGCCGCCCGGGAGGGCGAGGCCTGGGCGGCGACCTTCACGCCGGCCGCCGTGCTTGCGCGCGCGCGGGTCAAGGGGCGCGAGCTCCGCCTCTTCCACGCGGCGGGTGGACCTTGGCAGACGCACGCGGTCTGGCCCAACGGCCGGGGCGCGGCCCTGGTGGGCACGGACGAGGCCCGCCCCTCCTACGCCCGCCTCGCCGAACTGGCCGCGACCGTGCCGGGGGGCCGGCGCGGGTGGGCCGGCCTGCTGGACGGCGGGAAGCAGGCGGCGGCCCAGGCTGGTGGCGGCGGAGGCAGTGGCAGTGGCGGCGCCGGCGCCGGCGGCGGCGCCGGCGGAGGCCTCCCAGCCGGATGGGAGGCCTCCGCCCTGCCCTCCGCCCTGCCGCCGCCGCCGCCCGTGCCCAACACCCGGTACCGGCGGCCGCGGGCGGCGACCGCCGAGAAGGCGGCGCCCGAGGAGCGGGCCAGCGCTGCTGCGCCTGCTGCGCCTGCTGCGCCTGCTGCCGAGCCTGCTGCTCCCCCTCCCTCCGCCGGGGCCGACGAAGACGACGACCCCACGGGCGCCTGGCAGCCGGCCGCCCGGGACGTGCGCATGGACCCGGTCATGGCGGTCGCCCGCTGGTTGGGCAGTGGCGGGGAGGGCGGCGGGCCGGGCGGGCGGAAGGCCGCTGGTGCCCGGGCCTCGCCGCCCCGCCCTTGGGAGTGACTGATATTTATTTGTTGTTTATTTGTTTGTTATTGTTGGGTGAGGAAAGTCGGCCGATTCTGTGTGCGTGTATGTGTAGCTTATTTCCTTTGGCAGTCAAATCACCATCCGAAGAGAGTTCGGCGGCGGGCGGCAGGGCCCGGTGTCGTCGGGAAAAGGAGGGTAAAGGAGAGAGGGGAAAGGTCTCGAGTTTTTTTTTACCCACCATCCGTTAGTTTCGTATGCATCACACGCGTTACACACACATATTTTAAAAGGGGAACTCTCTAATCAAATGGAGGTCTTAGTTCGCAGGTCGGGCGCGGGGGAAGTTTGCGGGGGCAGTTCGCGGGGGCTCGTGCGGGGCGTCTAATCCAAAACGCCTTTCAAAAAGCGCTCCCACACAAATGATGGGGTGGGGTGGGG
>Ga0315283_10005824_pt1 | contig 10921 bp, 9 predicted proteins | sample YL17G09_0_MG_FD_204541 | JGI IMG/M metagenome (GOLD analysis project Ga0315283, IMG submission 204541) | Sediment microbial communities from Yellowstone Lake, YNP, Wyoming, USA - YL17G09_0 | ecosystem: Environmental > Aquatic > Freshwater > Lake > Sediment | place: USA: Wyoming | collected...
CAGGCGGGCCAGCTCGAGCTGCTCGGGGCTCGAGGCTCGAGGTCTCGGCCTGGGGGCGAGGCCCGCGAGGGCTCCCGCGTCCCGGCCCCGCCGCCACTCGCTGATGTGCGAGGTGTAGAGGCCCTCGCGGCGGAGGATGGAGCCTCGCGACCCGTCGGTGGGAGCAGCTTCGTACTCCGCGAGGACGCGAGCCTTGTACTCGGCGCTGAACGTCCGGCGCACCGGGCGCTCGGGCAGGCTGGGGTCTCCGTCCATGGCCGCATGATGCGCGCGCTCCATGGTCAGGGTGGTCAGGGTCATGGTCGTCAGATCGGTCCTTCTCGCCCAGAGGGAGGATGGGCTACTGCCCGTGTCTCACCTCAGCCTGACAGACAGGGGCGACCGCGGAGGACGCCCCCAGGATGTGGAGGTGGCAGTCGACCAAGCGTCAAGAGCAGCCGTCTTCCGGTACCAGCTCGTCCTCGCGATCGAGGATGCGGCCGCGACGTTCGCCGACCGATTCGACGCGGTCATGCTCCCTGGCGATCGAGCGACTCTGCGACGAGTCGACCGAATGCCTCGACGACCCGGCAGCCACGACATGTCGGTCGTCGAGGTTCACCCGTCGTCGCGAGGGCACCTCCCAGTGGGCGCACCAGGTGCGCCTCAGTCATCATTACGATGAACTACGCCAGCAGCTACTAGGGAGTCTGATGAGGCTGCTCTTCATCGGCGGCACCGGCCTGATCAGTTCGGCCTGTTCGGACCTGGCAGTGGCACGCGGCCACGACGTGTGGCTCCTCAACCGCGCGGCATCGACCAGGTACCCGCTGCCCCAAGGCGCGCACGTGCTTCGAGGGGATGTGCACGGCAAGGAGGAGGCGATTGCCCGTCTGCTGCGCGGTGACGACTTCGATGCCGTCGTGGACTGGATCGCCTATACGCCCGACGACATCGAACGAGATATCCGACTGTTCGGGGGAAGCACCCGCCAGTTCGTCTTCATCAGCTCGGCGAGCGCCTACCAGAAGCCGCCTGCCCACTATCTGATCACCGAAGAGACGCCGCTGGACAACCCGTTCTGGAAGTACTCTCGGGACAAGATCGCCTGTGAGCGCCGCCTGATGGACGAGTACCGACGCCGCGGCTTCCCGGTCACCATCGTCCGTCCCTCGCACACCTACGGACCCTCGCAAGTCCCACTCGCGGTCAGCTCCGGGCGGCATCCCTACACCGTGGTCGACCGCATGAAGCGAGGGCGGGAGGTCATCGTCCCGGGCGACGGGACGTCGCTGTGGGTCCTGACCTGGAACGCAGACTTCGCGGTCGGCCTGGTCGGCCTGCTCGGGCGAGAGGAGGCCGTGGGCGAGGCCTTCCACATCACCTCCGACGAGGTCCTGACCTGGAACCAGATCTATGCGGAGGTCGCCCGCGCGGTGGGCGTGGAGCCCAACATCGTCCACGTCCCCTCGGGCTTGATCGCTGCCTATGACCCGGAAGCGACCGGCAGCTTGCTCGGCGACAAGGCCAACAGCGTCGTGTTCGACAACGGCAAGATCAAGAGGTTCGTGCCCGAGTTCGGCTGCCGCGTCCCCTTCCACGAAGGCGTGCGCCGGGCGATGGCGTGGTACGACGTCGACCCGGCCGGCCGCACGATCGACGAGGTTGCGGAGCGGACGTGGGACGCCATCCTGGCCGCCCACGCGCAGGCCTTCCCGATGCGCTGAACCGCTGGTGTCCCGCCGTGGCACCAGGCGGTCAGCCCTGAACGCACCCAGGGCCTTGCGTCACCGACGGCGGACGCGAGCAGATCCCGGGGTCCGTGCGCGGGCACAGGGACTCCCAGAACGACGCCGAGGCACGACCGCCCGATGACATTCGAACGACGCCCTGTGCCATCCGGTGTCTGCCTCTCGGCGGGCGCACGCCTGATTAGCCCATCGGCTCGATGAGCGCCCGCCCCGTGCTCCGTTCGCACCCGGACGTCGCTGACCTCCGGGCGACACCGCTACTTCTCGTCGGCGGCGAGATCCTTGTACATCTGGTGGGCCTCGTCTACGGAGGCGTCATCGTGGACGATGGATCGCAGCGCCCGGATCATGGCCACCGGGTGGGGTGACTGCCAGACGTTGCGTCCGAAGTCGATGCCTGCTGCACCAGCGGCGATCGCGTCGTGGGCCATCTGCAGCGCATCGCGCTCCGTTTCTAGCTTCTTGCCCCCCGCGATGACGACCGGCACCATGGCTGACCGGACGACCTCCTCGAAACCGTCCGTGTAGTAGGTCTTCACGAAGTCGGCGCCGATCTCGGCACAGATGCGAACAGCCAACTTGATGTAGCGCGCGTCCTGATGGCCGAGCTCCTTCCCGACGGCCGTGACCCCGAGGACCGGAAGCTCGTATCTGCCGGCCTCGTTGACGAGGAGGGCGAGATTGGCGATCGACTGGCGCTCGAACGGCGTGCCCACGAAGACCTGCGTCGTGACGGCCGCGGCGTTGATGCGCAGCGCGTCCTCCACGGACGTCGTGATGGCCTCGTCTTCTAGCGCGGGGCCGACGATGCTCGGACCTCCGGAGGCCCGTAGGACGATCGACCGCACGATCGCCGGGTCGATGGTGTTCCGGAGGAGGCCCCGCGTCGCCATGAGCGCGTCGGCGTACGGAGCCAGCGGCGGGATCGCGACGGCCGGCTCCTCCATGCCCGCAGTCGGGCCCAGGAAGTAGCCATGGTCGACGGCCAGCATGTTCGTGCGCCCGCTGCGCGGGTCGAAGATCCTGCTCAGCCGGTGTCGGCGTCCCCAATCCATCCAGGTCCTCCCTTCGGCCGCCGGTCAGTGGGCCAGCGGCAGGCCTCCTCGCTCGTGATGCACCCGGCGAACCACGCCAGCCGCGGTCCGCGTACATGTGAGACAGCCACTCGCAACGTTATCTCGCCAGCATGCGGCCGACCCTAGGGCCGATCCTCCTCTTCCCTCGGAGTCATCCGCCACCATGCTCATGGCTGCCCCTCGCGGTCGTCACGTGTCGGGGTGGCGAGCCTGATCCGGCCGGATGGGAGCTGGATGAGAGTGACAGTCGTCCCCTCGGGGGCGAAGCAGTACACGACACGCACCGTCGCTCCGTCCTCGAGGAGGTAGTCGACGATGTCGCTCACGAAGGGCGTGCCGGCGGCCCGGAGCCTGGTCACCACCGCCGCGAGGTCGTCGCACGTCAAGGTGATGAAGCTCAGGCCGGCGTCCTCCCAGCGCTTCTCGACACGGGTTCGACCCTTCGGACGTCGGAACTCCGCGACCTCGAGCTCGGTGCCGTCGGGTGCCACGAGGGTGGCCGCTGACCCCATCGGGTCGGGGTAGCCAGTCAACTTCGAGAGGGTCGACGGGTCGTGCTCCCACCGCAAGGTGACGGTCAGCCCCAGGAGATCCCGGTAGAAGTGGAGCGCGGCGTCAAGGTCAGGGACGACGATCACCGCGTGGAAGACGCCCGTGACACGACCAGCCATCGTCAGCTCACCACGGGACGTGCCGTCGCCTCGCCGATGGTCAGTAGCCCGCTCTCGGCTAGGAGCGCGCGGATGCGAGACGCGGTCCGCCGGTCGTACCCCTGCATGGGCGCAGCGGTGAGCGGCCCCATGAGACCCTGCGCCGCTAGGGCCATCTTCAGTCCCGCGACCGGGTGCGTCACGAAGAAGACCCGCGACGCGCGGACGACATCGCGTTGGAGTCGCGCCGCGGCCTCGTGGTCGTCAGCGAGGACGGCCTCGATAAGCGCGCGCAGCAGCTGTGGCCCCACACTCGCCAGGGCTGAGACGACGCCGCTACCGCCTAGCCACATCGAGGCCGCCAGCAGGTCCTCGCGCCCCTGGTATGCCGCGAAACCATCGCCCCCTGCGGCGAGGTACGCCTGGAAGGCGATGAAATCGCCTGAGCTGTCCTTGATCCCAACGACGTTCACGTGCTCGGCGAGGGCGGCCACGGACTCGGGGCTGAGCGCGAGACCGGTCAGCTGGGGGATGTTGTAGAGGTAGAGCGGCTTAGTCACCGCGTCCGCGATGCGGCGGTGATGGATCACGAGGTCCGACTGCGCGGCAGCACCGAAGTAGTAGGGCCCGCACACTACGAACGCATCGGCGCCCGACCCGGCGAACCGGCGGGCGTTGTCGATGGCCCGCTCCGTACCCGCCTCGCCGATCCCGATCCAGACCGGCCGTCGGCCAGCGATGATCTCGCATGCTCGCTCGACGAGCGCGGCACGCACACGATCACGCAGCGTGGCGCTCTCGCCGGACGATCCCAGCAGGAAGAAGGCATCGACCTGGGGGACCAGGCGTTCGATGAGGCGCCGTAGCGCAGGGACATCGAGCTCCTCACCGTCGCGCAGCGGCGTCGGGAGCGGACAGACGATGCGGATGGACACGGCATCCCCTCCGTGCGCGAGCTGCGGTGGCGTCACTGCGGTTCACCTACGAGGCGCTGCCACTGCCCGCCAGCGGCGAGCCGGCCCCAAGACCCCATCGGGCGAGTATAGACTTGGGTCTGCCGCATCCGAGGACCCTCGACGCGGCCTCGCCGGCGATAGACCGGCCCCAGCCGCTCACGAGGACGGAGGCTCAGCGAGGCAGCATGGCAGTGCCGTTCCCGACCGGGGTGTTCCCGGCACCTCCGACCCCCTTCACTGACGACGGCGTGGATGCCGAGCGTGCGGCGCGACAGGCGCGCTGGTTCATCGAGCGTGGCGCCCATGGGATCATCGTCGCGGGCAGCGGCGGCGAGTTCGTGGCCATGTCCGTGGAGGAGCGCAAGGCGCTCGTCGAGGCGGTCCTCGAGGCGGTCGCGTCCTCGATCCCGGTCGTCGTCGGCATCGCGGCGTACGGGACGGCGGCCACGATCGACTTGGGGCGCCATGCGGTGGCCAACGGCGCCACGGCGGTCCTCTCGACCGCGCCCTACTACATGCAGCCCACGCCGGCCTCGGTGCACCGGTACTTCTCCGAGGTGCGCGCCGCGGTCGATGCACCGCTGGCCTTCTACAACTCACCGGGTGGCAGCGGCGTCGACCCGGCGCCGGCGGATATCCTCCGTCTCGTCGACGAGGGGGCCCTCCAGGCTATCAAGCAGTCGTATCCCGATCACTATCACTTGCGAGAACTCAAGCAGGATGTCGGTGATCGCGCCGCGGTCTTCGCCGGTCACGACGCATCCGCCTTCGAGTGCATGATCGACGGCGCCGACGGCTGGGTATCGACCTTCCCCACGGTGTTCCCTCGGCGTGCACGGCGCCTCTGGGACGACATCCAGGCGGGTCTGCCCATCCCCGAGGTCTGGGCCCAGTGGGAGGCGGCCCTGCCGTTCATCCGCTTCGTCTACGACCCCTCGCTCAAGGTCCGCGGCGAGCCGCATTGGCTGGAGGCCTTCAAGACCGCCATGAACCTCGTGGGCGTCGACGTGGGAGCCCCGCGGCCGCCCTTCCATCTCCTGGAGGGCGAGCACCTCGCCCGACTCTCGGCCATCGTCGACGAACTGCGCGAGCCGGAGGAAGCGTAGATGCGCATCACGGGTGTCACCACCGCGGTGGTGGAGGCCAACTTCGACTACACGTACGTGCGCGTCCTCACCGACGAGGGCCTGTTCGGCACGGGCGAGTGTTTTCCGACGCCTGGCGGGAGCACGATCGTCCGCCAGCTTGGTCAGCTTCTCGTCGGACAGGATCCGCGTGACCCCGTGCCACTCTGGCGGCGCCTCATGACGTCTGTCTCTGGCACGGGGTCCAGCACGGCTGCCGGCATCGCGTACAACGCGATCTCAGGGATCGAGGCGGCCCTCTGGGACCTGAACGGCAAGCGCATGGGAGAACCGGTGGTCCGGCTGCTCGGTGGCGCCCACCGCCGAGAGGTGGCCGTGTACGCGGATCTCCACGGCGGCACGGAGCTGCACAGCATCACCCCGCTCATGCAGTACCGACGCCCGTTCTGGCTGAGCGACAGCGGCGTGACGGAGATCGGCGGCTTCTATTGGGAGGAGGCGGAGGCGGAGGCGACCTCGATCGAGGCCAGCGTGGCGCGGTGCGTCGAGGCGGTCGCGGCCGGGTACCGCTTCGTCAAGCTCGACCTGGACGTCTTCTCGACCTCGCGCGAAGGCACCAGCCGAGCCGTCACCGCCGGGGACCTCGCGCGCATGCGCGAACTCGCGCTCGCGGTTCGTGAGTCGGTGGGACCGGATGTCGGCGTGGCCTTCGACTGCCACTGGCGTTTCGATGTCATGACGGCCCTGGCCGTGGCCGAGGCGGTCGCTCCGGCTCGTCCGCTCTGGCTCGAGGACCCCGTCCCTCCCACCCCCGAGGCCATGGCAGCCGTGACTGCCCGTAGTCCGGTACCCACGGCGACCGGTGAGAACGGCTACCTCGTGGAGGGCTTCGAGGCCCTCCTTCAGGCGAGGGCGACACACATCGTGACACCGGACGTCCAGAAGGCGGGGGGCATGATGGAGTCGCTGCGGATCGGGGAGCTGGCGGCGCGGTACTTCGCGCCGTTCGCGCCGCACTGCATCGCTAGCCCACTCGGCCTGATGGCCGCAGCCCACGTCTGCGCGGCACTGCCGAATCACCTGTGCCTCGAGTTCCACGGCACCGACGTGCCGTTCTGGGGTGACCTCGTCGCCGGCGGTGAGCCGGTCATCAGGGGTGGCTCGGTGCACATCACGGACGCGCCCGGGGTCGGCCTCGAGCTTGACCTCGAGGTCGTGCGCCGATACTCAGCGCCGGGCGAACCGGTCTTCGACGCGCCACCGGTGAGGTAGGAGGCGGATGCCGAGCCGCCCGTGGTTCGCCGGCCGGGTCTCGATCGTGACGGGTGCCTCACGAGGCATCGGCCGCGCCATCGCCGAGCGCCTCGCTGACGAAGGGAGTGCACTCGTCCTCACTGCCGCGACCGAAGCCCGGCTCGAGACCGTCGCGGTAGCCTGCCGGCAGCGCGGCGTGGACGTCGTCGCCGCCGCCGGCGACCTGGCCGACGAGGCCCTGCCGCGCCGCTTGGTCGACATCGCGCTCGACTCCTTCGGGCAGCTCGACGTCGTCGTCGGCAACGCGTTCTGGGACGAGGTGGCGACCGTGACCGAGCTCTCGATCGCAGGATGGGAGCGGACCCTCCGCGTCACGCTCACGGCCCAGATGCTCCTTGCGCGGGCCGCGCTGCCCGTCATGCAGGCCCGCGGGGCCGGATCGATCGTCCTGATCGGCTCACAGCGAGCCATCGCGGCCGGGCACGGGATGCCCGCCTACGAGGCTGCCAAGGCCGGACTGGTCGCGCTCACCCGCTCGCTGGCGATCGATTACGGACGGGATGGCATCAGGACGAACTGCGTCTCGCCGGGCCTGGTCCTCTCTGAGCGGGCGAAGGCCTGGTACGAGGGCGAGCCACGACGCCGTCGTGCGATGGACGCTGTCATCCCACTCGGGCGCCCCGGGCGCCCCGCGGAAGTCGCGAGTGTGGTCGCGTTCGTCGCCTCCGACGAGGCGTCGTTCATGAACGGCGCCATCGTCTGGGTCGACGGCGGAGCGCTCGCCGGTCTCCCGGAGAACGCGGCACTGGAGATCGCCCGCACGGTAGAGGGCGGGCCCGAATCGGACGAGGGCTCGGGGGCCTGAGACGGTCGCCCCCGCGCCCAGTCGCTCTCTCGTGATCGCGGTCAGGACGCGGGTGCTGCCCGATTCACGGCGGCCGACCAGGCCTCCAGCATGAGGGCGAACGAGAGCGCGCCTGGATCGATGTGGCCGATGGACCGATCGCCGAGCGAGCGCGCACGGCCCATGGTCGCGCGCATGTCCCGCGTCCGCTCCTTGCCCTCGTTGGCAGCGGCGGCGGCCGCCGCCAACGAGAGGCCCAGGGACTCCTCGCATGACGCTCTGGCCGCTTCGGCTGCCGCAGCCAGTGCGTCCACGAGCGTCTTGTCTCCGACCTTGGCCCCGCCCCGTTCTTGGACGCCGATGAGCCCTGCCTCCAGGAACGCGGCCAGGCTTCGGGCGTCGAACGCCCGCTCGCCCTTGAGCGGCTGCGCGCCGCGTCGGAAGAGCGAGCCATAGACGGGGCCTGACGCGCCGCCCATGGAGGTGAGCATCGCAGTCCCGAACCTCTCGAGCAAGAGGCCGACGTCATCCGGCGCGGGTTCCTGTGCGATGGTCTCGCGGGCTGCCCGAAAGCCCCGCTCCATCGCCAGGCCGTGGTCGCCATCGCCGATGACTTGATCGGCGTGCGTAAGCTCCTCCGTGCGACCAGACATCGTGTCGCACATGGCGACGAGGACGTTCGCCAGATCGAGGGCGTCGAGATGGTCCACGCGCGGATCAGACATGGGCCAAGCGTGTCAGGCCAAGTGAGATGGCCGGCATGTCGTACAGGCTACGAAGCTCGTCGTCCAGGCGCATCAGGGTGAAGGAGAAGCCGGCCATCTCCTGGCAAGCGGCGAACGTCCCCATCGCCGTGTGATGGACCCGGATCCCGCGCTTGTCGAGGATGGAGGACAGCCGACGCGTGGCGATGAGCATCTCCATCATCGTGGTGCTGCCAAGGTTGTTCACGAGCAGGCAGACCTCATCACCCGAGCGGAACGGCAGGTCGTCGAGGATGTAGTCGGCCATGAGGTCGACGATCTCGTCGGCAGGTGCCATCTTGCGACGCAGGACGCCAGCCTCTCCGTGGACACCCATGCCGATCTCGATCTCGTCGTCTCCGAGCTCGAACGTGCGCTCGCCCGTCTGGGGGATCGACCCAGCAGCCACCGCGACACCGATGGAGCGTGTGACGTCGCGCGCCTTCTCGGTGGCTCGGACCACCTCGTCGAGGTCATCGAACACCGCGGCGGCCGCGCCGGCGATCTTGATGACGAAGATGTCGCCGGCGATACCACGCCGCAGGTGCTCCTCGCCAGCCGGGGCCGAGGCGACGTCATCCCAGATGCGCACCGTGCGCACCCGGATGCCCTCCTCGGCGGCGAGCTCCGCAGCGATGTCGAAGTTCATGATGTCGCCCGCGTAGTTGGCGTAGAGATAGAGGACGCCATTGCCACGGTGCACCGCGCGTGTGACGGCCAGGATGATGTCCGGGGATGGCGCGGCGAAGATCTCGCCGCAGGCCGCGCCATCGGCCATGTTCTCGCCTATGAAGCCATGGAAGAGCGGCTCGTGCCCGCTACCGCCTCCGATCAGCAAGGCTACCTTGCCGTCGGGTATCGACGCTTTGGCGATGGCTCCGACAGGACCCACCTGCACGATACGTCCGCCACTCGCGAACATGAGTCCCTCGAGTAGCTCGGGCACGACGCGGGCTGGGTCATTCATGATCTTCTTGGGCATCACTCGGCTACCTCTCTGTCTTGTGGCCGGCTTGCTTTCATCGCATCGCCCAGGGCATGCGAACCCTACCTGTCGCCTGCACGCCGGTGCGCGGCGTCACTGCGGCCTGGCGCCTGCCGCGGCGCCGGAACACCATGGTCTCGCGTCTCGGATGAACGCCGCGTTCGGCCGGCTTCAGCGCGGGAACACACCCGGGACACCTCCATCGACCGTCAGCACGCAGGCCGTCGTCCGCGATGCGTCCTCGGAGAGTAGGAACGCCACGGCTTTCGCGACGTCCATTCCCGTGATGGGCACCTTCATGAGGTTGCGCTTCGTGTAGTAGGCCTCCAAGTCCTCGGGCTGGACGCCGTAAACCGCTGCACGCTGCGCTCGCAGCTCCGGGGACCACAGGGCCGATCCCTCGAAGACGTTGTCCGGGTTCACGATGTTCGAGCGGACGCCGAACGGTCCCGCCTCGATGGCGATGACTCGGGCCAGCTGAGCGAGCGCGGCCTTCGAGGCGCTGTAGGCGCCGAACCCGGCGCCCGGACTGAACATGTTCTTGGAGCCGATGAAGACCAGCGACCCGCCGCAGCCCTGCGCCTCGAGTGCGGGGAGCAGCCGTCGAGCGAGCAGGAAATGCGAGGTCGTGTTGACCTCAAGGCTGCGCCGCCAGTCAGCGCTGGTGAGGCGACGGATCTCTCCGGGCAGCGCGATTCCCACGTTGAAGACCGCACCGTCCACGCCGCCGAAGCGCCAAATCGTCTTGCTGACGAGGTCGTCCACGATGGTCTCGTCGGTCAGGTCGCCGGCGACGGTCACGGGTCGACCCTGCGGGCCCAGGAGCTCCTCCGCCACGAGGTCGAGCCCCGACGCATCGACATCCGCCAGCCCGAGATGGGCGCCCAACCCAGACAAGTGGCGCGCGACATCCCGGCCGATCCCGGATGCGGCTCCTGTCACGATGAAGACGCGACCCACAGTTGGGAGACCTGGCCGCAGGACCTTATCGAATGCGGAGGGCAGCGTCTCCTCCTGCGCCTGCACGCCACTCCCGTCGTTGCCTCGGTCGATCAGGGCCGCCGCGACGCGGTGGACGTGGGCAGCAACGCGGCCTCGTGATCTCGCATCGGACTCGTCCCATCCCGCGGAGACCTGCCCGATCCCCGGGACCATCAGCGCATCGAGCGCATCTGCCTCGGGCGTCACCGCCCCCAGCGCCGTTCGGGTCGACCAGGGGTGGGTGACCTCGATCCGCCGGGCCTCGGCCACCACCCGCTCGGCGTCAAGCCGCGAGGCGATGGCGCGCAGCGATGGGTCCAGGTGCAACACCTTCGAGGCACCTCGTGACAGTCGACCACGCAGGGCGACCAGCGTTGACTCACTGTCCCACGAGGACTCGGTCTCGGGCGGCGATGATTCGCTGCGAGCGAGGTTGAGCCGCCTGGCAGCCGCATCCTCGAACTCGGCGACCCGCGCCGCGATCTCGTCGAGCGTCTCACCCCAGGTCACCACCCCAAGCCTGGGGACGATCGCTGCGGTGGTCTCACTCGAGATGGCCAGTGCGCGTGCTAGCGCCGGCCCGACCGCTGCGAACGGGATCCAGGTCACCTCGCTCC
>Ga0315283_10005826_pt1 | contig 10920 bp, 16 predicted proteins | sample YL17G09_0_MG_FD_204541 | JGI IMG/M metagenome (GOLD analysis project Ga0315283, IMG submission 204541) | Sediment microbial communities from Yellowstone Lake, YNP, Wyoming, USA - YL17G09_0 | ecosystem: Environmental > Aquatic > Freshwater > Lake > Sediment | place: USA: Wyoming | collected...
TTGTTACCTTTTCCGGCTTTTCCTCCTTGTCTTGTTCCTCGAAAACAGGACAACAGACACAACACACTAGGCAGAACACAACAAAAGAGACACAGGTGTTTGTTGTGTTGTGTACACAACACAACACAACAAACACAACAAAAACAACACAACAAACAACAAAAAACAAGGACATGCCTTAGTGCGCCTGTTCACTCCTCAGAGACAACGGAGCGTTGCTTTGAATTTTCCCCGGAGTCTTTTCGGGGTTGATCGAACAGCGTTTCCCGCTCTTTTGAAGTTGGGTTCAGCCTCGCTCAAAAAAGTTAAATGATTTACACCCCCTTTATCGTTATCCCTTTTCCCCACCAATTCGCGCTCATTTATTAAACAGCAATCCCTCGCAGATGACATCTATTTGTCTATTTATCCTTTTATCCCTCACACAACAACTCAAAACAACGGCTTCCATCTCACACGATCGAACGGACAAAAAACGGTTTCGCTACGAAGATTTCGCTCTGGAAAGAAAAGGCCAGTAGCGCGGAGCAAACCTTGGCCTTCCCGTAGTGAGTGAAAGTTTTACTGCAGACAACAAAGAGTTGCGAGGAAAAGATGTTGCCCAGATGCGCTCTGTTTCCGTCTCTACAACCAATTCGTGGCGCTTCTCTTTTACTTCTGATCCTCGAACTTTTAACCCTCTTTAGGTCAACTCCCTCCCTCTCTATAGACAGACCGTGGTTCTTGAGCTTTTGAGCCTTCTCCCCTTTTCAGCCTTTCCCCCTTCCGATCCTCACAAAAATCCCCTTCCGCTTCTTCCTCCCCTCTTTGGGTCGGTAGGTTCTTCGTTCGTTCCACCAATGTTTCTGTTTCGACTCTGTTTCTTTTTCCTAACGGCCGAGAAAATCCTCTACCTCGAAAGGGGGCGCTTCTTGTACCAAGAGAAAAAAATCCCCGCGTGCCGGCTTTTGCCGGACTGGGAAGCAAAGAAACAGAATTGATCTTTTCGGTAAAAACTCCGATCGACGAGACCCTATCTCCTTTTCAGAGGCAATCGTTTTTTCCTCAATCGTTTTTTCTTCTTGGGCTTGAGAGAAAAAAAGAAAAGAGACTTGTAAAAAGTTGACGAGTTGGATTGGTGGGAAAAATAAATGCAGCATTTTTAGCTCCTTCAACCGACGTGAGTGGGAAAAGTTGTGAGAGCATCACTTCTTCCCCCCCCTTTTCCCCCATGGGCACGTACAGGTGACTCAGGGATGTCTTGTTGCCCAGCCAACGCCGGACGACAACCTTGATGTTTTTGGTCGCCCGGCTTTCATCGTGTTTTTTCCCGCAGATTGTCGGAGGGCCGGCGCAGCGCCGCTTGTCGTTGCGACATGGCAGGAATGGCACCATCAGAGCGGGCGTGATCAAAGTCCGTACCGCCGGTTTTGTGGAATATGCTGCCGAGGTCTCTGCGGATCGCTTGCTGAGGGACGACTGCAAGGCGTTCTCGCGCTCCTGCTGCCGAGGGACCAATGCCTCTGTCGCCCTCGTCCTGTGGAGAGGCGCACTTGCGAGAGTTGGGATAATCATCGCGGCGGAAGTAGCACCAGCGGCGACAATCGGAGCGTTTTCAACGGCGGGGCCGCGGCAATTGCTCGTGGCAGCATCGGCAGCGGAGACACGAGCAGCGGAAGTCCGAAAGACGTTACGGGAAGCTCGAGCGACGAGACTTGAGGCACCGCGGGAGTTGACGGCGCCTCTTTGCCGCCTGTCGATTTTCTCGCCTCTCGACGGGCTCATCGACCGAGACCTGCTGAGGTGACGGTGGTGGCGACGGCGATGCCCGTCGTCGCCAACAGCAAGGTCTTTTTCGGCAACCTTATTGCCGATGCCCTCTTGTTGTTCTCCATGTCCTTCTTCGTCTCCGAGCGTCGTGTCTTTGTTGCTGCAGTCACCTCCGACTTCCGTTGCATAATTGGTGTGCTCCACTTTGGGCACTCTGTGCGCCTATTGCGAGCGAGAAAGCTCTCGTAGAGTAAAAGCAGCGCTGTAGAGATCTTGAATCGGGTCTCTGTCTCCTGCAGAGGTGGCAGCGACATCGGGAGCAGTAGTAGCAGCATCTGTAGGAGTTGTAGCAGCGATACCAACGGCGGCCGCACCGGTCAGCAAAGCCGAAGCAGCTGGAGCAGAAGCGGTAACATCTACATTAGCATCGGCTCTAGCAGTAGCAGCCATGGCGGGATCGGTAGCAGCAGCAGTTGAACCAGCAGCAGCAGTTGAACCGACAGCGGCAGCGGCAGCATCGGTTTGAGCCTACGCGACAGCAGTGAACGCATCAGAAGCTTGCCAGCAGACTCCTGGGAAACAGGAGTGACGACGGGTCATCTTGTCGTCGAAGGAGAGCGGATGATGAGTGAGTACGCTTCGATTTTTTTACAGAGAAAGGATTTCTTTTCCTTTTTGGGCGTGTGCAAGGTTTCGTTGTTTCTGAATCGCTCTGCATTTCGCAGAGGATTAATGCTCTGTTGAGATTGACAAAAACACGAAGCATCTCCTCAAGACGCTGGAGCATTTGAGGGTTTAGGCCAGGGCGCGGGCGTAGAGTGGCGGGAGGAGGCTGGGTAGTCGCCGAGGTTGGCCGAGGAAAGGGAAAGAGGGAAGAGGCAAGGCCGCATAAAAAGAGAAGGTTTCGAAAGAGAAGAGTGAACAGTTGTTGGCTGCACCTCCGCCACACTTTCGTCGTCCTCTTCGTCTTTTCCTCCATCTCGGGGGTAGAGTTGCGTTTCCACTTTCTAATCCTCACCTGCGCTACGGCCGTTGAGGCGAGAGGAGAGAGAGAGAGAGGGAGAGGGAGAGGGAGAGAGAGAGAGAGGGAGAGAGAGAGAGAGAGAGACAGAGAGAGGGGGGGTAGAGAGAGAGAAAGTGGGCAAAGAAAGAGAACGTGAGAGAGCCGAGAGCGGCAAAGGCGGAGGAGGGAGGCCAAGGGAGAGGGAAAGATTTCTTTCCTTTCTTCTCACCTTTTCATATATAAACCGGCTGATGATCGAGTCTTAAGGTTAGGTTACCCTAACCCGAACCCAAAAGGCGATGACTTAAAAAAAATTCCAACCTTTTTCGTAACAACGAAAAAAAAACTGCTTTGGGGCCAGTCCCCACATCTGGAAAACAGCCAAGGTACACAACGGAAAAAAAAAAAGGTACCGGCAGAGAGGCCCAGCACCATCGCCAGGCGGCAGACCGCAACGAGGCTCGCTCCTCGGGAGATTGCTTCGTAGTAGACGGCGAGGAAGGAGGGGCACGGCGCCGTAAAAGGCCCAAAGAACAGAAATGGCAAGAGGGGACGCCAAGGTGGGCCCGCAGAAGAGCTTGACTGCGCCTGCGATGGCCGAAGCAGCCAGCGCGCCAAAGGCGACCCCATTGGTTGGTCCAAGAAGAAAGCAGAAGAGAATCTAGGCCGAGGTGAACTTGGTCACGGCCTTGGTGCCCTCAGAGACTCGGCGACAATGGCCGACGCTTCCTCCTTCAATTGAGTCGCGGCGGCGGCTATGCCTTTGGCATCAGCAGAGAGAGCCTCTTTTAACTTGTCTTTTACTTCCATTTTTGCGTCGAACAAGTCGCAGAGCTTGTCTGACAGTGTCGCGTGACAGGCACCGACGATGTTGTTGGTCCACTGTTTCACCGCCGTCGCCCACTCCATAAAGAAGGGGTTCTGGTACTCCTCCACGTTGCTTTGGCCTAGCTGGTGAATCCAAGGATGCCCGCCCCTGGTGGATGCCACATGCTCCGAGGCAAGGTTGTGAGCACGCCACCACCAACGCTGGTGCACGTACGGGTCATTCGAGTGAGGTGGTGGGCCAGCCTTCTCGACAAGGTCATAGAAGAACCCACGACAATCGTCGCACCAAAACGCCTCGAGGAGGAAGCTCACGATGGACACAGCGGCATTGACCCTGCGGGGAGACATGGGGGAAGGCTGGTTATGCATCAGGAAGTGCACCGCACTCCACACCTTGTTTGGCTGCGTCGATAGAGCCCCCAGATTCGCCAGATACCCTGCCACTTGACTGCCTGGAACGTTCTCCTGATCATAGCAGCGTTGCGGGTCGGCGATGATGCCGGGAAGGCCGGGGATACTGTTGATGATCTGATTGAGAGTGGGGGCGGCATCACCTACTCCACGGCCGATGGGCCATAACGTAGTTAAAATGTTGGCGATTTGATTTTGATAGCGGAGGGCTAATTTCCCAACGACGGAATTGGCGTCCCAGAAGGTGCATGTGCCGGAGAACCCCACCTCGCCGGGGAAGAGGGTAATGAGGCTTTGGCTAATGATGAGGAGCTGGGGCCTTGTGAGACCGCCACCGGGGGGAGCGCCCGCCTGAGTGCGAGGACAATCAGAGCTATCCCACCACGGTCCCTGCAGGCAGATGTCCTTGGGTCTGACATCCACACAGGTATTAGGCAGCACATCATAGTCGGGGCCGGTGCAGGCAAGGGGGCCTCCTCCCTTGCCACCCATCGGATCACAGACGAGCGGACGGTAGAAGGTCTTTTCGCTGGGGTAGCGGTTGTACACGGGGTTGAACTCTGGGTCGGAGAAGGAGAGAGGTTCATCCAGGCAAGACTGCTTGACCTGGCGATACTCGAGACACTGGCCACGGATTGGCTTCCATATCTCGGCAAAATTCGAAGGTGGAAAAGCAGCATCGTCGAGGGCAATACCCGTCTCACACGTGTACTTGAATGTTTGCAAGAGTGCATCTTTATCCGTGCCATTGGGGTATGCCTCCAGTGTGGCGAGGGTCTCGGCTGAACATATTTCTTGAGAATAGAGAGGGTACGTGGTACCACCTCCTCCCATACTCCACGGGCCCCACTTCTCATGCTGATTGATCCAGCACCACTCGTTGGGACCACACGCTGACGACTGCAGTTCATAGCAATCGGGACGGCGCGGGATAGGGCAGAAGACATCATCGCATGTCATCTTAATCAAGTCACCCTTTTTCGCCGTGTAGACAACGCTGCCGGAGAGGTCTGAGAGGAAGGGAGAGGGAGAGGGAAAGGCAGTGAGTTGAGAAAAGACAATAAAAAAATGTGAAAAGAAGGGAAAAATACACCCGACACACGCAGACTTACAAGTCATATCGACAGAGGCTATGCTGCAGCCATACGCAGTAAAATACATGGGCTGCAAAGGATCGGGTGTCCCACAATCTGGAACGGCACTGCCGTTTAGTGGCTGGGTCGCCGCTGCTTTGAGACCTTGGCGTTCCGCCCTGAGCTTGGCCTATATGTTGGTTGATAGTTTTTCGAGGAGAAAGAGTGTAAGAATTTTTTGATTTTTTTTGGATTTTTTTTTTGAATTTGTGCCGACGCCTTTTTTTTCCAATTGAAATTTCAGTTGCCTTCCCGTGCCACCAACCCATGTGACTCCTGCGGACATGGGGCAGCGTTCTCACACCCACGCACACGACACAAACCTTGCGCTACTCACCGTGGCAGCCTTGACCGCGTCAGTAGCGTGGCCGGAAAGGTAGTGCGCAGGACTCGCATGATTCAAGACCGCAGACTGCAGAAAACAGAGAAGACCCAGAGAGAACATTGTTGCAGCACCCATTTTTTTGCACGAGACACTGCTGGTGACCGGACGCAAATGCGGATATATGTGTGGGAGGGGGTGACGACGCAGCCGGCACTGCACTAAGTTTGGTTGGTGGGGTTTTGGGGTGGATAGAAGAGGGCCGTGGAAAGGATGATTTGTGGAGAGGGCGAGCAGGCAGCGGTTGTGGAAAAAGGAAAGAAAAAACGGAAGTACACGCCGAGCACACCCTCCTCTGGTTAGGGCACAGAGGGCCGTTCTCTTCGCCAGCTCTTTCTGCTTCCATTACTCTCTTTCAATATCTCACCTGGAATATGCTCCAAATCTAGAAGAGATGTGAGGTGAGCTCTGTGTAAAAAAAACAACACGGATGAAAACGTGTGAGGAGGAGAGTTACAGTTTTTCCGGTGGCACAAGGGCCAACTGGTAATGCCAACTGTTACAGATTTGCCAATTGCGCCAAAACGTTTGCGGAAAATTTCTTCAAACTTGAAACTTCTCGACTTTTCCCTGTCCTCATCGATCTCAACTAAGACCTCGACCAGACGACGGGCAAGATCTTCGAAGACGTCACCCGAATTGAAGCCACACTCAACTATGTCAAAGAAGAAATCGCTAAGCTGGATCGAGATATAGATAAACTGTCGGACTACGTAAAAAGAGGAGGATGAAGAAGCGTCGCCGTTGCCGCGTCAGCTCCCTCCGCCGTTGCCGCCTCCGCTCCCGCCGCCGTTGCCGCCTCAGCTCCCTCCGCCGTTGCCGCCTCCGCTCCCGCCGCCGTTGCCGCCTCCGCTCCCTCCGCCGTCGCCGCTCAGCTTCACTCGCATCTTGTCGCACGCGACCTTCGCGTCGTCGGCGCCTCGGGCCGATGGCGCCAGCGGCCTTCCCTGCGTCGCAGCCGCAGCTCGCTGCGCGGCCCGCTGAAGCTCCGTGTCGACCTTCGACCGCCAGGTCTTGATCCTCGCCGCCGCGGCCTTGGCGTGCGCCTCGGCCGCGGCCCTGGCGTGTGCCGCCGAGGCCTCGACGGATTTGGGGTTGCAACTGACACCAGCACCTCTGCCGGAGGAAGGAAGAAGAGCAGCAGGAGCCACCAGCTAGCGTCTCCAGAGCAGTAGCAGCAGCGGCGTCTTCTTCTTTTTTCAGCTCTTCGGGTGCGGCAAGAGCGGCGGAGGCAGCAACTTCTTCCTCTTTGTATCCCTTTTCCTCCGCGACAGAGGCCTCAGGCGCCGCTTGCTCTTGCGGCGCTGGAGGAGAAGTGAGAGGGACACTCTCTTTGTCATTCTCTCCCTCTCTTTGTCATTCTCTCCCTCTCTTTGCCTCTCTCTCCCTCTCTTTGCCTCTCTCTCTCCCTGTTTTATCTTCCGTGATTGTGTGAACTCGCAATAGGAGCAGAAGGAGAAAAGGCCACTCTCCTTGTGCTCTTCCTTGCTCGATGAGGATTTTTGGTTTGCAAGTTATAGTTTTGTTTCCCTCTCTCTTACGTTGTTTTCTCTCTCGAGCGAACGTCGCGTTTTTTTGGACGCAACAGAGCTTACACAGGCAGAATAGAAGGAGAAAAGAAAGCGAGGGGACGAGTGCTAGTCGCCTCTCCTCCCTCTTCCTTTTATCCGTGTCTCCTTTTCTTCGTCGTGGAGTTGTTTTTGTGATACGTGTTTGTCATATTTTATTTTTGTTCATTCCCATCGTTTCAGAACAGAAAAGGAGGGAAAGGAAACAGAAGGCAAGGCTGCGTGCGACTCGTCTCTCTACCTCTCTTTTCTCTCTCTCTCGCTACTCTCCCCCATCGTTAATTTTTTTTAATCCCGCAGAAACAGCAAAACAAAGAGAATGCGAGCGTAAGGAAAGGAAATACTAGAAGGCAAGCGGAAGAGTGAGTGCGACTCGCCCCTTCTCTCTTCTTTGTATCTCGCTCCTCTCTCTCTCCCCATCTTAAAAGTTTTTCCTCGCCGAAACAGAAAAAAAAATTGAGGGCTCGCATACTTTAAGGACAAGGATGTAATGCGGTCCTCAAAGGGGAAAGGGAGGGCGTTTGAGGTTTAAGAGAAAGGGGAATTATTGTTTGGAGAGGACCTCGTGTTTTGTTTGAAATGCAAACAGGAAAAAAAGGAGAGGAAGAAAAACGCGCCGTTACTCTTTTCGTCCCTCACTCTTCTAGTTTTACTGCCTAGGCCTCACAGAATAGTCCGAGACGTCCCCGAGCCCGGGAATCGGCTCGTAGAGGGCCCCGCCATCGACGCTGGCGACCGCGGGGGCGGCACGCGCAGGGAACTCGGTCCTCGCGGGCGCTGACGAGAGCAGCACCGGGGTGCCGACGAATTTCGGTGCGAGGCCGTTGCCTGCGGAGAAGACACTCTCGGCCACGGTCATGCCCAGGGGGAGCGATCCCACGTTTTTCGTGAGGTCGGGGACCAAAGGATTCCCGTCCTTTGGGTAGAACGAGTCGTAGTGCCTGTTGAAAGAGTTTGAGGGGGGAGAATAAAAAATGAGTTTTTCTTCGAGCCCCATCAACCTCGACGACCCCCCAAAAAATAGGGTAATTATTGTGAAGCTCACCAGTGCACGCCATTAAACAGACGCGATATAGAGTTATCGACCATGGCCTTCCACAGCCCCCCGCTCTTGTACCCGCGGAGCACGAGCGGGCGCACGACCCCAGAGTTGTTGAAGCTCACGCCGTTAAACTCTCGAGAGACAAAGTCGCCCTCAAAGACCGAGTCGGGGCCCCAGCCCGCTGCGCCGGCAGGGACTCCGTAAAAGAGCCTGAGGATCTGAAAGGCGGCGCCGCCGAATCCCGAGTGGCCCGAAGGGTAAGCAGGGAAGGGAGGCGACGAGCTGTGTTGTATTTGGTTTCGTTGCGGAGGCAAGTGTTTGAGACAGCGAGAATGAATTTTGAGGAGGGGCTGTTGTCCAACAATGCTGTGCTCTCTCTCCCGAACTTCTCTTTCCGTACTCTTTTCCTGTACTCACTTTTGCACGCTCGAAACCACGTTGGTCGTCGGCGACCCTTTGGGCAGGAACCCCGTCAGCGGCGTGTTTTGGCGCACGCCGGTCACAGGCCTGTTTCGTTTTTTTTTGTTCGTCGTCATCGTCGTCGTGTGAGTGCAACAAAACAGAAAGATAAGTGAGGCACTGCTGCCTCCGTGCCTTTGGGAAACAAAAGCAGCTTTTTTCAAACTCTCTTGCCCCTCCCCCCGCAGCCCCTTCTACGAAAAAGTAAAAATCACAATCGACCAACTACTAACCTCTCGTAGAACTGGCTGAACTTGGTCGCCCAGACCAGAGTCCCGGCGTCTGCCATCGCAGCGTTGAGAAAGGCAAACAGGCGCGCGTTTTGAGCCTCGGTGTTCCCCTTGGCCTCGGCGACCTTCCTGGCGAACTCGTTGTAGAGGCCAGGCGGGGTTCCCAGGTTCTTCTGGCCGTCGAATCCCTGTGTTCGAAAAAAGAGGGAGAAAAGACAGGTTGAAGAAAGAGTGAGTTTTTGTGTTGTTCTTGCTTTCTAATATCTCGCGCGCGCGCTCTGTCTCTGGATTCTCCTCACTCACCCAGTAAGTGGCCGTGATGTTTTGCGTCGGTGTCCTCGTCGCCTTGGGGTACGACACGCCGTTGACCGGGCTCGTTTCGTTCAGGAAGGAGGCGATGCCGAGCGTCGAAACATAAGTGTAGCCCGCATTGATCTCCGCCGACCCGATCGACGCGACGGGGTCGATCGTGAAGCGCTGCGTGGAGGCGAAAAGCGGGTTGGTTGCGCCGTAGTAGGGCGCGTAGAGGGGGAGATCGGGCGTCACGGGGTCGGGCTCGTACCAGTGCCCGACGTTGACGCCCGCCGGGGGAGTGTACGAGGCGTAGGGGACGGCGATGTTGTCGATGGGGTCTCCGGCCCTCTGGAGCAGGAGCGAGTTGGCCACGTAGGCCCCGTAGACCAGAGACGGTTGGAGCGCGACCAGGCCCAGGGGCCCCTTCGCGCCGTCACAAAAACTCAGCAGCTGAGCGTCGAGAAGGGCCTTCTGTCCGGGGTAGAGGCGGAGGAGCGACTCGTAGGCCGCGCCGGCGACGGCAGCCTTGGGGCTGGCCTTGGCCGCGAGCGGCGCGGGCTCAAGCTGCGGCAATACTTGGGGAGGTTGGCCGGGTTTCCCAGGGCCCCCGCATAGGCGTCGTACATCGCCAGGTGCACGATGGAGAGAGCCCTCGATCCGAGTGCGGGCCCGGGCTGCTCCCCGGTCGTCGCGGCGTTGGAAAAGACCTCGATCGTGACCTTGTTCCAGAAGAGGATCGAGTCGTCAAAGCTCTTGGCCATCTCCAGCGCTCCCGCCGCGGCGTTGACGGCCTGGCCCTCTGCGCGCCTGACATTCTGTTTGAGCCCCAGGTCGGCCTGCTGCGTGCCTTTCTTGGCCTTCAAGGCAGCAACGACCCCGGAGATGTTCGGAAGAATCCGTGGCTGCGACGTGTTGAACGCCGAGCCGAGGCTCGCGAGTTTTGCCTCGAGGCTGGGGGACTGAACAGGGACCTGTCCACGTGTCGGGGTCGTTTTGCCATAGGCCCCATCGATGATGATCTTTGGGTCGGCGGCGTTGAGCTGTAGTTGTCGTTTCGTTTTTTTTTTTTTTTTTGCCGATAGTGTAGAGAGTTGTAGAGAGTTTGAGAAAGAAGATTAAAAACAAGACCGTTTGTAAAGAGTTTTGAGGAGGAAGAAGAAGAGGGTTTGAGAAGAGGGGCGGCGGCGGTTTGCATGTGGCTTCGGAAAAAAAACGGTTGGCCATTTTTGCCGCCATATCTCTTCGAAGTTTCCCCTCGCCTTTCTTCTTTTCCTAGCGTTGTGCCGAAGCTCTGATCTTGGCCGCCACACATAAAGAAAAGTGAAGCAAGCAATCAAGGAGATCAGTCTTTGCAAGGGGTGCGCTCTTGGACATCTCGCGCGAGGCAAGACAGAGGGGGAGAGAGGTCGAGACTTCTCTCTTCAGAGGCTTCTCTCTCAAGTACTTGCACGGGCCATTGTTGGCGGCGCAACGGTCCTCTCCAAATTTCTTTCTACTCCCCAATCCTCACCTGCGCTACGGCCGGCGAGGCGAGAGCGAACGCCACAAATAGCGCCGATGCGAAGAGAGGGGCCAGGAGGCGCATGATTACTGAGGGATATGAGAGAGCGAAACTGTCTCAAAATCTGCACGTGACTGCAGTAACGGTTAAGAGAAAAAGAAAGACTGATCTGTGAGGGCGGAGTAGCTCCCCCGCTCAACAGAACACGGAGGGACAAGTGTAAGAGGAGTTACAGTTTCTCCGTTGGCACATGGGCCAACTGGTAATGCCAACTGGTACAGGTTCGTCAACTGTTACAGTTTTGTCAACTGTTAGAGAAG
>Ga0315283_10005828_pt1 | contig 10918 bp, 8 predicted proteins | sample YL17G09_0_MG_FD_204541 | JGI IMG/M metagenome (GOLD analysis project Ga0315283, IMG submission 204541) | Sediment microbial communities from Yellowstone Lake, YNP, Wyoming, USA - YL17G09_0 | ecosystem: Environmental > Aquatic > Freshwater > Lake > Sediment | place: USA: Wyoming | collected...
ATTGGTTCGAGGTCATGCCCTTTGCCGACACGCTGTGTCTCATCCGCCTGTCCGGCTGTGAGCTGCGGACATTATTGCAGGACAATGCCCGGCGTCTCGACCGACCCGGTCAACCCCACACCGAGCGCGGCTTCCTGCACTTCAGCAAGCAGGTGCGTTACGCCATTCGTCTTGGCGCCGCGGCGAGCTCAGCGCAGGCTGAGGATATTTGCGTGAACAGCGAGCCGACTAGATACGACTTGGAGCGCAGCTTCGTGGTGGCTACCAGCAGCTTCGTGCGAGGTCCTGCCGGCGGATGGGAGGCGCACGCCCGAACGCAGCTTGGGCAACCGCTGTTTGATCTCCAGCAATTGCCCCAGGAAACCACCGCGCTTTACGTGCGCGACCTCCTGGTCGAAACCATCGCCGCCCGCGCTGGGGTGCTGCAGGAGGGCGGGGCGAAGCGCGACGGGCGGCTTCGGGTGTTCGAGTCGATGACGGCCCAGTGACAGCCTCAGGAGCGTACAACCGGAGCCTCGGGGGAGTCCAGGCACCCCGAGTTTGATCTCCCCGACGATTCCTACGCGCCCCGCACCGCCAGGCTATCCGGCGTTTTCAGCGGCCACCAGCGAAACAGGCTCGACCCGAGCAGGCAGAGCACGCCGCCCGCGATCAACACCGGCGCAAATCCGACGCGTCCCGAAAGCCAAACGCCGATCAGCGGCATGACGAACGCCCCGATATTCATGACCGTTGTGTAGATCCCCAGGTAGAGCGGTCGCGCCTCAGCCGGGCAGACCTTCAGTAGCATAGGGAAATGCCCCAGGTTGACCCCGGGCGCGATCAGCCCTTGGAGCGCCGTCCAGAGCAGGATGACGGTCAGGTTCGGCGTCAGGCCGACGAGGATGGGATAGAAGCCGATGACGCTGATCGTCCGTATCAGCACCCAGCGTTCGCCGCGGCGAGCGACCACGCGCTGCCAGACGTAGTAGCCCAGCACCGGCGTGAGGCTGGCGATCGTCGCGTTGGTGCCGATCCAGCCGTCAGACGCGCCCAATTGCCGCACATAATAGAGCACGTAGATGGGCCCGATCATCCATAAGCCCAGGCCGTGGGCCAGCGTGCTGCCCACGATGCGCGCGAAGTCGGGCTGCTGGCGGAATGCATCCTTTGCCCCCGCCAGACGCTCTCTGAGGCTCACGCTGTGTGTGGTTGATGGCTGCACGACAGAATCGGGGACGCGCATTCGGGTGATGTAGAAGGTGCTGATCATCGAGCCAACGAAGCCGATGAGGTAGACCAACTGATAATTGATCGGGAAAGGGGCTTTGGCCAGCCAGCGGCTGGCGATGAAGGTGCCGCCCGTGACGACGACTGCCAGGATGATGTTGCGTGCGGCGAACAACCGGGCTCGCTGCCTCTCCGGCACGACGTCGGCCATCATCGAGTTCCAACCGACCCCGAAGACTGCGGCAGGCGCGGTGAAGAGAATGAGCGTCCAAACGACAGCGGAGCCCGGTTGGCTGAGGCCCAGCCACGGGATAATCGCGACCAACAGGTAGCCGACGCGGGTGAGCGCCAGGCTCCAGACCACCCACGGCATCCGTCTGGCGCGGCGGTTGAGGATCTGGCCGGCCGGGATAGTGATCAGCAGCGCCAACAACGCCGGCATCGAGCTGAGATACCCGATTTGTGCGTTGGTGGCGCCCAAACGCAGCGCATAGGCTGAGTTGAACGCGGCGGCGACCGACAGCAGGGCAGCCCAAAAGACCTCGATCTCGAGGTAGCGCGCATTGTGCTCGGTCGGATTGAGCCCGGTCGGGGCAATGAAGCCGCGTAGTTGTCGGATCGGTGTCACGGCCATCCCCAGAAAGCGCCTGACCGGAGAGCGGGGAGCTGTGTATTGGATCGGGTCGGGATAGCTCATGGGAGTATAGTATACTCCAAAACGTCCCGAATTGACACTCTGCATTCTGTTACGCTATGATACCCACGAGCATTTCATCGCTGGGGTAATCAACCATGGAAGATTGGGTAGTCGGCATTGACCTGGGCGCAACCAAGATCGCGTTGGGCCTAATCGATACGCAGAATCGCATCATTGCACGCCAGCGCGTGCCCACGGCGCCGCTGGACGGGCCGGATGCAGCCGTGGCGCGCATGGCGCAGGCCATCGATGCGCTGAAGAGCGCTCTGCCGGCAGGGATGCGGCTCACGGGCGTCGGCATCTGCTCGCCGGGGCCGCTCGATCACCGCACGGGCATGCTGCTCGATCCGCCCAACCTGACCGGCTGGGTCAACGTGCCGCTGCGCCAAATGCTCGCTGATCGGCTTGGGCTGCCCGTCACCCTGGAGCACGACGCAAAGGCCGCTGCGTTGGGCGAGTATCACTATGGAGCCGGACGCGGTGAGCGCGACATGATCTACATCGTCGTGGGCACCGGCGTCGGCTCGGCGCTCATCCTGGACGGGAAAGTGCATCGTGGCCGAAACAACTCGGCAGGCGAGGTGGGTCACATCACCATCCGCAGCGAAGGTGAACTCTGTTCGTGCGGCAACGTCGGCTGCGTCGAGTCGTTCAGCGCTGGACCGGCAATCGCGCGTACCTATCGCCGGGCGCTGGCTGCGACCGGTGCTCCTGGACAGGCGGAGTCAATCGAAGCGATCACGACTGAGATCATCGTCGAGCGCGCCCGCGGCGGAGAGATGCTGGCGGTGCAAGTGTTGGCGGATGCCGGCGAAGCGTTGGGCACAGCCGTAGCCACCCTCGCCATGATCCTCGACGTCGAGCTATACGTCATCGGCAGCAGTGTCGCGAAGGCCGGCGACCTATTGCTGGAGCCGGCGCGCCGCGCCGTGGCGCATCACGCCCATCGGTCCGTTGCCGCACGCGTCCGCATCGTCCGCTCGGAGCTGGAGGATGACGGCCCGATCCTGGGCTGCGGCTGGCTGGCGCGCCAGAGGTCGTGACATGCACGATCCACTGATTGCCTTTGCGCCTGAAGCCTGGGGGACGACGCAGCCCGCCGCTCGCGCCGCCCGCATCAAAGCGCGCCTGCGCCAGACTGAACGCTGGGTCGACGTGGAACGTGCGCGTTACGCCACGCGCAGCTATCGGGCCACTGAGGGCGAGCCGATGCCGCTCCGCCGGGCGCAAATGCTGCTCGACCTCGTTCTCCAGATGAGCATCACGATCGCCCCCGACGAGCTGCTTGTCGGCAACCGCTCACTCTTGCCTCGCATGGGCGTGATCGCGCCTGAGGGAGCCGTGGACTGGGTGGATCGGGAACTGGATGTTCTGCCCACGCGGCCCCAGGATCGCTTCAACATCAGCCCGGAGGTCATCCGGGAGCTGCGCGATGAGATCTTCCCCTATTGGCGCGGCAAGACGCTCGAAGACGCCGTGGCGGCGCGTCTCCAGGCAGATGTGCGCGAGGCGGTCAAAGGCAAGGCGTTCAGCGTGAACCAGACCGACCACGCCCAGGGCCACATCCTGCCGGATGTCGAGGGCTGGCTGAGGTTGGGCATCGGCGGGCTGCGGGCGCAGGTGCAGGCAGCGCAATCCCAACCCCACGCACCGGATGATCCGCTGTCGTCGGTCGTCGGTCGTCGGTCGTCCGTCTCCCGGCAAATCTTCTACGACGCCGCGCTGATCGCCCTGGACGCTGCCCGCCTGTTCATCGCACGCTACGCCGACCTGGCCGAACAGATGGCAAATGGCTTAGTCGAGGCTTCAGCCGGTTTGCCCGCTTCACCGCCAGACCGCCTGAAGGCTCGATTCCAGCAGCAAGGAGGGGCTCCCTCAGACCTGCGCCGTGCCGAGTTGCTCAGTATCGCCGAACGCTGCCGCTGGCTATCAGAGCATCCTGCGCGCAACTTTCCGGAGGCGCTGCAGGCGATCTGGTTCCTGTTTGCGTTGCTCCAGATCGAATCCAACGCCAGCAGCTTCTCGCCGGGCCGGCTGGATCAGTATCTTCTCTCCTATCTTGAAGCCGATCTGGCGGCGGGCAACTTGACTCTGGCCGAAGCGCAGGCATGGCTGGAGCTGCTCTGGCTCAAGTTCAACGAAATCGTCCTGCTGCGCAGCAGCGCCAGCGCGCGCTACTTCGCCGGCTTTCCCATCGGCTTCAACATCGTCCTGGGCGGTCAAACGCCCGACGGCGGCGACGCGACCAACCTGCTCAGCTTCATGTGCCTGCGTGCCCAGGCCGACCTGGGGCTGACCCAGCCGAACCTCTCGATTCGCATCCATCGCGACAGCCCCCAGGACTTCCTGCGTGCCGCCGCGCATGTGGTGGGCCGCGGCAGCGGGATGCCGCAAGTGTTCAATGACGAGGTCATCATCCCCGGTCAGCTTCGGCGTGGCATCACGCCGGAGGATGCGCGCAACTACGCCGTGGTCGGCTGCGTCGAGCTTTCGACCCCCGGCAAAGCGCTCGGCTGGAGCGATTCGGCCATGTTCAACATGGCCCGCATCCTGGAGCTGACCCTGTTCGGCGGCCAAGACCCGCGGACCGGCGAGCAGATCGGGTTGACGACCCCTACGCTCGATCAGATGACCAGCTTCGCTGAGCTTGAGGCTGCATACGACGCTCAACTCGTGCACTTCATCGATCTGATGGTGAAGGGCTGCAACGTGGTCGACGCCATCCACGCCGAGCTGCTGCCGTCGCCGTTCCTCTCGCTGGTGATCCAGGATTGCATCGAGCGGGGCGTCGATGTGACGGCGGGCGGCGCGCACTACAATTTCTCTGGTCCGCAGGGGGTGCAGATCGCCAACGTAGCCGACAGCCTCGCCGCGGTGCGACAAGCCGTCTTCGAGGAGCATTGGGTGCCGGCTGGGGATCTGCTGGACGCGCTGCGCAGTGATTTTGGTGGGGATGAGGCGTTGCGTCAGCGCTTGATCCGGCGCGCGCCGAAGTATGGCAACGACGACGAGCGCGTCGACGCGCTCGCGCAGCGCTGGGGCGATCGCTTCAGCGAGCTGGTCAGCCAGCATCCGACGATCCGAGGCGGCGCCTACCAGCCCGGCTTCTACACCGTCTCGGCGCATGTGCCCATGGGCGCGGTCGTGGGCGCGCTCCCCGATGGCCGCCGAGCGGGCCAGCCGTTGGCCGACGGTGGTCTTTCGCCGATGACCGGTCGCGACCGGCTGGGGCCGACCGCGGTGCTGCGCTCCGTCAGCAAGCTCAACCTGGAGCTGGCATCCAATGGTACACTGCTCAACATGAAGTTTCTGCCGTCATTCTTCCAGGGGAGTGAGGCGCTGGACAAGTTCGTGTTTCTTCTGCGCAGTTTTTGCTCGCTGCGCATCCCGCACGTCCAGTTCAACGTCGTCTCGGCGGACACGCTGCGCCTCGCCCAGGCGCGGCCGGAGGATCACGGTAGCCTGGTGGTGCGCGTGGCGGGCTACAGCGCGTACTTCACGGAGCTGGATCGGACGCTGCAAGATGAGATCATTGCACGCACGGAATTTTCGGAGGTAACATGCTGAACGGCAAAGTCATTCTCGTAGTCGGCGGCGCGGCCGGGATCGGACGCGCCACGGCGGAGTTGTGCGCGGCGCGCGACGCGGCCGTGGTGGTGGCCGACATCGATCCGGCAGCAGGACAGCAGATCGCTACGGCGATCGGCGGCCTCTTCGTGCCGGTGAACGTGACCGATCCGGCCTCGGTTCAGGCGATGTTCGGCGCCATCGAGGAACGGTTCGGCCGCCTGGATGGCTTGATCCAGACCGCCGGGGTGCTCAAGGGCGCCTACACGCCGGTGGACGAATTTCCGCTGGAGACCTGGCGAATGGTGATGGAAGTCAACGTCACCGGCAGTTTCCTGTGCGCGAAGCACGCCGTTCCGCTCTTGAAGAAGGGCAACAGGGGTGTAATCATCCTCGTCTCGTCGGGCGCAGCCGTGGGCGGCAGCTCGTCGGTGGCCTATGGCGCGAGCAAGGGCGGCGTCAACAGCCTGGGCATCACGCTGGCGGCCAAGCTGGCACCGGAGAACATCCGCGTTAACGTGGTGATGCCGGGCAACATCGACACCGGCATGAAGCGTTCAGTGATCGCCGCCGAGGCGGAGAAAAGCGGCAAATCGCTGGAGGATGCCGTTGCGGCGTCGAAGCTGGGCGTGCCGGAAGGCGTGGCGCAGGTTCTCGCCTGGTTGGTCAGCGATGATGCGGACTACGTGCGGGGCATGATCACGACCCGTTGAGTGCCGCGAAGCGTCCTTCGACTACGGCCTACACACCCCGTAGGCCTCCGCTCAGGACGCTTCCATGAAAGATCAGGGGAGGCCATGATGAAATTGGGTGTGGCGGGCATGTTGCCTCATTGGCGGCAAATCGACCGGGCGGCTGCCGAACGTGTGCATGACGCAGGCTTCCGGGGCGCGTCGGTGGTCATCGACCGACCATTGGAAGCGGACACCACGTCTGTGTTGAGAGTAAAGCGGGCGTTCGACGACGGCGGGCTGGAGGTGGCCCAGGCGAACGGCTGGTACGAGTGTCTGGTGAACCCTGACGACACGTTGCGCGCCGACGGGGTGCGAGGCTTGCAGGCGCTTTGCCGCTGGGGACGTTTGCTCGACGCCGACACGGTGTACGTGCGGCCCGGCGGGCTAAATCCGAAGGGCCACTGGCTGGCCCATCCAGGCAATCACACGCCGGAAACCTTCGATCGCCTGATCGACAGCCTGCGGCAGGTGTGCGTCGTGGCTCAGGATGAGGGCGTCACGCTGGCGATCGAGGGCCACGTGCTCTCACCGCTCGATTCGGCGCAGCGCGTGGCCCAGCTGCTGGACGCAGTCGCCTCGCCTGCGCTGAAGTTCAACGTCGATCCGGTGAATTTCATCGGCACGGTACGCGACGTGCACGACACGCGCCGGGTGCTCAACGAGCTGTTCGATCTGCTCGGCGCTGAGACCGTCGCCGCACATGCCAAAGATTGCCGGCTGGGCGATGCGCTCGTGGTGCATATCGAGGAGGTTGTGCCGGGCGACGGCACGCTCGACATGGGGCTGTTCCTGCGCCGCTTTGCGGCCTGCTGCCCCGGCGGCTACGTGCTGATCGAGCATCTGCCCGACGAGAAGGTACCGGCCGCACGGGAAGCTGTCTGCTGGGCGGCGGAGCAGGCGGGGTTGACGTGGGAAACGTGAAGCGTGAAACGTCCTGCGTGATTCGTGAGGCGTCAAACGTCAAACGTCAAACGTGATGTCCGACACCTGACGCCTGACACCCGCCACGGTCCAGTCGCGCTAGGCCACCAGGATCGCATCGATCGACGCCAGCTCTTCCTCGCTGAACGCGAGATTGCTCAGCGCGCCGACGATCTCCTCGATCTGTGCCACGCGACTAGCGCCGATGAGCGCTGAGGTCATCCCCTTGTGGCGCAGCACCCACGCGACGGCGAGCTGCGCCATCGTTTGGCCGCGCGCCGCGGCGATCTCGTTGAGCTGGCGCACCTTCGCCACCCGTTCCTCGGTCACGTGCTGCGGGCGCAGGAAGCCGGTCGGCCGGCCCGCGCGCGAATCGGCGGGGATGCCGTCCAAGTAGCGGTTCGTCAGCATGCCCTGCGCCAGCGGCGAGAACGCGATGCAGCCGATCCCTTCCTCATCGAGGACGCTCAAAAGCTCCGGCTCGACCCAGCGGTTGAACATGCTGTAGACCGGTTGGTGGATCAGGCAGGGGGTGCCGAGCTGGCGCAGAAGCGCCGCCGCACGGCGGGCGAAATCGGGATTGTAGGACGAGATGCCCGCATATAGCGCCCGGCCGCTGCGCACCGCGTGGTCGAGCGCCATCATCGTCTCTTCCAGCGGCGTCTCGGGATCGGGGCGGTGGCTGTAGAAGATATCGACATACTCTACGCCCATGCGCTTGAGGCTCTGGTCGAGGCTGGCAATCAGGTATTTGCGCGAGCCCCATTCGCCGTAGGGGCCGGGCCACATGAGATAGCCGGCCTTCGTCGACAGGATCAACTCGTCACGGTGAGGGGCAAGGTCTTGCTTGAAGATGTGGCCGAAGTTTTCCTCGGCCGAGCCGGGCGGCGGCCCGTAGTTGTTGGCCAGGTCGAAGTGGGTGATGCCCAGGTCGAACGCCCGGCGCAGCATGGCGCGAGCGTTCTCTACCGTGTCGACTCCGCCGAAGTTGTGCCACAGGCCGAGCGAGACGGCCGGCAGTTTGAGACCGCTGCGTCCGCAACGGGTGTAGCGCATGCTGTCGTACCGGGTGGAAGATGGTAGCCAAGTCACAGATTCCTCCTCGCAAATGCAGATATCGCGTTATACCATGATTGCCAAAGCACAACAAATTACAGATCCACACCGGCGTGATCCGGTGAAACTCCAGATCGATGGCTCATAATTGGAGGCACTTCTATGACTCTGGCTTGGCGAGATGTGGGTCCGGTCATCATCTCGATCCTGATCATTATTGCCGTGGCGATTGCGCGGACGCACTCCAGAGCGCTGGCCGCAGTGCTGGCAACCATGCCGATCAACGTGCCATTGGCACTGTGGGTCGTCTACTCGGGGGTGGGGGGCGACCAGGCGGCCGTCACGGAGTTTACAGGCGCGATGCTCATTGGCATTGCTGCCACCGTTATGTTCCTGTTTGTCGTCTGGCTGGCATCGCGGGCCGGCTGGAGCCTCGTGTCGATGCTGGCCGCCGGTTACCTGGTGTGGGGCGCGTGCTTGGGGTTGACGGTGGGCGTGCGGCACCTGCTGACCCGATGAGGCCCGCCCTGCGGGGGTCTCCCTTCGGGGTGTGATTTGCTGGGCAATGGTGCTCGTGCTAAAATGAATGAAGCATTATCGCCTGAGGAGTGCGTTTCTCATGCCCAACCCTGACGCCACACCGCCAGTTGATTTCATTCGTGCGGCCGTCGAAGAAGACCTGCGGACAGGCCGTTTCGATCGCGTGCACACGCGTTTCCCGCCGGAGCCGAACGGCTACCTCCACATCGGCCATACCAAAGCGCTGGTCATCGACTTCGGCATCGCGCGCGAGTTCGGCGGCAAGTGCAATCTGCGCTATGACGACACGAACCCGGTCAAAGAGGATGTCGAGTACGTCGATGCCATCAAAGAGGACATTCACTGGCTCGGCTTCGATTGGGAGGACCGTGAATTCTACGCGTCCGACTACTTCGACCAGCTTTACGAGATGGCGGTCGTGCTGATCCAGAAGGGGAAAGCCTACGTGTGTGATCTCAGTGCCGAGCAGATGCGCGAGTATCGCGGCGGTGCCCTGTCGGAGCCGGGCAAGAACAGCCCCTGGCGCGACCGGTCAGTGCAGGAGAATCTGGATCTGTTCGAGCGCATGCGGAACGGGGAGTTTCCCGATGGTGCGCGCACATTACGCGCCAAAATCGACATGGCGCATCCGAATTTCAATATGCGCGACCCGGTGATGTACCGCATCCTGCACGCCACGCATCACCGCACCGGCGATAAGTGGTGCATCTACCCGATGTACGATTTCGCGCACGGGCAGAGTGACTCGCTTGAGGGGATCACGCATTCGCTCTGTTCCCTGGAATACGAGGATCATCGCCCGCTCTACGAGTGGTTCCTGAAGGAATTGGACATCTACGCGCCGCGGCAGATCGAGTTTGCCCGCTTGTTCCTCACCTACACCATGATGAGCAAACGCAAGATCGGTAAGCTCGTGGACGAAGGGGTGGTATCCGGCTGGGACGACCCTCGGCTGCAAACCCTCTGCGGCTTGCGGCGCCGCGGCTTCACCCCGGAAGCGATCCTGGATTTCACGCGCCGCATCGGCGTGGCCAAGACGAACAGCCTGATCGAGATGGGCTTGCTGGAAGCGTGTGTGCGCGAGGACCTGAACAAGCGCGTCCAACGCGTCATGGGGGTGCTCAGACCGCTGCGCGTCGTCATCGGGAACTACCCCGAAGGCCAGGTCGAATTCGTGGAGGCGACCAACAATCCCGAGGATGAGAGCATGGGCACGCGCACCATGCCGTTCAGCCGGGAGATCTACGTCGAGCAGGAAGATTTCCGGGAGGATGCGCCGAAGGGCTGGTTCCGCCTGGCGCCTGGACGCGAAGTGCGGTTGAAGCACGCCTACTACATCAAGGTGCAGGATGTGGTCAAGAACGAGCAGGGCGAGGTTGTGGAGCTTCGCTGCACCTACGACCCCGAATCTCGCAGCGGTGTGACCCCCGATGGGCGCAAGGTTCAGGGCACGCTGCATTGGGTTTCGGCGCCGCATGCCGTGGATGCCGAGGTGCGGCTTTACGACAATCTCTTCACGGTGCCCAACCCCGACGATGTCCCGGAAGGGCAAGATTGGCGTTCGGTCGTCAACCCCAACTCGTTGGACGTCCTATCCGGCTGCAAAGTAGAACCGGCGCTAGCTGGTGCAGCGCCCGGCAGCCGCTGCCAATTCTTGCGCCAGGGTTATTTCTGCGTGGATCTCGACTCCACGCCGGAGAAGCTGATCTTCAATCGTACCGTTTTGCTGAAGGATACCTGGGCAAAGGTTGAGAAGAAAGGCTGAGGTTAAGGCCAAGAAGGAGGTCGAAGCCCGGCATTCCGCATGTCTTCCGTCCTTCGTCTTCGGTCTTTCGTCCATACTCAACAGGAGGCAACCATGAAGGGCAACGAAAAGATCCTCACCATACTGAACATGCTGCTCGCCGACGAGCTCACCGCCATCAACCAATACATGGTGCACTCGGAAATGTGCGCCAATTGGGGCTACGAAGAACTGCATGATGCAGTCGAGAAACGCGCCATGACCGAGATGAAGCACGCCGAGATGCATATCGGCCGCATCATCTTCCTGGAAGGCTTGCCGGTCGTCAGCAAGCTCAACCCGCTGCATATCGGAGCCACCGTGCTCGACCAGTTCAAGGACGACTTGAGCGCCGAGCAGGGCGCGGTTAAGGCATACAACGAGGCGGTCAAGCTGGCTGTCGAGGTGGGC
>Ga0315283_10005829_pt1 | contig 10918 bp, 9 predicted proteins | sample YL17G09_0_MG_FD_204541 | JGI IMG/M metagenome (GOLD analysis project Ga0315283, IMG submission 204541) | Sediment microbial communities from Yellowstone Lake, YNP, Wyoming, USA - YL17G09_0 | ecosystem: Environmental > Aquatic > Freshwater > Lake > Sediment | place: USA: Wyoming | collected...
TCCAGTGACAGTGAAAACCCGGCTTGGTTGGGATGATAAATCAATTCAGATTGTAGATGTTGCCAAGATGGTCGAGGATGCAGGTGTTCAAGCACTGACGATCCACTGTCGAACAAGAGCTCAAGGGCAAAAAGGTTCACCCGATTATTCCTTAATTCCAAAAGTAAAGGAAGCTGTTAAAATTCCGATCATCGTTAATGGGGGAATCGAGTCTGCCGAAATTGCGAAGAACGTTTTCGATACTACTGGCTGTGATGGAGTCATGATTGCACGAGGTGCTATCCAAAATCCGTTCATTTTTAGAGAAATCAAACATCATCTTTCAACTGGTAAGTTACTGCCCCCTTCTTCTTTATCTGAACGGATTCAACTTCTTATCGAATACCTCCAGTTGGCTGTTCACTATAAAGGTGAACGAAAAGCATGTTACGAAGTCCGAAAACATTACAGCGGATACCTCCGAGATTTTCCAGGTATATCAAAGTTGAGAACGGAATTGAATCAGTTGACTGCTCTCCAACCAATTCTCGATAAGCTCAACGAATTGCTCGAGCTTATACGACAAGAACAAGTAATGGTGTGATTTATTCACCCGTAGCCATTTGATAATCTTCAAGACATTCCTTAACTTTCTTCCGTCATGGACAAGAAAGAAGTTGCAGACATACTGGACGAAATTGGGACCCTCTTCGAACTTAAAGGAGAAAATCCTTTCAAATGCAGAGCATACCATAACGCATCCCGAATCATAACAGCACTCACACAAGATATAAAAGAACTCATCACAACTGATACACTCAAGGACATCAAAGGTATTGGTGAAGGATTATCTGAAAAAATTAAAGAACTTGCTAATACAGGCAAGCTCAAGTACTACGATGATTTAAAAAAATCATTACCTGCCGGATTATTTGAGATGCTTCGAGTTCAGGGACTAGGACCAAAAAAAGTGAAAATATTATATGACAAGCTCAACATAAATAATCTCGATCAGCTACGAGAAGCATCTTCACAACATAAGCTTGCCAAGCTTGATGGCTTCGGTGAAAAAACTGAAGAAAACATACTCAAAGGCATTGAGCTTCTTCAGAGGCAAGTCAACAAACACCTCTACCCCACTGCAAAAGATGCCTCTAATCGCATCTATAACGTACTAACCAAAAAGAAAGGTATCATTCGATGTGAAGTAGCGGGCAGCATCCGGCGCCGGAAAGAAATCATCGGTGACATAGATATTCTTGTCAGTGCCGTTTCAAACTCTGTAAAGAAAATAATGAACGTATTTACATCACATCCTGATGTCGATAAAGTTATCGCCAAAGGCGATACAAAATCGAGTGTGCTTTTGAAATCTGGAATCAATTGTGACCTCCGGGTTGTGAATGACGATGAGTTTGCTTTCGCACTTGCATACTTCACCGGCAGTAAAGAGCACAACATCGAGATGCGAACCTTGGCAAAAAAATTCGGCTGGAGCTTGAACGAATACGGATTCTCAGCACTTGGTGCTGAAGAAAAACGAGGTAAAGCCAAACAAATCGTTCCGTGTAAAAATGAAGAAGATATTTACAATGCACTTAAGCTTACCTACATCCCGCCAGAACTTCGAGAGAACACAGGCGAACTTGATGCTGCATCAAAAGGAAAACTTCCTCATCTTATCGATGAAGATGATATTCGCGGCACGTTCCATTGCCACAGCACATACAGCGACGGCGCGAATACCCTGCATGAATTAGCTGTTGCCTCACAAGAATTTGGATGGGAATACTTGGGCATCGCAGATCATAGCAAGTTGGCGGCATATGCCGGTGGATTAAGTGAAGAAAAAGTGAAACTTCAGATCAAAGAAATCGAACAACTAAACAGTTCTATCAAGAACGTCCGATTACTCATAGGAACTGAAGCAGATATATTGCCCGATGGAAGTTTAGATTGGAACGATGGAATGCTGGAGAGGTTTGATTATGTTATAGCGGCTATCCACAGCAAGTTTAAGATGACTGAAGCAGAGGCAACCAAACGCACTATTAAAGCACTCAAGAATAAATATGTTACGATGCTCGGTCATCCAACTGGTCGTTTGCTGCTTCAACGTGAAGGTTATCCTATAAATATGGTTGATGTCATAAATACGGCGGCAGACTACGGAAAAATTATCGAAATTAATTCTCATCCACAACGGCTTGATCTTGACTGGCGGTTTTGCAAGTATGCAAAAGAAAAGGGTATAATGATTTGCATCAATCCCGATGCACATAACCTCGACGGTCTGAGCGATGTCGCCTATGGTATTGGCATCGCACGAAAGGGCTGGCTGGAAAAAGAAGATGTTCTTAATACTAAGGACCTCAAGGAAATTCAAAAATATTTAAAGATTAAATAAAGGTAATCATCATGCGAAATCTATTCTGGGGAATTGTTCTAATCACATTCGGAATTTTATTTTTACTTGATAATCTCGGTTATGCTGATTTTCATGAGCTAATCCATGACTATTGGCCCCTCATCTTAATCATCTGGGGTTTTAGTCTACTGGTAAACAAAAGAGCACGATCTCATCATCAGGTGGGAGATATTTCCCAGCAGATATCATCCGACTTACTCCATCAATCGAATGTATTCGGAGACATTTTCACTAAAATAACTTCTCAGAATTTTAAAGGTGGATCACTCTCAACGGTTTTTGGCGACTGCGATGTTGATCTCTCTGCTGCTACATTCGCTGAAGGTGAGCATGAACTTCGCATTCACAGCGTCTTCGGAGACTCACTTTTAATCCTTCCCAAAGATGCGGCGGTTTCTGTTACTGCTAATTCCATGTTTGGCGATTTAACCATTTTAGGTAAGCATAAAAGTGGGTTTTCTCCCGCTCTTCAATCTATCTCATCACCGTACTCGGCTTCCACGAAACGGCTGAAGATAATAGTAAGAAAAGTATTTGGCAATGTGAGGGTGGAATGATGGAATCACAAGAAGAATTAAAGAAGCGAGTGTTGAAAATTATTTCTCGCTTGAAGAATACATATCCCGAAGCAACTACTGCACTGTTGCATATATCTGCATTAGAACTATTAGTTTCGACAATCCTTTCGGCTCAATGTACCGATGAGCGAGTGAATAAAGTTACGAAAAATTTATTTAATAAATATAGAACAGCCAAAGATTATGCTGAAGCGAATCAGGCAGAATTCGAGCAAGATATAAGATCAACAGGTTTCTATCGGACTAAAGCAAAAAATATAATCAATTGCTGCAAAGCTTTGATTGAGAAACACAAGGGGACAGTACCCGAAAATATGGAAGAACTTATCCAACTTCCCGGTGTGGGAAGAAAAACAGCAAACGTTATCTTGGGAAATTTCTTTGGAAAGGTGGAAGGTATCGTTGTTGATACTCATGTGAAACGGTTGTCGGAACGTCTTGGTTTTACAAAACAAATCGATCCAGTAAAAATTGAGTTGGCTTTAATGAAGATTATACCTAAGAAAGATTGGATCGCAATTGGTAATCTTCTCATCTGGCATGGAAGGAAAATTTGCCAGGCGAGGAAACCAAATTGTGCGGAATGCATCGTTAATAATCACTGCCCATCAGCACACATTTGAGTTTATCTCCACTCAATCCAATTCCATCTCTCACCATCAGATTCAAGCACGATCGCACCCAGCTCATCCGTACGATAATATTTACATCCTAATTCCATGATGCGCTGTAGAACAACCGGTGAGGGGTGATTAAACTTATTTTTTGCACCTACGGAAATGATTGCCGTTTGTGGTCTAACACTTTTTAAAAATATATCCGAAGTTCCCGTGATACTTCCGTGATGAGAAATTTTTAAAATATCGCTCTTGAGGAAACTATCATACTTACTCTCTATAGCTGTTTCGGCTTCCTTCTCAGCGTCACCCGCAAGCAACAAAGATGTTTTACCAAATACAACTTTCACAACCAGTGATTGATTGTTTAATGTTGTTCGTGATTTCACCTGAAGGAATTCGATGGATGGATGAAGAACATATAATCTTATTTCGTCTAAACTCCCAATCTTAATTCCACTTTGAAGAATTGATCTTTCCAGTTTAAGTGAATCAACCAGATGAATATATTCTTTGAATAATGAAGAGGTAGAAACCGAGCCAGCGTCACAAACCTGATCTACCTTACATTGGTGTAAGAGGGTAGGCACTCCACCAAGATGATCGGCATCCGGATGAGAGGTTAGTATAGTCTGGATTCGAGAAATCCCTCTATACCTCAAATAAGGCACAATAAACCGATTTCCAGCATCTGTTCCAAACGTTCTCGGACCAGCGTCAACGAGCATGTTTCCTCCGTTTGGGAATTCTAAAAAGATTGCATCGCCCTGCCCAATATCCAGAAATGTTACCCGAAGATATTTTGTTGAAGGTCCAAATATCTGAAAACCATACAACCATGAATTAAGAACCACAAGTGTTAGGATGATAAATATTTTTCTAACTTCCTTCCTGCCGATATTAATAGCAAAACCAATTCCTGCATAAAATATTATCGATGACCACAAGGAAAAACGAGTATCTATATAAGCGAATCGGAGATTTCCAAAAAAATCCACAATCTTCAACATTAGCCATGTAAGCAGCGAGGTAACCTCTGCATATATAGATGCGATCCATGTAGATAGATATGAAACAGCAACACTAAACATTCCAATTGCAAGTATAACATTTGACAGCGGAACAACGATGATGTTTGCAATAAAGCTAATCACGGATATTTTACCAAAATAGATGGAGGTGAATGGCAAAGTCCCAATCCCTGCAGCGATAGAAACTCCCATTAGTGCGAAAGTCGCAACAATGAGACGATTATTTTTTAATCCATCAGAGAGCAAGTTTTTCAAACCATATATTTTTGGATAGAGATAAACTATGGAAAACACAGCCACAAAGGATAACTGAAAACCGGGTTGAATCAGTTGTTTAGAATCAATTAAAAGGAGAACGATTGCAGATAATGCCAAAATATTATACATGTCACCTCTACGCTCAAAGAGTTTTGCACAAAGAAAAATAATAGCCATCACTACAGAGCGGGCAACCGACGGGCTGTTTCCGGTTAGGTACATATAATAAATTAAAAATAAACATGTAGCAATTAATCGGGGCTTTTCAGGAATCCTTAATAATTGAAAAATAATTATCAGCATGAAGGTAACAATAGCAACATGTAAACCTGAGACAGCAAGAATGTGCATAACCCCGGAATTTATGAATGCTGTTTTCACTTCAATCGGTATCTCACTTCGTTCACCAATTATTAAACCTTTTAGAAATTTCGCTTCCTCTCCCCCAATGAGTTTATCAAGTCGATCAGCAATCGATCTGCGGACGGGATAAATAAATCTTGTTAATACAATATTCCCCATCTCTTCACCGAGACAAGAACTATCTAATCTGACTGGGTAAAATCTTGCATAAATATTATTGAGGTGCAGATAATTTCGTAAATCGAATTCACCTGGATTCCTTCCTATATTGATCGTACCTAACTCACCAGTGAAATGGATAAATCTTCCTAAAGTTAGAGAGCTAAGAACGCCAACATCTACATCTCTCCTTAGAATTGAGACTGATACTCCACCAGAAACTTTGTAAGTTTGATGATTGATTGTAATAGATTCCGCATCAACTATAAGCCGGACAGACTGTTCACTTAAACGCGGAAGGTCAGAAATAGTTCCTTTCAACGTAACTGTTTTTCCAGCATCAACAAATCTAGATATATTATCATTACTCCGATACTTACCATCATAAGTTATCTTAAAGATGCCAAAAAATATTATAAGCAAGAAAGTTAGAATTGTTGTGAATTGAGAGCCCAGCTTGAAAACATGTATCAACGCATAAAGTACTAATAAAGAGAATATGGCAATCCCAATCGTCAAGATTGAAAACGACCACTGCCAACCAAGGATTATCCCAAAGATAAGTGGAAAACAAAATTTCATTGCAGGTCGGTTTGTGAACACCTATTTTATTCCTCCGGCTAATCGCTATAAAATCAAATTCAGAATCGCGGGTGTGATATGAGTAAGGTTTTTTATCTGACCAGCAATTTCACGGTGTCTCATCCCAGCAGCCAAAAATGGCACAGGGTTCCTTGTATGGCTTTTCGTCGAAAGATTCTCAAGATTACCGTGATCGCTTGTTAAAACAAACAACATCGATTGATGATCAAGATTATTGAGGATGCCTCCGATTAATCCATCTAACTTTTCTAAGACTTCCACAGCTTCCTTCATTGATTGACTGTGTCCGGCATGATCTGTAAAATAATATTCATAGAGAACAAAGTCATATGCTTTTGTCAGTTCAACCAACCGCCTGCCAGCTTCTTGAGGAGTGATTGTTGAAAAATGTGGATAACCAAGTTTATGCCATCTTTCATTTGTTATGTCGGAAGAAAGTGAATGGCCCCGTTTCAATGATTCAATATCATTCAATTTATTCCCTGAAGTTAGCCATGCATGTGTTATTGCGGTGGTACGGTATCTTGTAGAATTTATGTATTCAAAGTACTGACGGGGAAAAGCATTAGCATAAAATACTTTCCTAACGCTTAACATAAGACGCCGGAAGATATTTTTTTCTGTGACAAGTGGTTTTAGAGAAGAGTATAAATGAGGTCCATAATGTTTTCCCACTATTTGAGGTGCATTCAATCCTGTTAGAAGTGCAGCTTGTCCGGTTCCACTTTGTGGCAAACCCTCAACATCTAACGTAGCATCGATTGGTGTAAGAGACATAATTGCAGTATTCTTATGTGCGTCGCGAACTGAAGGAATACTTCCTCCCAAGAGGTTTTTCAAAATCGGTAAATCTGCTGTAAAGAAAGGGTTGTATCTCCCTTCCTTCCGCCCGATCCCAACTCCATCGAGGAAGAGCATTAGGACATGAGGTGCACGGCTCATTATTCTTTCAGTGGAGTTCGCAATTCTTTCACCCATACCTTTTCAATGTCGGATATATTTTCATTAAAGGACGATTCGAAAACTTCTTCTATGGTTCTACCATTTTTAAAATTCCTCAGCATAGTTAGCACTTTTGCATCACCGTAACGATGTATCAGGAAATGAATTGTGTATGCAAGCTTAGCGTAAAGCTCCTTCACATCTTTTTTATCAACAACTCGATTATAATCCTCCCCCAGATCATTGAAACTTGAAATGTTAAAGCGTGCTGGCTCACCGAATGTTAGAAGATTATCACCTGTGTAAATCGAATAAGCTTCGGCTAACCATGTCGGACAAGCCGGAATTTTCGCAAGAACAGCATGTACAACTATCCGCGAAATAACATCATCTAAATTTAACTTCCCCTCTTGATTAGCAGGATATACAAGATATAATGTGCCTGATCTATAATCACCATCACCATAAATACGAGACTGCGATTCAGCTTTAAAACGCCCCACAGTATTGAAAACAAAAACCTCGACACGATTGTCGAATGATATATTAAAGATTTTTCTGTAATGAGAATATTTTGTCTCCAATGAAGTACCTATTTCTTGAATATGCTTAGTAGGTATATTTTTATCATATCTAATTTTAAAATTAGTTGTGGTATGAGTTTGAAGCACTTTCATTTGCATCGAGAGGAAAATAAATGCAAGAACAAGAATTGTTAAACGTGGGATCATTTCAATACCTTATTATTTTATTAATTTGTCTCTTTACTTTCAACCATAACGGTGACCGGACCATCATTTATTAGTTGAATATCCATCATCGCACCGAAGACACCTGATTTTACTCTATCGATACCAATTACTTGTTGTAAGGAATGAATAAAATCATTATAAAGTTTCTCTGCAATATCATGAGCAGCAGCATCGGTAAAACTTGGACGATTTCCTTTTTGTGTATCCGCATACAACGTGAATTGTGAGATTACCAACAATTGACCTGAAATATCCTTTACAGAAAGATTCATCTTGCCTTGAGCATCTTCAAATATCCTCAGATTGGCACACCGATGGGCAAGATATTGTGCCGAAATTTCACAATCTGAATGTTTGATACCTAAAAATATTAACAATCCTTTATTGATCTGACTGTAAACTGAATCGCCAATTGAAACGCTTGCTTCCTTAACTCGTTGTATCAATATACGCATACCTTAACACACCAACGCTTTTACAACGCGTTTGATTCCGCTATAATCAGGAATAACTTCAACATTTGAATAACCATTCGCTTCAAATATATTCGGTACGGTATTATTTTGATTGTATGCCATCTCTACAAATATTGCTCCACCTGGTCGGAGTAATTTCTTTCCATTCGTTGCGATAATTTTATAAAACGTCAACCCGTCTGCGTCATCTGTATTTGCAATGGCTGGCTCGTAATCTCTCACTTCCTGCTGAAGGTCCTGAAATTCTTTTTTTGATATGTAGGGTGGATTTGAAACAATCACATCATAAGGAAAATGAGGATATTCTTTGAAACCATGGAGAATATCACCGGCAGCCAGAAACACTCGATCATCAACATGATGATTTTGGACGTTAACTTTTGCTACTTCTAATGCCGCCGAACTAATATCGATTGCATCGATGATAGAATGATCGAGATGAACGGCAAGACTTATCGCAATATTACCCGAACCCGTACCAATATCTAATACGTGAATTTTGCCAGATAAAATTGTTTCTGACCATTTGATAATCTGTTCGACTAAAATCTCAGTTTCAGGACGTGGAATAAAAACTCTTGGATCAACCTGAAAAGACAGTCCCATGAATTCAGTTTCACCGATGATATATTGCAGGGGTTCGTGTTTTAATCTACGCTTCAGCAATAATTTAAACTTTTCCAGCTCACTATTATTAAGAATCTGATCGAATCGTAAATATAAATCTATCCTTTTACAACTTAGAATATGACAGAGCAATAGCTCGACGTGTAAACGGGCTTCATCAAATCCTTTTTCGGTCAGATGATTCGAGCTCCAATCTATTAAAGAGAGGATTGTCCAAACTTTCCGTTCTGTTTTTGAGAATTCGACTTTCATAAAGTACTTAGTGAAATGAAGATAAGAAGCCGCCCTTCAAAAATCAAATGTAATGATTATTATGATGTAGCTTTAAGAACGACTAACGTAATGTCGTCGGATTGCAAAATATTCTTACTATGTTCTTTTACAGCATCAACTATTTTGGTTTGAATAACAGATGATGGTTCATTCAGGTGAGTACGAATAATACTTTCCAACTTATCTTCACCAAATTCTTCTCCTTGCGAATTCATCGCTTCGCTTACTCCATCAGTGAACAAAACCATAACATCACCAGCATCAAACCTTACTTCACCTTCTTGATATGGGACCATTGCCTTCATGATGCCTAAAATAATCCCGCCCTTATCCAGTCGTTCAATGGTGCCATCGGAATGAAAAAGATATGGTAAATTATGTCCGGCGTTTACATATTTCAAGGTTCGCGTTTCGGTATGAAGCAGACCCCAGAAAAATGTAATAAAGCGGCCAGAGCTTGTGTTATCGCATATAAGGTCATTAACTCTTTTGGTTAGATCGGCAAGCGAGAGACCGAGTGGAACAAGAGCACGAATAGTTGCTTGTAAATTTGCCATCAGGAGGGACGCAGGTGTTCCTTTCCCGGATACATCACCAATTGCTATCACATAATGCTGCCGACTCAGAGTGATGAAATCATAATAATCACCGCCAACTTGCTTTGAAGAAATATTTGTCGCTGCAACATCGAAATAGGGAACATCTGGGAGTTTAGCGGGAAGCAAACCTCTTTGAATTTCTTTTGCAATTATTAATTCATCCTCAAGTTTTTGTTTCTCAATTTCCTCTTTAAATAATCGGGCATTTTCGAGTGCAATGATGGCGAGGTTACCCAGTGACGAAAGAAATTCAAGATCAGTGGAAGAATATTTCTCATCACGCATTTTTTCGCCAAGTCCTATAATTCCTTTGGTCTGATTCTGAAGTCGCATCGGAACTAACGCTTGAATGCCGATATCCAATAACGAATTTCTCCATTGTAGTTCATTCTTTCTTTGAAGCGACTCAACCAATAATGGTGAATTTAAAGAAGGGAAATATGTACAAAGGTCGGGATTAAAATGTTTCTCAAGTCGAGACACTACAATATCCATCGCACCATCTTTTTCAAGGCAGATAATGAATCTATTCACACCAATCTGTCCCATAACAGAAAACATTAATAATTTCACGAGCCGATCCGGATCAAGCACAGCGTTAAATTCCTTACTCAATTCGAACAGTGTGTTTAGTTCTTGAATTTTTCCGTCTAATCTTCTGTTGACTTGTTTCAACTCTCCGATAAATAAATTCTTTTCAATTGCAGCAGCAGCAATATTTGCAAGCGATTTGATGTACGTCTCCTCTTCCTTCGCGAGTTTCTTTTTCAAAACACCGGGTGCGAAACCAGCTAATCCGACAATCTTTTCCTGAGTGACCAAGGGTATTAGAAGATATATTCCATGATTTTTAAAATGTTTGGTCCAAGGTAATTTTCTTCCATCCTCATGCTCAAGATATAAAATACGATTTGGGATTTTATTAATCTTAATTTCTGTATCGACCAATTCTTGAGGTAATCCTTTGACATTTTTTATTGAAAAACATTGTGGTTTGTGCTCAAGCAGAATGATGCCTCTTAACGATAATAATTTTCCCATCAAAGTCAGTATAAAATGACCAAGAATAAACTTCAGATCAAGAGAGGCGTTGACGACTCCACTGAACTCGAAGAGTGAGCTTAACTTGAATGCATTTTCAGGATTATTATTTTGCTGTGCAGCTACAGTTCGAGCCATGTGCTTGTGATTTATTGGGCAAGTTTAACCGATAGTTTTTTAATTAAATGGAAT
>Ga0315283_10005832_pt1 | contig 10917 bp, 13 predicted proteins | sample YL17G09_0_MG_FD_204541 | JGI IMG/M metagenome (GOLD analysis project Ga0315283, IMG submission 204541) | Sediment microbial communities from Yellowstone Lake, YNP, Wyoming, USA - YL17G09_0 | ecosystem: Environmental > Aquatic > Freshwater > Lake > Sediment | place: USA: Wyoming | collected...
CTATAAAGAGCTACCTGACCGGAAAAGCAGAAGAAATCACCCCGAAAAGTTAGCCCCATTCGTTAATCAGGGACAGCCACTGTAGCATCGCTTGGAAGCCAGACGACTAACGCCGATTTTTCTTGACGCTCAATCGCCGACCCTCTATAGTTACAAAAAACAAGAGGTTCCCGAAAGATAAATTCCGGGGGGCGTGATGGTCGCTTTTGCTGTCATAATGGTGCTGGCGGTTGTTTTGCTTTGCGGGATTCTGTTTGGTCTCTTGCGTGAGCCCCATGGCGGAACCAAAAAACCGGCAAGGCCCGGCGGCGTCCGGCCGCCGATCAAGGATATGGCTGTTCCGGGCGATGACGACCGTGCGGTCGATCCTGCATCTGTCCCTCCGTTCGACTCTCAGGGAGACAGCGCCCAAAGTCTTCAAACCTGTCTCACAAAAGGCATGACCCTGACCTTTTCCGTTGGGGACTTGCCGGCTGCAAACAGGGCATCGTTGCTCAAACTTGAGGACGTCGGCGGTGAGGTACGCCAAAAAGTTTTATCACATATCGGAACCCTTAAGAATTTTGACACCCTTCACAAACTGCAGAGGATGATAGGCGATCCTCAGGGTGCAATGGGCGAGCTTTCCCGAATGATTACCAGCGATCCCATGTTAACGGCCAAGATTCTCCGGGTGGCCAACTCGCCCTATTACGGCATGGAGCAAAAGCTCAATTCCATCAGCCACGCCATCATGATTATCGGGATGGCTAATCTGAAGGGCATCATCTACAACGAAGGTATCCTGAAAGTCTTGAATGAAAAGAGTTTCCATCGTGATCCGGCCATGCAGGCCCTCTTGCAACATGCGACTTATACGACCATCTGCGCCTCCTCTCTGGCCCACCTCTTCGGAGGTCTGAACCAGGGAACCCTTTTCACCCTGGGCATTCTCCACGACATCGGAAAATTTCTGATGATGAAACTACCGCCGCTCCCGCAGAACGATTCAGCCACGGCCAGAACCTATTCGCCATATTGGACGATGGAAGAGGAGGAAGAGATCTACGGAATCAATCACGCCCTCGTCGGGAGGCTGGCTTTGCAGCACTGGGGTTTATCGAAGCTGATGGTTGAAGCCGTCAGCCTTCATCACGCCCCGGTCTATCTTGACCGGAACGAGCTCGGTCTGGATCACGAAGCCGTGCAATACCTGCTCGTTCTGTTTCTCGCCGACCAAGCCGCCTGCCTGATTGCCGCTGAGAGCAACGGGGCCGACTTGGGGAACGCTCCCATTGACCGCTTACATCCATCCTACCATGGTCTGATCGACCAGAAGAAGCTCCATCAACTGCTCATTGATCAATCCCTCTTGGGGCAGCTACGGGAGGCGGAGGCGACTGCAAGTGCCTCCGTGGAGAGCAGCTAATTCAGAGGATCTTGCAAAAGGATCATCACACTTTCTTTAGGGTTCTGGTCAGTTGTTTGAATTTATTCTTTCCAAATTCCATGGGCATATCCATAACGAACCTCAAGCCAGATTCTTTCTGATGAAGGTCTGAAGCCGGAGACCTTCCTGAAAATCGGGATTGTTTTTAAGACCATCTACCATCGTGATGTCTGCCGATTTCCAGTCGCCCGCCTCGATATAGGACCTGGCCATATTGTAATAGAGCCCCTCATCGGCGGGACGGACAAAAAGGGCCTTCTTGAAAGTCGTGACGGCCTTATCGAAATCCCTGGCCATTCTGGACTGAATACCGGATGTATTGTAGATTTCGATGAGGGCATCTGCCGCTTCCTCATCCTTTTCCGCGAGACTTCTGGCGATGTCAAAATCCCCCTTCTCGACGTGGAGCATGATTTCCTGAATCCGCTGCTGGAGGTCATCCGGCTTTTCGCCCAATGCGGCCTCGCTTTTCTGGCTCTCCATCACCGCCACGATCTCTTCTTCCTTGACCTGGATGAGCTGCTTCATGAAATCGAGAGCGGTGTCGATATCGTCGTCCTTGAATGTCACCGGCCCGTAGAGATGGCGAAATGCCCGGGAAGAGGCCAATTCCGCTTGGAACGCGTTGATGTCCTTGTGCAACTGCTTTTTGTCGGCGGGGAGCATTTTCGTCGTACACATCTTTTCGAGAATATCCCTGAACCCCGCCAGACACGAATAGACGTTGTCCTTCTTGAGATGTATCCGGCATTCCAGAAGCTTTTTGGTGATCCGGCCTACGTCATCTCTATTGATCTCTCCCGCCATAGCAATGCTCCTGAAAACCAAATGGGTTCATCCATCTGAATATGCGAATATCGCGCCACTCTTTCGAATATTAGCTTTTGGCATGGAAGTTGATAGATACCGGATGGATCAACCTGAGAGGAATAGCTGGACCATGTCACTGAACCACCTGCTGCCCATTGACAAAATCGGCCCGGAACCCAGGACCGCGTCTCCCCGTTTTCGGACGGATTCCCAGGCCTTCAAGGCGCTGCTGGGGGAAACCCTCCGCAGCGAGACGGAGGACCTCACATCGGCCGCCCTGCCGCTATCAAAGGCACAATTGATGGATATCGTTAATAATATCAGAATGCAAATGGACGCCCGTTTGATGCAGGCCCTCACTTCCGAGGCGCGGGAAGATATCGAGATCGGTTATCCGGGCCTCATGGGCCGCCTGACGATCCCTCCTCTGGATTCGTCAAATAAACAGCATTTAAATCAAAATAATGACGTGTCCGACCCGCGCGGCCAGATCGATGCCGCCATTCGTGAGGCGGCCCAAACCCATGGTGTCGATCCGGCCCTGGTCCGCAGCGTGATCAAGGCGGAAAGCAATTTCAATCCGAATTGCACCTCGCCGAAGGGGGCGATGGGATTGATGCAGCTCATGCCGGAGACGGCCCGGGAACTGGGGGTGAAAAACGGGTATGATCCGGTTGAAAATATCGGGGCGGGAACGCGTTATCTCAAAATGTTGCTGAACCGGTACGACGGAAATGTCCCTCTTGCGCTTGCCGCCTACAACTGGGGGATGGGCAACATCGAGAGAAGACCGGGGCAGATGCCGGCGGAAACAAGGCGGTACGTGGACCAGGTGACGCGCCACTACGCCACGCTGAAGGCATGACACGACGATCCAATCGGCGCAAGCGGATCCCGGCGGACGAACCGGGAAGCATCAGGGAAACAGCGGCAGAAACGCCCCGACGACCCTCCCGTCAAACTGAAGGCCGCTGTTCTTTTTCACCTCTTCAACGGCGGCGGGAATATCCATCGCGGATCGGTACGGCCGGTTGTTGGTCATCGCGTCAAAGGAATCCGCAACGGCCAATATCCGGGAAAGGAAAGGAATGTCCGCCCCTGCCAACCCCGCGGGGTAGCCTTTTCCGTCCCAACGCTCATGGTGGTGCAGAAGGATGTTTCGTTCCTCGTCCAACAGCAAGATCGGTTGCAAGATCCGGTAACCCACCTCGGTGTGCGCTTTAATGATCGTAAACTCTTCAAAGGTCAATCGGTCGGGTTTCAGAAGAATCTTGTCCGGTATGGCAATTTTCCCGATATCATGAAGCATCGCGGCTATTTTGAGCGATTCAACCTCCCTGGTGACGCAATGCATGGCTTTCGCTATCTTTACCGACAGCACGGCAACCCGGGAACAATGTTCTTCGGTGTATTGATCGCGAACCTGGATGGAGGTGAGGAGGGATTTGAACGTATCCAGCACATTGTTATACACGCTTTCATACAATACCAGATTTTCCAGATTGAGAGAAGCGCGCCTGGTCAGGCTGACGATATAGTTCAGGTCTTTTTCGGTAAACGGCTCCATGTGCCCCTTTTTACGGATGCACAGAATCCCGAAAACATTGCTGCGAATCATCAGCGGCGCACAGATCAGGGATGGCGCGATCTCGGGACGTTCGGTCGAATGGATCATCAACGCCCGTTTCTCGTCCGCAACTTGGCGAAAAACCCCTTGAAGGGCCGGGATGGTTTTCGTTTCATAGGCTTCACGGTCCGGGCTTTTCAGGATCTTTTTGTCAAACGCGCCCGCTTCTTCGTCGAACAGCAGCAGCGCGCATTCCTCTCCATCGACGATGTTCATGGAGAGATCGACAATTTTCCTGTAGATGTATTCACTATCTCCTTCGATATTTTCGAAAGAGTCATAGATAAATCTCTGTACCGATAAATCCTTTGTTTTATCGGTCATTTTGGCTTCGGCGCCGCCTTGCTTCGGTCCGGCCTCTTCCGACAACTCTTTTTCATCGAGGCAGATCTTGACCTTGTATAACAGGCTCTCGATATTGAACGGTTTTTTCAGGAAGTCGACGGCCCCCTTCTTCATGGCCGAGACCGTCAAATCGACCACGGGATGGGCGGTAATCATGATCACCGACGTATCGGGACTCATCTCTCTGAGCCTGTTGAGAAGCTCCATCCCCCCCATACGGGGCATCATGACATCGCTGATCACCAGATCGAATGTGCTCCAGCGGCATTGATCGACGGCCTCTGCGCCGTTTTCGGCCTCGCTGATTTCATAATCGCCGGCATGGCTCAAGGCGTCACGGATCAACTGTCGCGTCGGAGGATAGTCGTCCACAATCAGAATTTTTTTCTTCAGGAGAACCGTTTCCTCGACATTCACTGATTGCAGCATTGTTCCTCACCCAAAAGATAGAAGGGATGAACCCACTACTCTAACCGCGCATCCGTCAGGCCCATACCGCGCCGGGAATTCCGGCAGAATTCATACTGTCCCCGGAATTAATTGGTCCGCCGGCGAGCGGTGGGATTGCTACAGTGCAATCCTCTTGTCTTTCAGCAGGACATCCAACAGGCTGTAGGAAATTTTCTTGTTCGCATCGGCCCTCAGGGATTCACTGCCGGATAGCGTCACGAGATCGGCGTATCTGTCCGGTGAGGGACTCTGCTGGGCGTCAAGATGGAACCTGGCCTTGCTCTGCTTGTTGTATGCCCTGATGATATTGTCTACCTGGTAAGCCGCTATCGTCATTTCTGACACCACCCTCTTTAATAGAACTCTCTGATGGTTATATCGGCAGCCGCAGGCTAAAACTTAAGGGGAAAAATTAAAAAATTATTATCACCGATCCATTCGACATTCAGTATTAATAACAGCTTGTTATGCGAACATCATCCTCCGGTTTTTCCAGTCGGAGACCCGCCGCGATCGGAAAGATCCTGCTTATGGATGGCCTGCCCTCGCTTGTTCCAGCTCCACAACAAGATCGATTTCACCGATGGTGACACCCAACCGTTTGGCGACCTCTGCCCGACTTAGACCCTCTTGAACCATTCGTATGATCTGCTCGTATTTTTCCCCATCCGAGCCAACCGATTCCTCCTTGGCCTGCTGGGAGGCCATTTTTTGAATCAAGGATTCCGCCTCTTCGATGAGGATGACGATCCTTTTTTCTTTATTATCGAGTTGCCGGGCCAGTTTATTCAGCCTCTCCTCACTTTCCTGGACCGTCCGGAGAAAGAGGTCGGCGGAATCCTGAGAGTCCGTCATCAGTTTCTTGAGTTCCCCGACAGTCGCGCCATCGCCTCCCGGCGGCTTTCTTGCCATACGCTTGTTAAGCTGACGCAAGAGAAGCATGATGACGACAAAAAAGGCAATATCGATGATGATCTGAAAATGAAGCAGTGATGGCAAATTTCGACTTGAGCCCCCTCTTTATTGATGATATCGGATCCGGATGGTGAGCAGATCTGCATCCCCGTCATGCGTCATCTCAACGCCGCCGCCGGCCAGTCGGAAAAGCATCAGCGCGCAGATCAGATTTTTCTCTTCATCCGTGCCGCAGGTCAGGGGGTCCGGGTCGGCGCTCACGGGGAACAAGATCTCCCGCATGGGGACACCTTGCCGCAAGGTGTCCCCATTCAGACTGCCGCCGATATGGCTGATGCTCACGATCACCCATTGATCGTCACTGGTCGTGGCGATGCGCAAAGTCTCCCCATTCCGCTTTTGCGCGTTTTTGGCGGCCTCACGGATTAACATCCAGAAAGCAATCGAATAATAGGCGGTTATTCCCGTAATGGACGGCACGCCCATGTCCAGATGAATCTCTTTTTTGACGCTATGCTTATAATCCAGGTAGAAATCGGCAAATCCCAGTTCCGCTTCAATGAGGACGGAGAGATTCAAACTTTCGACATCCCGGGCGCCGAGCGCGTAAAATTTCCCCGCCGCCAAACGGAACATATCGTAAAACTCTTCGGATGTATCGTTGATTGCGTTGATATCGGATATCAATTTCTTGTAATCCGCGCCGGTCTCTTTTTCGATCTCCGGATAACAGTTCTCGATTTTTCGGATAAAATCCTCCAGACGCCTTTGCATCAATTTCGAGCGCCCCATGATGCCGTTCAGCGGATTGGCAAAATTATGAAAAATCCCCGGCATGAGTTCGTCAAGAAAAGTGGCAAGGAATCTCTTCTCCAGAAATAAGTAAAGATCCGTTTCATTCATGCTTCATTCTCCATGATGGACGTTGAATGGATGACTCAACCGTGTCCGGATTGCCCCCTTGATCAACATGGCCGTTCGGCGCCAATGTCAATCCAATTCGTAGCGCGTAAAATAAACCTCTTTCACCCTATTTTCACCGAACAAACCGTTCAGTTCGCTCTTCAGCTTTTCCTTCAAACGACCCCTCCCCTCCGGCGAGAGGCCTTCTTGCGCCGGCTCTTTTTTCAGAACGGCGTAAATCACACTTCTCACATCGACGCGATCGCCGTCGATGGCGCCTGCCGTCTTGTGATTCTCCAGTTCAAGGGCGACATCGCAGAAAACAATTCGGATATTACCCTTTTCATCCTTCTGGTCAACGACCATACCTCCAAAGAGGGCGCCCGGTTTTGCCTCCGGAACAGGGGTTACGGAAACAGCCTGCTTTTTCTGCGCGGCGGGGGGGGAGCCATCCATGCTTTGATAAAAACTGATCAAGATGCCGACCGTCAAACCAAGAAACGCGACAGCGATCAAAATGGTCCGGAAGAGGGGCTTACGTGCCCACCCTATTACCTTCGATGAAAAATCGCCACCGGTTTGTTCTCCGTCCGCGGCCGCCTCATCCTGCTGCGTCTCTCCGTTGGGTTCCTCAGGGGCGATCTCCAGAATGTCAAGTTTCGCTTTTTTCGCCATTCACTTTACACCTGCAGCCGCAACCGTTCAACGTCCGTCTGCCTGCGTCGCAAAAAGGGCCCGCATCTGATTGATTGTCTGGTGAAAATCGATTTTTTCGTCGATATCCTGTTTCAAAAATCCATTGACGCGATCGATCATGGTGATGGCATAATCGATCTCGGGGTTGCTTCCCTTCACGTACGCGCCGATATTGATGAGATCCTCCGCTTTCTTGTACGCTGCAAGAATCTGAATGATTCTCCTGGCCATTTGCCTGTGTTCGTCATCTACAATGTCCAGCATGACGCGGCTGACGCTTTGCAGCACATCGATGGCCGGATAATGACTCTTGCTGGCCAGCTCCCGGGTCAGAACGACATGGCCGTCGAGCATCGATCTTGCCGCATCCGCGACCGGTTCATTGAAATCGTCGCCTTCCACAAGAATGGTGTAAAGACCCGTGATACTGCCGCGCTTCTCCATGATCCCGGACCGCTCCAGCAACTTGGGAAGAAGACTGAACACGGAAGGGGTATAACCTTTGGCCGCCGGCGGTTCACCCACGGAAAGACCGATTTCCCGCTGCGCCATCGCAAATCTCGTCAGGGAGTCCACCATCAGCAGGACATTTCCCCCAAGATCCCGGAAATACTCGGATATCGATGTTGCCACATATGCGGCCCGCATCCGTATCAACGGATGCATATCCGATCCCGCGACAACCACCACAGATCTTGCCAGCCCCTCCTGCCCAAGATTTTTTTCAAGAAACTCCCGAACCTCTCTACCTCTTTCACCGATCAGACCGATGACATTCACATCCGCATTGGTGTTCCTGGCCATCATCCCCAACAGAATGCTTTTACCGACCCCTGACCCGGAGAAGATCCCCATTCTCTGCCCTTTTCCGCAACAGAGAACGCCATTCAACGCCCGGATGCCGAGATCCACCGGTTCGGTGATGCGTCCCCTCGCGAGCGGATTGATCGGATCGGCATAAATGGGGTAGTCGCGTTCACATTTGAGGGGCCCTTTGTTGTCAATCGGATTCCCCAGACCGTCAATGACCCTTCCCAGCAGGTTTTCCCCCACATTCACACCGGCCTTGCGGCCAAGTGAGACGATCTTGCATCCCGGGCTCAACCCCTGAGTGGTTTGCAGCGGCATCAGGAGCACCTTCCCCTTCTTGAACCCCACCACTTCGGCGGTGACGGGTTTGGCCGACCCGGCCGGGAAAATGCCGCAAAGCTCGCCGATGGAGGCGGCAGGACCGTTTCCCTCCACCACCAGTCCGATCATTTCAGTGACTTTGCCGTGAATCCGGATGGGGTTCGCCTCCCTCACGAGACGATGGTATTTGGCAAAGTCAATCATGCATCACCGATTCTTCGAGAAAACTTCCGTATCCTTTCGATGCCGGTCATTGCCGCTTTCATTTCATTATACTGCTGATCCAGCCGCGCATCGACTTCACCGCATATGGTTTCAATGATTGCCCCGCCGCGCTGAATCGATTCGTCCTCCGCGAAGGTCATGTTTCGAATCCCGTCAAAGCTTTGCAGAAAGTCGTTCTTGATCTCGATCATAAATTGAAAATCCTGCGGGTGAACCCGGATCTTCATATTCTCCCGGTCGCCGATATTCTTTATGGCCTCCTTGAGAACGCCCCGGATCACCTCCCGGTTCGTCGTCGCTTCAAGATGAATCACCTTTTCAGCGACAGCCAGGGACAATTGAACGATCTCCCCTTCCAGGTTCTCAAGGGTGCTTTTCTTCAGCGCCGACATTTCTTTGACGATAACGGACATCGCCTGGAGGGTTTGCAAGGTCTTATTCTTTTCAAGTTCCCTCCCCTTCCGGATGCCGTCCGACAGCCCCTTTTCATAAAATTCCTGCTCCGTGATCCGGATTTTTCTTGCAAAGACGTCCTTGATTCTCTCCGGATCAAACCCATCCGCCGGCAGGGCATGATCTCCCGGCGCCCTGGAAAATTTCACTTCCTCCGATTTGATCACTTTACGACCGGAAAATTTCATCCCTGGGCCACCCGCTTTCCCCTTATTCTCCCTCTCTTCCTATTAGACACCTTTGCAACTAACATACCACCCTCCCCATCCCGACCACTGAGGACTGAGCACTCAGCACTTAACCCTTACTATGGCATTTCTTTTGCACGCTTATTTGTCGGTGCGGCCCGGTCAGGTCTGAGGGCAATCCATTTTCTGCTGAGACGAAACGGATAGGAATCTCCCGTCCGGGATTGAGTTTGAACAGCGGCGGGCGATCGCATTGAAGTAAGGAAAGAAGGCTCCATGGCTGCTTCGACCCCAAAGACAGGCAATCGAAGAGAATACTCCCGTGTTGACGTCTATATCCCGCTTGAATGTCGCCTCCTGGATAAGGAAGAGCATGGGATGGTGAAATCGAGGGTTTCCGCGGATCTGATGCTGGCAGACTTCAAGCTGATGCCCCCCTTGGCAAATCATCCCCAGATCGAATCTCTGAATCTATTGAATCAAAAACTGGACAGGATCATTAAAATGGTTGGGCTTCAGTGTGAAGGATTTCATTCTTTGCCGTTTAAATTTGTTTCCCTCAGCGGGAACGGGATGAAGCTTTCGTCCCAGCAGTGTTATTCTCTCGGAGATATCCTGGAATGTAAGATGATCCTGACCCTTCATCAATCTGCGGCGCTTTACACTTACGGGGAAGTGATCCGAGTGGGAAGCCAGAGCAGCGGCTACTTCATCAACGTCCGTTTTACCGCGATCGATCATACGATCCGGGACAAGATCGTCCGATTTGTTTTCGAGACGGAAAGAGAGATGATCAGACAAAGAAAGATGGATGATTGATCCGCACCGTCACGTTTCCTTATTCGTGTCGTCCAGGCAGAAATCGACGTAAAAGGCGCCGTTTCCCACTTCAAAAGGGACGATGATGCTCGCCCCCCCGAGAACATGGACAATCGCATGGTCCTTTCCGGAGACAACCGTGGGAATGGCCGCCGAGATATTATAGCCTTGCGATTCCAGTTTTTTTCTGGCCACCCCGGAAATCATGTTTGTGATCTCTCCGACCGCATCCCTCACCTCATCGTTGATCTCCGTGTATTTTTCACCGAGCATATTCGAAACGATCAGAAGGATGCTCTTTTCGCTGAAGCTCAAGGCAAGAGACCCGCGGGCGGAACCTGTCATCCCGATGATTCCCGATACATCCCCTTTGGCTTGATTGCCCTTCTTGAGGTAAGGTTTGCCGACGGTCGGTTCCACCCTGGCCATTGTTTTGAGGACTTCCATGGTCCCCTCTAAAAAAGGGTTGATAAACTGCACATTCATGATCGTTCCTTTCCGTGAATAGTTCAGATCTTTTCCAGGATCTTGGTAATTTTATCATTCAGGGTTTCCGCGGTAAACGGCTTGACGATGTAATTGTTGACGCCTGCCTTGACCGCTGCAATCACATTATCCTGCAGGGCCTCGGCGGTCACCATCAGAAACGGCGTTGACTTCAAATCCTCATCGGACCGAACCGCTTTGAGTAATTCCAACCCCGTCATGTTCGGCATATTCCAGTCCGAAACGACAAAATCGATCTTCTGGGATTTCAAAGTCTTCAAAGCGATGACGCCGTCTTCCGCCTCGACAATATTTTCATATCCCCCTTGCTTTAAAAGATTTCGGATCACCTTCCTCATGGTCGCAAAGTCGTCAACCACCATGATTTTGATATGCTTATCCATATAACTCTCCTCTCATCACTTCCCCTCGCTCAGCTC
>Ga0315283_10005834_pt1 | contig 10916 bp, 14 predicted proteins | sample YL17G09_0_MG_FD_204541 | JGI IMG/M metagenome (GOLD analysis project Ga0315283, IMG submission 204541) | Sediment microbial communities from Yellowstone Lake, YNP, Wyoming, USA - YL17G09_0 | ecosystem: Environmental > Aquatic > Freshwater > Lake > Sediment | place: USA: Wyoming | collected...
CGCCCAGCTCGGCGGGCTCACGGTGCCGCCCGGCGCGGTGTTCGCGACGGCCGTGCTGGCGGTGAGCAGCGAGTACAACTCCGAGGGGTGGAGCGCCCGGCAGGCGCTCGGCCCACCCGACGTCTTCCCGCAGCATGGCGACCTGCCCGGGACGTGGGCGCAGGCGAGTGGCTCGCGGCGGGACTCGATCACCCTCCAGTTCTCCCAGACGATGGTGCAGGAGATCTGGGTGTACGAGACGAACGGCGTGGGCGGGCTGTACCGGGTGGACGACGTGAGCAGCGGCATCGCGGTGCCGCTCTGGGCCGGGACCGCGGCGCCGCTGTCCGACGGGCAGTCGCGCATCCTGCGACTCACGCTCGCGGCGCCGCGCGCGATCACGGCGCTGCGGTTGCTGACCGACCCCGACGCCGTGGACACCTACGTGGAGATCGACGCGGTGGCGGTGGTGCCCGCCGCGGGCGGGATCGCGAAGTAGACTCCGCAGGAGGGAAGAGCGTCGCGAACTCGGTGTCTGCGCGGCCGATCTTGGGCGGCCGGACGCCGTGGAACTGCTCGCCAAAACGCGCTCGGTCAGGACGTGCAATCTGTGGCCACCGCTAACAGCTCCGGCACCGGGTGGTGGCCGGTCGGGGCTGAGGCACGACAGCCGCTAGGGTGAGCGGGTGAAGGCTATCGGCGTTCGGGTCCAGACATAGCCGTCCAAGGTGCCCGAGAGGTGGTTCGCGTCGTCCATCGAGAAGGTGAAGGACGCGAGAGACGGGGCGTAGATATCCAGGGTCGACTGTCCGGGGAAGTGGTACCCCCCCACGTGAAGCGTGCTCCCGTCAGCCATCGTGAGCAACCCCGTTAGGGGGGGATAACCCTCCGTGGAGTCGGTGAGTTGCAGGGTCATCCCCGACCCGACCCACGTGCCGGTGAGGGACCACTTCGGCTTGTTGGTGCTGATTTCCCACCAGTTGCAGCCAAGCACGAGGAGAACAGCCGCGACGGCCACCAAGCGACTCACCTTCATACGACCTCCCCAAGAGTCCGCAAACGGCAACCCGCAACAACGCAGAGTGTGAGCCAAACGCGGGCTATCGTCACCTCTAGCGCCTCACCAACAAGCTGGCGCGGCGCCGTCAAGCCGGCGTCAAGCGCGTCGGGTGATCGCGCCGCCGGGCGCCCAGCCGTCGGGCGTCTACCGACCGCGCCGGCCGCGCGCATCCCCCTCCAGACACATGGTTCGCTGGCCAACTGGCATCCCCATCTGCATCTCGTCGTCAACCGATGGCGGCTTCCGACCCGACGGCACCTTCCTGCGCTGGCCCGGCTGGCCGGCATATGACAGCGCCGCCCTGAGCGAGGCCTTTCGCCGCGCCGTGCTCCGGCTCTTCGTCCGCCGCGGCCTACCGTCCCTTCGCGCTCCGACTCGCGCGCTACTGCGCCCGCAACCCCCTGGCCTTGGACCGCCTCACCTACGAACCCGCGACCGAGCAACTCACCTATCGCTCCGACAAATCCGACGGGCCCACGGCCGGCACCGCGGCCCTCTGGGCATCCCAGGCTCCCAGTTCGGCGGCGTCCCGCGCACCGGCTACGTCGCCCTGAGCGCGTTCTTCTAGCCCGATCGGCCGGACCGGTGCAGCGCTTCCCCGGCAGCGGCGCCGGTACGCTGGTACGCCCGTACGCCGGTACGCCGGTGCGCCCGCCCATCTCGCTCGTGCCATATATCGCATCACTGGCCATAAGTCACCTGCTATGCCATATTGAGTTCACTATGGCTCATACCCCCAAAGTCGTCCGCGAGCCCGCGGCCGCCTATGAGACGACGGTCGATCGTAACGGCCGCATCGTGCTCCCCGCCCCGCTGCGCCACCAGCTCGGCCTCGGCCCCGGCGACGACGTCGTCCTGCGCCTCGAGCGCGGCGGTGTGCGCGTCACGTCCCGGGCGGCGGCGATCCGGGAGGCGCAAGCACTCGTGCGTCAGCACGTGAAGCCCGGCGTCTCCCTGGTGCAGGGACTCCTAGCGTGGCGCCGCGAGGAGGCCGGCCGTGACTGACCTCGTCGTCCTGGACGCCTCGGCGGTGCTGGCGCTGCTCCGCGACGAGAGGGGTGCCGAGCGTGTGGCGGAGCTACTCCCGACAGCTGCTATCGGCGCCGTCAATCTCGCGGAGGTGCTCATCGTCCTGGAACGCTACGGGGTGGCGGCAGCCGAAGCCCGACGCGCGGTGAATGCCCTGGCGCTCGATGTTTTGCCGGCCGATGCCGCAACGGCACACGCCGCCGCGGGCATCGCGGCGGCCAACCCGCGGCGCGGCCTCTCGCTCGGCGACTGCTTCTGCCTGGCAACGGCCCACCTGATGGGGAGATCCGCCGTCACCGCCGACCGGACGTGGGCCGCGCTCAAGACCGGCGCCAAGGTCGTGGTGGTTCGCGGATGACCGGGCGCGCGCTTTCCCTTCTCGACCCCGACACCCGGCTTGTCATCGGTCACCGCGGCGCCTCCGCCGAGGCGCCCGAGAACACGCTGGCCGCGTTCCGGCGCGCGCTTCACGACCGACGGCGGCCGCACCTTCCCCTGGCGGGGGCGCGGGGTCATCATCCCCACGCTGGATGAGGTCCTCGACGCCTTCCCGGCGATGCCGCTGATCCTCGAAGTGAAGGTGCCCGAAGCGCGGACCGCCGTGCGCGAGGCCCTGCTCCGTCACGATGCGACGGCGCGCTGCGTCGTCTGCGCCATCCCGCACGCGGCCCTCGCCGCCTTCCGCCGGCCACCGTTCCTGCGGGGCGCCTCGAGGCGCGACACCTCGCGGCTTTGGCTGGGGTCCCGCGTAGGAATCGCCTCGGCCGGCCGGTGCACGTCCGGACCGTGGACGATCCCACCGTGGCCGCGAACCTTTGGGCGCGCGGCGTCTCGGGCATCCTCACCAACGCGCCCGGCGCGATGCCGCGGCCGCCACGCTCTTCCGTTGGAGGCATCTGATGACGAGCACGCTCCCGCGAGCAGGCCAGTAGATGGCCGCCCTCTTCACACCGGCGAGCCTGCGGTTCCTGCGCGCCCTCGCCCGGAACAACGCGCGGCCCTGGTTTCAGGCGCACTGCCGCGAATACGAGTTGCTGATCCTGGGCCCGATGCGCGACCTGGTGGACGAGATGGACGTCCGGCTCGCTTCGCTCGCCCCCGAGATCGTCGGCGAGCGGAAGCGCTCGATCTTCCGGATCTACCGGGACGTCCGCTTCTCCGAGGACAAGTCGCCGTACAAGACCCAGGCCGCCTGCTGGTTCTTCCACCGCGACGCCAGCCACCGCGTCGGGCAGGAGAGCCACGGCGGCGGGGCCGGGTTCTACTTCCAGCTCGCGCCGGCGAACTGTATGACTGGCGGGGGGATTTGGATGCCGCCGCGCGAGGCGCTGACCCGCCTGCGCGACGCGATCGCCGAGAAGCCCGCGGCGTTCGCGCGGACGGTCACCGCGCCCGCCGTCGCGCGGCGCTTCGGCGGACTGGACGCGGACGCGGTATTGAAGAAGGCGCCGCGGGGCTACCCGCCCGACCACCCCGGTGGGACGTGGCTCCGCTACAAGTCCTTCACCCTCGGGCGCGCCTTCACCGACGCGCAGGCGGTGAGCGCGCGGCTCCCTCAGCTTCTCGAGAATGACTTCGCGCTGATGCTCCCGCTCGTCCGCTGGCTCAACGCGGCGATGGGACTCAAGCCCGCGGATATGCGCTAGAGGCCAAGTTGCCCGTGCGGATTGGAGGAGCACATGGAGTTCGAAATCGCGTCGGGCCGCCGAGTCCTCGAGCGCACGCCGGCCGTGCTGCGCGCCCTCCTGACGGGAATGTCAGCGGAGTGGGCGATGGCGGACGAGGGGCCCGACACCTTCAGCCCGTTCGACGTCGTGGGCCACCTCATCGACGGCGAGGAAACCGATTGGATCCCGCGCACGCGGATCATTCTGGGCCAGGGGCCGGACCGAACCTTCCCGCCGATCGACCGCTTCCGCCACCGGGCGTCGACCCGCGGCCGGACGTTGGAGGAGCTACTCGACCGCTTCGCGCTGCTGCGCGCCGAGAACCTCGCGGCGCTGGACCGGCTCGCCCTCGGCCCGGAGCACCTGGCGCGGACCGGCGAGCATCCGGCCCTGGGGACCGTCACCCTGGCGCAACTTCTGGCGACGTGGGTGGTCCACGACCTGGGCCACGTGGCGCAGGCCGCACGCGTGATGGCCAAGCAGTACGGGTCGGCGGTGGGCCCGTGGAGCGCCTACCTCCCCGTGCTGCGGCGGTAATCGCGAGGCTGCGGGAGCGCGCATCCATCCCGGTGTACACGCCGCCACACGGAGGCACGAATGGCGTTCCGCAATGCGTACGAGGATGCCGGCTACGCCGCGGCGTATGCCAACCTGGAGTTCCCCGGCACCTACTACCTCGCCTTCCGGGACCTTCCGGCCATCTTCCGGGCGCACGTCACTGGAACGCGCGCGCTCGACTTCGGCTGCGGGGCGGGGCGTTCAACGCGTTTCCTGCGATCGTGCGGCTTCAGCGCTGTCGGCATCGACATCGCCGAGGAGATGGTCGCGCAGGCTCGAGAGCGGGATTCTGAGGGCAAGTACGTCCTCGTCCCCGACGGCGACTACGTGCCGCTGGGCGAGGGCGCCTTCGACCTTGTGTTCTCGGCCTTCACGTTCGACAATGTCCCCACGCAGGAGGCAAAGGTGCGGGCGATGCGAGGCATCCGCCGCCGCCTGGCGCCCCACGGGCGGGTGGTCCACGTCGTCTCCTCACCCGAGCTGTACACGCACGAGTGGGCGTCGTTCTCGACCAGGGACTTCCTGGAGGATCGCGCGGCGAACACCGGTGACCTGGTGCGGTGCGTCAACGTCGCTCTCGACGACCACCGGCCCGTGGACGATGTCTATTGGTCCGACGCGGCCTGGGCCGAGACGCACGCGCACGCGGGCCTGGACACGGTCCAGGAGTACCGACCCCTGGCCCGCGACGACGAACCCTACGATTGGGTGAACCAGACGCGCATCGCCCCGTGCGTGGTGTACGTGCTGAAGCCGCAGGCGCCGAGCCCGTAGCGGGCAGTCCTGCCGGCTCCTGGAGCACGGCTTCGCCCGGATCCGCTGCGACGCCTGCGCCCACGAGTACCTGCTCGCCTTCTCGTGCAACAGCCGCTACTTCTGCTCCGCGCTTACTGCCTCTACCGCTGTGCCCTCCTCGGCGATCTCGCGCGGCTGGCGGCCCGCATCGTCACCGATGGCGGCTTCCGGCCCTACGGCACATTCGTGCGCTGGCCCGGCTGGCCGGCCTATGACAGCGCCGCCCTGAGCGAGGCCTTCCGCCGCGCCGTGCTCCCGCTCTTCGTCCGCCGCGGCTGACCGTCCCTGCGCGCTTCGCCACGGGCGCTGCGTTGCAGAGACGGCGGCGCTCGCCGGTCGGACGGCACGACCCGCCCGGACATTCTGGCTGACGCGAAGCAATGTCTAATCCATCAGGCTGCCGATCCGCTGTCGGCGCCCGCCCGGGGATTGACCGCTTATAGTATATCTACTATGCTGCACCATGCCGCTGCCGACCCGGAAGCCATTGTACTTCATCGCGTCGAGCTGGAAGGATCTCAAGGCACTGCCGGGGCCGGTCCAGGACACGTTCGGCACGCTGCTCCTCGACGTGCAGTACGGGGAGACTCCCGAGAGTGCGAAGCCCCTCAAGGGCTTTGGAGGAGCCGGTGTTCTGGAGATCGTCGAAGACCACGACGGCGATACGTATCGGTCCGTGTACACGGTGAACTTCCGCCATGCGGTCTACGTGCTCCACGTCTTTCAGAAGAAGTCCACGCGTGGGATTGCGACGCCCAAGCGTGACCTCGATCTCGTGCGGCGTCGCTATCACAGCGCCGAACGCCACCACGCCGCCTTGGAGCAGCAGGAGGATCGCCATGCGTGAGGCACCGCGGAAGAGCCGTCGGAGCACGGGGAGAGGGGACGAAGAGGAGGCCATCTACAAGGTCGGCGACAATGTCTTTGCAGATCTTGGGCGGCCGGACGCCGCGGAACTGCTCGCCAAGGCGGAGTTGGCGCGTGGCATTCGGCACTTGATCGCCGCGCGAGGCCTGGCCCAGGCGGCGGCAGCGAGTCTTCTCGGCATCGCCCAACCGGACGTGTCGAACTTGCATCGGGGCCGCCTCGCGGGATTCTCCATGGAACGGCTCTACCGCTTCCTCAACGCGCTCGGTCAGGACGTGCGCATCGTCGTCCAGCCGAAGCCGCGGTCCCGAGCGCGGGCGACGGTGCGGGCGCTGGTGCGAGCCGGGGCGCGTTAGAGCCCGACCGGCGGCCGAGACGCAACTCGCGCGGTCGCGCAACCAGGACGGTACTGGTGGGTGACCGGTTGTCCGCCCACCGCTGCGACCAAGCCGCGTCGCGGCAGGGAGCACGGCTTCGCCCGGATCCGCTGCGATGCCTGCGCCCACGAGTACCTGCTCGCTTTCTCGTGCAAGAGCCGCTACTTCTGCTCCGCGCCTACTGCCTCTACCGCCGTGCCCTCCTCGGCGATCTCGCTCGGCTGGCGGCCCGCATCGTCACCGCGGGCGTCCGCGCCACCACGGGGGAGCGCGACCTCCGGGTTGGGATCATCGCCTGTCTCCAGACCCATGGTTCGCTGGCCAACTGGCATCCCCATCTCCGTCTCGCCGTCACCGATGGCGGCTTCCGGCCCGACGGCACCTTCGTGCGCTGGCCCGGCTGGCCGGCAGTGGCCGTCAACACCGACCCGGCGGTCATCACCCGCATCCTCGTTCACCGGGCCCGGGGACTCTCGCTCGCCCAGCGCTTCCGAAGTCCACCGCCGGGCCGACGCCGACCCTCCGCCCTCGCAACCGGCGGGCCACCTCGGTAGCCCGTTCCCGTTCCTCCCCGCTCCCAAATCCTGATCCGGGGCCCCTCGGCGTGCCCACCGCTCACCGCCAGGCGCTCCCCGCCCGCTTCAGCACCCAGCCGCAACCCGTGCCGGCCCCGAACACCCCCCACTCACCCGGACCCGCACCCGCCCACCGACCCGTAGCGTCGTTGACGCGCCGACGACCCGCCCGGATATTCTGACTGACGCGAAGGAATGTCCTTCTGTGAAGCGACGCTCCGCGTCAAGCCCAGTAGCGTTCTTTCTGCGCTTGCCGTAGGGCCCTTGTCGGTTGTCCGTGCGTCCCTCGAGGTGCTGCTCAGCCTTCTGTTCGCGCTCGTGCATTCGTCTTTGTGGGACGCGATGGCCCCGGCGCATTTGGGTGGTACGAAGGGGCGGACGGCGCCAACTATCCAACGACTTCGTCGTGGTGCGTCCTGAGTCAAGGAACTTCTCGCGCTCGCCGCTCCCGATTCAGTCAACTCGATTCGCGCACGGTCGTGCCCCGCTTACCCCGCGCGCTCGTGTACGGTGACCGCCAGCGGCCGAATCCGCTGCGCGTCGTACGGCACGCCGTCGCGCCACATCGCGTAGAGCACCCCGGCCAGCCGCCGCGCGAGCGCGACCGCCGCGATCCGCTTGCCACGCCGCCGTGCGATCGCCAGCGCCCACGCCCGCAGCGCCGCGGTCTCTGGCGACTTGGACCGCAGGATGCGCCACGCGGCCTCGACCAACAGCCAGCGCATCCGGCCGTTGCCCGCCTTGGTGATCCGCCCCAGCTGCCGCTTCTCGCCCGAGCTCCGCTCGCTCGGGACCACGCCGAGGTAGGCCTCGAGCTGGTGTGCCGAGCCAAACCGCGTGATGTCGTCGATGGTGGCCACGAACGCACTCGCCGTCACTGGACCAATCTCCGGCGCCGTGGCGAGCCGCGCCACGATCGGATCGGCCGCGGCGCCGACGGCAAGGCGCCGATCGGCCGCGGCGATCTGCTCGTTGAGCGGCGCGTACACCGCGAACAGCGGCGTCAGTTCCGTGGCCAGCGCGGGCGAGAGGTCGAGCGCTGCGATCCGCGTCGGCACCCAGGAACTCGCGCTTGTCGGGACGCGCAACCCGTCGCGACGCACCAGCGCCTTGGCCAGCGCGATGTACCGCGTCCGCGTCCGCACGAGTGCGTCGCGCACGGCGAGCTCGGCCCGCACATGGCGCCGCGCCTCGGAGAGCCGATGCGCCGGACGGTAGGCGTTCGTCTCGCAGGCATCCAGCAGCGTCCGCGCATCGCGCTTATCGGTCTTCGTGCGCCGGGACCGATTGGCATACATCGGCGCGTAGTTCGGGTCCGCGACGATCACCTCGTGGCCGAACGACTCCAGGTGGCGCGCCACCCACTCGCTCTCGGTGCTCGCCTCCAGGAGAATGCGGGCGCGGGGCCGGCCCCCCAGCACGGCCGTGAACCGCTCCCGGCTCGTGACAATGCGTCGCTCCGCGATCGTTCCATCCTCCGCTTTGATCGCCAGTTGACTCTCGCGCTTGTGCAGATCCAAGCCTATAATGTCCATGGCGGCTGGCCTCCCGGTGTGCGCCCCGTCGTGAGACGGTGAGCGCGTTGATATGTGTGGGGCAACGTGTACGCCACCACGTTACTGTGGAGGCCACGCCGCCGCTTCATACCAACTATCCGTAAAGGAGGTCATATGTATAGTATTGGCGATATTGTAGAAGTAACTCCGAAAAAACAGTGGTATCCTGCAAGAATTGTTAAGATTGAAACCGGAAAATACTTTGCGTCCTGTATTGGTTGGGAAGAAAACGATCCTGATCCATTTGAAGAGTCATGTATTCGCCCTTTAGCAGAAGATAATGAAATATTGATTCGTAAAGGAGGCAATATTTGGGTGACTATCCATGCTGATGGGGTCATACGGGTTGGTGGTGATATCTCCGGCGAGTTCAATAAAGATGGTACCGTAAGAAAGAGCGGGAATATTGTCGGGCAAATTGAACATAATGGAACTATCAGGCAAGGTGGAATGATTACTGGAAAAGTCGAACCTAGTGGAGATCTAAGAAGAAGCGGAAGCATCATTGGGAATATTGCCCTTGATGATGGGTTGATCCGTAAGGAAGGATCAGTTTGGGGTTCTTATGCGCCTGCGAATTTTCGCTTTAGAGATCGACGGGCTGTTACTGCGGTACTGGTCTTCTTTACTCCTGAATTCGGATATTAGATCCTTCAATACTCACTTTAGAGGTCGCCACGGGCAACGGCTTGGGCAAGCGCGCCGGAGCCCGCACGAAGAACGCGCCACCAGGACTGTGACACGTGGCCTTGCGCGAAGCCCAACCACAATCTGCCGGAGCAGGGAAGGAATGGCCGCCGCCACCGTCGCGGGCAGTATCGTGTTATCTCGTTGCATGGTAAACATTTAGAGCAATACTGGCGATGGTACTGTTCTTGCCTGAACACCGTGCAGATTCGACTCGCGGCCCCCGTCGCACCTGAGGAGATCGGCCGCAAGGAACGCCCAGCCGAGCGGAACACTCACGGTATGCCCTCACGTCCGGATTCCCCCCTTGCCCGGAGCGATCGTATGAGATCCAAGCTCGCCTCCGCCTTGCTCGTCGTCGCTCTCGGCTTCGCGACGGCCACCGAGGCACTCGCCCAGAACACCTTCCAGCAGCAGGTCCGCACCTACCTCACCCGCGCCGCGAGCGGTGTGGTGCAGCAGGGCTACTCGGCCGACCGAGACCCGGTCACCGGCAGCCTGAACGGCGGCGCCCGCGAGTCGATGATGATCAACCTCACCGGCGGCACGCGGTACGCCGTCGTCGGCGTGTGCGACAACGACTGCACCGACGTGGACCTCCGCATCTGGGATCCGAGCGGCACCAAGCTCGCGGAGGACATCCTGGTGGACGACACGCCGGTACTCGAGTTCACCGCGACCACCACGGGGCAGTACCGCGTGTCGGTCGAGATGGCGACGTGCAGCACCAACCCCTGCTACTGGGGCTTCCAGGTCTTCTCGCGCAGATAGCCGGGCGCGGGGACGCCGAGATGCGAAGGGCCGGCCACGCGCCGGCCCTTCGTGTTTCCCGCGCAATCGCACGCGAAACAGTCGTCAATGACGAGACGGCCACCCTTGCGGCGGCCGGACCGAGTTCGAACATTGGTGAACACTCACCACCCTCTCCCGGAGCGACCGTATGCGAACCGCGTTCGTTACCGCCCTGCTCGCCGCGAGCATCACCTGTCTCGCGGCCCCCAAGGCGACAGCCCAGAACCAGTACATGGCGCAGGTGGACAGCCAGTTGGCGCGCATCAAGCGCACCCTCGGCCCGCGCTACTCGGAGTCCCGCCAGACCATCATGAATTCGAGGCGCGACTCGACGCCGGCGACCGAAAGCCTCGTCCCGAGCGCCGGGACGTACGTCTTCGCGGGAGCGGGCGACAACGACGTCACGGCGATCAAGCTGCGGCTGTTCGACGCGAACAACGTCCTCGTCGCCGCCGACACCAGCGGCTCGGCGACGCCGCGCTTCACCTACACCGTCACGCAGAACGGCGCCTACCATCGCCTCGAGATATCGCTCACAGGCTGCCGCCAGTATCCCTGCTACTTCGGCGTGCAGCCCTTCCAGCGGCGGTAGGGGCGCGCGGCACGACGCAGGCACAGCGAGGCCGGTGAGGAGCCGGGCGCGAGGAGCGGGGGTACACCGGGCGAGGCACGCGCGTGTTCCTCGCGCAGCGTGGCACAGCGCGCCCGAGCCCGGCGTGCCCCCGCGACGCAGCGCCCTCTCACCGCGCCGCCCGCGCATCCGGCGAGCGCCGCCGTCGCCGCAACCGAGCGCCCACGCACCGAGCCCGAGCGCGCCCTGCCCCCGCACCGCGCCCGCCCTTCGTGCTTCCCCCCGCAATTGAACACGAAACAGTCGTCAATGACAAGACGGCCACCCTTGCGGCGGCCGGACCGAGTTCGAACATTGGTGGACACTCACTACCCTCTCCCGGAGCAACCGTATGCGAACCGCG
>Ga0315283_10005835_pt1 | contig 10916 bp, 5 predicted proteins | sample YL17G09_0_MG_FD_204541 | JGI IMG/M metagenome (GOLD analysis project Ga0315283, IMG submission 204541) | Sediment microbial communities from Yellowstone Lake, YNP, Wyoming, USA - YL17G09_0 | ecosystem: Environmental > Aquatic > Freshwater > Lake > Sediment | place: USA: Wyoming | collected...
TTAATAAAAAAATAAGCCAACAAACCATTGTCCCTGCCTGGCTGCTCGCACCGCCCCCATCCGCCGCTGCACGCCACATCTCTGTCCCCCCCCCCCCCCCCCCCCTTCCCCCTAGCCTACGCCGGCGCCGTCCCGTTCTTCAGCATGACGGTGAAGATGTCGGTGCGGGTCACAATGCCCAGGACCCGCTTGGTGGCCGGGTCGACGATGGGGATGCGGTGGATCTTCTTCTGCAGGCAGAGGCCGGCCGCGTCGGCGACGGTCGCGTGGGACGGCAGGGCGATGGGTTCGCGGGTCATGGCGTCCGCCACAAACTCGCCGCCACGCTCCTTGATGTCCTGTGTGGTACATGAACAAGAGAGAGTGAAGATGGAGAAAAAGAGGGTGAGGTTGGTTTGAGTTTCGAGGGCGCACGCCTTTTTTTTTTTTGCACCTCTTTGTCTTTTCCGACACCTCTCCAACACCTCTCCAACCTTACCTTGCGCGACAGGACGCCGATGAGCGTAAGATCGGTGGCCGACCGGACGACGGGCACGCCCGTGACCTGAGGAGAAAGGGGGGCGCGGTGGGGGTGAGCGTGGAGACGGGAAAAAGGCGCGCCCTACTCTCGCGCAACGGGCCATTTTCCCCCAATCACACGCCTTGCCAGCGGCTGCTGCTCACCTCATCAAACAGGTGCCGTGCGTCTGACAGCTTCATTTCGGGCGTAGCCAGCACAAGGTTGGTGGACATGATGTTCGAGAGCAACGTGTCGGGGGCGGCAGTGTCCTGTGGATGGGCGGTGATGGGTGGGCCGTGAGGACGACGAGGACGAGCGGGAGTTTTTTTTTTTCTTTTTTTTTTTTCGATGCCCGGCGCGCGCGCGCGCTCGCCATTCTCGTCCACCATCTCTCACCTGGAACACATTGGCCTGAAAGAACGCGCCCACGTCCTCGTACGACGCGAGCGACCACGTGACCGGCCACTCGCCCGACACGGCGGTCGCGTCATTCTCCGAGGCAGCGCGGGCGATGATGGAGGGACGGACCGCCCGGGCGGCCAGGCCGGTGGCCGGCGAGGCGCGGCCCGTGCTGGGAGCGGGGGACCGGGCGGTCAGGCCGGTGAGGCGAGGGGTGGCGGCGAGCATGGGTTTGGATGCTGTGATGGAGGGAGAGACGGATGAATGGGGTGTGTGCGCAGCGCCCTCTGCCACTGTCATTTTCGCCCGCACGCGTGCGCCTTGTGTGCCGTGAGACACACCCACCCACACCCACCCGCACCCACACTCTCCACGCCATGTCCGACCGCCCTCGCGCCACCCTGGGCGACGTCTCCAACCGTCCGCCCCCTGGTGGCGGTGTAGGCGTGGCGGCCGCTGCCGCCGCAAAGACGCCAGGCGCCGCCGCCGGCGCGCCGGCCCGCGTCGGCGGGGCCGCGGGCGGGGGCGGTGCCTCCTGGGGCCGCCCCGGCGCAGGCGGGGGGGTCTCGACCAAACGGTGAGCGTGGGCTGTTTTGCCGGGGCGCGGTCGCGCGTGGCCTGGAGCGGGCGGGCTGTCGATCCTTTTTTCGGTCGAGCGCGCGGGATGCGGCGCACAAGCGTGTTTCCACCTGCGCTTCACCCGCGTCCCGCGTTGCCCTCGGGGCTGGCCCCATACCAACACACACGACCTCGATAGCAGGGGTATGGGTGCACGCACTTCATTTGTGGAGTGGGAATGTAAGGCGCCAGCCCGCCCACAGCGCCTCTCGACACCCACAGTGCCCTTTCCCACGCCGCCGCCCTCTTTCTCAACCCTCTTTCTCACACCTTTCCCATCCAGCCCGCCCACCGCCGGCCCCGACCACTCCGCCGCCGCCTCCTCCACCACGGCCCCGTCCACCGCCGTCACCACCGCCCCCGGCGGCCCGCCCCTCCCCTCCCGGGCCGACCCCCGCCCCGTGGCGGACCGCGCCTTCCAGGCGGACGCGGCCCGGCGGGTCGGGTCCTTCCTCACCACCCACGGCTACGACGGGCCCCTCGGCCCCAAAACCCTTGCCTCGCCGACCACCAAAGAGTTCCTGGCCATCATGGGCTTCCTGGCCCGGACGGCTGACCCGGGCGGCAAGCCCTTGGGCCGGCCGGAAGACGACGTCCCCGCCCTCTTCCGCCGCCTGCGCTACCCGTTTGCGATTTCAAAGACGGCCCTCCACTCGATCGGGTCCTCCCACACCTGGCCGCCCCTGCTGGCCGCCCTGGCCTGGCTGGTCGAGCTGCTGGCCTACCGAGACGCCGCCGCCTGTGCGGGCGGGGTGGGCGGCGGCCTGGCCGCGGCCGCCCTCGCCGCGGCGGAGGACGTACTGTCGGCGGCCGCCTCACCAGGCAGCCACCGCCGCCCTGCGGGCGCCTCGCCCGTCGAGGTCGCCAAGGTCCGGTCCGACCGGGCCTTTTACGCGTACGTGGCGGACTCGTACGGGGCTTACCTGGCGGGGGACGTGGGCCAGCGGGCCGCGTCCCGGGCGTCCGAGCGGCGGGCCGCCTTTGACGCGCTCGAAGCCCGCGAGACCGCACGCGCGGCCACGCTGGAATCGGAGGTCTCGGCCCTGCAGGCCCGCCTGGCGGCCCTGGAAGCCGAGCCCACCCCCTTGGCTGCCGCCAAGGCGCGTGCGGACGAGGCTGCCGCCGACCGGGCCGAGCTGGACGGCCTGATCGCCTCCCTGCGCGGCCACGCGGACGGGCTGAAAACCCAGCTGGCCGATGCGCAGGCCCGGGCGGGGCTGGCGGCCGAGGCGGCGGCGGCGGCCCAGGCCACCGCCGCGGCCGCCCGCAAGAAGGTGGCCACCCAGACCCTGTCCGTAGAGGATGCGGCCCGCATGGAGCGGGAGCGCGGGCGGCTGGCGGGCGAGGTGGCCGAACGGGCCGTGGCCCGGGCAGCGGCTGCAGCGCGGGCGGCCGAACTGGAGGCCGGGCTGGCCGCCGCCCTGGACGCCCTGGAGGCCGGGCCCGTCGCGGACTACAACACCGCCGCCGCCCACCTGGGCCTCGTCCCCCGGGCGGCCAAACGGTCGGGCGGCGCCAACCTGGAAGCCCGCCTGGACCGGGACGGCGCGGCAGGCGCGGCCGCGACGGGCGGGGACACCACCCCGCTCCTGGGCATCTGCTTCAAGGGCGCCGTTCGCCCAGCCCTGGAGCGGGCCTCCACGTCCATCGCCCAGAAGACGCGGGACCTGGAGGGCGAGCGCCGGGCGCTGGAGGAGCGGCTGGCGGACTTGGAGGCGGCTGCCAAGGAGCGGTCGGCCGAGGTCACCGCGTCTGAGAAGGCAGTCGCCCGGCTGGAGGCCGATGTCGCGGCGGACAAGTTGGCCGCGGACGCGGAGGTGGCGACTGCCCTGGCCCAAGCTGACGTCTTGAAAGCCGAGGTTGACGCCCTCCGTGGTTCCGCGGCGGGGGCGGCCGCGGCAGCCGACGCGGAGCTCGCGGCCGCGGCCGCCTCGGCGGACGAGGAAGTCTGCGCGCTGGCGACAGAGGAGGCCGCCCTGGCGACGGCCCTGGAGGACGCCGTCGCGGCCTGCCTGGCTCACAAGGAAGTCATGGCGGCTGCGGTGGCGAGCGCGGCGGCGGGCGTGGGGGCGGCGCGGGACGCCGTCGTGGAGGGTGTATGAAAAAGAGAACTCGTCACACATCATCCTTCCCCGTTGTGTGCTTCTTTTCCCGGCCCCCGTCTCTCGCCCCTCTCAAGCAGCATCCACCACCGCGGGAACCGCCTCCGCCTCCATCGGGGCCGGCCCTTCACCACCACCCTCCTCCTTCACCTTCTCCTTGGCCTCCAGCTTGGCCAGGCGCGTGAACATATTCGCATACGCGGCCCGCTCTTTTTTGTCCGACGCCGCGCCCTCTTTTTTGATGCGTGCCAGCAGCGCGCGCGCGTCGCGGGAGGCCGGGTCCGCGTCCAGGGCCGCCCGGCAGTCCCGCTCCGCTTCCACAAAGTCCTGCGTGCCCAGGTGGGCCTGGGCGCGGCGGTAGAGGGCTTTGCCGTTCAGCCCGTCCTTGGCCAGCACCGCGTCCGTCGCCTTGAGCGCCGCCTTGAAGTCACCCAGCTTCAAGTGCGCAGCCGCCAGGTTGAGGTTGACCGCTTTTTTCAAGTCCGCCGCCGCGGCTTTCCCCTCCGCCCCGAAGCCCGTGTCGTACTCGACCAGGGACAGGGCGTGGCTATACTTTTTGATCGCACCCTCCCAGGCGCCCGCCCTGAATTTGTCGTTGCCCGCCGCCTTGGCCGCGCCCGCCGCGCCCACCTTTTCGCCATCATCCATCTCCCACGCCTCCTTGGCTTTGGTCAGCTTGGTCACGCTCACATCCCAACGCACGGTCGCGCCCGGCGGGACGCCGAGCGTCGCATCCCCGCCCTCCCCGTACGCGTGCTGGGCTGACGCCGTGACCTCCGCACGGTCGCCCTCGGCCAGCTGGCGCACCGCCAGGTCCAGTCCGGACGGCACCTGGTCTTCATCGACGGTGAACGCCAGCGCGTCCTCCACCAGGAAAGGCGTCTCAGAGGGCGGGCCGCCTGGGCCGGCCGGCAGGAGCGTGCCCGTGATTTTAACGACCACCTCGGAGCCCGGCGTCGCCTTGGACCAGCTTTCGGTGTCGACAATCATTTTCTTGACGACCCCGCCGTCCGGGGTGACGTCCTCCACGCTCGCCCAGGAGGACAGCGTGACGGAGCCGGTGAGGGTGGGGCCGGCCGTTGAGTCCGCCACCTCAGCCGGCAGCGTGTACGGCGGTTTCAGGGTCAGGGTCACCGCCTCGCCCTTCTTCATTGTCCGCAGGGCGATGGCCAGCCCGCGCGCGGGGGCGCTGGCCAGGTCGAAGACCGCCTCCTCCGCGCCGTCGCCGGGCGAGGCGAGGCCGCCACCGCCGCCCTCAACCGGCGTCAGGTTGAAGGTGACCCGCACCTCATCCTTGTCTGTCGGCGTCTTCCAGCCCGTCCCCTCGGTCACCACCGCTTTGATCACGCCGCCATCGCCCTGGATGTCCTTGGTGCTCTTCCAGGACAGCAGCTCGACATCGAACTTGAGCGTCGCGTTGGCCGGGATCTTGGGCGGGGACCCGACGGCTCCGTACGCGTACTCAGGGGCGCACTGGAGCGTGGCCACCTGCCCGCGCGTCATGGTGGCCACGCCCGCGTCCCACCCCTTGATGACGGACCCGGTGCCCAGCGTGAAGACAAAGGGGTCGCCCCGGTCGCGGGAGGAGTCGAACTTGGTGCCGTCCAGGAGGGTGCCGGTGTAGTGGACGGTGACCTCGTCGCCCGTCTCGGGCGTGTCAAATCCCGACCCGGCTGTCGTGATGGTTTTGGTGACGCCGCCGTCAGGCTGGGAGTGGTGGTGTGGGGGGGCGTTGGAAAGGGTGTTGTGAGTGATTGTTGTTGGGCTCCTAGATAAAGTCTTAGGCTCCTCCTTCAGAGAATGGAAAGGTTGGGGTGGGGTGTGGGCGGGAGTCGGAGGGCGGGCGGCGGCCGGCCCCTGGCCCCGTTGGCGTGGAAGAGAAGTTTCTAGAGTAAAAGCGCTTCATCTCTCTCCTTTTCTTCTTTTCCCTCCAATACCTACTCACCGTCACTTTGACGGGCTTGCCGACCCGGGATTCATCGCCAAACCCTGTGGAGTATGCATTGTGTGGGTATGGTGTGGGCAGGGTCAGGGCATGTTGGGCAGGAGTGCGCGGGGGGGTGCATGCAAACGCCGAAGACTAGCCATCGCCTGTCTCTTCTCTTCTTTTTCTCGCGCACCTTCATCGTCCGAGGCCAGGGAGGGCGACGCCTTGGTGGGTGGGTCGACCGTCATCTGGTGCAGTGAGAGTGCGTGTTGCTGTTGATGCGAGGAGAGGTTTGGGAGAAACCGCGAAGAAGGGAGTGGAAAGCGAAAACACAATAATAATGATCGAGAAAAAAAAAATGTTTGACTCACATCTCCAACATTTGTGAGGGCTTTTCATGGCGCTCGCCCGTCCCCGCCCAACCCCGCCGCACCGGCCATCTGGACCGTCCGGGACTGACGGCCGGCCTCCTGTACATCTCCTGGCGCGACTGCAGAGATCAAGGGCCTCTGCGAGCCCTGGTGCGGATGTCGGCCCCTCCGACCGTCTGGACGTGGCGCCGCGCGGGTCTCCACCCGCCCACCCGCCCAGCGCCTCGAGCGTCCCCGGCGAGGCCTCCTCCTCCTCGGTGTCCTTGCCCTCCTCCCTGCCACCAGCCCCGGCCTTGGACGATGAAAAGGATCATGACGCCCCGGACGACGCTCACGCGCCCGAGCAGGAGCCCCCCCCGCCTCCTCAACCCCTACCCCCCCTTCGCCGCGCCTCTGCGTCCGCCGCCTTTCTCCTCTCCCTCGGCCTCACCCGCCCGCAGGTCGCCCACCATTGCGGCTCTCTGCTGCGCCTGGACGTGAGGGAGTTGCGGGCTCAGGCGTCCAAGCTGAGCGCGAGAGGCATTTCCGCCGGCCACGCACCGGCCGCGGTCGCGGCGTGCCCCGCGCTGCTGACCAAGGAGGGCGCGGGCGCTGCGGCCGCCCTGCTTGCCCAGCTCGGCCTGCCCCGGTCGGCCACGGGCGCCGCATTGGCCGCCTTCCCAGGCCTGTTAGATGGCCTGGGATCTCTCACCGGCCCGGAAACTACCACTTTTGGGGGCCTCCTCGCGGAGGCGGTGGCGGCGTCGTCCCCCGCCACGCCTGCCCTCGCGGCGCTCGCTGCCCGCCCGCTGCTGGAAGTGGTGGCCGCCGCCTCCGCTGCCGCTCCCCAGCAGCGCCACCATCCGCACGCCCCGTCGGTCGTCGACGTCCGCCTGCACCCCGCCGCGGCCGCCCTCATCGCGGCGGGCGCCCGCCCGGCGGACGTCGCGGCCATCGCCCGCCAGGCGCCCGCCCTGCTCTCCACCCGGGCCGGCCGGGCCGCCCTCGACTGGCTGTGGATGCGAGGCGTTCCCGCGGTCGAGGTCGGGGCGGCCGGGGCGGCCATGGGCGCTGCCCTGGCCACCCACCACGCCCGGCTCCTCGTGGAACTGGAGGCGGCGGGCCTGCGGGCGGCGGACGGCTTGCGGCTGGTCCTGACCCGCCCCCGCCTGCGGTCGTCGGGGCGGGGCGGCCGCCCGGCCGCCCGCGCCCGGGCGGCCGTGCGGGCGATCGCCCGGGCGGGCGTCCCCGCCCACGCCATTCCCGGCCTCCTCCTGGCGGCGCCCGAAGTGTTGGAGCGCGGCCTGGGGCCGGGCCCGCGGGCCTTGCGCACTGCCGGCCTGACCCCGGCCGAGGTTGGGGCCGCCCTCGCCGCCTGCCCGCGCCTGGCCCTGCCGTCCCGGGCGGGCGGCGGCGTGGACGTGAGGCGCTCCCTGGCGCAACTTACCGCACTGGGGCTGGACGGGGCGGCCGTCCGGGCCGTCCTGACGTCCCACCCGGCCGTCGCGGCAACCCCGGCGTCCGCCCTGCGAGCGGTCGCCCGCGCCCTGGTCGCCTCCGCCATCCCACGCCGGGCGGTCCCGGCCGTCCTGGCCGCCGCGCCGGCCCTCCTGACCACGGGTCCCGCGGGCGTCCGGTCCCAGGTCTCCTTCCTGGCGTCCGTGGGCGTGCTGTCCGGCCCGGCGGCCGCCCGGTGGCCGGCCCTGCTGGACCCGGACGCCAAGGCCCAGGTCCGTTTTTTGAGAGCCCGCCACGGCCTGGTTGGGGCGCGGGTGTTGGGGCGGGCGCTGAGTGCCTGGCCCCACCTGCACGGCTTTGGAGGAGGAGGAGGAGGAGGAGGAGACGGAGGAGCCGTCACGGGCGGCGGCGGCGGCGGCGGCGGCGGGCTGCGAGACCTGGCTGCCCACCTGGCCGCGCTCGGCGCGGCCGGCCCCGCACTGGAGGTGCTCCTGGCCCCGGGCGGCCCGCCCTCCGCCCCGCCCCCCGCCCGCACCCTCCTCCTCCTCCTCTCCTCTCCCCTGATTGATGCGAAAATGTCCTTCTCTCTTCACCACCCGACGACGCCCGCGGGCCGGGCCGACGCGACTGCCGCCGCGGCCGCCGCTGCCGCCGGCGCGTCTGCCCCGGCCGTCGCCCTTCGCGCGGCCGGCGTGCCCTGGACGGGGCTAGTCGTGGCAGCCTCCCTGGCGCCTGCCCTGCTGTCCCCGTCCATCGCCCTTCCCCTGGCTGGCCGCCTCGCCGGCCTGCGGGACGGGGCGGGTTTGGACGGTGAGGGCCTGGGCCGCCTTTTGCGCTGGTCGGCCACCGCCCTCGCCGACGCCCCACCGGGCGGCCTGACCCGAGCCTTGGGCGCCCTGGCCGACGCGGGCGTGCCGCCCGCCCTGGCCGGGCGGGCCCTGCTGTCGGCGCCGGGGCTGCTGTTGGCGGGCGGCGGCGGCGGAGGGAGTGGTGGTGGGGCGGCGACCAACCCGGCCGCCTCCCTTGCTGCGCTGAGGACCCTCGGCCTCGACACCGCGTCCATCGCGGCCGCCGTGTCTCGCTGCCCTCCCCTGCTGCTCCACTCACCTTCCGATCTGCTGGCCCGCGGCGCGGCGCTGGCGCGGTGGGGCCTGGCCCCCAGAGCCCTGGCCCGGGCGGCCGCGCGGTGCCCCGTGCTCCTGACGCTGCCCCTCGACAGGCCCCGCTACGCCTCCGTCGCGGCCTTTTTAGCGCTGCCCCCCCTGGGCCTGGACCCGGCGGTTGCCATCGCTTCCCACCCGGCCGTGCTCATCTACTCCCTTCGCAACCGGACGGGCCCGCGGGCCGCGTTCCTGTGCGCGCGCTGGCGGGCAGCCGAGCCTGGAGGGGCCGCCGCGCCCGTGTCCGCCCGGCCCCCGGCCGTCCACCCGGCGACCGCGCCTTTGTCCTCCTGGCTAGCCATGGGGGACGCGGATTTCTGTGAAAGAGTGGCCCGGGCGCCCCGGGCGGAGTATGAGGCGTTCCGGTCGGCCTGGAAGAAAAGGAATGAAGCGGGGCAGGAGTGATGAGGGGGATGTTTTGTGCTCTGTTTTTTGTGATGCCTTGTTTTTTGCTTTCCCTTCGATAGCCAGTGCCATGGGCGTGTCTGTGCCACATGGCGCGAGCGCGTGGGCGTCACAGGCGGGCGGCGGACGGGAGAAGGAGGAGATGGATGGGAGGAGGTCGAGCTTGAGATGGCCACGCTCTTTTCTCTCTCATCTCATACCTGCGTTGTTTGCGTGCCTGTTGAGTAGCCGCAGCGCGCCCACAGTTGGCTGTCTGTGCGCTGCTCGCTCGCCATGCAGTCAACCCTCCCATCCATGCAGCAGCCGCGCTGTGCAAGCCGGCGTGGCGCCACCACCCTCCCCCCGCATGCGCCACCCGCCACCCACCGCCGCCGCCGCGCATGCCCACCCCCACCCGCCGCGGGGGGCCTGGTATCCGCCGCGGCAGCTGCTCTCGGTCTGGACCGGGCTAAGGCGCTACCATCCGCTGGTGAGGGGACCGGGACGGGGCCCGTCCCGACGGCGCCAGGTAAGTAGGAGAGAGGGAGGTCGGGAGGGGGGGGGGGTCAAGAATTCACACAAAGCCTAGCCACACCCGCCGCTCCCGCGCGGGGAGAGCTCGGCACGCCCTGCCGGGCACGCGACTGGGTGTGTGAGTGGTCAAGGTACACAGGCGCTGCACCTTAAATCTCACTTGCGACCCCCCCCCCCCTTCCCAGCCCCGCCACCCACGCCAGCCCCGCCGCCGCCCGCCGGCGACCTGGGCTTCGCGGCCTTTAAAGCCCTGGCGGCCCAGGGCAACCTGGTGCCGCTCTATGCCCGGGTCTTGTCCGACTCGCTGACACCCGTGCTAGCGTACCGGTGCCTGGTAAGAGAGTGGAGAGGGGAGAGAGGCGGAAGGAAAAGGAAGGGCCATCGGGTTTGTCCCCTGGCTGCCGAAAACCACCACCCACCTTTTATATCTCACCCTTCAGCTCCATTCTCCTCTCCACTCGATAGGTCGGCCCCGACGACCGGGACGCCCCCTCCTTCCTGTTCGAGTCCGTCGTCAACGGCGACCAGGCCGGGCGCTACTCGTTCGTCGGCGCCCAGCCATCCCTGGAGCTGATTGCCGAGCAGGGGAAGGTCACCCTGCTCGACCACGGCGCCCGCACGCGCGACGTGCGGATGGGCGTGGCCGACCCGCTGGGCGTCGCCGAGGCCATCGCGACATCCTGGAGGCCGTCCACCCCGCCTGGCCTGCCCCCTGTCTTTACGGGCGGGTTCGTCGGGTATTGCGGCTACGACACCGTGCGGTACGTCTATGGCGGCAAGCTCCCCTTCGCCTCGGCCCCGCCCGACGCCGACGGCCTGCCGGACATGCACCTGGCCCGCTACGATGACGTCGTCGTCTTTGACAACGCCGCCAAGCTGGCGTACTGTGTGGCCTGGGTGCGCACGGATGAGGGCGGGGCCAGCCTGGAAAGCGCATATGCGGCGGGGAGCGCGCGGCTGGGCGCCCTTGTCGCCCGCCTGGAATCCGCCCGGGGGCCCGGCGCGCCGCCCCTGCCCCCCGCCCGCGTCAATCTGCGCACGGAGGACCGCCCGGACCCGCCGGCAACGTCCAACATGACCAAGGACGGCTTCCTGGGCGCGATTGCGGCCGCCAAGGAACACATCCAGGCGGGCGACGTTTTCCAGCTCGTCCTCTCCCAACGCTTTGAGCGCCGCACGTTTGCCGACCCCTTTGAGATTTACCGGGCCCTGCGCGTCGTCAACCCGTCGCCCTACATGATCTACCTGCAGGCCCGGGGCGCGATCCTGGTGGCGGCCTCCCCCGAAATCCTGTGCAGGGTGGACGCGGACAGGACGGTCACCAACCGCCCGCTCGCGGGCACCCGGCGCCGGGGGGGCGACCCGGCGGCCGACGCGGCCGCGGAGGCCGACCTGCTGGGCGACGCTAAGGAGCGGGCGGAGCACGTCATGCTGGTCGACCTGGGGCGCAACGACGTGGGGCGGGTGGCCGTCCCGGGCACCGTC
>Ga0315283_10005836_pt1 | contig 10914 bp, 6 predicted proteins | sample YL17G09_0_MG_FD_204541 | JGI IMG/M metagenome (GOLD analysis project Ga0315283, IMG submission 204541) | Sediment microbial communities from Yellowstone Lake, YNP, Wyoming, USA - YL17G09_0 | ecosystem: Environmental > Aquatic > Freshwater > Lake > Sediment | place: USA: Wyoming | collected...
GGCGTGCGAACCGCACGATGATCGGCGCCTGCACCGCTCGCTTGTCACGACCGATGACGTGCGCGAGCACGAACTCGCCGCCTCCGACCCCTGACCATCCGCGACGACCTTCGGCTCTGGCGCGGCCCGTGGGCCGAGACCACTGGCGGCCGGTGCCCCGGTCGCCCGGGGATCGCCAGCCGCGGGGCCGAGATCGCGAGTCGAGAGAAGCGCGACGCGACGCCTGGCTGGCCGCGCTCGGGCCGTCGGGGGCCGTCGAGGCTCGACGCCCGAGGCGCGGCTGCCCATCGATCTCAGTAGGTCGCGGCGTCCGCCTCTTCCACGATCCAGACCTGCGGCGGGCCGTCAACGCCGCCCTCAGCCATGGCCGCGGGGAGCGACGGGTCCTGGGAGAACGCCCGGGCGCCCTCGACGGTCGCGAAGTCGCTGACGATGACGATCGTGTTCGGGTCCCCCGCCACGCGGTTGACCGAGTGGCCGGTCGCGCCGTGCGACGTGCGGGTGGCCTGGTGCTCGTTGAAGACCGCGATCCAGCGGTCGTAGTCGGTCACGTGGTGCTGGACGATCACCTTCGCCATGGGACGCCATCCTTCCGGGTCGACCGGACCGTCGTGGTCGGTCATTAGGTCCCTTACTATATGGTTAGGCACCGTATTGTCAATACCCGTATCATGGCTCCTATGGCGAAGATCCAGATGCCCCCCGACTTCCACGAGCAGACGCCCGACGCGAACGTCCTGGCGACCGAAGCGGTGATGAACACGATCCGCACGGCCGACATGGCCTTCGAGAGGATCGGCCGGCTCGTGCGGCCTCTTGGCGTCAGCGCGGCCGGCGGTCTCGTCCTCGGGCAGCTCCGCGACCACGGGGCGATGTCTCCCTCGGAGCTGGGCGACCGGCTCATCGTCACGCGTGCGACGGTGACGGGCCTCGTCGATTCGCTCGAGCGACGCGGGCTCGTCCACCGGTCGGCGAACCCGGCCGACCGCCGGAGCCTGCTGGTCGAGATCACCCCGGCCGGCCTCGAGGTGGTCCAGCAGGTCCGCACGATCATCCATCGCAAGGAGACCGCCTGGATGAGCGAGCTGTCCGACGGTGAGCTGCGGACCTACATCGCCCTGCTCCACCGGATCCAGGACAGCATCGCGGCCGCGACCGAGCGGTAAGACGGACCGCCGACCCCCCGGCCCTCGCACTTCGCGACGAACGGCCCTGCGGACCGACTCCGGGGCGCCGGATGCTCCGGGTACGAACTCCGAGCTGCACCGTCATGCCCGTTCACGGGCAGAGAGGCCGACCGCGATGAACATCGACGACGTCCACCGAGTCCTCATCGTCGGCAGCGGCACGATGGGCCTGCAGATCGGGCTGCAGTGCGCGACGCACGGCTTTGACGTCGTCCTCTACGACGTCGATCCGGCGGCGCTCGAGACGGGGATGCGACGGATCCGCGGCTACGCGGGCGACCTCGTGGCGGCGGGTCGCCTCGGCTCGGCCACGCGCGACCAGGCGCTCGGCCGCATCACCTGGACGTCGGACCCGGCCGCCGCGGCGGCCAAGGCGGACATCCTGAGCGAGTCCGTGCCGGAGGACCCCGACCTCAAGGGCCGCGTCCTCGGGCAGTTCGACGCGCTCTGTCCTCCGCGGACGATCTTCACGACGAACACGTCGACTCTGCTTCCCTCGACGTTCGCCGCGGCGGCGGGACGGCCGGACCGGTTCGCGGCGCTGCACTTCCACGGGCCGGTCTGGCAGTCGAACGTCGTCGACGTGATGCCGCTCCCCGGCACGGCACGCGAGACCACCGCCCTCCTGTGGGCGTTCGCGCGGAAGATCGGGCAGATCCCGATCCTGGTCCGCAAGGAAAGCCCCGGATACGTCTTCAACGCCATGTACAACTCCATCAACCGCGAGGCGATCACGCTCGCGGCCAACGGAGTCGCCTCGATCGAGGACGTGGATCGCGCCTGGATGGGCATCTTCAAGATGCCGATCGGGCCGTTCGGGATGCTGGACGGCGTCGGCCTCGATACCGTCTGGCATATATCCGACTACTGGGCGGGCCAGACGGGCGACGCGCAGATGCGCCGGAACGCTGACTTCCTCAAGGGGTATCTCGACCGCGGCTGCGTCGGCATCAAGAGCGGCGAAGGCTTCTATCGCTACCCGAGCCCGGCGTACGGGCGGGCCGATTTCGTGACATCCGGGACCAGGGATGTCGAAGGCATGACATCCGCGGCACCGCCCACGGCACCGCTGGCGCCGTCGCCGCCGCAGGATCGGGAGTGGGGCTTCCGCGGCCAGCGCGGCATCACCGCCGCCTTCGCGCCCGCCGACCTTGCGCTCTACCGGTCGCTCCTCCCGGCGGCCTTCGACCTGCCGGAGTCGGCCCTCGTCGTGGTGACGGTCGTCAGCTACCACGACGTGACGGTGCCGCTGGTCCCGTACCGGGAGGGATACGTCCTGCTGCAGTGCCGCTACCGGGGACGGACCGGCTGGTACGTGCTTACCATGCCCGTGGACGATGAGACGGCGAACGCGGGCGGGCGCTCCATCGGCTTTCCCAAGTACGTCGCCGACCGCATCGACCTCGGGGAGACGGACGGCGCCTGGCACGGTCGCGTGACCCACCTGGGCCGCGAGATCATGGCGGTCACCTTCAGGCCGAACACCGATGCGAAGCCTGTCACGACGAGCAGCACCGATGCCGGGTCGCCCTGCTTCCTGCTCCTGCCACCGGCCCAGGGCCCGCTGGTCAACCAGGTCGACACGCGGCTCTTCGGACCGCGCCGCACCGTCACGACGGCCGGCTCGGCGACGGTGCAGGCCGATCCCGGAGAAGCGTGGGCCGGGTTGCTGCCGGTTGGTGGGGGCCCGGTCCACGCGACGTTCGATGAGATGACCGGGGACTGGATCCTGGCCGAGGCCGGCAGCAGTCGGCCGATGCCCAGGTCGCTCGTCGGCGCGCTGCAGCGCTTGCGGGGCAAGAGGCCGTGGGCGCTGCCGGCGGACGGCAGGGACGCGGAGGCCGAGCGTTCCCGGCCGGACCTCACCACGAGCGGCCGTGTGACCTCTGGCTCTGGCCGGCGAAGACAGGCGCGATCAGATTCGATCACCACGTGGGGACATCGACGCGCGGACCGTGCCGAACCGTTGGCGAGGCCGACCCCGCCAGATGACGCGACCACAGCCGGGGAAGGTTCCGCGATGCATCGTCGGCGCGCTCGGTTCCTCGCCGTCGCCGCCAGCCTGGCGCTGACGGCGGCCATGGCCGCCTCGCTCGCGGCCGTGGCACCCCCGGCCGTGGCGGTGTCACCGGTCGCGGAGTCGGTGGCGTCCCGGACCATGCAGGCTGCGGTGCCCTCCTCGATGGAGGAGATCTACGCGGCAGTGGCGATCGAGAACCTCCGGCCCGGGAAGCCCACGTACGCCCCGGGCGAGAAGCCGGTCTTCACGTTCGACCTCGTGAACCGCGGAACCTCCGCGCTGGTCGTTCCGTTCGGTCCGGACGGAGCCGAACCCACCGTCGGCGAGTTCGGGGCCTGGGTCGAGCGCCGGGGGTCCGATCCGGGCATCCCGGGTCTCATCGCGTGTCGCGACGGGCGTCGGTACAGCGCGTCGGAGTCGTCCTGCTCCACACCCCACGACCCCAACCCCACGCTCGGCGGCACGGTCCAGGAGCTTGCGCCCACCTACACGTGGGCGAAGGGTCGAGCGCTTCACCGCACCACCAGGGTGGAGTGGAACATCGTCTCGTATCCGGTCGGGTCCTACGGCTTCACGATCGAGTACATGCCGCTCGATCGGCCCGACGTGCGGCCGGACCTGGTGACGCCTATCCGGAGCGCCACGGTCGACTTCTCCGTTGCCGGCACGGCGCCACCCGAGCTCCGGCTCGCCGCGACGCAGGTCGTGTGGACCGACGCCGACCTCTGGGGAACCGCGACCGCGGCGGTCTTCGGGGCGAACGCCGACGGGAGCGACGTGCATCCCATCGCCGGGCCGCCGAGCCGCGGCGCCGGATACGTCGCCGCGGGCCAGGGGTGGTCCAGCGGGCAGCTGTTCTGGACGGAGACGGATCCGGTGCCGGCGGTCAGGCGGGTGCACCTCGATGGCCGGTACATGGAAACGGCCGCCGTGACCGGCGGCGCCCCGCTCGGGATCGCCTCCTGGTCGGACCGGCTCGCCTGGACGGACGCCGCGGGCCACCAAGTCGCGATGCGCGAAGGCTCGAACGACCCAAGGGTCATGGCCACCGGGCTGTCCGGCCCGACCCCACCGTCGATCTCGAGCCCGCAGGACATCGCCTACGAGACAAACGCCAACGAGTTGTACTGGGCCAACCCGGCACTGCACAAGATCCAGCGACTCACGGACTCTTCGCCCTACACCGTCGAGGACGCGGTCGTGAGCGGCGTCACGTCGCCCGCCGGGATCGTCGTCGACGCGGATCATCTCCGCGTCTACTGGACCGACGGCTCGGAGATCCGCCGCGCCTTCCTCGACGGTACGTCGGTCGAGACGGTGCTCTCGGGGCTGGCGGCTCCGCATGGCATCGATATCGACCCGGTCGCCGGCAAGGTGTACTGGGCCGAGACGGGCCCCGTGGCCGGCGCGGGGAAGATCCGCCGCGCCAACCTCGACGGGACGTCCGTCGAGGACGTCGTCACCGGGCTGGCGTCACCGTGGGGCCTCGCCCTGGTCATCCCGGCAGCCAGCACCGTGACCGTCCCCTACGTCGGCGGCGCCTACTCGGGGTGGGCCCACGTGCGGCTGCCCACGGGAGGGACGTCTGGCCCGAGCGGAGAGGCGACCGGCGTCGCCGAGGGCGGCCCGGGAGTCGTCGTCGTGGGCTCGGCATCCGAGGGAGCATGCTGCGGCGGTCCGTGCACCCCGGGCGGCACCTGCGGACCGGTGCCGGCCAGCTGGACCTCCGCGGATGGGGGACGATCGTGGACGGAGCATCCCGTCCCGGAGGCGTCGAGAGAGGGCGACGGGCGAGGGTTCCTCGCGCTGGCATCGCGCAGCGGCATCCTCGTCGCGGGCGCGGCGAGCGGGTTCTGGCGCTCCACCGACGGGATCACCTGGACGCGGGCGGCGTCGGGGCCACGCTTCGCCGCCGGCACGCAGGTCCGGATCGACGCGGGGCTTCGGGGCTTCGTCGCCCTGGCGAAGGCGAGGTCCTCGAGGACCACCCGGGCGTGGGTGTCGGCCAACGGCGTGGCGTGGCGGCAAGCACCCGCCCAGCCGGCCCTGGCGGGGTTCTGCGCGGTGGGCCTCACGACGAGCGAGGCGCGCGCGGTGGCGGTCGGCGACGACTGCACGGACGGGCACCGTCCTCGTATCGTCGTCTCTACCGACGGGCGGACCTGGCGGCGGGCACCGACGCAGTCGACGTTCAGCCGCTCGCTGGGCTTCCAGTCGGTCTCCTTCGTCGGTGGCCGGTTCCTCCTGTTCGGCGCGTATCGCTCCGTCACAGAGGGCACGGCGGTCTGGTCTTCTCGCGACGGGCTGACCTGGCGGCGCACGTCGTTCCTGCCCGAGGCCACCCCCGCGGACTACTACCGGCCCGACGAGATCGCCGGAGTCGTCCGCCTCGGATCTGCCTGGGTGGCGCTCGGCCACCGATACGACGAGGGTGTCGACTGGCAGCCGGTCGCGTGGACCTCGCCCGATCTCGTCCACTGGTCGCGGCAGACCATCGGAGGGTCGGGCTGGCTGGTCGACGTCACCGCGGTCGATGGACGTGTGTTCGCGGCCGGAACCTGGAACGTGCTCGCCGAATCCGGGCCGCTCGTGGTGACCGGTGAGGTGCTGCCGCCGGATTGAGGTCTGCGCCAGCCGACTCTCGGCGCGACGGCCACCCCGACCCCGGTGCAGGTGTCGGCGGCGAGCCCAGGCCTGGGGCAGCCGACAGCCTCGACCGCTGTCTCGCCCGTACACGGTGATTTCCGGCTCTGGCGTCCGCGTCTGGCCCGGCCACCATCGACTCAGGGCGGGAACGTGTCAGCGGCCCGTCCGACACTTGTGCGTCAAGGACGGTTGGTAAGTCCTGCCCCGTCCGTGCCATAGAACCTGTCGCAACGGTCGGGCACGCTGACGGCGATGGACGACCCGAGCATTGACAAGCCCAAACTGGGACGACCGGGGCTTGTGGTCGCCAACCGGCCGGAGGTCTGCTCGAAGGGCCACAAGGGGAGCATCACGCTGTGGGGTCGGCGCGACTGGAGGAGCGCGCCACACCGCCGCCAGCGGTTCCGCTGCGTGCCTCCTGATGGCTCTAACCCGCACACCTTCTCCCTCGGACGACGCCGCCCGAGCGACGCGCACGGCCACGGCTCGGAGTGCCTGACCTGCGACGTGAAGCCGGGCGTCGCCCAGGGTCCGATCTCACCGCCCGACCACCTTCACACCGCGATCGAGATCGCCCACATGCTCCAACTCGTCGCGCAGGGGATGTCGCTGCAGCGCGCGAGCCGGACCATCGGAATGCCCGAGCATTTCGGGATGCGCCGTGGGTCCGGTGGGCGAGTGTGGGCACCGCACACAGCCGGCAGGACGGCCGTCACACCCTGCACCAAGACGGGGAACCCCTGATCCCATGGCATCTCTGCAAGGTCGCCCGCAGCCTCCCCAACGGGGGGTCGCAATCGCAGCAGATCAAGCAGCGGATCGGGTGAAACAGACCGCGACAGGGTGGGGCAACGATCCGCCCTTGGACCCCGATTCGTGCTCACATCGACACACAGCGCGACCCCGTGGAACAGTCCCAGCCGAACTCTCAATCACTAGGTTCAGGGTTCGAATCCCTGCCGGCTCACCATTCTCGGGCTGACGCACGACAGAGCCCCTCGAGGCGACCCGGACGGAACCCTCGTTTGGGCGACCGCCGCTCGGCGTGGACTTGCGGGCGCGCATCCGCCGCGGGTGACCTCCTCACAGGACCCGCGATGGATCCGGGCATGCCGTCAGGCAGGGCCGTTCGGACCCATCCGGGCCCGATCCATGTGCCCTTCGCCACCCATGGCGGCGACATCTGGTAGGGGTCGAACCCACCAGCGTCGGCCATCATCGGTACGGGCGTCCCCCTGATCGCGTCGCAGCCGGCGCGGGTTCCGCGTGTGCCCGCTCCCTGCGCCGCATGCACGAGAGGGTCGCGATGCGCGAGGACGGTCTGTACGCCGCACTGGTGCGGCGGGGGATGTCCCGCCGATCGTTCCTCCAGTTCTCCACGGCGATGGCTGCCGCCCTTGCGCTTCCCGCCACCTACTCGCCGCGGATCGCGGCGGCCGTGACAAACGCCCCACGCCTGCCGGTCATCTGGATCCGCGCCCAGGGCTGCGGCGGGAACACGGAGGCCCTGACGCGGGCCTCGGACCCGACCATCGCCTCGCTGATGCTCGAGACGCTGTCGATCGAGTACCACGATGCATTCCTGTCCGCCACCGGCGCCTCGGCGGACCAGGTCCGCACGAACGCCATGGCGCGCTACCCGAACGGCTACTTCGCCGTGGTCGAAGGGGCGATCCCCACGGGCGCCGGCGGAGCCTACTGCCTGGTGGGCGGACGCCCGGTGGCGGACGTGGTGCGCGAGGTCTGTGATGGCGCGCTGGCGACGCTGGCCGTGGGCTCGTGCGCGTTCGACGGCGGGGCCGCGGCGGCCAGTGGCGGCCAGACCGGTGCCGGGGGCGTCCGATCGCTGGTCGGGAACGGGAAGCTGATGACGCTGCCCGGGTGCCCGCTCAACGGGGAGAACCTCGTCGCGACCCTCGTCCACTACATCACCTTCAACGAGCTGCCGCCGGCGGACCCGATGGGCCGGCCGCTCTTCGCCTACGGGGACCTCGTCCACAACAAGTGCGAGCGCCGCCCGTTCTTCGAGTTCGGCGAGTTCGCGCTCGCCTGGGGCGACGAGGGAGCCCAGAAGGGCTGGTGTCTGTACAAGCTCGGCTGCAAGGGCCCCGAGACCATGGCCAACTGCCCGACGGTCCGGTACGGCGAAGGGGTCAGCTGGAACGTTCGCGCGGGTCATGGTTGCGTCGGCTGCACGATGCCGGACTTCTGGGACGCGATGGGTACCGCCTACGACCGCCTGCCGCCGGTCATCCCGTTCCTGCCCAACGTCACCGTCGACCAGATCGGCGTGGCCATGGTGGCCGGCATCGGGGTCGTCGCGGGAGCCCACGCGGTTGGCATGGGCGTGCGGTTCAAGCGGCGGGCGGTGCTGGAGGGCCGGGCGGCCGCTGCCGGGGCCGCCGCCGCTGGATCCGCCGCCGCTGGATCCGCCGCTGGACCCGCCGCTGAACCCGCCGCCCCTGCCGCCGAAGCGGGGGAGGGCGCCGCCGGTGAGGGCGCCGACGACTTCATCGCCGCCGCTGCCGCCGCCGAGGCCGCCAGGGAAGCCGGCGACGACGACCAGCTCACCGCCGGCATCGACCCGGAGGTGCGCTGACATGGCCCGCCTCGTGATCGATCCCGTGACGCGGGCCGGCGGCCACCTGCGCATCGAGGCGGACGTCTCGAGCGGTGCGGTGGCCGAGGCGTGGGCCTCCGCCACGATGTTCCGGGACCTCGAGACGGTCCTGCGCGGGCGCGACGCCCGCGACGCCTGGCTCCTCGCCGAACGCATCTGCGGCACGTGCACCAGCGTCCACGCCCTCGCGTCCGTGCGGGCGGTGGAGAACGCCCTGGGGATCGACATCCCCACCAATGCCCGCCTCATCAGGAACGTCCTGGCGGCGACCCAGCTGGTCCGGGACCACGTGCTCGGGTTCTACCTGACCCAAGGGCCCGACTGGGTCGATGCGAAGTCCGCGCTCAAGGCGGACCCGGCCGCGACCTCGCGCCTCGCCGGCGAGGCCAGCGCATGGCCGCGGTCCGGCTCCGAGTATCTCAAGGGTGTCAGAGACCGACTGGCCGCGGTCATCGAGTCGGACCAGCCGGGCATGTTCGCGAACGGCCCCTGGGGCCACCCGGCCTACCACCTCACCCCGGAGCAGAACCTGCTGCTGCTGGCGCACCTGCTGGAGGCGCTGGATTGGCAGCGGTCATTCATGCGGATCCACGCGCTGCTCGGCGGCAAGGACCCCCACCCCCAGACATACCTGGTCGGCGGGATGGCATTGGCGCCGCCCTGGGGCGGGCCCAACCCGTCGGTCACGCGCGAGCACCCGCAGGTCCCGGAGCACGAGGCGCCGGTCGCCCTCTCCGAGGCCGGCATCGAGATGATCGACGGCCTGCTCACCGAGGCACTGGCGTTCGTCGAGCAGGTGTTCGTGCCCGACGTTCGACTCCTCGCCACGGCCTACCCGGAGTGGGCCGCGCTGGGCACCGGAGCGGGCGACTACCTGGCATGGGGCGACTACCCCCAGAAGGACGGCAAGGATCCCGTCCTGTTCCTGCCCCGCGGGCGCGTCACGGACGGCAACTTCAATCGTGGGCTCGAGGCCGATCCGGATCGCGTCGCCGAGACCGTCACCCACGCCTGGTACACCTACTCGGGCGGCGACGAGGCGCTGCTCCGGCCTGCCGAGGGCGAGACCGTGCCGGCCTGGTCCGGGCTCCCGCTGCCGCTGGATACCCTGGAAGGTGCGGCCAAGTACACCTGGATCAAGGCGGCGCGCTACGACGGCAAGCCGATGGAGACGGGACCGCTCGCCCGGGTGCTCGTCGGGGCCGCGAACGGCCAGTCGGAGATCCGCCTTGGTCTGGACAAGCTCCTGCGTGAGACGGGCCTCGGCGTCGAGACCCTGCCGGGGGTCCTGGGGCGGATGCTTGCCCGGGCGCTGGAGGCCCAGGTGCTGGTCCGCCAGGCCGACGCCTGGCTGTGGGAGCTCAAGACCAACCTCGCCACGGGTGACGTCGCGGTGACGGACACCTCGTTCTGGGACCCGGCGTCCTGGCCCTCCGAGGCCGAGGGCCGTTCCATCGGCGAGGGTCCGCGGGGAGCCGTGGGCCACTGGGTGCGGATCCGCGACGGCATGATCGACGGCTACCAGGTGGTGGACGGGAGCACGTGGAACACTTCCCCTCGGGACGCGATGGGCGGCCGCGGCCCCATCGAGGCAGCCCTCGTCGGCACGCCGGTCGCCGACCCGACTCGCCCGCTTGAGATCCAGCGCGTCGTGCATTCCTTCGCGCCCTGCGCCGGCTGTGCCGCCCACCTGTTCGACCCTCGGGCCGCCGGCCCGCTCGAGATCCGCGTCCGCGCGGGGGAGAGGACCCGATGACCGCCGCCCAGGACACCCTGCTGGGAACGCCGTCCCCCGCCGACGTCCAGGCGCCGGCCCATGCGGAGGCAGGGGGCGCCGCCGCGGCCGGGGGCGCAGCCCCGGACCATGCCGCCCACGGGATCGACCGGCCGCACGAGCGTGTCCGCCTCTACATCTGGCAGATCCCGGTCCGGCTGACCCACTGGCTGACCGCGGCCTGCATCATCATCCTGAGCGTCACCGGGCTCTACATCGCCGATCCGTTCCTGATTGCGCCCGGCGGCACGATCATGTCCACGATCCGCCTCGTCCACATCCTGACCGCGCTCACGTTCCTGGTCTCCGGCCTGATCAGGACCTACTGGCTCCTCGCCGGCAACCGCTTCGCGCGCTGGACGGCGTTCATCCCCACGTCGAGGTTCCAGGCCACGGAGCTGTTCCGCCAGGCCGGGTTCTACGGGTTCGTCCGCCCGGAGATCCCGAAGGTGCTTGGCCACAACCAGCTGGCCGCGACCGCCTACCTCGTCCTGTTCGCGCTCCTGCTCGTCGAGACGGTCACGGGCTTCGCGCTCGACGGTCTCATGGGCAGCGAGCCCGGTGCCACGCTGTTCGGCTGGCTACGCGAGCTCCTGGGCCCGCAGCTGCTCCGACTCGTCCACCACATCGCGATGTACGCCATCCTCGCCATCGCGGTGTTCCATAT
>Ga0315283_10005839_pt1 | contig 10910 bp, 10 predicted proteins | sample YL17G09_0_MG_FD_204541 | JGI IMG/M metagenome (GOLD analysis project Ga0315283, IMG submission 204541) | Sediment microbial communities from Yellowstone Lake, YNP, Wyoming, USA - YL17G09_0 | ecosystem: Environmental > Aquatic > Freshwater > Lake > Sediment | place: USA: Wyoming | collected...
GCCGACTCAGCCGACCTGGCCCGCGAGCACTGGGACAAGTTCCCCGCGCATGTGCAGGCTCTGATCCGCAGGGACGCCGAGGACGTGAACCCGGCCAATCGATACCTGTGGATCTGGCTTCTCGGGCCGATGGAGAAGGAATGAGCGGCCAGCGACAGACCGGCGACATCGTGCTGAAGTGCCCGTGGTGCAGTGCGGTGCTCGTGCCGTACGTCCGAACCGCCTCCGACGACGACGGCGGAATCGTCAGCATGTTCCGTACGGAGCACGAGTGCTCCGACTTCGGGGGCAATGTCACCTACACGGCTTGGGAGAGTGGCTGGTGATGGGATCGTTCGACGATAGCGAGGGCCTGGTGTCGAGGAAGCACCCCGACACCTCGTTCGACGCCGCGACGCTGGTGTACCCGAGGTCGGGGACGCAGCGCAGAAGGGTCTATGACGAGATCCGGAAGTCCGGGGAGTCCGGGGCCTGCGACATCGAGGTGCAGGACTCGCTCGGCATGGAGGGAAACTCCGTGCGCCCCAGGCGCGTGGAACTCGTGCGCGACGGACTGGTGAGGGACAGCGGCAGGCGGCGCTCGTTCAAGGGCCGCAAATGCGTGGTGTGGGTCGCCGTCAACCATATGTCGCTCGTCCGGGCCGGGTGATCCCGCCATGATGCGATCAGAGGTGCTGGAGACTGCGGCCCGCTACGTCACGGCGGACCGGCAGGCCACGCACGGGAGGCCGGAGGACACGTTCCGCGCCATCGCTATGCTCTGGGAGGCGTACCTCGGCGTGAGCGTCACGGAGAGCGACGTGTGCAACCTGATGGTGCTGCTCAAGGTGGCGCGCAGCCAGCAGAATCCTGCGCATATGGACAATTTCGTGGACATGGCCGGTTACGCCGCGTGCGGAGCCGAACTAGCGAAGGAGGAACGATGACCGACCACCAGAGCGTGACGCTCTACGACATCGAGGAGCGGCACTCGTGGCACTCCATGAACGAGGAGGGCTCCCTCAGGATCGCGAAGATGCGGGAGGGGGCGCTCAACCTCTCCGCGCTCGTCCTGGCCGTGGTCCCTCCGGGCAGGGAGCGCGGCATCGCTCTGGCGAGGATCGAGGAGGCGCTGTTCTGGGCCAACGCGGCGGTCGCCCGCGAGAAGTCCATGCAGTTGGCGACGACCGACCAGGGGCGCTAGGACTAACCGCTGAACAGCGCCTCGAACAATCGGCGCACCGGCTCCACCATCGTGTCCCTGGGCTTCTGGTGGGCGATCCGGTAGGCGGAAACGACGGCCCTCGGCAGAGATCCGCGCTCGCTGATGGTGTGGCCGTTCCTCTCTGCCCACCTGCGCATCTCCCACACGGAGCCGTTCTTCCACCGGAGCCTCCCGACGACCCGTGAGCACTCCCTGCACATGCGCTGGCCGCTCCTCGGGGACACGTACAGGTTCGCCGCGTCGAGCGGGTGCCCGGCCTTGCACAGTTCGATTGGTTCCATATCGCGGATTATCCCCATATCGAGGGGGTGCTGCGAAGCCTTGGTGGACGATGTGCAATAGAGGTAGTCCGAACCAGAGCCTTGGGAGCGATATGCCGAGCACGAGGAGCACCGAGGTCGTCCTGGGCGGCGGGGGCAAGTACCGGGTGGATGACACGAGGTACACCAGCAAGGACAGGAACAAGGCGCTGCTGAGGCTGAGGGACAAGCCTTCGAGGAGCGTCAGTTTCAAGCCGCTCGAAGGGTCTAGGCGGACCAAGCCGCTGGTGAGCAGGGAGACGTTCGAGCGCAACTCGCCGATCTTCGCCCATCGGCTGTCGAGCGCCGAGTTGGAGATGAGGCGCAGGGACGACATCAGGAACGACGTGCTGCGCGGCATCGGCGTCGGCTTCGTCGGGCACAAGGCGTACGGGTACGCGAAGCCCGTGACCGAGGTGTACCGGGCCAGGAGGGCGCAGCAGAAGGGAGTCGCGCTGAAGCCCGCGAAGGCCTCCGGCCCGACCATCGTCACCCAGTTGTCCAACAGGATCACCGAGCGCAAGACGCACCCCTGGTCGGAAGCCCAGTTGGACGAGGTGATCAGGCACGACCCGATCATGCGCAGGCTCCCTGCGAGCAGGAGGGTGAAGAGAGGGGTCGCGGACAGGTTCGGCATCGTCAACTACGCGGGTCCGAAGGCGAGGGGGATGCGCAACGCGAAGGTGATCGGGCTCAGCGCGGTCGGAGGCGCGGCATATGCGGGGGCCAAGTACGCCACGAGCAGGCGCAACAAGCGCGACGCCTACAGTTTCCGCTTCGGGGCGCCGCACGGAAGGGCGGTCGAGGAGTTGCCCCTGGGATAGCCTGGCCGATATGACGATGGCCCCTGGCTACGACAACATGTCGGTGGACCGACCCACGAGTCTCCCCGATGAGCAGATGGAGGCGGAGGAGGTCAGACGGCTGGATCAGTCGCTCCCCCCGTTCGTCGAGATCGGATCCACCGGGCTGAAGCGCTCCGCCGGTTACATCGACGAGGAGTTCCTCCCCCAGTTGCGCGGTCGGAAGGCCGTCCAGGTGTTCAAGGAGATGAGCGAGAACGATCCGCTCGTCGGGTCGATCATCCACACGGTGACGATGCTGCTCCGCAACGTCGAGTGGACGGTGAAGCCGGGCGGCAAGTCCAAGGAGGACGCGAAGATCGCCGACCTCGTGGAGACCTCGATGCACGACATGACGACGACCTGGGACGACTTCATCACCGAGGCGCTGTCCATGCTGGTGTACGGATGGTCCTGGCACGAGGTCGTCTACAAGCGGCGCGGCGGTCTGTGGCAGAAGAACCCGCGCCTCCAGTCCAAGCACACCGACGGACTGATCGGATGGCGCAGAATCCCCATCCGCGCCCAGGAGACGATGGTCAGGTGGGTGTTCGACGACGCTGGAGAGATCGTCGGCATGGTGCAGATGCCGCCCCCCTCGTACAAGCAGATCATCCTCCCCTACGACCGGAGCGTGCTGTTCCGCTACCGGCACTCCAAGGGGAATCCCGAGGGGAGGTCGATGCTCCGCAACGCCTACCGCCCCTGGTACATGAAGAAGCGGATCGAGGAGTTGGAGGCCATCGGGATCGAGCGCGACCTCGCGGGCCTCCCCATCGTGAAGGTGCCCGCGCACTTCCTGCGGGCCAAGCCGGGCAGCGAGCAGCGCAAGACGGTGGACGAGTTCCGCAAACTGATCAAGTCGCTGCGGCGCAACGAGCAGGAGGGCCTGGTCTTCCCCAACGCCTTCGACCAGGACACGAAGCAGCCCCTCTACAGCCTGGAACTCCTGGGCAGCGGAGGCGGCAGGGCGTTCAACACGGACACGGTCATCCAGCGGTACGAGCAGCGCATCCTGATGAGCGTGCTCGCGGACTTCATCATGGTCGGCCACCAGGGCACCGGCTCGTACTCGATGCACACCGACAAGACCGGCATCTTCAGGAACACGCTGAACTCCATAGCGCAGGGCATCTGCGACACGATGAATCGCACGGTGCTCCCCAAACTGGTGAACCTGAACGGGTGGCGCCCGGAATCGCTCCCGGAGATCGTCCCGACCGATGTCGACGCCCCGGATATCGGCCAACTGGCCCAGTTCATGACGAGCATGGCGGGTCTGGGCGTCCAGTGGTTCCCCGACCCGGCGATGGACAAGTTCATCCGGGACGCCGCCCGCCTGCCCCAGTTGGACGACGACGCGGAGAAGGTCGAGGAGCAACTGTCCGACATGCAGCAGTCGATCAAGTTCGCGCAGAAGCAGACCGAGTACCTGCAATCGAAGCAGGCGATGGACCAGGCGTCCAACCCGGCGATGCCAGGCCCGACGGCGCCGGGACAGCCGGTTGACCAGGCGGCTGCCGATGAGCAGGCGTCGCAGCAGGAGGAGCAGGGCCAGGTGGCCCATGAGCGGTCGTTGGAGGCCGAGGCGGCGAAGGCTCCCAGGCCAGGGGCAGGGAAGGGCGGCAAGAGATGATCGCCGGTCAGGCTGCCCTGCCGCTGACGCCCGCGCAGATCAAGCAGAGGCAGGATATCGCGCACAGGAAGACGATCCAGTCGCGCATCTCCACCGGATCGGCGTCTCTCGGCATCGGAGGGCTCGGTCTCGTCGCGGCGTCGGCGCTCGCCCGGAAGCGCCCCGGCCTGATGCGGGTGAAGGGAGATCCGAGAGCCGTCTCGCGCAAGATCAAGGACAAGGGGTACACGCTGGGGATCACCTCCACCGGAGTCGGCTCCGGGAGCGGGCTCTACTTCGCCGGTACGCAGCGCCGCGAGGCGAAGATGGACAACCAGTCGCTCGTCGAGAAGCCGAAGATGTCCGCGCTCTCCAAGGCCGCCAGGAGGAGCGTCGCCGTCCAGCCGGGATCTCCCGGCTGGGACGAGTCCCGCTGGCGCCGGAAGGACTCTTGGCGACCGCATGTGTCTCAGAACGCCAAGAGCGTCTACGACGGCCCGCTGCTGCCATCCCGCAGAAGGGCCGACGCGGACAGGGCGTTCGGAACAGCGATGCTCGGCGCCGGAGCGATGGGCGTCGCGGGCGGCATGGTGCCAATCGCAACCGGGATCAGGAGGAGCAACATCCCGCTGACGCTGGCTGGCATAGCGGCGGAGGGCGGGTCCGTCATCGCGGCCCGCGCCGGTTCCGAGAGGTTCAGGTCGGCGTCCAGGCGCGAGGAGGCGTCGCGCAAGATCAGGGCTCGCGGCCATCAGCGCAGGCTGGCCGCTCCTCCCCAGTACGCTTCAGTGGACAAGGGATTCGTCTCGTCCGGACTCGTCCGCTCCGGCGGAAGGATCAAGGTCAGAGCGCCGTTCTTCAGGCGCCCGGTCCTCAAGCCGAAGGGATCATGGTGACCGCTCCAACGGAACTGCTGAGCGCAATAGCGAAGGCCGACGAGGATGTCGCCGTCATCATCGCCAGGGACGTGCTTCTCACGCTCGGCGGCGGGGAGGCCGAGGTCTACAAGGCCGCTTTCCTGCCTGTGCTGCGCGACTTCTACTCCGCAGCGCTCGGCCCTGTCCGCAAGAGGCTGGGCCGCTCGTACGTCGAGGGGGTGAGCAAGGGCGACGACGGGTTCGACCCGCAGTCCGTGGCCATGTACGAGCACGTCCTCCAGGGCCTCGAACTGGTGTCGAAGATCGAGAGCGACTGGTACGTCCTCGACGGCAAGCGCATCCAGGTGTTCAGGAACGAGAAGGGCCAGTTCACACGCAAGACGGGCGGCGCACCGACCAGTCGGGACGCCAAGGTCATCGCCCCGTTCCTCGCTCCTGTGAGCGGTGCGACGAGGGATTCCTCCCGTCACCTCCCACTGACCTACGCCAGCAATCTGAAGCCCGTCACCGGCACCGGCTCCCACTCCGCCAGGGCCGAGTACGCGACCGATCCGGAGGAGATCAGGGACAAGCAGGTCACCCACGGCCTGCAAGCGCACTACGAGTCCAGGAAACTCACCCAAGACCTCACAGCGATGGGGGTGCTCCCCCCGATGCTCCCCAACCCAGGGAGGAGCGGGAACCAGGCCGAGTACAAGCAGCGGAAAGTGGACCGCGCCGAGGCGGCGTCGAAACTCAACGTCACAGCGACGTTCGTCGGCGCGCTCGAAGGCAAGCGGCACGAGAACGTCCCACTGGTGTTCGACGTGCTGCGCTCCTCCTACGTGCCCGAGGAGGACGAGTTCGGTATCGGGTACGCCATCGAGTCGATGACGGTCTCCCCGGTCGATCCGGACGACGAGGCGACAGCAGACAAGTTGGAGGAGCGGATCGTCGTCTTCAACCACACGTTCGGAACGAAGGAGGGCCAGAACGACTACCGGCCTTCCCGGTCGGGGCATTACGTCTCCACCGTCCTGGCTCCGAACGATCTGGACACCAACTCGCTGGCGTCCAGCAAGAACCGGCTCGGAGCGATAGGCGGCGGGCTGCGCGTGCTCGGGCTGCCGGGGGCCGCTGGGAAGGTGGACACCGCGTCGAGCATCATCGGCGGGCTGGACTCCGTCGAGGTCCGCACCGCGATGACGCAGACCGGGTACAGGTTCCGTGGCGTGGAGGCTCCACAGGTCTCGAACGACCTCGTCGCCGCAGCCGAGCGCCTTCCTATGGACCCCTCGAAGACTGGGTACGGGGAGAGCAGGGCGAAGTACTACAGGGCGACAGGCTCCTACGACGAGCAAGGGATGGCGATTGTTCCGAAGGAGGCCCTGATTCGCGGCCAGCAGCGCGACCAGGTGTCGCTCGCTCTGTGGAACAGGGCGAAGCGACGGTCGTCCAACGCCGGGATGGGGTCGCTCACCCAGTCGTCCGCGAACTACAACGCGCTCGCCCAGAAGATCGCGCAGGGCATCGGCAGGGGGATGCCGAGCGAGGGCGTGATGATCGACTCCCGTGGCAACATCACCAGCCAATCGGCGGGCATCGCCCACGACTACTTCGTCCCGTTCAACGTCGAGGCCCTGAAGACCCTGGACGGCGGCCAGTACGTGCGCACCCGGCAGTTGGGCGGGGTCACCGGAGAGGATCTGCGGACCCTGCTCGTGGGGAACGGGCGCTCGGCGCAGGTCGTGTCCTCCTCCGGGGTCTACGAGTTGGAACTCGACCCGTCGGTCCGTGGGACGCGCAGGTACAACGACAAGACGCTCCAGATGATCGACACCTACGACCGCATCCTCGACGAGGTGGCCTCCGGGGGCCACTACGCGGTGCCACTCCCTCCGAAGATGGAGAAGGAGGCCAGGGAGATGGCCGCGAGGAAGGCCAGTGGGAGCCAGGCCAAGTACGGAGAGGCCCTGCGAGCGGCGCGGCACGACAAGTACGGCGAGATGGCGGTCCTCCCCGAGCAGGAGGAGGCACGGGTGATGGCGGAGGCGAAGCAGCAGGCCGCAGCCGAGTTCACCGAGCGCTTCGGCACAAGAACGATCAGGGGAGAGCGCAGCGGGACGATGCAGGGCAAGGTGCTGCCCGACAACTTGAAGGCCAAGCAGGCCGAGTACGCGGATGCCAGGGCGGCCGAGGCAGTCTCGGAGGCTGGCGAGCAGCGCGCGCGGATGCTCCAGTTGAACTCGGAGGGCTACGCGCTGGCGCTGAACACGCTCCAGCAGTACTACCCGTACCTGATCCGCACCGCGCGCTACCGCTCCTGGGAGCAGATGAACGAGGAGGCGAACGCTGGCACCAACTTCGGCACCTCTGGAGGAACGGACAAGTGGCGCCCGGAGCCTGGCCAACTGCGCCCGACGTTCGGGAACACGATGGGCGCCATGGGAGGCGGCAGCCCAGCCTCCGGGGACACCCCCTCTGTGGCGGACACGCGACAAGCGAGCCAGGACGCGGCCAGGGCCAAGCAGGGCCTCCCCACGCTGCGCTCGGAGCGCGCGCAATACGTCGGGGAGTACGGGAGGATCAGGCCCGGAGTTCGCATGTCCAACCCGTCCGGAGGCACCGAGGCGTCCACCGGCAGCGGCAGGGCGGGGACGGTGATGGAGCAGCGGCTCGCCAGTTACGAGGAGCAGACGACCTCCGCCATCAAGCAGATCGACGGGCTCACCAAGGCGGTGGACGCTGTCGGCGACGGCATCACCCAGACGAAGGTGGACGCCGCAGGCGGCGATTCCAGGGCGAGGCTGTTCATGCTCTGGTACTCGCAGAAGCCGGACATCGCGTCGAACTACCTCGCGGCAGGCACCCCGGACTCTGAGAAGACGATGCATGCGATGCTGTCGAAGACGACGGCGGCATCGCTCGTCCGAGACCTCGAACCTACGATGAACGGCCAGCCGGTCCACGGCGAGGATATGCAGAAGATGATGGACGCGGTGCTCACCGGCTCTCTCAGGATGGGGATGGCAGGCTCCCAGTCCGTCGCTCCAGGAGCCTCCTACGACGCGATCCCCGCGTACCAGGACGGCAAGTTGACGCTGCTCGATGCCGGTGCGCTCAACGACCAGGACTTCGAGAAGGCGATAGCCGAGGACGACGTGGCGTCGAAGGCGCTCGCTTTCGCCAGGGGCAGCAACGCGCCCAGGGCAGGGAACCCGACGGTGCATCCGGTCGAGTGGCGCACCGGGATCAACGTCGTCGAGGAGTCCCAGAAGGCGCTCTCCAACATCGCGGCGTCCAATCCGGGGCTGGCGGAGGACATCCGCATGCTGCCGAGCAACAAGGAGCGGCTCCGCGAGATAGGAATCAGGTCTGGCGTGCGCCCCGAGGTGATCAGCCGCTCGTCCGCGATCCTCGACCACTTCGACAGCACCGTCGGCGCTCAGTACGGCATGAAGGCGGACATCACCGACAAGCAGTCGATGGACACGGTGAAGGCGTGGTACGCGCTCGGCAGCGGCATCGAGGCGCAGAGGCATGTGATGAAACTGTCCGAGGGGAGGGAGGCCTACGACCCAAAAGTGCCAGGCCCGCTGTCGGGCCGGTTCGGGAAGAGCGACCAGCAGCAGTTGAGCGACCGGCAGCAGAGGATTCAGGGGCTGGTCCTGGAGCAGTGGCTGGAGGAGGGTCTGCTCTAGCGGCGAACCTGCCGACGGACGCATCCCAGAACCAGCGCGACCTGCTCGCCGTCGCGAGCAATCCGAAGATGCAGGAGCAGGCGCTCAAGCAGTCCCCGAACGCGGTCAAGGATCTGGACCGGATGATCGGTCTGAAGTCCGTCAAGGAGGAGATGAAGACCCAGATCGCTGTCGCGGAGTTGCGCGACGCGATGCGCAAGCGGGGCCTGGATGTCGGGGACACCTCGATGAACATGGTCCTCGAGGGCGAGCCCGGCGTCGGCAAGAGCGTCGCCGCCCGCAAACTCGGGGCCGCGCTGGCCGAGCAGGGGATGCTCAAGAAGGGCGAGGACGGCAAACCGGTCTTCGTCGAGGAGTCCCCAGGGACGTTGAAGGGCGAGTTCGAGGGCCAGACCGCCCCCAAGGTGATCGACGCCTTCAAGCGCGCCAAGGGCGGCATCCTGTTCATCGACGAGGCGAACGCCTGGGCGAACCCTGATGACTCGTACGGGGTCGAGGGCATGGACACGCTGATGAAGTTGGCGGAGGACAACCAGGACGATGTCATGGTCATCCTCGGCGGCTACCCCGGCCTGCGCCGCGCCCTGCAACAGGTGAACCCCGGTCTGCCCAGGCGCTTCCCAGGGCTGATCGAGTTCCCGAACTACACCACCGAGGAGAAGGTGAAGATCGGCCGGTCGATGTTCGCCGACAACAGTTTCAAGATCACCCCGAAGGTGGCGAAGCACTACGCGAAGTACATCGGCATGATGGAGGGGCAGGGCGGCGACGTTCGGTCGTTCAACGGGTTCGCCGAGAGGTCGGTCGCCATCAGGCACAAGAGGGCGAGGAACAAGGAGAAGTTCGCGTACCGGATCGCTCCTGCGGACATCGAGTACGCGGCCGCGCACTACCGTGACAAGAACGGGAGAACGTTGGAGGAGGCTGCGGCGCATGGCAAGAGGATGGTGGACCAGCCCTGACACGGCTCTGGGCCTCGTCACGAGAATCGCCAAGGGAGATGACGCCGAGTCCGCGTTCGGAGCCGCATACCTGGGGTTCCACGCCGCTGGCGACGAGGTGCTGAAGGAGTGCGCGGCGGACCCGTCCCTGACTATGGCCCATCTGCCCGTCGTTCTCGGGCGCATCACCGACCACCCCTTGATCGGGCCGGTCTGCGAGTCCCTGGACGTGATCTCCGGTCGCACCGGGTACGGGGCCGAGCGCCTCTCGCAGGTGAAGCGCGACGCGGACAGGGCGGCCATGTCCGTGGTGACCAGGGCGCTGTCGAAGAGCGCCCCGGTCCAGTACGCCGCGCTGCTCGCCGCCGGTGTGTACGGGGTTCCCGAGAAGTACGCGGCCAGGTACTCCGAGCGCGTGTGGTCCAGCCCGAGCAGCGGGTACCTGGAGATCACGAAGGTGCTCGGCGAGAAGGAACTCCTCGAATGGGTGTCGCTCCTGGCCAGGACGGAAGCGGGTGAGAGTGTGTCCAAGGCGCTCGTCGCCGACGACTTCTTCGTCCTGCAAGGAGGCAAGCGGCGCCAGCGGAGCGTGATGCGCAACGAGCACGGGGAGTTCGCGTCCCAGGGCGGCGAGGACGACGACTCTGACGGGTACTTCAAACTGTTCCGGAGCAGGAAGGTGGGCGAGCGGTCGAAGCAGGGCGCTGCGGCTCATGGGGCCAGGGCGACGCAGGCCGCCACTGCCCCGAAAGAGCAGGAGGCCGAGCCTGAGAAGGAGCAGATGACGGAGGATCAGCGGCGCAGGAAGCGCTCGGCGGAGCGTGACGCCAAGGAGTTGGCCGAGATGCAGGCCGTTGAAGAGGTTCTCGGGGTCCACGCCAAGCACCTGAAGGACCAGGCCGCAGCGCAGTCGGTCAGGGATGCCGCCCAGCGGTCGGCGAAAGACGACAGCAACCTCGCCTTCAACCTCCTGCGCGACGCCAGGGTCGCCCAGGTGATGCTGAACGACAGGGGCGCCGTGCGCGCCAAAAAGACGGAGGACGCCCTAGAGATGACGAGGGCGCTCGACAACCAGGACGAGGACGCCCTCTCCAGGGACGCGTCCAGGGACGCGATGAGCGAGAAGGAGCGCGCTGAGCGGAAGAAGACGAACGACGCGATCATGGCCGCCCGACGAGTCGAGCGGGCGTTCACCCACGCGATGATCTTCAACCCGGACGAGCCGTGGCACACATCTATCGAGCACAGGTTCCCCTCCAGGTACGACAAGCCCGACGTGGCGAGCATCGCTCATCCGCTGGAGGGGATCGTTGTTCCCGTTCCGATGCTCGTGAGGATGACCGACAAGTCCGGCGGCCTGGCAGTGGGCGCGCAGGCCGACGACGACGAGGTGATCTCCATGTACACGGGGATACCCGTCGAGAGCGTCGCCGGGATGATGAGCAATTCCG
>Ga0315283_10005841_pt1 | contig 10908 bp, 9 predicted proteins | sample YL17G09_0_MG_FD_204541 | JGI IMG/M metagenome (GOLD analysis project Ga0315283, IMG submission 204541) | Sediment microbial communities from Yellowstone Lake, YNP, Wyoming, USA - YL17G09_0 | ecosystem: Environmental > Aquatic > Freshwater > Lake > Sediment | place: USA: Wyoming | collected...
CGAGCAGGAACGAGCGGTGCCGGATGTACTCCAGGTCGAGCCGCATCCACTCCTGGAAGCCGATGCGGCTGCGGCCGCTGATCTGCCACAGGCAGGTGATGCCCGGCACCACGTCCAGCCGGCGCAATTGCCAGGGCTCGTACTGCACGACCTCCTCGGCGATGGGTGGGCGCGGCCCGACGAGGCTCATCTCACCCCGCAGGACGTTCCAGAGCTGCGGGATCTCGTCGATGCTGGTCACACGCAGCAGCCGGCCGATGCGCGTCACGCGGGGGTCGGCTGAGATCTTGAAGACCGGGCCGTCGGCCTCGTTCAGGTGGGAGAGTTTCTGCCGGTGCTGTTCCGCTCCGTCCACCATGGAGCGCAGCTTCAGGAACGCGAAGGGCCGCGCGCCGCGGCCGATGCGGATGGACCTGTAGATGACCGGACCGCGCGACTCTAGCTTGATGAGGACGGCGGCGATCAACAGCAATGGCGCGCTGAGCAGCAGGCCGAGCGAGGCGCCCAGGATGTCGAGCAGGCGCTTGCCGTAGCGCAGGTACAGCCCGGTCTCGGCCGGTAACTCATAGGCCGGAAGGGCCCGGGCGAGCATACCGCCCGCAAGTGGGACCAGCTCGGGCCATAGGGTGTTGCCGTTGCCGTGCGCTCTCACGCGGCCGTTCCCGCCGTTGCGGACGGCTGCGGCCGCGCCGCTGAGGCCGGCTGTCGCGTGTGTGCCGTTCGCGACCGAGGGCCTCGCAACGACCGCCATCCCGTCCCGGGGGGAAACCCGCACGGACTCATCCGACGGTGGGGGCTTGACGTCTGCTCCCGGAGCAGCGCTCTTGTGCTCGGACGCGAGGATGTCGGGCTCCATGATGCTAGCTCTCCGCTGCGTTGCCGACGAAACAAGAGCCGAGGGTGTGGAGACACCCTCGGCTCAAAGCTCTCGCTTAGTGCAATCGCACTCGGTCCCGGTCTGGCCGACCACGAGCAACAGGGGGGGAAATCGCAAGTTGTCGATCCTCGGAAGCGTTCCTGGGCTCGGTAGGTGGCCAGGTCGTTCAAGCGACCAAGGTGTTGGCCGACCCTACGGCGAACCGCTTTAGCAACGAATCGCTAGTGCGCCCTCCACTGGAAACTCGACGGGACCCTCACGACGCAGGAATGTTATCAAATCGTTGACGGCGGATGCAAGGACAAACCACTGGGACAAGCCCTGGGCCGTCCGCCGCCCCGGACAACCGAGTCAGGTTGTCCGATTCGCCCCCGACAGTGCGGATGAGTCCGCCAGAGTCATGGCCTGGCCGGGTCAAAAGACCCAACCGAATCCTCCCCGGGGAGGTCCGCTGGGACGATGAGATCAGCCGCCCGAAAGAACTCCCCCGGCCCGGCCCGGCCCCTGCGCCAGCACCCCGCGCTGCCACTCCACCGTGCGGCGCAGGCCCTCCTCCAGCGTCACCTCCGGCACCCAGCGCAGGGCGCGCCGGGCCTTCTCGATGCTGACGACGCGCCGGCGGATGTTGTCCACGTCACGCCGGTCATTGTGCTCCGGCACGACGTCCACCCCGATCGTGCGGATGAGGATCTCCGCCAGCTGGTTCACGCGGGTCTCGACCCCCGTCCCCACGTTGAAGACCTCACCGATGGCCCGCTCCGAGGTCGCGGCCAGCAGGGTCGCCTCGACCGCGTCGTCGATGAAGGTGAAGTCGCGCGTCTGGTTGCCATCGCCGTGGATGACCGGCGGCTTCCCTGCGAACAGCGCCTCGGCGAACTTGGCGACCACGCCACAGTAAGGGTTCGCCGGGTCCTGGCCCGGGCCGAAGATGTTCGAGTAGCGCACGGCGGCCGTGGTCAGCCCGTAGGACTCGTAGAACGCCATGCAGTAGTTCTCGCCCGCGAGCTTCGAGACGGCGTAGGGCGTGAGCAGGGAGAGGTGGTCGTCCTCGTTGACCGGCATGTAGCGCGGGTTGCCGTAAACCGAGGTGGACGACGTGTAGACGATCCGCCGGCCCCCCGCGGCGCGCGCGGCCAGCAGCACGTTGAGCGTGCCGCCGATGTTGGTCTCGTAGTCCTCGCGGGGATTTCGCGTGGAGACCACGATGTTGCGCGCGGCGGCGTGGATGACGACCTCGCTCAGCCCCACCAGCCGCTCCACCACCGGCGGATCGCAGACCGAGCCGCGCACGAACTCGAAGCCCGACTCGGGCAGGTTCTCGCGGCGCCCGGTGAAGAGGTCGTCCAGGACCGTGACCAGGGCGCCTTCGCGCAACAGGCGGCGCACCAGGTTGCAACCCACGAAGCCCGCACCGCCGGTGACCAGCACGCGGCGTCCCGCGAGCGCGCGGACTCCGCTCACGGAAGCACCCTGCTCTTCAGGCCGATTCGACATCATCAGGTCCTCCGGATGGGATCACTGCTTGAGACCGAGTCGCAGGTAGAGGATCGGCCGCAGGATGCGCCAGCCATCGCGCAGCAGGCGCATCTTCGTGGTGCCGCGCCCATGATAGCGCACCGTGACGGGGACCTCCCGCACGCGGTAGCCACAGCGCACGGCCTGGTAGAGCAGGTAGGGCTCGAGCTCGTAGCGGTCGAGCCAGTCCTGCTCGAGCCGGATGCGCGGATCGTCGAGCAGGGAGAGGCGGAAGGCGCGCATCCCGTTGGTGCCGTCGGTGCACGGGGCGCCGCTCGCCAGCTGGAAGAGGATCGGGTAGAGGCGCGTGAGCCAGCGGCGCGCCGGCGGGATGCCCGGCGTGGCCCCGCCCGGCAGCCAGCGCGAGCCCTGCACCAGGTCGGCCTCGCCGGCGAAGAGCGGCTCGAGCACGCGCGGCAGTTCGTCCGGCTCGTGCTGGTCGTCACCCGAGAGGATGGCCGCGAACTCGTAGCCTGCCTGCTTCGCCGCCAAGAGGCCGGTGCGGATTCCGGCTCCGACCCCGCGATTCCGCTCGTGCCGGATGACGCGCTCCGCCCCCGCTGCCCGCGCCTCGTCCACGGTCCCGTCACTCGAGCAGTCGTCCACCACGATCACGCACGAGACCAGCCGGCGCGGCACCTTGCTCACCACGTCGCCGATCTTGCCGGCCTCGTTCCAGGCCGGCACCACGACCGCGACCCGTGCCGGATCGATGGTCATGCGGCGATTCCGTCCGGCGGAACGGGCATCACTGCCGGCTCCTCCCACGTGGCACACTGGGAACCCGCGTTCACGGGTGCGCTCCAGACACCCCCGCGGCGGGACGGTCGAGCCGGTAGATCGTGATGCGCGGACCCCGCCGCACCCAGGGCCGCGGCACGAACTCCGCAACCCGCACCGCCTCGCGCTCCAGCCCCCGATACCAGCGCAGACCGGCAGAGTCGCCCCGCGCAGCGCGCGCCGTCTGGCTGAGCACCGCGATCTCGCTGACCACCACCCAGCGGAAGCCCTCGCGCCGGAGCGTATCGAGCGGCTGGAGCGCCTGCCCCATTACCGTGCCGCGCAGGTAGTAGCTCGGGTGATGCCTGTTTGCCAGGCGGAAGCGGTAGTACTCGGCGTAGACTGAGCTGTGACTGCCGCCCAAGACCCCGTGTTGCGTCTCGGCGATGCGTTCCTCTAGGCAGGCAGCGTTCTCGGCCAGCGGCGGGCTCGCGGAATTCCAGAAGCGCAGCATGTCGATGACGACCTTCTCATCCGCGGGAACATGGGCCTCGAACCAGCGCAGTGCGGCCACGCGTGTGTCCTCGCGCGTCATGGTCCAGTCGGTCTCGGCCAGCTCGAAGACCGACGGGAGCGAAAGCGCGACCACCGCGAGCGGCACCGTCCAGACGCGGCCGCGGACCGAGCCCAGCCAGCGCAGACCAGCACCCGCCGGCCGCGGCGCCCCGGAGCCGGACTCGCCACCCAGCCGTGCGAGGACCGCCTCGACCGCACGCGCAGCCAGCAGCAGCGCGGGCACCGCGAGCGGCAGCGCGTACCGATCGACCAGCGACTCGGCCCGGCTGGCGATCAACGTGTAGGTCAGGCCATAGACAAGCAGCAGCACGTCGGCGCGCGTGCGCCGGACAAGCGCCAGCAGCACGCCAGCGCCCGCGGCCAGCGCCAGCGGCAGGTGCAACGTGGGCCGCAGACACCCACCCCAGTACGCCGCCAGCCCCGCCAGGAGTCCTGGGCGTGAACCGCCCGCATGACTCTCGCCCTTCGTGGTGATCCAGGTGGCGATCCAGGTCAGGTCTCTGCGGAAGGAGGAAGAGTCGAGCACGACGTAGGGTGAGAGGACGATGAAGATCGCAACCGCGGTGAGCGCGGCCAGCACTCCGTGCAGCAACCAGCGGGAGCGCTCCGCACCCCGCGCATCGGCCACGCGGTAGAGGACGGCCACGGCCGCCGGGGCCGCGAGAAGCGCGGCGTGGTACTGGGTCAGGGTGCCGAGCCCCAGCGCCAGCGCCGCCAGGTACAGCGTCCGCGCGCGCCCCCCCGCGGCAACCCGCCAGCAAGCCCACAGGCCGAGCACCGTGAAGGCGGTCATGGCCGTCACCGGATGGGCGAGGTGCGAGTAGTGCGCGTGCAGCGCGTTCACGGCGAGGCCGAGCGCCGCCGCCAGGCCGACGGGAACCGAATAGGCCTCGGCACCGAAGCCCCACGCGAGCCACACGGTCCAGACGCCGAAGGCGACGCTCTGCAGCCGAGGAAGCAGATAGAAGGCCGTCGGGTCGCGGAAATAGGCGGCTACGAACGCCTCCTTCCCCGCCCACCAGCCCACCAGCCGGCCCACGGCGAAGAGCCCCGCGTAGGAGGCGAAGGCAAGGTAGAGCAGGAGCGTGCCGGGCCAGATGAAGAAATGCGGGTTCAGGTCCCCGGTGCCGAAGCGCAGCGCGCGGAGGACGATCTGCGGCTCGTCGTGGAAGTAGAAGAGCCAGGGCAGACCGTAGCGGATTCCCCACAGGCGCACCGCGACCGCGAGCAGCAGGATCCCCGTGACAACCGCGCCCTGGCCGCGCGCACTCATATTTCGATCCGGGCGCGTCCCAACGGGGCGCCGAAGGGCGGGCCGGCGCGCAGGCGGGCGCCCAGGCTTCGCAGCCAGAACGCCCAGATCATGGCGATCATCCGCGGGCCCAGCAGGAAGGCGGTCGGCCGGCTGCCCGTCACGGCGGACTCGCCCACGCGCGTGCGGTGGTTGATCGGGATCTGGACGAGGCGCGCGCCCTTGATGACCGTGATGAGCATCATCTCGGGGCCGAACTGCGATCCCCCGACGGTGAAGGACGGAGCGATCTCCTTCAGCAGCGGGCGGCGGATGAGTCGGTAGGTGCGGCCCGCGTCACTCAGGTAGCCGGTGTTGAACATCAACTCCATCATCTTCGCGACCGCGTAATTGCCCCACTTGAGGAAGAAGCCCATGTTGGCGCCAGTCCAGATGAACTCCTCCGTGGCGCGGGTGCCGGAGACGACGTCGCATTCGGCGGAGTAGGCCAGCAGTTTCCAGAGGTCGCGGGCGGAGAAGGTCCCGTCCGGTTCGCAGACCACGAGCAGGTCACCCGTGACCTCGCGGAAGCCGCACTGGATGGCGTTGCCGCAGCCCTGGCGCGGATCGAGGACCTCGCGCGCCGGGGTCTTCGCGACCTCCTCCAAGGTGCCGGGCGCGGCGCAGTTGTTGATGACGATAACCTCGTCCACCACGCCCATGGCATGGAAATCAAGGACACACTGAGCGGTGGAGTCCTTCTCGCTATGCTTCGGGAGGATGATGGAGACGCTCTGGCCTTGCCACATGGTCTTGAGCCTATTCAAAGTGGGCCGGGAGGAGGCGAATCGGGACAGCGGCATTTATGAGTCTATCACGCACTCACGCAGCCCTGCCGCACCCACAGTCCCCTCATCCACACGGCTCCCCCGCCCGCGTAGAGCGCCACCACCGGCATCACCGGGAGCGAGTAGCGTGAATTCACGATGATCGAGGAGTAGGCGAGCCAGAGGTAGACCGCGACCGCGGTCGGGAGCCATCGCGCCGCATCGCGGCGCGCGGTGGCCGCGAGACCCGTCAGCGCCAGCGCAAGCAGGACCACGTTCAGGACGACGACACCCTCCATGCGCCGCACCGAAAGGAACCAGGGGAAGTGCCCGGCTCGTGACCGACAACACAGGCGGGACTCGGGCGACGATCCAAGCGAGCGCAGCCCGGTCCAAGATAAGCTGCAGCCTAGCCCCGGCTGCCGATCCGTGGCAACAGACGGAGCTCCCGCCGACCGTGTCGCCGCAGACAACGCGCGGGACCCGACCCTGTGCAGGTGGTGGCGCACGTGCGCCACCACCTGAGCCGCCAGCAATCTTGTCAGGCCTCCGGAAATGGTGGTAGGCTTCGAGTTGAGCGATTCTCCGCGACCTCCACGTCACCCGTCTTCGGACCCTTCCCCCCCCCGGGGGACCATGCACTCCACCTACACCATCGGTGTCGTTATCCCCTGCTACAACGAAGAAGAGGGCGTCCGGGAGGTCATCGGCCGAATGCCGCGGGTAGTTGACGAGGTCGTGGTGGTCGACAACAACTGCACCGACCGCACCGCCGAGGTGGCTGCGTCCCTGGGTGCCCGGGTCGTGCCGGCGAAGACACCCGGTTACGGGGCGGCCTACAAGGCGGGGCTGCGGGCGGTCAAGAGCGACATCGTCGTGACCCTGGACGGCGACGGCACCTACCCCCCGGAGGAGATTCCCCGGCTCGTACAGACGCTCCTCGACCGGCGGTTGGATTTCCTCTCGGCCAGCCGGTTCCCCCTGGCCGACCCGCGCGCCATGGGCTTCAGCAACCGCCTCGGCAACTGGGTGCTCACGGTGGCCGCCGCGCTGCTGTTCTTGAAGCCCATCCGCGACAGTCAGTCGGGCATGTGGGTGTTCCACCGCGCCGCGCTCGAGCGGATGCACCTGAAGTCCGACGGGATGCCCTTCAGCGAAGAGATCAAGCTCGAGGCCGTGCTGCGCAGCCTGAGCTTCGGCGAATCCCACATCCCCTACGGCGTGCGGATCGGCGAGGTCAAGTTGCAGAAGTGGCGGGACGGGTGGAACAACCTGTTGTTTCTCGTCCGCAAGCGCTTCGAGCGGGCGTGAGCGGCGCGCTCCCCCCGAAGCGGCAGCCCAACCCGCTGGTCGGGCTGCTGGACCGTCTCGGCGTGATCCTCCTCATCGTCTCCGTCGGGGTCGTGATGGGGCTCCAGTACATCACGCCCAACAAACGCGTGCTCCCCGTGCTCGCGGCGATCGTGATGTTCGGTGTGGCCTGGCGCCTGGACCTGGTCTCTGCGATGGCCGTCCTGATTCTCGCCCTGCCCTTCCCGCGCGGCTTGGTCTTCGGCAGCACGAACCTGGCCTTCATCCTGCTGCTGCTGGTGATCTGGCTGCTGCGGGCCAGCCTGGGCCAGAGCGCCCCGCCCCGCCGCTCGCCGCTCGACGTCCCGCTGATCACGCTCTTCGCCTGCTACGTCGCCTCCTTCTACAACGTCAGAGGCGCCGAGAACCTGCGCTTCAACCTCATCCAATTCCAGATGATGGTGGCGACCTGGCTCATGTTCTACCTGATTGTGAGCAATCTGCAGACCCGGCGCGACTTCAGCCGCCTGCTTGGCTTCCAGACCGTCTCGGTGCTGCTCGTCTGTCTAGTCGGGCTCTTCGAGGTGATCTACCCGGGCCGGGCCCTCGTCCCTGGCTTGATCAGCTTCGATCAGGAGAGACTGGGCCTTATCAGCTTCCGCACCGGTTCCGCGTTCCGCGACTACGAGCTGTTCTGCGAATTCTGCGCCATCAACACGCCGCTCGCCCTGTTTTTGTTAGTGCGCGCGGAGTCGCTCCTGCTCCGCACCGTCTATGGCGGCCTGATACTGCTGCTCATGTTCGTGATGTTCACGACGGTCACCCGGGGTGGGATCGTCGCGCTCGGAGTCGGAATCCTGTACCTGTTATGGCTGGTGCGGCGGCGACTCACCATGATCGGGCTGACGATCACGGCCGGAGTGACGGCCGCGATCGTGATCGTCATGAACTGGTTGGTCGCGAACTTCACGCACACGGGGGACCTGTTCGAGCGCCTCACCGGCTCGACCGTCACCGGCGGCGTGCCGGATTCGCGCGCGTTGGTATGGCCGGCAGCCTGGAAACGCATCTTCGAGCATCCATTCCTGGGGCACGGCCCCGTCTTTACGGGCCTCAGCGGCAACCAGATCTACCATTGGCCGCACTCTCTCTTCCTCTTCGTAGCGAACAACGTGGGATTCATCGGAGTCGCCGTCTTCCTTTGGCTGCTGTGGACCCTGTTCCGGATCACCCGGCCGACGACGGACGACCTGCGGCACCCGGATTTCCTGCGGAGCTTCATGATCATCGCCCGCGTGCAGATGGTTGTGTTCCTCGTGGACGAGATCAAGGTCGAGTATTTGCGCAACGAGATCTACCCGTTCCAAGTCTGGGTGATGTTCGCCCTGATGGTCGCTGCGTATCAGATACTCCACGCGACCGCAACGGGCGCGCCGGCAAGCGGCCCCCCGGGCATCCGCAGATGATGCGCGCCTCTCTGGCCACCGCGCCGACGAGTGGAGACTGGCCCGTGCGCGGGTGGATGTGGGCCGCAGTACTGACCGTGGCGCTCCTGGCCCGGCTGATCGTCGTCGCGCTGGCCCCGCGCGAGATCCCGTGGATCGACGGCCGCCAGTATGACGAGATCGCCCGCTCCCTCTACCAGCATCACGGCTACGGGATGCAGACCGGGCGTCCCCCGGGCTATCCCACGCTGATCGCGGCGATCTACGGGTTGCTCGGGCCTGACCTTGTGCGTCTGCGCATTGTCGAGGCGCTGCTGGGCACGCTCTCGGTGGGCGTCCTCGGGGCAGTGGGTGCTTCGCTCTTCGGCGGACCGGCGGGTCTGCTGGCGGCGGCGATGGCGGCGGCGAACCCGGTGCTCGTGCTGCTGCCCTCGACTCAGTACTCCGAAAACACGCTGGTGCTGCTGATCACGCTGGGCTTCGCTGCCGCGTTCGCCGCCTGGCGGCGCGGAGGACTCGCACGCTGGGCTCTGGCCGGAGCCCTGTTCGGGCTCGCCCTACTCACACGCCCCAACACTGTCACCCTGCTGCCCGGGCTCGCCCTGGGGCTCGCGCTGGCCCTGCGCCGCGAGCGGCGGCACTGGGTCCTGCCGCTCTTGACGGCGGGCGTGGCCGCCCTGCTCGTCATCTCGCCCTGGGTCATCCGCAACCAGCGCGTTCACCATCGCTGGTTCTTCGTGGCCACCGGGGGAGGACGCCAGTTCTGGTACGGGAACAACCCGGCGACCACCGGGGCCACCAATTCGGTAACGCCCTTCACCCCCGGCCTGCTCAGCGAGTTGGTGCTCCTGCCTGATGAGGTGGTGCGCGAACGCCTGCTATACCAGCGCGGCATGGAGTTCGTGCGCCAGCATCCGGGACGCGCGACCTGGCTCTACGCCGTCAAGCTGGGGAACCTCTTCGCCCTCTACCCCGAGACCATCAGCCGCTCGACGTTCCTGACCCCGGCGAGCCGCCTGTGCGGGAGCATCGCCTCGGCCGTGATCTTTCTGGGCGCGCTGCTGGCCCTCACCCGGCTGCGCCGCACACCCGCGCTCTGGCCCATGGTGGGCGGCATCGTGACCTTCGCCCTCGCCAACGCGGTCTTCTTCACGGTCATGCGCTACCGCATGGTATTCGAGCCCTGCCTGCTCTGGATGGCGGGACTGGGCTGGGCGACGACGCTGTGGCGCCGGGGCGTCAGTCCGTCAAACGATAACGGACCAGCGTGAAGAAGGCCTCAAAGGCGTCTCGCAAGCCGATCTTCTTGCCCTGGGCACGCGTGCGGAAATGATACGCGATCGGCAATTCAAGGATGCGCTCCCCCCGCCGTGCGATGCGCGCCGTCACCTCGGGGCAGAACTCGAATCTCTCGCAGCGCAGCGGGAGCGACTTGAGCAGGTCGGCGCGGAACACCTTGTAGCAGGTCGCCTCATCGGTCAGCCGTAGGCCGTAGAGGACGTTGGCGACGAGGTTGAGCGTGAGCACGCCCAGTTTGTAGTGGGTCGTCGGCAGAGCGTGGCCCGGGGCGAGGTAGCGCGAGCCGTAGACCACGTTGGTTTCGCCCCGCTGGATGGGAGCGATGAGCTTCGGGTACTCCTCGGGGTCGTACTCGAGATCGGCGTCCTGGATGATGACGATGTCACCGCGGGCCTCGGCCAGGGCGGTGCGGATGGCGGCGCCCTTGCCCCGATTCGCGGGATGGAACAAGGCCCGGATTGGCAACCGCTCGGCCAACTCGTGCAGCACGTCGCACGTGCCGTCCGTGGAACCGTCGTCCACCACGATCACCTCCATGTCCACGGCGACGGCCAGGACGCGTTTCAGCAGGATCTCGAGCGTGGCGGGTTCGTTATAGACGGGGACGAGAACTGAGAGCAACGGTGGCAGGTTGTTCTCCCTCATGAGGGGCTGGGAGTTGGGAACAGGATCCGGGACGCAAAACCTCATGTAATTCTAGCAGGGAATGTCCACCCCGCGGAAGTCTGCGGTCCGGCGTCCGCTGGACCCAGGGCCCAGCAAGCGTCACGATTTGCGTTGGCGCGTTGCGCGCGTTCCGGCGCTGGCGGGCCGAACCAGCAACGTGGCCGCTGACGGCGTCCATCGTGACATCCACGCTGGTCAATGCCCTGTACTACAGCGCCCTGCGCGACCGTATGGTAATCGAGCCGTGCCTGCTGCTGATGGCGGGGCTGGGGTGGGCGAGCGTCTGGGAACACGGGCCGTGGCGACGGAGGATGCGAATCCGCTGAACGACCCGTTTCGATCCGGCCTCCCACCAAGCCGTCAGTTGTGCCCTGAAGATTGTGGACGGGATCCCAGCGCCGCAGCGCGGGGCCCGGCCTTCCATCATTCAGGCGGCATAGCGCAGGCGGTGACGGGTGGGGT
>Ga0315283_10005844_pt1 | contig 10904 bp, 9 predicted proteins | sample YL17G09_0_MG_FD_204541 | JGI IMG/M metagenome (GOLD analysis project Ga0315283, IMG submission 204541) | Sediment microbial communities from Yellowstone Lake, YNP, Wyoming, USA - YL17G09_0 | ecosystem: Environmental > Aquatic > Freshwater > Lake > Sediment | place: USA: Wyoming | collected...
GGGTCCGTTCCTTGAGAAAAATGGAGTCCATCATCCGGGAGGAAATGGAGCGGGCCGGCGCCCAGGAAGTCATCCTGCCGGCCCTGCAGCCGGCGGAGCTTTGGCGGGAGAGCGGACGGTGGGATAAATATGGAAAGGAGCTGTTTCGTTTAAAGGACCGGCACGACCATGAATACTGTCTGGGACCCACCCACGAGGAGGTCATTACCGATTTAATCCGCCACGAAATCCGGTCCTACCGTCAACTGCCGATTAATCTGTATCAGATTCAAACCAAGTTCCGGGATGAAATCCGGCCCCGATTCGGATTGATGCGGGGTCGGGAGTTCGGGATGAAGGACGGGTACAGCTTCGATCGGGATGAAGCCGGCGCCGGGCATTCCTATGAAAAGATGTTTGAAGCCTACCAGCGGATTTTTAAACGGTGCGGTCTGCGGTTCAAGGCCGTGGAAGCCGACAGCGGGGCCATCGGCGGGAGCTTTTCCCATGAATTCATGGTCCTGGCCGAAACCGGGGAAGATGCCGTTCTGGCCTGCAGCGCCTGCCGCTACGCCGCCAATGTGGAACGGGCCGTTTCCGCCTGGCAGCCTCGGGAAGAACCAGAGGAACCGGTCCGTCCCCGGCAGAAAATTCACACCCCCGGTCAAAGAACCGTGGAGGAGGTGACCCGTTTTCTGACTGTCCCGGCAGATCGCCTGGTGAAAACGATCCTCTATCAAACCCCCGGAGGGCCGGTGGCCATCCTGGTGCGGGGAGACCAGGAGGTGAATGAAATCAAATTGTTGCGGGTGTTGGGGGTGGATGAAATAACTCTGGCGGATGACCGCACCGTGGAGCAGGTAACGGGCGCTCCGGTTGGTTTTGCCGGCGCCCTGGGGTTGGCTATTCCCCTTTGGGCCGATGGGACCCTCCAAGGATTGAAAAATTTCATCATGGGGGCCAATGAGGCCGATCGGCATTATGCGGACCTGAACTGGGAGCTGGATATCCCCCTGCCTAACTGGGCCGACCTGCGCCAAGTCAAACCAGGAGAACCTTGTCCTCGCTGCCAGGCTCCGCTGGAGTCTCACCGAGGCATTGAGGTGGGCCATGTTTTCAAATTAGGGGATAAGTATTCCCGGGCACTGAAGGCTACCTATCTCGATGAACTGGGGAAAGAGCAGACGATGACCATGGGTTGTTACGGGATCGGTGTAGGTCGGACCGTGGCCGCGGCCATCGAGCAAAACCATGATCCGGACGGGATTGTCTGGCCCCTGGCCCTGGCGCCTTTTCAGGTGCTGATCACCCCCATTGACTGGAAACCGGGATCACCGGACCATCAGACCATTCTAACGTTATATGAATCGCTTCGAGAGGCCGGGATCGAGGTGCTGCTCGATGATCGGGACGAAAGGCCGGGGATTAAATTTAAGGACGGGGACCTGATCGGCATCCCTTTTCGGGTGACCATCGGCCCCAGGGGACTGAAACAAGGACAGGTGGAGTTGCGTCCCCGGCGGAGCAAGCAGGTGGAGATGATCCAGATCGATCAGGCCCTGGAGGTGATTCAGAAATTCATCGCCGCGGAGGCGTCCCGGCTCTAATCTTTATGAAAATAACAATCAACACCGTTTTCAGGCGTTTTTCGTCATGCCGGACTCGATCCGGTATCCAGAGCATTTATAGCTTGATCGGCCCTGGATTCCGGCTTTCGCCGGAATGACGGCCCGTTGGCTAACCAAATATTTTCATGCTTGGGCGGTAAGTTATTTTTGCGCTGGATGGACTGTGGAAGAGTCACTGAAAAGTTCATTCTTTTAAAAACCCATGATCCGCATTAACACCATCATCGATCAGGTCCTTTCCTATTGGCCCCAGGCCAACATTGAACTCGTTGAAAAAGCCTATGTCTTTTCCGCCAAGGTCCACGAGGGACAGGTCCGCCTTTCCGGGGAGTCCTATCTTTCCCATCCTCTGGAAGTAGCCTGGATCCTGACTCAGATGAGGATGGACCAGGTGACCATCGCTGCCGGGTTATTACACGACACCCTGGAAGACACCCTGGCGACCCCGGAGATGATCAAGGAACGTTTCGGGCCGGAGGTCCTCCGAATCGTCAACGGGGTGACTAAAATCAGCAGCTTTCATTTTCAGACCCGGGAAGAGCGCCAGGCGGAAAATTTCCGGAAGATGATTTTAGCCATGTCGGACGATATCCGGGTAATCCTGGTCAAGCTGGCCGACCGGCTCCACAATATGCGCACCCTGGGTTTTCACAACCTGGAGAAGCAACGTTCGATCGCCGAAGAAACCCTGGAGATCTATGCCCCGATTGCCGTCCGCTTGGGGATGCGCCGCATCCAGACGGAATTGGAGGACCTCTGTTTATATTATTTGGAGCCTGATAAGTACCAGGAAATCAAACTGGGGGTGGCCAAGAAACGGGAGGAGCGGGAGTCCTATATCCGGGAGGTCAAAACCGTCCTTCAAAATAAAATGGAGGCGGCCCGGCTCGCCTGTCGAGTGGAAGGGAGGCATAAACATTATTACAGTATTTACCAGAAAATGATCAATCAAAGTCTGGAAATTGACCAGCTTTACGACCTGATCGCCTTTCGGGTCATTGTCCAGGAGGTAGCCGAATGTTATGAGGCTTTAGGGCTGATCCATGCGTTATGGAAACCGATCCCCGGAAAATTCAGGGACTATATCAGCCTGCCCAAGGCCAATCACTACCAATCCCTCCACACCAAGGTCATTGGTCCCTACGGGGAACGTATTGAGGTTCAGATCCGGACCGCCGAGATGCACCGGGTGGCCGAGGAGGGCATTGCCTCCCACTGGCAGTATAAAGAGGGCCGCCTGAATGAAACCGACGCGAAAAAATTCACCTGGGTCCGTCAATTGCTGGAATCCCAGAAAGAATACCAGGATCCCAAAGAATTCTTGGAAACCTTGCGGATCGACCTTTTCCCTGACGAGGTCTATGTCTTCACCCCTCGGGGGGAAGTCAAGACCCTGCCCAAGGGGTCCACGCCCATTGATTTCGCCTATGCCATCCACACCGATGTGGGCCATCGTTGCACCGGCGCCCGGGTCAATAACAAGATGGTGCCCTTGCGCTTTACCCTGCGACACGGCGATATCGTGGAAATCATCACCTCGGCCAAACGTAGACCGAGCAAGGACTGGCTCAAGATCACCAAGACCTCCCGGGCCAGGGCCAAAATCCGGCAGTGGGTCAAGAATGAAGAGCGGGCGCGCAGTATCACCCTGGGAAAGGATTTGCTGGAAAAGGAATTAAGGCGTTTGCACCTGAACGTTTCCCAGCAGATGAAACAGGAATCGCTGCTGCAAATTGCCCGTGAATTTTCTTTTCAACAAGGGGAGGACCTGCTGGTGGCCATCGGTTTCGGCAAGATTTCCATAAAGCAAATCATCAACCGGATTGCCCCACGGTCGGAGGTTGAAAAGGATCAGAACCTGATCCCCTTAGATCTCCCCAAAAAACCGCAAAAAACCAAACCCCCCGGAGGGGTGGTAATTCAGGGAGTGCATGACGTGCTGATCCGATTCGGCCGCTGCTGCGCACCCCTCCCTGGGGACCCGATCATTGGCTTCATTACCCGGGGCCGAGGAATAACCGTTCATGGCCGATCCTGCCCTCGGGTGGCTAATGAGGACCCGGAAAGGTTGGTTGAGGTACTCTGGGAAAAAGACCGGGGGGCCTACTACCCGGTAAAAGTGGAAATTTCTTCAACCGACGACAAGGGGATGCTGGCGCAGGTGAGCACGGCGATAACTTCCGCAGAATCAAACATCATAAAAGCCGAGGCGCATACTACACTGGACAAAAAAGCCTTTTATAATTTTACCATTGAGGTAGTCGATACCCGGCACCTGCAAACGGTCCTTTCCGGAATCAAGAAGATCAAAGGGGTCCTCCAGGTGACCCGGATTTATCATTGACCTGGGGTGAGGGATTCGTAAAAAGTCTCTTAATGCCATCCTGAGTCCTTCGCCGGTCATCCTGAGAGGAGCGAAGGATCTCGGTTTTCGGCGCAGGGTAAACTCCGCGAAGGATCTCGTAACTTATGGAAGAAATAGATTCTTCGCATTCGCTCAGAATGACAGACAAAGCCAGACGAACTTTCTGCTCGGTTATCTAAGGTTAAGAGGCCCGGATTACCCTGCCTGACCGGAGGCAGCGGGTACAGACCTGTATCCGTCTGACCGTACCCTGATAGACGGTCTTAATCCGCTGCAGGTTCGGACTCCAGAGTTTAAAGGTTTTATTATTGGCGTGGCTGACATTATGCCCGATCTGTGACCCTTTACCGCATACCGCACAAACTTTGGCCATGGTACAACTCCTTTTCTATTTTAAACCAAATTAATCAATAAGTAGCGCCGCCCCCGATTCGGGACGGGCAATGATTTCACCGATCAGAAAGGCCTTTTCCCCCAGTCGGAACAACTCCTCTTGAATCGCCAGGGTCTGATCCGCCGAAACGACTAAGATCATCCCCAGTCCGTTGTTAAAAACCCGCCACATCTCTTCCTCCGAGACCGCCCCCAGTTTTTTTAGTAGGGGAAAAATGGGAGGGATGTCCCAACTGTCGCCCTGAATACGGGCCTGGCAGTTGCCGGGTAAAATCCGGGGCAAATTTTCTATGATTCCGCCCCCGGTAATGTGGGCTAAACCGTTGAGGGGATATTTTTTTAGCAGCGAGACGATGGATTTGACGTAAATCCGGGTGGGCTTTAACAGTTCTTCGCCCAAGGGGCCGCCTAATTCAGGCAGAATCCGTAGAGGATCGAACTGCTGATCCGTGAAAAAAACTTTCCGGACCAGAGAAAAGCCATTGCTGTGAAGCCCGCTGGAAGCCAGTCCGATCAGCCGATTCCCAGGCTGGATTCGACTCCCGTCGATCAGTTGATCCTGGTCCACAATGCCCACCACAAAACCGGCTAAATCGTATTCCTCCGGCGCGTAGAGTCCCGGCATTTCAGCCGTTTCCCCTCCGATTAAGGCGCAATCCGCCTGGCGGCAACCCTCGACGATGCCCTCGATAATGGCCGTCAGCGTGTCCAAATCCATTCTTCCGGTGGCCAGGTAGTCCAGGAAAAAAAGGGGGGTCGCCCCCTGAACGATGATATCGTTTGCGCACATGGCCACCAGGTCAAGGCCCACGGTCTGATGCTGATTGAGCCCTTGGGCGATCTTTAATTTGGTGCCCACGCCATCGGTGGAAGATACCAGCACCGGCTTCTTAAAGGCGGAGGTCTCCAGCCGAAACAGTCCCCCAAATCCGCCGATATCGGTAATCACCCCCGGGGTGAAGGTCTTGCGGATCAAAGGCTTTATCCGGTCCACAAAGGCATTGCCCAGGGTGATATCCACCCCGGCTTCCTGGTAGCGCTGGGTCATTTTAGGTTGCTTTTTGAGAAGTAATTAAATAAACTTGTTATTCTAATATTTTTTTCTATTATGTCAACAAGAATTCATAAACTTGGTTTTTCCCTTTGGCCACTCCTTACGGACACGCCCTGTTCGGCTTAAGCTTGATCCTTTTCTGGAGGCCCAGGTCCAACCCTCAGCCTGGGAAGGGCTGGAAGATGTACGGCTCTTTCCTCCTGTTGGCGGTTGCCCCGGATTTTGATTTTATCCCCGGGATAATCGTCGGTTTTCCGGGCCGATATCACCAAGGGGCGCTCCATAGTCTTGGATTCGCCCTGGCTCTGGCCCTGGGGGTGGGTTGGGCCGCCAAATGGTTGAGCGGTTATGCCTTTTGGCCCCTCAGCGGCTTTGCTTTTCTGCTGGTTTTTTCCCATCTGGCCCTGGATTTTTTTACCGAAGACCTTCGACCGCCCATTGGATTCCCGATCTTCTGGCCCCTGACTGCTGAACGCACCCTGTCCCCCTTCTCTATTTTCCCCCATGTTATCCGTCAGTGGCCTCATCCTGAATTCTGGAGCCGCAATCTCTGGGCGGCCGGAGTGGAAACCCTGGTGTTGATGCCCGGTTTGACCGCGGCTTTCCTGGTACGACGGTTTAAGAGACCCTGCCTCAGGGTGATCGCAGCGGGTTAAGGGGTTGGCAGCCTGGCCGGGAGTCGGTTTAATGACGGGGAAAAGGCAAAAAAGGGGACTATTGACAAATCGCGGAAAGGGGATTACCATTTCCAAATTATTTGGACAGTTCAGTTGGTGCCCACCAACTGAACTGTCCAAATAAATTAGAAAAGGCAAGAAGGGAGATCCTATGGCCGATAAAAACATTACCGATGTGACCGATGAAAATTTTAAATCCGAAATACTGGATTCCACCATCCCGGTGTTGGTGGATTTCTGGGCCGCCTGGTGCGGTCCCTGCCGGGCCATCGCCCCGGTGGTCGAGGAGCTGGCCGCCCAGTATGAAGGCCAGGTCAAGATCGGGAAATGCAATGTGGATGAAAATCCTAAAACGCCGGGTCAATACGGGATCCGGGCCATCCCTACCCTGATCTTATTTAAAAATGGCACCGTGGCCGAGCAGATTACCGGAGCGGTATCCAAGACGACCCTGGAAAACGCTATTAAAAAGGTAGTGTAACCCCTTTCCGAGCCCGCGGGAAACGCTATGGAAGAAGTCATTATAATTGGTGGGGGACCGGCAGGGATGACCGCCGGTATTTATGCCTGTCGGGCCAAGTTGAAGACCCTGATGGTTGAAAAACTGGTCCCCGGCGGGCAGGTTTTATCCACCGATTGGGTGGAAAATTATCCCGGTTTCCCGGAAGGCATCTCCGGATTCGACTTGGTGGACCGCATGCGGCAACAGGCGGAACGCTTCGGACTGTCGATTGTTTCCGATGAAGTCGCCGGGGTTGATTTCAGCGGTTCGGAAAAGGTCATTCAGGGGGCCGGTCAAACCTACCGGGCCAAATCCGTGATTATCGCCTCCGGCGCCATGTACAAGAGGCTGGGGGTCCCCGGGGAGGAACGATTGACCGGTCGGGGGGTTTCCTATTGCGCCACCTGTGACGGGCCTTTCTACCAGGGCCAGGAAATCGCTGTAGTCGGCGGAGGCGATAGCGCCGTTCAGGAAGCGGTCTATTTGACTCGCTTCGCCACCAAGGTCTATTTGATTCATCGGCGAGACCAACTGCGAGCCACCCGGGTGTTGCAGGAAAAGGCGCTGGCCAACCCCAAGATTGAACCCATCTGGAAAAACGTGGTGGAATCGATTGAGGGTGCGGATCAGGTGGAGGCCCTGCGCATCAAAAATGTGGATGGTTCCGGCGGGCGGACCCTGGAGGTACAGGGGGCATTTATTTATGTGGGGATTCAACCGAATACCCATTGGTTGCAGGGGGCGGTCTCGTTGGATTCCCAGGGGTTTATTCCCACCGATCAGAATATGGCCACGTCCATTCCCGGGGTGTTTGCCGCCGGGGATGTGCGTCAAAAATTAGTCCGGCAGATATCCACGGCGGTAGGCGATGCGGCCACCGCGGTTCTGGCGGTTGAAGAGTACCTGAGCTCCTTATGAAAAATAATCTTTTTTGTTTTGGCGGAAAGCGCAGATTCATTTTGCTGGTGGTTGGTTTTTTTATTTTGTCGGCCGGGGGATGCGGTTGGTTTTCCAGTTCCACCAAGGAGGAACCCGAGCAGAGCGCGGATGCCCTGATCCAAGAGGGTCTGGATGCCTATCAGCTAAAAAAGTACGAGCGGGCGACCGAGGCCTTTCAAAAAATAAAAGACCGGTTTCCCTACAGTCAATATGCGGTTCTGGCTGAATTGAAATTGGCGGATAGCTACTATCTGAATAAGGACTATGAGTTGGCGGTCACCAGTTACAAGGAATTTGAAAAGATGCACCCCACCAACGAGGTGATCGCCTATGTGATCTTCATGCAGGGCATGAGTTATTTTAAACAGATGCCCACCATTGACCGGGACCAGTCAAAAGCCTTATTAGCCGTTCAGGAGTTCGACCGCTTCAGCAAGGGCCATCCGCAAAGTGAATATGCCACCCAGGCCAATATTAACCGGGAAGAGGCCCAAAAGAATGTGGTGGCCCATGAATTTTATATTGGGGAATTTTACCTGAAAAAAAAGGATTATCTGGCCGCCTTGGGGCGTTTTGAGGGCATTATTAAGCAATATCCCCAGACCCCCCACCCACCTAAGCTGCAATCCTACCTGCAAACCTGCCGGGAAAAAGTAAGCGCCACCAAGTAAAAAAGCGGTCGCCCTCCAGCCCTCACCCCAACCTGCCAGAACAGGTTCCTGGTGTTTGGATGATTGCCGGGTGTTGACCGCTGGAAGTTGCAGATGGCGGAGAGAGAGGGATTCGAACCCTCGGTAGAGGTTTCCCCCTACACTCGCTTAGCAGGCGAGCACCTTCAGCCGGCTCGGTCATCTCTCCGCTGGATAGTTAATAAAAAAAGGACCTTTATAACCTGCACTGTGGCCAATAATCAATAATCAATTCTTAATTATTAATGAATAGGGGGATTGCTTCGTCGCTTCTCTCCTCGCAATGACGGATCGGCCATATGCTTTCAGGCTTCGCGGACGTTCGCTCCGGGCCTGGGGGGGTTGATGCCGGTGCGAATGGCGGAGGGAGAGGGATTCGAACCCCCGTTCCCCGGAAGGAAAGCGGTTTTCAAGACCGCCGCCTTAAACCCCTCGGCCATCCCTCCATTTGATATTTCTAACATAGGTCAGGCCCATCTGTCAACCTCAAGGAAGGCCTCGGCGGATAGCCGGTTTAATACGAAAGCATCCTTCTTAACCTGCACCGTGGCTAATAATCAATTATTAATTATTAATTGATAATTGATTGTTGGGTTTGTCGCTACCTTCGCGGGTTCCCACCCCGGGCCTGGGGGGTTAGTCTATAGCTATGGAAGAAAGGGTTCTCTTCCCCCAGATCCGCATGCCGATAATCCCTATTTCATAAAGGATGTACAAGGGGACGGCCATGAGCATCATGTTGAAGGCATCCGGGGTGGGGGTTAAAACGGCCGAGAGGATAGCGATAATCAGGATCGCATAGCTTCGGTAGCGGGTAAAAACCGACCGTTTGACTAAACCGACTCGGCCCAACAGGACCATCACCAAGGGCAACTCAAACATGATTCCGAAACCGAAGATAAAGGTGAGACAGAAAGAGATAAATTTTCGAACCGAGATGATGGCTTCCAGGTTCTGGTTTTGAAAACCCAAGAGAAATTTGGTCCCGTAGGGCAGGGTAATCCAAAGGCAAAAAGAGGCGCCCAGGTAAAATAAGAAAACCGAACCCACCCAGAAGCTGATCATCATGGACCTGGTGAAATTATCAAAGGTGGCGTGCAAGGCGGACAACAGCTTAAAGAGAATAAAGGGGGTGCTGATCACCAGGCTGACGGCCAGGGCGATAGTCAAAAGGGCGAAAAAGGTCTCGGACAGGGCATAGTAGGCCAGGGTTACCCCGGTGTGCCGCTGGAGAAAGGACAGGATATCCTTAGACAACACATAACCCACCAGAGAGAAGACCAGGACCACGACCGCCATCTGGATGATGGATTGGCGCAATTTTTCCAGAAAAGCAATGATCGCCTGGGGGTTCTCCACATATTCGGCCAGAGGTCGCATCATGAATTGCCGTCCAACTTTTTTTGACGCAGACCCACGCGGACAAAGGCGGCCTTTTTTTAGCCGGGCGACTTGCCCGGCTAAAACCACTCATCGCTGGCGCGAGCAGAAAAGCTCGTTAGATTCATTGCGCCCATTGGCGCCAGTTTTTAGTGCCCGAAGGGCCTGACGGTTAGGGTGGCAAAAGTCGTCCCGCTGCAAGCGGGATCCCGCCTTTGTCTGCGGCAAAAAAAATCTTTCCGGATTTTCCGGGTTGGGTCAGAGGGTTAAGAGGGTTTAAGGGCCGGCCTTGCGTTCGGCTTCATGGAAGCAGATATTTCTTGATCAACCGCTGGGTATCCTCGGGATTGAATTCTACCACCCGCCAAGTCCCGGCCGTCTTACGCATGGCCATCCGAAGCCGATCACCCTCCTTTTCCAAGGTTACCAACGAGAGGTCATCCCGGGTATTAAAGTGCGCCACGGAAAGCAACAAAAAAGCCGAGGGCAGGGTGGGGTTATTCTGGTTTTTAAAATATTTTTCCAATTCCTGCCGCGCCAGGCCGGTCAACCCGTTCTGCACTCCGGGAATCAGGGTGATTTTGACCTCCCCCAGAGGCCCTAATAATTTCCCCAGGGGACTGTCTGAATTGGAAGACTTGAACAGGGTGGAAAAGGATCCGGCCACCTGCTGTGTCAGAATGTTATCCAGATCCACATACAATAGAAAGGTTTCAATATCGCGGTTTTTTAAACTGGACCCAATCCGGTACAGGGCATATTGGGGGGTCCCCTCCATCCAGCGCCAGGTTAGTCCCAGGGCGAAAGCCAGCCCGATCAGGAGGAGGATGATAATCGTGCGCTTATACTTCTTGTTCAATGTTGTCATTTCCTTGGCGGAGTTTATTCTGAGTCGAAAACCGAGATCCTTCGCTCCTCTCAGACCTTATGATTGAAATAGAAAGGCAAGTCCCGAGTTTTTCGGTTATACTTTTGGTGCCAAACAAAAAACAACCGAAAGGATGACAGTTTGGGACTTTTTACAAGGTTATCTCCTGTAAGCAACGGTCCATTACTCCTGTTCCAGCCCGTGTTTGATCATTCGATAGCGCAGCGAGCGAAGGTTGATTTTTAATAGATTGGCCGTCCGCTGCTTATTGCCCAGTGCCCGCTTTAAGGCTTGAATAATAAGATTTTTTTCTATTTTATCCATGGTTTGATCGAGATCCAGACCTTCCCCCGGCAGGGTGATCTGCGGGAGTTCCCCGGTGGAAGCGATCACCCCTTTGAAGGCGGCCAGGGCCAGGCTTTCCGGAAGG
>Ga0315283_10005847_pt1 | contig 10903 bp, 9 predicted proteins | sample YL17G09_0_MG_FD_204541 | JGI IMG/M metagenome (GOLD analysis project Ga0315283, IMG submission 204541) | Sediment microbial communities from Yellowstone Lake, YNP, Wyoming, USA - YL17G09_0 | ecosystem: Environmental > Aquatic > Freshwater > Lake > Sediment | place: USA: Wyoming | collected...
CCGCTCCTCGGGGCGCTCCAGGCTCCTCTCGGCGATGGGCCTCTCTGGCCTGCAGCGCGTGACGGCAGAGAAGCTCGTCGAGGGCGTGTCGCTGTCGGTGGTTTCGGGCTCTCCGGGCTCTCCTTCTTCGTCGTCGCTCGTCGCCAGCTTCCTCACCGTGGTGCCCTTCTTCAACGTCACCGAGGCCGTGCCTCTGGACGGCTCCTCTGTGGAATTGCCCCGCCGCGACCTGAAGCCCGGGGCGGCGACGATTTCCATCGCGGTCGAGAGCGGCGGCGGCGGCGGCGGAGGAGGAACGACGACGCGGCTCGTCGTCGTGAGCCAGTGGGAGGAGAGCAGCGGCGGCGCTGGAGGTGAAGGAGAGACCGTTTCGCTCCGAGAGACGTACAAGCTCGTCAAGCCCACGGAGCTCCACGTCACGGCCTCTTTCCAAAAAGGAAAATATGCTGCTGCTGCTGCTGCTGCAGCTGCCGTCGCCTCCTCGACGACGGTCTATCGGCTCGACAAAGCCTGGAAGCCGCGCTACTCTTTCCCGGCGCAAAAGTCGTCGCCGCCGTCCTTCAGCGACCCCTTCTCCTCCTTCGCTTCGCCGTCACCGTCGCCGTCGTCGCCGTTGCCGTCGTCGTCTCGGAGGTCGACGCTCCTGTCGCTCTCCTCGGCCCTCGCTGCGACCTCGCTGCTCGCCGCTCCTCCGTCGTCCGACGCGGTGCTGCCCCCGGGGCTGATCTTTCCGACGACGGCCAAGAAGGCGCAGACCCCGATCCCTCCATCGGCGCCCTTGCCCCCGGCGTTCCCGCGCCGCAAGCTCGAACTCCCCCTCGCCGTCCTGCTCCTTCGGTCGTGCTACGACGCGCTCGATTCGGCCGATCTCGTGCCCATGGATCAGTTCCAGGTCGATTTTTTCAAGATTAGGAGCAACTGCTGGGAACCTTATCTCGATTTGCGGCAGCGGGCGGTCTCGAAGGCGGGAGGAAACACTTCGAGGCAGCAGCCGCCGAGGCCGCAGCAAGGCGATTTGTCCGACCCGGCGTACTTCGACGTCATCGCCTTCTCGCAGGCCTTGACGATCGACTCGGAGTTTAGGAAAGTCGAGGAGGCCGCCTTCGTGGCGCGCGCGGAGGCCGCCGGCAGCGCCTCTCCTCCCTCCTCTGGCTCTCCCCCCGACGTCTTCGAGTTCGTCCCGACCTTTGACGAGTACTGCGAGGCCGGGGTCGAGGAGGGGTGCCCCGAGGCCGGGAGGCGCAGCGTCGTCCGATCGTCGCCCCTCGCGCTGCCCGGTGCCGGGGGCGAGGAGGGCGCGGGCGGCGGCGAGGCCGACCTCGTCTCCTCGCTCTGGAGGGAGCAGCGAGCCGCCGCCGGGGACCTGATCTACGCGCGCCTCGCCGCGGGCTCCTTCCGCGGCCTCGAGTTCAAGGGCGTTCCGAAGCCGCCAGGGAGGCTGGAAGAGGTGAGGGAGGCAGCAGAGGCGCTCGCGAAGGTCTTTGTCGGCAACGGCTTCGCCTTGAAACAGACGGTGGCCTTCGCCGTCTCTCCTGAGGAACCCTCTTCTGTTGCGAGGACGGCGGTCGTCACGCTTCGGCTCGACGGGCCCGCGGATCTGTGGGCGACGGGCGCGCTGCTCGGCGCTCGGAGGTTCTCTCTTGGCGCGCAAGCTCGGAGCTCGGTGCCGGCGTTCGCGGGAGTCGCGCTTGGAGGGCTGCTCCGGGCCTCGGAGGCGCTGGTGGCCGGGAGCGAGCCGCTCTCGGTGAAAGTCGTCGGGGGAGGGACCGCGACGGAGGTCAGCTGGGGAGTGAGTGAGCGAGAGAGGAAGGTGATCACCTCTGTAAAAGAATGAAATTTTTGATGTGTGATTAAACAGAAACGTTCGAAAAAAAGAGGGGAAGACTTGAAGTAGTGTACGCTGCAAACGGATCAGGGAAGTTCAGGTATTTTTTTTGAGTTTTTTCTGTGCAAAAAGAAACGGAAAACGAAACAGTGCGGAAATGAAGGGTAACGAAACAAGGGCAAAGAGAAACCGAAACTCGTTTTTTTGTTGTGAAAAATCGCGAGAGATAAAAGAAACCTCTCTCTACTCGCTGCCCCCGTCCCCCATGAACGAAAACCTGACCCCGAGCCTCGCGACGGCCTCTCCCAGGTCGCCACTGGGACCGGCGCGGCCCACGGGAACGTTTTTGAGGGCCGGGTGCATGTGCTGCTGGGAAGAAGCGGAAGGAGGCGCGCGCGGCGGCAGCGACTTGAGCCCTGCGCCGGCAGAGGCAGCTCCTCCGCTTCCGCTTCCGCCGCTCGAGCAGCAGCCGCTGCTCATCCTCGCGCTCCCGCTCCCGCCAAAGGCCTCGGAAAGGCCGCAGCTGTCGTCGCTTCCTCCGGAACCGCTGCTCCCGACGCCGCGGGGGAGCTGCTGTTGCCGCTGCTGCTGGGAGTGAGAGAGAGAAGAGCAAGGAGGCATCGAGGTCGCGACAGGCCTGAGGCCCGCAGGCCTCGCCGACAGCAGCAGCGCCGCGGTCGCCGCCGCGGAGGCGTCCGACACGTAGGAAGCCTGCTGCTGCTGCTGATGGTGGTGCAGGACTCCTGCGGCGGCGACGACGGAAGAGACACTACGGGCGTTGCCGCCGTTGTTGTTGCGTCCCGCCGCGTGAGCCGAGGGGCTCCCAGGCGCGGTCCCGTTGTTGCTGGTGTTGTTTCCGCCCCTCGGCGTCCCGAAGCCGCTCCCACCGCCGCTGCTGCTGTCCGTGCGCGAGGGAGGGGCCATCCCTAGCTGCCTGCGCACCGCCATCGACATGCGCGGGCCCTCGACGACAGCTGCCCCGGAAGAAGGAGCATTGTTGTTGCTGCTTCCGTTGAGGGCGGCGGCAGCCGCGGCGGAGACCGAGGCTGCCGTCGGGGTCGAGACGGCCGAGGAGGGCTGCGTCGTCGCCGCCGAGGCGTTCCCTCCTCCTCCGGGACCAAAGCGCGAGGGGACAGACTGCTGGTGCAAGAGCATCGAGGAGGCGTTGTTGTTGTTCGAAGCGTTGTTGTTGTTGGTTTTCTCGCCAAAGTCTGGCGGCGCAAAGGGGGAAAACCCGGCCCCGCTGCCTCCCCCCCCCGAGGACGAGGCTCCCGCCACTCCTCCTCCGCCCATCGAGGTCGACGACAGCGGCGTCCCGGGCCCGCTGTGGGGCATGCTCTCCATTCCGCCCTCGGCGCCTCTTCCTCCGCGGGAAGAGGAAGAATAGTCGCCAGAGCCGCCGCCGCCTCCGAAAAGGGCCGCCGCCGCCGCCGCCGACGAGCGCGGGTCGTGGTGCCGCGAGTGCACGTGCTGCTCCCCTCTCCCTCTTCCTCCGCACTCTCCTCCCCTCGAGGAGGAGCTCGCCAGCGGCGGCACCTTCCCCTCGTACAGAGCCGCGGCCTGCTCCCTGAGCGCCGGCGGCTGCGCGGCGTCCCCCGCGATCGCCGCGAGCCGCGTGCGGCGGATCGCCTCGGCGTCGCTAGGCGTCATGCGATCGTGGGTCGGGGCCCGGAGCTCGCCCGGGCCGTGCGCGAAGAAGCAGACGCGGCGCGTGCAGGAGGCACCCTCGGCGCAGGGGCGGGTGCGGTAGCGGGAGGGGTGGAGGTGGCGCTCGTAGACTGAAGTGTTTTTTTTATTCGGTTGGGTTGTGAGGGGGCGGCGGTTGAGGAAAAAACAAGAGCAAGCAAGAAAAGAAGCAAACTTACCTCCGTGCGAAAAGGGGCACGCGCTTCCCAGCAGGCAGAGCCCGGCGTGCCTGTAGTCAGGGCAGGGTTCCGGAACGTAGGCGTGCGTGCGAGGGTCGCGGCGGCGGGCGTTCTCGTGCGGGTGTGAGAAGACGCACGAGTCCTTTTTGATTTTGTTTTTTTGTTTAGAGGGGGGAGAGAGAGGTGAGAGAAAAAGAGGTGAAAATCAAAAAAGAAAAAGCTTTTAGTTCCAACTCTTCTTCTTCTGTGGCTGTTCAGCTTACCCACGGGTGCGTCGACTTGATCGAGCAGGGGACGATCTGCAAAGAGAGAGAGAGAGAGTTTTGGGTCGAGAGAGAGAGAGAAGAAAAGAGGTCGAGTGAGAGAAGGAAGCAAAAGAAGAGGACGGGAGGTCGAGAGAGGGCAACTGCCTGCTGCGAGGGAGAAGAGTCAACGCAAGACCAGGCATTCGTCTCTTCTCTCCCTCTTTCTCGTTTTATCTGTTCACCTTGAAGCAAAACATCCTGAACTCGTCCGACGTCGGGTCGAGATCCGGGTGCAGTGGCATCTTCTGCTGCTGGTGCTGCTGCTGGTGGAAGTGCTGCTGGTGCGAGTGCGCGAGGGAAGACGGAGAGTAAGACAAGGCCTAATTTTGGTTTTTCGGTCAAAAAGAAAAAAGAGAGGGAGACGAGTGAGCAAAAAAAGACTCTTTTCTTTTTCCCAATTCGTCGCGCTGAGGCCCTCGTTTTCTTTCTTCTGTCTTCGAGCTGAAGAAATCATCCGACCCGTGGACCAACGGGAAAGAGAGCTGGTTGACGCGGGCGGGTAAAGAGTGCAGCGAGGAGTCGCTTTCTGTCTCCTTTGGCGCGGCGGCGCCAAACCAACACTCGCGGCATGGCGCTCGACTTCTCCTCTTTTTCGAGAATACGCACCCACGCCCCGCCGCCTCCGCCGTTGCTCCCGCCGCCGCCTCCAGCGCCGGGGTGGACTGCCCCGAAGGGAGTGTACCAGGAGCCTTGTCCCTGCATTGTTTCAAAGGAGAAACGAGGAGCAGAGAAAGGGGAGAGAGAGGGAGAAAGTGCCTCTTCGTCGTTGCGCCGAGCCGAGAGAGAGAGAGAGAAAGTGGAAGAGGTTTGCTCGTTCTCGGAGACTTGTCCTCCGCTGCCATTCTTGCTTTTTCGAGAGAGAGCATCAAAGGCTTTTTCTTTTTCTTTTCCTCTGGTTCTGTTCTCTTCAAACCCAGACCCGTCCCGCTTCTTCTTCTGCTCATCCAAAGCCGCAGAAGACACGCGCGCGCGAGGGAATTACCCCTCTAGAGAGCGAAAAAGGCCACCGGAACCCGAAACAGACGGGACGATGGCCCGCTGCTCACCAGCAGCGGCTGCGAGGCGTCGTCGGCGCCGCTCGTCGTCGTCGGCCGACGAGGCATCGGCTTCGTCTCCTCCTCCTCCCTCCTCTCCTTCGCGCCCGCCGCGCCGCGTCGCCCACCCGGTCCTCGCCACGATGGCTCTGCTCATGCTGTCGTCATCTTCATCTTCGGTCGCCCGAGCAGCGGTCACAGCGACGGCTCCGGGCTCCCCGACGATGGGGTGCTGGAGGCACCCGCAGGAGCGGCCGGGGGAAAAGGGAACGCTCGCTCGGTGCGAAGGCTTTGTCGACGTCGGTCCCCGGCAGGGCAAGCTTTTCACGTTCACGATCCCGCCCAAGGACGTCGACAACAGGGCGTACGATATCGAGGTCGTGCTGGAGACCGAGGGCGGAGATCTGGACCTGTGAGTATGGGTGGAGAGATTTGTTTTTGAGAGTTTTTGATTGTGGAAGGCAGAGAGGGGGCGGGGGGGGTTTCATGATCGTTCGGCCCGATGGGCCAAAGAGGGAGAAGCTAGCTAGTAAAACGCCTTCCCTGCTGCTGCTTCGCCTTTGTCGTTTTTCTTCTGCGCGCATTTTTGTTCTAGCGTGACACACTGGCCTGCGTCGTCGCCGCTTGAAGCGGAGCTGCGCTGCTGAAACTGGAGCGCAGAAGAAAAAGGCGCTCATCTTGCGAAACTCTTGGAGGTTTCGCCGAGAAACTCGAGCTACCTCGCTTTAGAATTTCCGCTCTCTCTCGAAATGCGATAGCAAATTTTCTCCTCGCTGCTTCGGCAGCGAGGGCGGCGTGGAGAGCCCTCTTTCTTTTTCTCCTCGCTCTCGGGAGATAAAGCGCGCACCGCGCTACGCACAGCACGAGCAGGCCGAGGAGAGCGCGGGGCGAGGTGCGAACGAAACGAGGGGAGCATTGCAGCCGACGTCGAGAGCCGCCGCCGCTGGCCGGCAACGGCGGCTAGCGGCTCGACCTCGACCCCTTCTCTCATCTCCTTGCTCACCATCGCTTTCCCTCTCATTCAAACGCTTGAAAAAAAAAACCATACAAACATAAAATCAGATACGTCTACCCCCCCAGCGGCTCCTCGCTCCAGCCCTTCGCCTCCTCCCGCGCCGTCGGCAGGGACACCGCCTACATCTCGCGCTCGTCCCTCTTCCCGGGAAGGTACGACTTCCTCGTCGCGGGCGGGCCCGAGGGGCGTGGAAAAGGCAAGGCCACGGTGGAGTTTGTGACCCCGCGCCGCAGGATGCTCAACGGCACCGCCGCGGCGCTCAAGGGCTTTCTGTCGACCTGCTGCGACGCCAGTATCAGCGGCGGGACGAAAGACGGCGACGACGCCGCGTCGCGCCCCTGCTCGAGGCTGCTGGAGCAGGCGGCCCCGCTCGCCGACGCGCCTCCGCTGGAGGTCCCGGACTACTGCTCGATGGCCGGCGTCATCTGCGCGAGGTAAGGATACAAGAAAAAGAGAAAGACCAACTTCTTTTTCTTCTTCTCCTTCTTCTTCCTCTCTCTCTTCTTCTCTCTCTCTTCCTCTCTCGGAAGAAAACAAAAAAATCAATTTCCCGGCGGTGACGATCACCCTGTTTTATTATTTTGCCGAACTGAGAAAGTTGGAGGACCATTTCTTCCAGCTAGTGCGGATAAAACTCATTTCCCTACATTGTTCTATTTCCGAGCCGAATCTATTGGGTTTTTCTTGTGTCGAGAGAGGAGAAGAAGGAGAAGCGGAGAAGAAGGAGCGAAGAACAAGGAAGAGTTTTCTCTCTCGTTTTGTTTTGCTCCAAGAGCAGCGATTCTCGCCTTTCCCCCTCCCTCTTCCACCTCACTCACTCACTCACCGCCTCAACCACCTCAACAACCCCCCCATCCCGCGACAAAAAAACAGAAACGGCTCCCTCCTGGAGCTCAACCTCCCCCGCTCGGGCCTCTCCTGCGACCTCTCCGACCCCAGGGCCCTCCCGGCCCTCGCCGCGGCGGCGCCGGCGCTCGCCTCGCTCGACCTGTCTGGCAACGACCTCACGAGGACGCGGATCGAGCTCGTCGCGCCGGCTCTCGGGAGCCTGGGCTCCCTGGAGTCGCTGGATCTCTCGGCGTCGGGGCTGCGCGGGGACCTCGGGAGGGCGTGCGCGCTGGTGTTTCCTCCCGAAAACTCCTCTTCGCCGCCATCGCCGTCGAGCAGGTCGAGGCTCCGATCGGTCAACCTCGCCGCGAACGAGGTCGGCGGCGCCTTGCCTTCGTGCCTGGTCTCCGAGACGCCGTCGCTGCAGGCGCTGCACCTCGACTTCAACCCGCTCGTGGGGGCCCTCCCGCCCAAGTTTGGGGAGGGGCTAGTGCTGTTCACCGCCGCCGCCCCCGCCGCAATCGGCGACGACGACGACGCCAGCAGCTCCAGAGGCAGCAGCCGCGTCGGCGGCGGAGGCGCCCGCTCGGGAGGGATCACCGGCTCCCTGCCGGCCTCCTTGCCCCACAAAATGGCGCACCTCGACCTCTCCAACAACAGGGTCGAGGGCGCGCTTCCCGCGTCGCTGCCAGAGTCGACGACGCAGCTGCACCTGGGAGGCAACGCGCTCTCGGGCGAGCTGCCCGCGGCGCTCTTTTCGTCTCCTTCGAGGCTCCGCTCCCTGCGCCTGGGGAGCAACGCGTTCACCGGCCCCTTGCCGGACAGCTGGGCGGCCTCGAGCGCCCTGCGCGTGCTTGAACTCTCCGGCAACGCCCTGAGCGGGGAGCTCCCTTCGAACTGGTCGGGCGCAGAGTACCTATCGGTCTTGAGTTTGGCGGACAACGAGCTCGAGGGATCCCTGCCGGCGACGCTCGCGGCATCGAGGGCGCTGGTCGTCCTCGACGTCTCGGGCAACCGCCTCTCCGGCGGGCTCGCCGACTTCGCCAACGCGCTTCCTGTCCGCGGAGAGCGAGGAGAAGACGACCGCGGGTCGCTGCTCAAGTCGTTTTCGATCGCCCGCAACCCGGGGCTCAACGAGGGCACGCTCGCTGCCGCGGCCGCGCTGTCGCGGCTGGGCGCCTTCGCGCCTCCCTCGCTCGAGCCGGCGGTGAAGGTCCCGGGCAGGGAGGAGGCCGTGGCGAGCGCCTCCGCGGCGTTTGCGAGGAGGAGGGCGGTGGGGCTCCGCGGGGGAGGGGGAGGAGGCGCTGGCAGCAGCAGCAGCAGCAGCGGCAGCAGCGCCGGGGACGACGGCGAGACCCTCGTCCCGCCGGCGCTCCCGGGAATCCAGGAGCCCAGCGACGCCGAGATGATCGCCGCGGCCTCCCCGCGGGTCTTCGACGCCGCGGGGTGCGCAGGGCTCGGGGGCCCCTTCCCGGCGTGGCTGGTGACGGCCACGGCGGCGGCCTCGTCGGCGGTGGCCGCCGCCGCAAGGGACGTCCTGAACAACGCCCGCCCCGCGGTCGACGTCCGGCTCGCAGGCGTGCCGCTGAGCTGCCCCCCCGAGGGGGCCCTATTTTCCGTGAGGGAGCAGCCCCCGAGGCGCGCGTTCGAAGGGCTGGCGTGCGAGACGATGCCCGGGAAGGGGAGCAGCAGCAGCGGCAGCAGCGTGCCGATCTCCTCGCTGCTCAGGATCACCAGAGAGAAGGACGCGGCGGCGAAGGCCAAGGTGGCGCCAACGGCGGCGATGAGCCCCGACGCTGTCGAGCTCAGCAAGGCCCGGGCCCGCGCCACCGCCGTCCGCGTCATCGGCGTCGTCGTCTCCCTGGCCACGGTCGCGACCGCGCTCGCGCTGTGCGCCAGGAGCTGCTGCGGCAGCAGCCACAGGAGCAGGAGCAAGGCTTCTTCGGCGTCGTCAGGGCTGGGCAGCCGCTTCTCGCGGTGGAGGAGCAACAGCGACGGTGAGGGGGGCCCGAGCGGGGCGATCTCGTCTTCCTCCGCCGACCCCTCGGCTTCTACGGCTGCGGCGGCCCTGAGGACCCGCCCGATCCACAAGTCTGCCTCTGCCTCCGCGGTGGTGGTCTCTGCCTGCGCTGCCTCTCCGATCGCGGGCGCCAGCGCAAGCCTCTTTGTCGGGAGCAGCAGCGAGGACAAACTTTAGATCTCTCTTTCCTTTTCCTAGTTGTTTGCTCTCTTTCTTTAAAAACTGCGAATAATTGCTCCTGCTTTTCTCTCTCTCTCTCTCTCTGTAAATCCATCCTGAACGAATCTTTCGAAAATCACCGCCGGTAACGAAAACAAAAAATCGAGCGGAAAAGAACAAAGGAAAGTCACAGAGAACGAAAAAAAACGGGAAAAAACTTCTAGTCGCTCTCGCTGTCACTCCCGCTCCCTTTCTCCTCCTCGTCCTCGTCCTCGTCGCTGCTGTCCTCCTCCTCCTCCTCCTCCTCCTCCTCCTTCTTCTTCTTCTGAAGGCTCGGATGGTCTTTTGGAAGCTCACCCGTGCCGGGCGGCTTGTTCGTCTCGGTCACGGGAGCGAACCGGTCCCACCCTTCCTCGGCGATGCGCCTGGCGCGGTCCTCCTCACGCTTGCGCCTGACCAGGGCGAGGCGCTCGAGGTTGATCTCGGCCGCGGCGGCCTCGGCCTTCCTCTGCTTGGAAGACTTGTAGGGCTCCGCCGCTGCCGGTGCCGCCGCTGCTGCTTCGGCGGCGGCAGCGGGGGCCTTGCCCTTGCCCTTGCCGTCCTCCTTCTCCTTCTTCTTCTCCTCTGCTGCTTCTTCCTCGCCTTCGTCTTCGCTCGACGAAGGCATCTGCCCTGCCTTGGGGTTTTGGCGCGGAGGGGCGTCGCTGCCCTCTCCCTCTTCTTCCTCGTCCGAAGAAGACGGCGGGAGCATGCCGGCGTTGGGGTTTTGGTTGCCTGCTTTGTTTTTTTTGAAAAGAGGAAAAGGTTGAGAGGTACGAGGTCGAGGTCGAGATCGGCGACAATCGACGACGTTTACGTGTCCTTGTTGCCCGCCCTCTTTCTCTTCTGGCTGATTTCTATCCAGCTCTTGCGCACAGACTTAATACAATGCAAGGACGGCCTCTCCGTCGATAGGCATCTCGTTCGAGAAGAAATCTTCTTTCGAGAGAGCATTCGAGAGAGCGCTTTTAAAAAAGACAAGACTCGAAGAGACGAGATCAAGGACGTCGCACCGAGGACGTCGCCGGCATCGTCGTCGCTGCTGCTCGTCCCTTCGTCGGCGCTGAGGTCCTTCTCGGAGCGGACGCGTCCGCGGCCGCGCCCGCGACCTCGTCCCCGGGCCATGGAGAGAAGAAGAGGTGGAGAAGTGGTTGAGGTGGTGTTGAGTAAGGGAGCAGTTTTTTTGTTTGCTTTTTCTGAAGCGAGAGCAGTGAGGGCAAGAGCAGAACGAAAGCAAGCCGAGTTTTTCTTCTGCAGACCCAAAACTTCCCGAAAGTTCAAAAACCAATCGTCTCTCTCGTTCGTAGAGAGTCCCTCTCTTGCGTTCTCCTCCTCAGAAAATCCTTTCTCTTCTACCATCTCCACTCTCAAGGCGCAGGTCATTCCCTTCCGGCGCCGCCTCTGCTATTGGAGAAGAAGCGAAAGAGCGCGGGGAGTGAGAACGAGAGCGGCTGAGAAAAGGAGGCGAATCGGCGTTCGTCGCCGACGACGCTTCAGTTCACCCGCCTTTTCGCCTCCCGCCAGACGTCGAAAATGGAGGTCGGAGGGCGCATTCTCCGCAAGAGGAGGAGACCGAGGTGCGTTTTTTGGCTCCGGGCGTGCGATAGGCCGTGACGAGACGGGGGAAGGGGCGGCTCGGAAGAGGCGAAGAAGGCTCGACGGCGAAATGCGATGCTCATCTCACCTCGCGACCTCTTACCTCTTTTCTCTTTCTCTCTCTCTCGGGCCCCCCCCCGGGGGGGGGGGGGGGCGCGGGGGGGGGGGCGGGGCCGGCGCGCGCGGGGGGGGGGGGGCGCCGGCCCGCGCGCCCGCC
>Ga0315283_10005848_pt1 | contig 10903 bp, 8 predicted proteins | sample YL17G09_0_MG_FD_204541 | JGI IMG/M metagenome (GOLD analysis project Ga0315283, IMG submission 204541) | Sediment microbial communities from Yellowstone Lake, YNP, Wyoming, USA - YL17G09_0 | ecosystem: Environmental > Aquatic > Freshwater > Lake > Sediment | place: USA: Wyoming | collected...
TGCGGGGTTGATTCCTGATTTGTCCTCATCTGTCTGGCAGCTTTGCTGATCGCTGTTTCAGTAGCAATATTTGCATTTTCTGCTCTCTGTCCTCTGTCCTCTGTCCTCGGTAAATTCACCTGCACTTTGAATATTCTGTGGACAATATCGCTTCCAATTGCTGACATAAGCCGTTCGAACATGCTATATGCCTCGTTTTTGTATTCAACGAGAGGATCCCGCTGTCCGTAACCCCGAAGCCCTATACCTTCTCTAAGATCATCAATTGCCTCCAGATGTTCCATCCAGAGATTATCGATAATAGTAAGGGATACCCACCGTTCAACCTGACGCATGACCTCGGGCGTCACCTGCTTCTCCCGATTTTCATACATATCCCGCACAAGTTTAATAAAAAAATCGGAAATTTCCTCTGAAGTGTGCATTTGTGAAAGCTGGGTGAAAAGCTGTTTCTGGGACAGTTCATCAAAAGGAATTATGGTAACAAATTCATTGACTATTTGCTCCCGTTCAATCGCTCCCCCTTCACCCATATGAAGATTGACCAGTGTTGAAATATCCGCCGTCATGTATTCCAGTATTTTTTCTTTTTGATCTTCTGCAAATAATGCTTTCCTCCGAAGCCGGTAAATAATTTCCCTGTGTTTATTCAGAACATCGTCATATTCCACAAGGTGCTTCCGGGAATCAAAATGAAATCCTTCTACTTTTACCTGTGCCTGTTGAATGGCGCGGGACACCATTGGGTGTTCAAGCGGTACATCTTCCGGAAGGTTAAACATCGTCATGAGTTTAGCTACCTGATCTCCTCCGAAAAGCCGCATAATGTCATCCTCAAGTGAAACAAAAAATCTGCTGGTTCCCGGATCACCCTGCCGGCCGGACCGGCCCCGCAGTTGATTGTCAATGCGCCTGCTTTCATGCCGTTCCGATCCGATGACATGAAGACCTCCAAGGGTCACTACTTCATCGTGAGCTTTTTGCCACTCAACCATCTCTTTTTCAAATTCTTTTTCATTTTTAACTTCTTCCATTTCGTATTTTTCCGGCTTTGATCCGCCTAAAATAATGTCCACTCCCCGTCCTGCCATATTTGTCGCAACTGTGACAGCTCCTTTTTTACCGGCTTGAGTAATAATGAGCGCTTCCTGTAAATGATTTTTTGCATTCAAAAGTTGATGAGGAATTCCTTTCCGTTTGAGAAGTTCACCGATAATTTCATTTTTATCAATTGAAGTCGTACCGACAAGTACCGGCTGTCCGGATTTATGAAGCTGGGCAATCTCATTGGCTATCGCTCCGTATTTGGCCCGTGGAGTTTTGTAGACGCTGTCGGAAAAATCTTTCCTGACCATGTCCTTATTGGTAGGCACTATAACTACATCAAGATTGTAGATTTTTTTGAATTCCTCTGCTTCAGTAGCTGCTGTTCCCGTCATACCGGAAAGCTTTTGGTACATACGGAAATAGTTCTGTAATGATACCGTTGCCAGTGTCTTGCTTTCCTGCTGGATGGATACTCCTTCTTTGGCTTCAATTGCCTGATGGATGCCTTCAGAAAACCTGCGTCCCGTCAGGAGCCGCCCGGTAAACTCATCAACAATCACGACTTGCCCGTCTTTTACGATATAATCCCTGTCTTTGAGAAATAGCGTCCTGGCTTTCAGTGCTGCTTCCAGATGGTGCACGGTCTCAAAGTCTTCCTCATAAATATTTCCCAATCCCATCATTTTTTCCACTTTCACCACTCCGCGGTCAGTAAGATGAGCGGTACGCATTTTTTCATCAATTGCATAATCAGTTGTTGCGGTCAGTTTGTCCACCATTTTTGCATAATCGTAATACTTATGCGTTGCCTCGGCAGCCGGGGCGGAAATGATGTGGGGAGTGCGTGCCTCGTCAATTAACACAGAATCCACTTCGTCCACCACCGCATAGTGAAATTCCCGTTGGGAAAGCTGGGAAGCATCAGAAACCATATTGTCACGAAGATAATCAAATCCAAACTCACTATTTATTCCATAGGTAACATCGGCTAAATAGGCTTCTTTTCTGGTAATAGGTCGGAGGTGCCGCAAACGAAAGTCACCGGCAGTTTCATCAGTAAACGCCGGATCATACAGAAACGATTGATCACTGATGATAGCAGAAACAGATATTCCTAATAAATGAAAAATCGGTCCCATCCATCCGGCATCACGGCGGGCCAGATAATCATTCACGGTCACTAAATGCGCCCCCTGACCTGATAAGGAATTGAGATATAACGCTGGAATTGCTGACAATGTTTTTCCTTCTCCTGTTTTTTGCTCGGCAATTCTTCCAAAATGAAGTGCAGCTGCAGCTATCAACTGAACGTCATAATGACGTTCACCGTTCACTCTCCGGGATGCTTCCCGTACAAGGCTAAAAGCCTGAGGAATAAGGTCGTCAAGAAGAGCTCCGCCGGAAAGTTTTGTTTTCAGTTCAGCGGTTTTTTGAACAAATTGCCCGTCTTTTAGTTTGCGTATGTTTTCCTCTAATGAATTACTCTCCAAAACAAGTTTCCGGAGCTTCGTAATCTCCTTTTCATTGCTATCCAGTAATTTTCCGAAAAATCCAAACATGAAACTCATGATACCACAATTTCAGCTTCATTTGTGAACATAGAAGAACCGGTTGCGGGCAATTTCAAAATCTTTTGTTTGAGAAAACACGGATTGAAGAATTGCGCATAAACCATCTGATTTTGCCCGGTATTTCGCCTCACGCAAAAAATTTATACAAAGAAATCCTTTTGGCGTGAGAAGTCTGTGTATGGATTCAATAAATTTCCTGTCTTCTACAAATGACGGAATACTGCCTCCGATAAAAAGGTCGATAATGATGCAATCATACGTTTTTTTCTTTGCGACTAATTGTTTTACATACTCTTTTGCATCAGCGTGAATAATGGTGACATCCGGAATCGAACATAGGAAAAAATATTTCTTGGCAATATCAATAATGACCTTGTCTATATCAATACATGTTTGAACTATTTGCGGAAAATAGTCGGATAATAACGACACGACCGTTGCCCCTCCAACACCTAAAATCAAAGCACTCTTTGGTTTTTGGGTTTCTATCGAAAAATGATCAAATGCCCGTTTCCACAAATTCGCAATATGTGAACCGGATTGAGGTGAACCATTCACCAGAAGCTTCATCTTTCCCCATTCCTCATTGACACGGATATGGCGGTTATAAAGCGATGAGGTGATAAGGATAGTTTGAGGAAATAAATAAGAACGCCACGACATGGGACGATTACCGTTTAATAAGGTCTTTTCCGACAAACGGCTGCAACACAGTTGGTATGCGAACAGAACCGTCTTTTTGCTGATAATTTTCTAAAATCGCAATAAGAATCCTAGGGCTGGCTATCGCTGTGTTATTTAACGTGTGACAAAATACTGTTTTCCCGTCTTTTGTTTTATACCGGATCTTGAGCCGTCTTGCCTGAAAATCTCCCATAAAAGAATCTGACATCGTCTCTCCATAGGCTTTTTTTCCGGGCATCCATGTTTCAATATCATATTTTTTTACCTGCGGCTCACCCATATCACCTGTGGACATAAGGACCACCCGATACGGAAGCTCTAAATCCTGAAGCACTTCTTCTGCGTTTGCCAGCAACTCCTCAAGTATCGCGAGGGATTCTTTTTCGTTATTTTTTGCAATAACGACTTGCTCTACTTTATTAAACTGGTGGAGTCGGTACAATCCTTTTGTGTCTTTCCCGTAACTTCCAGCTTCTCTCCTGAAACACGGAGAAAAGGCGACAAATTTTTTCGGAAGCTCTTCTTCTTTGAAGATCTCATCGGCATAATAGGAAGTAATAGGAACCTCCGCAGTACCTGCTAAATACAGATTATCTTTTTCTAAATTATACACCTCATCTTTTCCCCATGGAAACTGTCCGTTTCCGAAAAGGGTAAAATCCCGTACCAACGATGGAGCAATCATCGGAGTAAACCCGCGGTTTGCGAGCTTTTGAAATGCGTACCATAAAACAGCGAGTTCCAAATGCGCTCCTTCATTTTTCAAAAAATACCCCCGAAATCCCGCTACCTTCGTGCCCCTCTCAAAATCAATAAGGTCTAAATCTTTTCCGAGCTGCATATGATCTTTTATCTGGAAATCAAAATTCTTTGGCGTCCCCCACTTTCTCACTTCTACATTTGATAAGCTGTCTCTCCCGACAGGAACGCTCTCGTGAGGAATATTGGGGACTGTGAGAAGATATACTTTTAATTTATCCTCAACAATACGGAGTTCGCCTTCTGTATTTTTCAGCTCATCTTTCAAAACCCGTGCTTTTCTTCGGTCTTCTTCAGCTTCAAGCTTTCCAAGCTTATTGCGTTTTGCCCGTTGTTCTTCGATTTTTATGATAAGCTGTCGGCGTCTGCTGTCTGCAGCTAAAAGTTCATCCCAATCCACCTGACGGTTTTTGTTCTTCGCAGCTTCTTTGCAAATATCTAAATTTTGACGGATGAAATTGATGTCTAACATATATTTTCAGAAAACTCGGAAATATCTGAGAATCAGAGTGTCGGAAAAACCGGAAATTTAGAGGTTCTGATTATCTGATCTTCTGACTCTCTGAATTTTCTGGTCTATCTGAGTCTTCTGAGTATTCCGAAAGTTTTTGAATAATCGGTTTCAGCTTTTCAATTGCTTTCCTTCTATGATTATACGCTTTGTTCTCATCACTGGTCAATTCGTCATGGTTATAAAATTTTTGAATTTCAGGTAAATATAAAAGCGAACGATATGGAAAGCCTTTCCGGCGGTATGAGGAAGGTTTTTCGGCAATAATGCCTCTGATAATGCCCTCACTTGTATGTACATCTCCATGTGGCAGTGCAAGTGCAACAACGACCCGAAGCTGCCCACCACGTTTGACGTGGGGTAAACCCCTCAACCGTTGAATAGTATATTCGATTAATTCTTCATCTTCGTCTTCTCTATCCTTATGAATCCACCTGTGCGAATGAACACCCGGCTCGCCGCCTAGCGCATCTATCTCCAGCCCTCCGTCATCAGCTAAGGTCGGAAGATTGGAAAGTTCTGCATATGCTTTTGCCTTCAAAATCGCATTTTCCTCAAACGTTTTTCCTGTTTCCTCAACTGATTGAGTAATTCCAATATCTTTTAATCCAACACATTCTATGGGGATATCTGAAAGAAATTCCTTTATCTCTGCAAGTTTTGCAGGATTTGTCGTGGCTATGAGCAATTTTTTTTTGTTTGCATTCAGTTTCATCGGTATTTATTTGAAATTTGATATTTGAGAATTGGAAATTACAGACCAAGGTCTGTGTGATGCTCTTGCATAGCAGAGAGAGCAATTTGAATAAACTTAGGAAGTTGCAGTCCAAGTTTTTCTTCACAAAGGGCGATATTTTTCCTGCTGGTTCCCGCAGCAAATGCTGATGCTCCCCATTTTTTCATGATGGATTCAAGCGTTACCGATGTTAAATTCCGTTCCGGCCGGACAAGCGCAACAGCTACAATAAATCCCGTCAAATGATCAGCGCAAAATAAAGACCATTCCATCGGTGTTTGAGGTTCCTGCCCGTCTAAATGTTCATAATTATGTGCTAGAATTGCTGACAGGATATTTTCGTTTTTACATCCTTCATTTTTCAGCCACTCTACGGTCCGTTTACCGTGTTCACCGGGAATTTCTTTTGTCTGTTCGAAATCCGCATCATGTACCATCCCTGCGATATACCAATCATCAGGATTTCCGTGTAACTTTTTTGCAAGCGCTTCCATGACAAATGCAGCAGCATAACAGTGCTTCCGTAGATTTTTGTTTTCCAAATGAGAATCAGTGAAGACTTTTGCTTGTACCGTATCCATTATTAATCCTTTTTTTCCAGTTTTGAGCGAAGTGTCGGAAACAGAATTACTTCTTTTATGGATTTTGCGTCTGTAAGAAGCATAACCAAGCGGTCAATACCAATAGCAATACCGCACGTCGGAGGAAACCCGTGCTCAATCGCTTCAAGGTAATCATTATCGGTCTGATGCGCTTCCTTAAATCCGGCCTCTTCCCGTTTCTTTTCTTCCATAAACCGTTTTGCTAAATCAATCGGATCATTCAGCTCCGAATAATTATTTCCAAGTTCCGAACCAAACGCAAACATCTCAAACCTCTCTGTAAACCTAGGATCTTCACATTTTTTTGCAAGAGGCGACACTTCAATAGGATAATCGTAAATAATTGTCGGTTGAATAAGCTGATGTTCTACAGTCTCTTCAAATGCAAACGCAATGCATTCTCCGATAGTTTTTATGTGCTTTAATGATTCCAACCCTTTTTCCGATATATCCATACCCTGAATAACTGTTTTAGCCTCCTTGACACTTTTCCAGGAACTTGGATCAATACCGCTAAATTTATGCATTGCCTCTGTCAAGCGGTATCGTGGCCATGGGCGTTTCACACTCATTTCTTGTCCCTGATAGGTAAATGTCGTTTTCCCGAGTGCCCTTTGGGCAATAAATTCAATAATTTCTTCAATGATATCCATTCCATACGAATAATCCTTGTATGCGATTTGGGCTTCAAACATCGTAAATTCAGGATTGTGGTCATGATCAATACCTTCGTTGCGGAACACCTTTGTTATTTCAAATACTTTTTCAAATCCGCCGATAATGAGCCGCTTCAAATACATTTCATCAGATATCCGAAGATAAAAATCTGCATCCAGTTCATTGTGGTGAGTAGTAAAAGGACGGGCAAGCCCTCCGCCGTATACCGGCTGAAGCGTAGGGGTTTCAACTTCTAAAAATCCTCTGTTGGTTAAAAAATCCCGGAGCGCATCTATAATCTTACTTCGCAACATCAACCGGTTCTTCACATCCGAATTAAGAATGGTGTCCAGGTACCGTTTCCGATAGCGTTCCTCAATATCTTTGAGTCCATGCCACTTTTCAGGAAGCGGCCTGATTGTTTTTGTGATAATCTGGAAATCCGTCGCAAATACGGAAATTTCTCCGGCTTCAGTTTTCCCAATTGTCCCCTGAACACTCACGAAATCACCCAAATCAATAAGCTCTGCAAGTTGAACTGATTGATCAGGAATTTTGTCTGCCTTACAGACTATTTGTATCTGACCGGATTCATCTACAATATCCAAGAAGCTGATTTTCCCGTGTCCCCGTCTTCCGGTTACCCGGCCTACAATGCCGACATCTTCTCCTTCTTTCGCCCTTGCTTTTTCTATCGTATGGTCACGGGTAACACGTGAGGGATAGGGATCTATACCCATTTGTTCCAGCTGCTTGAGTTTCTTAATTCTTGTATTACGCAAATCATCTAAAGATGGCATATCCTTATTATACAAAAAAACCAGCCTTTCGCGAGAGGCTGGATCAATTATTCCATTTTCATTGTTCTTTATCCAATTTCTAATATTTTGTATTTAATCTTTCCAACCGGTGCTTCAACCTCTGCAATTTCTCCGACTTTTTTACCGAGTAATGCTTTCCCTAAAGGAGATTCGTGAGAAATTTTTTTATGTATCGGATCCGCTTCCCATTCCCCCACGAGTAAAAACTCTTCTTTTTTGCCGTTTACATGAAGAATGACTTTTGAACCGATATCTATCAATCCCGTTTTTTTTGGGCTAATAATTTTTGCTCCGTGGAGGATTTCCTCAAGCTCTGCAATCCGTCCGTCAATAAATGACAGATCCTGTTTTGCCGACACATATTCACTATTTTCAGAAAGATCTCCTGCTTCACGCGCGTCAGATAACCGCAGAACCGTTGCCGGCCGTTTCACTTTCACCAGCTCTTCATGCTCTGTTTTTAATGTAAGCAGACCTTCTTTTGTCAATAATTGTTGATGATTGTGATTATCCATAAGCTGAAAAAAAACCTCCCCACAGCATCTTGCTCTTTTGTCGCGGGGAGCGTTAAATGATTAAAATAAGCTCAATAATTCAAAACGAACAAAAGAAAGTGTATCCTAAATCCCCTTGAGCTGTCAAGTAGAAGCTGGTAGAATAGAAAAGGTTGAAAGGCTGATTCTGAAGCTAAATTATTAATTTTGCTCTTTTATATTATTCATTTGTAGATTAGTAGATTTGCAGATTTAATTTTCGCCCCCATCGTCTAGCGGCCTAGGACGACACGTTCTCAACGTGTAGATCGCCGGTTCGAATCCGGCTGGGGGTACTTGATTGGACGATAAAAGGTTATGAGTCCATTACTATATTTCATATCTACAACACTTCTTATTGCTCGCAAACCATAGTCAATAATGAAAAAAAATTACGACTTAATAATCATTCCTTGCCCTGTCGGCAAGGAAAGAATAGTGATTCCTCTTTTTTTTGCAAAAATATCAAACGCTTTTTTTTGCGGTAAATAACCCTTATATGCATAATCATCCAAAAGGATGATGGCGCCGTGTACTAATATTGGCCAAAAAAATTCTGCTGCAGCTATTTCTGAAGCATAATTGTTCATATCAATAGAAAGATAACATACGCGATGGATAAAAACTTTTTTAAGCGTAGAGGGAACACTCCCTCTTACTAAAATGACATTTTTATATCCCTGAAAGTTTCTTTTTACCTCTGCATAACATTCCGAATAGTGTTTTTCACTCTCTTGCATTCTTCCCAACATTTTTTCTTCTTTTGAAACAAGCGCTCTATCCAAACCATGAAATGTATCAAATAAATAAAATTTTTTGTGCAACGTATTCCAATGCAAATAATCCATTATAGACGAGCTTAAAAATCCTCTATTCACACCACATTCAACAAAATCTCCCTGAAGCTGCATCGCATGAGATGCTGCCCATAATCCTACATGCACTCGCCATTTCCAATGTGAATCAAAAGTATTTGCCCGTATGCCTCTTTGGTATGCTGATTTAAACTTAGGATCTTTTGTAAAATCATGATTGTGTATGGAAACAAGTCCGTCTTCAACATAAAGTGAGAACACATTAAATAATGATTGAATGAACGGATTGTCATAGACAAAATCCAATATTTTTCTGAGAGGAACAAAACAGAACTGATTGGTTAATTTACGAAAAAAAAGTTTTATCATAATAACATACGAATAACTCTGGCAGGATTATCCGCAACAACTACGCGATCAGGAACATCTTTAGTACGGACACTTCCTGCTCCAACCACCGCATGTGCCCCGATAGACAGAACGACATTATGGATATACGCCTGCAACGTTTTTCCTTTCCCATATTTCCATGTACCTATTTCAACACATCAAGTTCATTTACGAAATAGTTTTCTTTTCAAAAAGGAAATACCTGTTCGTGGTTTTTGATTGTTGTCGTTCTAAATACCATAAAATCATTTTATCAAATCTTAATCGCAATTACGAAATGGGTCGTAAAAGGATATAATGATTATTAAAATAACACGGTATAGTTATATATAATCTGTACGTAATCGTTGATTTTGGGGGTACATTAAAAACAGTTCCCGCCGACCAGGAGGGATTACTGTTTCTTATGCCCTCCTAACATCGCTCTTTACGCCGTGTACGAATAGTACTAAAAAGGCGTAAAGTAAGATGGGGAGGGCAAAAAATAAAATATACAACCTTCAGTATTATTTAAAAACCTCTGTGGTACAATTTGCACCATGGCGTACGAAACAGTTGGGCCAGTAAGAAAAAAAACTCACCGCTTTTTTCCGGTTACCATTATCCTCATAATAATCGGAATTTTTTTAGTCTTTTTTTACTTTTATTACAAACCATCAACTGACGTTATCTCTCCTCTTCCTCAAAAAGATATATTTTCCTTCTTCCTTCCTATCTTTTCCAGAAAAAAAAATCCGGATGATCTGAAAAAAATAATCATAAATACGATGGGAAATTCCCTTCCTCAATATTCTGTGGTCGTGAAAGATCTCCAAAGTGATTTTAGTCTGCAAATAAATGAAAACACTATCTTTACCGGAGCATCGGTACATAAACTTTTCATTTTCGGAGCACTCTACTACCTCATTCAAAAGGGAGACATAGATTTGGATAAAAAAATTGTTATACAAGAGGATGATATCCAGGATTATGGAACTGGATCAATCAGATATGATGCTCCTGGAACTGCCTATACAATCAAAACACTTGCCCATCTCATGATGCAAAAAAGTGACAATACAGCAGCGTATTTGCTCGGCAGACAGGTGATCGGTATGGATAAAATCCAACAGCTCATTGATAGCTGGGGCATGACGCAGACCGATATGGAAAACAATAAAACGTCAAATGCTGATGTTTCGCGGCTTATGGATAAAATGTACCGGGAAAAAATTGCAAATAAGGCTCTCACTCTTGAAATGCTTTCTTTTTTGAAGGACGGCACGATTGAAGACCGGATTCCGGCATTATTGCCAAAAGATACAACCGTCTATCACAAAACAGGTAACGGGGTAGGATTTCTCCATGACGCAGGCATCGTAGTAGGACCAAAGACTACCTATTATATCGGTATGTTTACCGGCGATATTGCCAGTGAAGAAGAAACGATTCAAAAACTCGCAAAACTATCCAAAGCGGTTTATGATTTTATGAAGTGATTACCCCGGTATCAGTCCGGCTCATTTTCTTTTCTTATTCGGGGATTTTGTAAGAGCGACGGAAAGCACCTCATCCATGTGTTCAGCAAATATAAACGTTAAATCTTTTGTCACACTTTTTGGGATGTCTTCCAGATCTTTTTTGTTATTTTTTGGAAGCAATACTGTTTTAATCCCGGCTCTGTGAGCTGCTATCACTTTTTCCTTTACCCCGCCTATCTCCAACACCCGTCCCCGGAGGGTAATCTCTCCGGTCATGGCCACTGCCCGTTTCACGGGAATTTTTGTCAAGGCTGAAA
>Ga0315283_10005851_pt1 | contig 10900 bp, 9 predicted proteins | sample YL17G09_0_MG_FD_204541 | JGI IMG/M metagenome (GOLD analysis project Ga0315283, IMG submission 204541) | Sediment microbial communities from Yellowstone Lake, YNP, Wyoming, USA - YL17G09_0 | ecosystem: Environmental > Aquatic > Freshwater > Lake > Sediment | place: USA: Wyoming | collected...
GACTTCCGGTGGCGGGACGGCCGAGCGCGAGATTGTCGGGTCCATCGGGCCCGTAGACCTCGAACTCGTAGATCCTGGCAACGGGCTCCCCGCTGTAGGTAGGACGAATGACGTTCAGGCGGACGAAGCGCGCGGCGACCGCCGGCTCGATCACGTGGGTCGTGATCCCGGTGTTCCCCTCGTGCTGCCGGACGCGCTTGCTGCGCGTCGACCAGCGCTCCTCGGCAGGTTTCCCGAGGCGCTTCTTCACGTCCTCGGCGGATTCGCCCTCCCTGAGGCTGTCCATCAGGGCCGGCTCCGTCATCCCGCGCCGCGCAAGCCGCTCGCCCCGGATCTTCGTCTCCACACCGTGCCCGAAGAAGCTCAGCGCGGGCAGGAGCGCCAGCGCATAGACCCATAACCCGCGCCTGGCGAAGAAGACCCGGCGCAGTTCGACCTTCGCGATGGTCCACGACTGCCTGGCCCGGGCAACGCCGAGGGCTCGCGCCCGCCCGGAGAGGGAGCCGCGAGCGCCGCCCTGAGCAGGATCGAAGGGAGTGTGTCGAAGGGCCACGCTACTCGCCTCCAATCAGGTACTCGTAGAGCGCGTCGACGTTCTCGTCGGCCGGCACGACGGCGTCGATCCGGTGGCCGTCGAGCGCGATCCGTCCGAGCGCGCGCGCGAACCGGTCGCGGTCGCGGGTCATCACCAGCATGCTCATCCGGTCGTTGTTCAGCCTGATCTCGGTGACGTGATCCTCGCCGAAGAGCCGCGCCGCCACATCGGACGCGTTTCGGCAGCGGACGATGTACTGGCTCGGGTGCTCGTCGATCTCGTCGCGCACGGCGCGAATCGTCCCCTCGGCCATGATCATCCCGTTGGCGATCAGGACGACCTGGTCGCTGATCACGTCCACCTCCCGGAGGACATGGCTCGAGAGGATGACGTGCTTCCCCGCGGCCCCCCAGGAGCGGAACAGGTCGATCGTCTCGGCGCGGACCAGCGGGTCGAGGCCGTTCAGCGGCTCGTCCAGCACGAGCAGATCGGGGTCGTGCGCGATCGCCTGAGCCAGCCGCACCCGCTGCCGCATGCCCTTGGAATACGCCGCCACCTTGCGGTTCGCGGCGTCGGTCAGCCCCAGGCGCTCAAGCGCCTTCCAGGCCTTCTCCTCCGCGTCCGCGCGCCCGTATCCGAACAGCAGCAACCCGGTCGTGATGAAGGTGAACCCGGTCGCCCATCGCGGCGCCGTGTCGTACTGCGTGGCGTACCCGGTCATCCGCATCAGCGCTTCGGGGTCGCGCGGAGAGATCCCGCGCATGAGAATGCGGCCGTGGTCGGGATGAATGAGGCCGGTCATGAGGTTCATGAGCGTGGTCTTGCCGGAGCCGTTGGGCCCGACCAGGCTCGTGATGCCCGGCGGGATGTTCAGCGTGACGCGGTTCACGCCAAGCACCTCGCCGTAAAATTTCGAGACTTCTTCGAAGACCACCGACGGCGGTCTTCCGCCAGCCTCGCCGTAGCCTTCGGCGAAGGCGGGGGGCGTCACGACACGATCTCCACCGGGCGCAGCCTGCGCTCGATCACCAGCACCAGCAGCAGGATCATCACGGCCAGCGCCAGCGCCGACGCCCCTGCACCGGGGCCGGCCGGCGGCTCCACACCGAGCAGCGCGCACCACACCTGGTTGACCGACCAGGCCGGATCGATGATGTGCCCCCAGGTCACCCGGAAGACGTTGTCGATCATCTCGGCGACGCCGCTCAGGATGAAGAAGAACGCCAGGCTCACCCCGGCCGCCACGACCCGCCACTTCACGTACGCGGAACTGGCCATCGCCACGAGGCTCAGGACGAGCACCCACAGCAGAAACCCGACAGCCATGCCTGCGCCCAGCGTCCAGTTCGTCCAGAACCACCAGCCGCCGGCCAGTCCCGCCTGCAACCCGAACAAGACGAGGCCCGGAATCCACGTCACGATCGACAGCATCCCGACCAGCACCGTCAGCCGCGCCAGCCCGTAGCTCCATCGCGTGAGGGGCCGGCTGAAGTAGAGCGGAAGCGCGTTGTTCGCGAGATCCGACGCAAGCAGGCCTGGCCCGGCCAGGGCGGCGAGAAAGACCGCGAAGCCCGCCTGCACGTACATGAAGATCGAGAAGAACTGGCCATTGACCTGGATGAACTGGCGGAACTCCGGCTCGAGCCCCTGCAGCAACTCCGCGTGATTGGTGAGATAGATGAAGCCGGCGCACAGCAGGGGCCAGACAAAGGCCAGCATCGTGAGCAGGAGGACGAGACGCTCCCGGTAGAGCCGCCGCCAGGCGTAGCTGGGCAGCACCAGAAATCTGGTCCAGCGCCCCGTGAGGGGTCCCTGGTATCGCCGGTATCCTCGCTTGTAGACCGCCATCCGCCTTCGCTCCCGCCTGCAACACGCGTCGCTACGGCGAGACCGGCAGAGCTCAGGAGTTCAGCTCTGCCGGTCCTCCAAAACTGGGCCCTCTCCGGGCGTATGCGCCAGGTGCCCCATCGCTTTCAGGAAGATCTCCTCCAGCGTGTCCCTGCGGTGCGTGAGCTTCCTCACCAGGAGATCTTGCCGCGCCACGAGTCCCCAGATGGCGTCCACCTCGACGCCGGCCGGCAGCACGATGCGCCAGCGGCCGCCGCCTTCGGACACGCCCTCGGCGCCGATCTCCGGCAGCGCCGCGCGCAGGTGCCGATCGTCGCCGGTCACCTCGAGCTCGACAAACGACCTGTTCGACCTCCGCTCCTCCTCCAGATTGCACTGGTGGACGATGAGGCCGTCCTTCATGATCACCGCCTCGTCGCACACCTGCTCGATGTCGCCCAGCAGGTGGGAGCAGACGATGACGTTCATTCCCTGTTCGTTCTTCATCTCGGACACCAGCTTGAGCATGCGCCGGCGGGCGGCCGGGTCGAGCCCGTTGGTCGGTTCGTCCAGCACGACCAACTCCGGGCCGTGCACGATGGCCTGGGCGATCTTCGCCATCTGCTTCATCCCGAGCGAGTAGGTCCGGAGCTCCCGGTAGCGCGCCTCGCCGAGCCCGACGTGGAACAGGACCTCGTGGGCCTTTTCGAGCGCGGCCTTCGGCGGCAGGCCGGAGAGCTCGGCCATCTGGCACAGGAAGGTGACCGCCGTCATGTCGCCGATGAACGCGTCGTTCTCGGGCATGTAGCCGATGCGCGACCGGGCCTCCCCCTGGCTTCGCCGGCAGTCCAGGCCGAGAATGCGGGCGCGCCCGGCGCTGGGCCGGACAAATCCGAGCAGCGTCAGGATCAGCGTGGACTTGCCCGCCCCGTTGGGTCCCAGCAACCCCACGGCCTTGCCCGTGCCAGACGCGCCGAGGCGGCAGGAGATCCCGTGCAGGATCTCCCGCCGCCCCAGCCTGACCTTCAGGTTCTCGAGTTCGACGACCGGTGTGGCGTTCAAGGGGTCCGGCTCAGACTCTCGAGCAGCATCACGTCCATCATCACTCCCAGTAAACGAGTACGGCTGGCGGCGTGGATTTGTTCCGCCGTTCCATCGAAGACGACGAGAACCGGGTCGCGCTCGGACAGCAGCCTGGTCAGCGCCGGATTCGGGGCCAGCGCCGAGAAGACTCCGAGTGCCCCCTTCGCGTTCAGCCACACAAAGGCGGACGGGTGGATCCCGGCAGACGCGGGGAGCTGGGCCAGGAACCCCGGCGCCCACACCAGCGGGGAGCCGCCGTCGCGCGTCGCGATGGCACGCTCCGCGGACGCGCGATCCGAGGCCGCGATCAGGTAGCCCCGATCGTAGGTCCAGGTCACGCCGAACGGAAGGGCTCCCGCTTTCATGGTGCTCCAGACCCGGCCGCCCGCGTTCTCCTGTCCGAACACGATCCGCTGGCCCTGCTCGTCGGGCCCAAGCTTTGCGTTGAACGTCGTCACCAGCTTCTGGAGCGAGCTGTCGATGACTCCGGAGTCGTTCGCCAGTCCGGCCATCACCCAGGTCGGGCCGTTGACCGAAAACCCGCTGAGCGCGAAGGCCGCCTCGGTTCCCATCGCCGCGGTCAGGCTCTCGATGAAGCCCGCGCCGAGCTTCTCGTTGGCCTTGGCCCGGTCGGCGTCGAACGACTCGTGCTGTTTCGTCATCAGCGCGGTGAATTCCTGAAGCAGCTGTCCGGGTTCGCGCATCGACACGTATCCGGCGACGAGCGCATCGGCAGGCAGATACTCTGCCGCGCCTCCGGACCCGCCGTCGGCAAGCCCGGACGCGATCCCCGTTCGCGCGCCCTGGAACACGAGCGTGACCTCGTTCTCTTCCGCACCCGCGGGGGCGCGCTGCTCCAGGAAGAGGTACTTGACCCCGGTCATGGCGGCGAGCCTGATGGGGGGGGCGTCGTCTCCCGCCGCCATCGCGACCACCGGCGCCGCATCGATGCCGACGAGCCATCCGGCGCCCCGCCGGTACCGCTCCCCGATCGCTGCCGCAAACGGAGTGCTCGCGCCCTTCCCCAGGTGACCGAGGGCCCACGCCAGATTCGACGGCGAGTTCGAGACGACCATCAGGTCCTCGGACACCGAATAGGACAACCCGGCTTCGCCCGCCTCCGTGAGCAGCCCATCCAGGGCGCTCGTGAGTTCCGCCCGCTTGCCGGGCTGCACGCGGGCCATCACCATCGGCACTTCCTGGCCGCGTCCCGGGGAGCCGACACTGAACACGATCTCGTCACCGAGCAGCGCGCTCACCGACTGGACGCGGTCGACCATCTGCCGCAACAGCCGGCCCGACTCGGAGTTCCACCAGGCCCCGAAGGCGGCGTTCTCGGATGCCTGCTGCTCCGCCAGGACCAGGGCCTGGCCAATCTTGCCCCCGAGGTTGGGGACCGCGCCGTAGACGAAGGCCCCGGCCGGAATCTGCGAGAGCAGGCGGGAGCCGGTGCGCAGTTCGCTCGGAGACATCTCCGCCAGCTGACGTTCGATCTTCGCGAACGAGGCGAGCAGCGTCAGGTACTCTTCCGCTTCGGGGCTCCAGGACACCGCTTCGGCGACTGTCGTCGCCAGCGCCGGATTGGAGGCGGCCTGCTCGCCGGGGCTGAGCAGCACGTCTCTGCCTGGCTGGTTCACCGCCACGGAGCCTTCCACAACCGAGACCACCGAGCCTCCCATGCCGGCGGACACGGCGAAGACGGTTCCCTTCACCGACGCAATCGAATCGCGGGTCAGGACGCGCAGGTAACCGTTGCGCTGTTTCGCGGCGCGGATGATGACGTCGCCGCGCTGGAGGTGGATGGCGCGGCCGCTCCAGGCGGCGGTCACGAACAGTTCCGTCCGCTCGTTGACATCCACCATCGATCCGTCGGCGAGCCGCAATACGGCGTGCGCTCCCGGGCCGGTGCGGACCAGTTCGTCTTCGCCGATTGAGGCGCCGGCCTCGAGCGCGCCCCCGGGCAGGCGGTACAGGCCGCCGTCGGCGGCGACGACCGTGGCCCGCGGCCCGCCAGGAGCCATCATGGTGTCGATGGCGTCGCGTCCGAGAGACAGGGCCGCCACGACCAGCGCGGCGGCGGCCGCCAGGGTGCCCCAGCGCATCCAGCGGGCGGAGGTCCGCAGCGGCATGGCGACGACTTTCCTCTCGCCCTTCAGCTCGGCCATCGAGGCACGGCACGCGGAGCAGCGGCTGAGATGGTCTTCCATCAGGACGCGCCGGCTGCCGGCGAGCGCGCCGCTCAGGTAGGCGCGGAAGTCCGACCGGAACTCCGCACAGCCGGCGCCGGCGGCGCTGGCCACCTCGTCCCAGACACGCGCCCGCGCGGCCTCGAGCGTCGCGGCGTCAACGTCTTCCTGTCTCATCTCCTGCAGTGCGTTTTCCAGACGATCTTCGGACATCGAAGTCACTCCTTCTTGACCGTGTGTGCCGCGCGCCAGGACCACTGCCCATCTGTGTCGGTCGTCTCGACGTGGGGTCCGGCTTCAGCCGGACCCGTGGAGGCGCTGGCTGACCAGCCTTCGCCAAGGCTACGGCGGTCCGCCGTAGGTCTTCCGAAGGCGGAAGCCAGCGCCCACGACCGAAATGAGATCCGGGGTCAGCGCTCCATCTCCGTCTGCAGCCGGTGCCGGATCCGGTGGAGCCGGACGGCTACGTTGTTCTTCTCCAGCTGGAACATCCCGGCCAGCTCGTCAATCGACAGCCCTTCGACGTGACGCAGCAGGAACAGCGTGGCGTCGTCGCCGTCGAGAGTGGCGATGGCGCGCCGGAGCTGCTCTTTCAGCAGCGAAGGCGGCTGGACGGCGGCATGGGGGGCCTGATCGTCGTACTCCGACGCGGCGTGGACCGCCCGGCGGCGCAGCAGGTCGACGGCCGCGTTGACGGCCGCGCGCCGGAAGTAGGCCGCGGGCAGCGAGGCGGCCTCGGCGTCTCCACCGTGGGCCAGGACCCGCAGGAATACCGTCTGCAGGACGTCTTCGGCGTCGGCCGGGTTCCCGGTGACGCGCAGGGCCGCGCGGAAGACCGCCTCGTAGTGGCGGTTGTAGAGGTCGGCAAACCCGACCGGCGCAGGCGTGGAAGTCATGGCGATCAACTGTCTGTCGGCGATCTGCAGGCTGGCTGTGGTCACGTCGCGCGCCTCACCAGCATAGACGCGCCCGCAGGCCGACTATTACACGCGCTGCGGAAAATTGAAGCGCCACCCGTGCGCGGCGGGCGCTACCGGTAAGATCCCCGCAGCCCTTTCCGCAACTCGCCGAGATCACCCAGGCCCAGCGCTTGCCACCACGCGCCAAGCGCCGGCGGATCGCCCCGCAGCACGCGGTCCTTCCGGACGCTCGCGGGCGGCGGCATCAGCACCGCCAGGAGGTCGTAGATGCGCGCGGCCGAGGCCGGGTCCTGGCGGGTCAGCAGGTGCCACAGCGTGATCGCGTCCAGCGGGCGCGCGTGCGCGACCAGGATCGTCACAGCCGCGGCGCGTTCCGCTTCAAGGCCGTCGTCCAGCACCGACACGGCCCGGATGAACTCCGGCGTCGCACCTTCGAAGTACGGCGTGCCCGGGCCCTGCGCCGATCGCGTCGCACAGATGGCGCCGGCCGGCACCAGTGACTCGCGTCCCTTCCATTGCAGACCCACCCACCCCAGCGTGACGTGAAGGACGCCGGCCCCGCTTGCATCGACCTCGAGGGTGTACGTGCAGCCCAGGTCCACGGCCCTCGCTGCCGGCGTGTCCACCGAGAAGACGCCTGGCGCCGCCGAGATGGTGGCGTCAAGGCTGCCGCTGTCGAGCAGCAGGCGAATGGCGCCGGCCCGACTCGGCGGCCTCCGCACGCGGGAACCGGGGCCGATGTCGACCGTGCCGATGCCGTCCAGCGTGAGCCGCGCGCGCGATCGCTGGTCGGTGTCCAGCCTGTCGCCGGGACCCAGCCGGACGATTCGCCCGATGGCCTCCCGGCCGATGCGCGGCTCGCCCTCGAGCGTCTCGACCATCCAGCCCCCCGGGCTCCGGCTCGCGCCGCTCCACGCGGACGCCACCATCAGGCAGACGCTGGCCGCGAGCGGGAGCGACGGGATCGCGGCGCGCCAGGTCCAGGACGGGCGCCGCCGGCGCGCAGCGTCCTCCAGAGGGAGCGGCCTTCCGTCGTGCGCCAGCGGCCGCAGGATCCGTTCGAGTTCAGCGATCTCGGGATCGGCCTTGCCGGATCGGTCCCAGAGGTACTCGTCGTTCATGGCGTGCTCCGAATGCTCGTCAGCGCGGCGCGAAGCTGCTGCATGCCGCGGTGCAGATTGACGCGGACTGAGCCGTGGGTCAGTCCCGTGCGCGCGGCGATCTCCGGCCCGGTCATGCCTTCGACCAGCCGCAGCGTCAGCGTCTCGCGGTAGGCCTCGGGCAGGGCGCGCATTGCGCCGAGGACCGCCAGCGCGTCCTCGCGGTGCGGGTTCTCGGGGCCAGGCATGTCGACCAGTTCGGCCGTCCGAGGCGCGGCCCGGTGGTAGTCGACGGCGCGATGGCGCGCGATGGCGGCCAGCCACGCGCCGAACGCCGCAGGCTCCCGGAGTGACGCGAGCCGCTCGAACGCGGAGACGAACACGTCGTGGACGATGTCGTCTACGTCCCGGTGCGGCACCCGGGCGAGGATGACCCCATGCACCATCCGGACGTGGCGTTCGTACAGTTGACCGAACGCGAACCGGTCACCGGCCCTGGCGGCAATCACGAGGTCGATGTCCGGCGGCGGCGCAGTTGCCACCCCCAGAGCCTGCGCGATTCCGGCCCTCTGGTCAATTGATGCAAGGACCTCCACGCCTGAAAGACGTGGCGGGGCCGCAGGTGTTAACGGGGCGTCGGAGACCGCGCCCCGGTCGGCCGGTCGGCTCGAAGTTCGTGGCCACATGACCGGGCCGAGAGACTTTGGAGATTACTTACAGAGTTTTTAACGCGTCACGTGTGTCGTATTGTTGACATCTGTTGCTTGTAATAGTCACATACGACGCTTACAATGCATATTATTTAACGGTCATCAATGACCTTTTAGTTGACTTAGTGTGTGTTTATAGCCATAATTGACGTGTTATGAAGATAGACAATGCGCTCTCAGACCAGGCTGCCCTCGGCGAGATTGGCAGGCGGCTGGCGGCGATCCGGTTGGGCCGGAACCAGACGCAGGTGCAACTGGCGGCGGAGGCCGGCGTTTCGCTGCGGACCCTCACGCGGCTCGAGTCTGGTGAGGTCGCCACCCAGCTCTCCGGGTTCATTCGCGTGTGCCGCGCTCTCGACCTGCTCGGCCTCATCGACGCACTCGTGCCGGAACCCGCACCGAGTCCCCTCGCCATGGTGAAACTCCACGGCCGTTCCCGGAAGCGTGCGTCCACGGCCGGCCAGGCTGACCCGCACACGACCAAGTCCTGGACCTGGGGTGACCCGTCGTGACATGGGCGGAGGTCCGGATGTGGGGGCGGACCATCGGCGCCGTGTCGATGGCAGACCCCGGCACGCACGCGGGCTTTCAGTACGATCCGGCGTTCGCGCAAAGCGGCATCGAGATCTCGCCGATCGCCATGCCGCTCGGCCGCCAGGTCTACACCTTTCCCGCGCTCCCGATCGGCACCTTCCACGGCCTTCCCGGACTACTGGCCGACTCCCTGCCCGACCGCTTCGGCCAGGCCCTGATCGACGCGTGGCTGGCGACCGAGGGCCGGACGCCCGACAGTTTCAACGCGGTCGAACGGCTCTGCTACGTCGGCACGCGCGGGATGGGCGCGCTCGAGTTCGCGCCATCAACCGGTCCGCGAGCCCGCCGGGCCGGCGCCATCCACGTCGATGCGCTGGTGCAGCTCGCCTCGGAGGTGCTGAACCGGCGCCCTGACCTGAGCACGACGTTCGCGGAGCCTCGCCGCGCGCAGGCCATGAAGGACATCCTCCGCGTGGGCACGTCCGCGGGGGGAGCGCGCGCTAAAGCCGTCATTACGTGGAACCCCGCCACCAACGAAGTGCGGTCAGGCCAGATGGCCGCCGGGCCGGGGTTCGAGCACTGGCTGCTCAAGCTCGATGGCGTCACGGGGAACAAGGACAAGGAATCCGACGATCCCAGCGGCTACGGCGCGATCGAGTTTGCGTACTCGCTGATGGCGCGCGCGGCCGGCATCACCATGACCGAATGCCGCCTGATGCCCGAAGGCGGCCGCCGTCACTTCATGACACGGCGATTCGATCGGCTGCCCGGCGGCGGGAAGCTCCACATGCAGTCGCTGGGGGCGCTTGCGCACTTCGACTACAACGTGCCAGGGGCCTACTCCTACGAGCAGGCGCTGCTGACGATCCGGCGCCTTGGCCTCCCTGCCGACTCGGTGGAAGAGCTCTTCCGCCGCATGGCCTTCAACGTCGTCGCGCGCAATCAGGACGACCACGTCAAGAACATCGCCTTCCTCATGGACCGGGACGGCCGCTGGGCGCTCGCGCCGGCGTTCGACGTCATCTACAGCTACAACCCGTCCGGGGCGTGGACCGCAACACACCAGATGACGATGAACGGGAAGCGGGCTGGATTCACGATGGCCGACTTCCGCGCGTGCGGCCGGACGGCGCTGCTGACGCGCGGGCGCGCAGAGGCCATCATCGACCAGGTCCTCGGTGCCGCGGCGCGATGGCCGGAGTTCGCAGACCAGGCTGAAGTGCCCGCAGACCGGCGCGATGAAATCGCGCGCCGCCTGTGACGATCGTTCCCGAAGGCGTGAGGGCTGTCTACAGCTCTTCCCAGTTGGCACCGGGCTCTGCCGAGCGGGTGGTAAGATCGTCGCCCGACAGGTCCACCATGCGTCGTCTTGCCGTCGTGTTCGCCTCGATCGTCCTGATGGCTGGCGCTGACGCCGAGCCCGGCGCGGCGTCGCGGCATCGGTTTGTGCTGTTCACCAGCGCCGACGTGGCGGGCATCCGGGCGCGGGCGGCGCATCCGACGCGTGCGCCTGTGACGGCGAGACGGCTGTCGCGCGCCGAGATGCTCCTGAAGGCGGCGCCAATTCAGGTCTCGACGACGGGGCGGAGCGAGCCGGATCCGCCCGGATACATCAAGGGCCTCGATGCGGCCCGGCGCCTCCAGGGCCGCGCGCTCACCTATGCGATGGCGTTCCTGCTCAACGGCGACTCGCGGTACCGAGCCGCGGCGGTGGCCGAACTCGATCGCGCCATCTCGCAATGGCCGATCTGGGTGGACACCGCGCACGCGCCGCCCTACGACCTGATGGCGGGCGAGATCAGCCTGACGTTCGGGCTGGCGTGGGACTGGCTCTACGACGCCCTCTCGCCCGCGGAGCGCGACCGGCTGAGAGAAGGCGTCGAGCGGCGGGCCATGGCTCCGTACCTGGCCGCTACGATGACCGCCAAACCGATGTCGTGGTACACCGCGAACCACAACTGGAACCCGGTCTGCAACGGCGGCGCGGCCGTGCTCGCGCTCGCGC
>Ga0315283_10005852_pt1 | contig 10900 bp, 10 predicted proteins | sample YL17G09_0_MG_FD_204541 | JGI IMG/M metagenome (GOLD analysis project Ga0315283, IMG submission 204541) | Sediment microbial communities from Yellowstone Lake, YNP, Wyoming, USA - YL17G09_0 | ecosystem: Environmental > Aquatic > Freshwater > Lake > Sediment | place: USA: Wyoming | collected...
TGGCCGTGTTGGCGCCGATGCCGAGCGCGAGTGTCCCCACCACCACGGCAGTGAACGCGGGTTGACGGCGCATCGATCGGCAGGCCAGTCGAATGTCTGACAGCAGGGCGGACAGCATCAGGATCCTTTCGTCGTGGGCGCAAGACCCTCTACGATCCATTGGACGGGACGCGTGGCGCCAGCGTGCCCCGAAGGTGTCTCTGCGAAGTAGGACGTAGGATCGACCGCAGAGGTGATGGGGCGGCATCCTCGGTTGCGCCTATATTTGTCCTCGGTCCGCGAACACGCCCTGGGACCAGGTTCCGCGCCGTGCCCGGCGGTGTCTAACGGTGTCGGATCCGGATGCGCCTGCGCGGACCGGACCCTGCTTTCGTGCACTCGAGCGAAGGAGAACCCGATGACCCGATCGAGGACCCGTGCCCTCCGTGTCGTGTCCCTCGCGTCGGTCGCAGGCACGATGCTCGGCGCCGCCCCGCGGTTCCAGATCCAGACTCCGCCCCAGGCCGCGCCTGCCGTGGTCTACGCCGCGGCCGACGACGTGCCTGAACCCGTGCGGCTCGAGACGTTTCGCATCGTCTGGGAGACGGTTCGCGACCGCTATTTTGACCCGACGTTCGGCGGCATCGACTGGCCCGCCATTCGCGAGCGCTACCGGCCGCTCGTGCTGGCGGCGCCGAAGGGCCGCCGCATCGAAGGCGTGGGTGTGGTGCCCGACGTCGCCGTGGAGCTGCGACAGGCGGACCTGCTCGTCGGCAAGGACACGGTCGTTGAGAAGGCGATCGAGGTGCTGACACAGGCCTGCCACGTCAACGGAGAGGTCACGCGCCCGGCGCGCCCGCCGGCGCGCGCCTACTCGATGGTCCAGAGCGCCAGCGTCGTGGCGTCTTTGATCAGCACCCGGCGGCCGACGAGGATCGGGTGGGCCCAGGTCGGGCTCTCGGCCACGTGGTACGTCTTGATCGGCGTCAGGCCGGTGGCCGACGCGTTCGTCACGAACAGGTCGCCGTCGTTGCTCAGGCTGAACACGAGGCTGCCCGCGATCAGCATCGCGGCGTTCTCGCCCTGCCGGCCTTCCCCCTTCCAGAGCGTCTTGCCCGTCGCCGCGTCCAGGCAGAAATACTGCCCGCGGTTCTTGTGCGAGAACCCCAGCAACAGGCTGCCGTCGAGGACGGGCGAGTTCATGTACATCGAGACGTCAGCGTTCTGCCACACCTGTTCGGTCGTCCATTCCTCGCCGCGCTTCGCCGGCCGGACAGCCATCACGCCCTTTTCGAGGCCGGAGAAGATGAGCGTGTCCTTGTAGACGAGCGGCGTCACGATGTTCTGCACGTAGGGCGTCGTGAACGGGATGCTCCACAGCATCTTCCCCGTGTCTGCCGCGACCGAGACAATGGTGGACTGCGATTGCGTCACGACCTGCCGAGTGCCGCCCAGATTCACCACGACTGGCGACACGTAGCCGGGGCCATCACCTGTCCAGCGCCACTTCACCTCGCCGGTGACGGCGTCCAGTGCGGTCAATGCGCCCTGACCGGATGTGCCCACGTGGACGATCAGCAGACCGCGATCGACGATGGGCGACATGGCGGTGCCGAAGTCTGGCGACGCCTTCTTGAACTGATCGGAGAAGTCCTTGCGCCAGGTCAGCTTTCCCGTGGCGATGTCGTAGCACGAGAGAATCTCGGTGATGCCAAGCGTGTAGAGTGTGCCGTTGGCCGCCACCGGCGTGGACTTGGGGCCCTTGCCGTGCGCGGCTGCCGCGGGGTTCAGGGTATACGTCGCATCGTAGCTGTCCTGCCAGAGGAGCGTCCCGGTATTGAGGTCGAACGCCGAGACGACCTCGCGCTCGTCCTGGCGCGCGTGGACGAAGACCTTGTCCGCCACCACAACGGGCGACGAGTGCCCGATGCCGACGGTCATCTTCCACCCCGGCTTCAGGCTCTCCGGCCATGCCTTGGGCGCCTGGAATGACGACACCACTCCGTCACGGTTCGGTCCTCGCCACTGGGCCCAGTCCTGGGCCGATACCGGAAAGCCGGGAGCGACGACGATCAGGAACGTCAGCAGCGCGAGTGACCACGAGTGGTGACGGGACATGTCCATGCCCTTTCTCGGAGGCGACCGAACACGCAAGCTCAGGATCCTACCTCAACATAGTCCCGCGTGTGCCAGGCTCGCTCGGCCGCTCCTGTACGAGCGCGCGCGGCAGGCGTCAGCGGCGGCGCCTGGTGTCGCCGACGCCCGTGAGGGTGTAGTCGGCCGAACCGATGCCTGCATCCGTCCTCCATGCGGTGACGAAACATCCTCGGTGCGATCGGTCCGACCCACGCGGGGCAGTGATTCGTCCCGGCTAGCGCCGCCCGCTCAACGCCGCGTCGAGCAGCGCGTGGCGCTTCGTCGAGAATGGGTTCGTAACGGTGACTCCACTCCACGTGAATCCGTTTTGGAGATCCTCGGACAGCAGCAGCCGGCAACTGGCGTCGGCCGCGGCGGACACGACGACCGCGTCCCACCACGCCAGCTGATGGTCAACGGACAGGTCCATTGCCGCGAGGAGTACGGACGAGGATGTGTCGATAAGTGGAAAGGCGTCGCCCCAGTGCAGGACGGCGTCGCGAGCGTTCGATCGAGACCGTCCGGCTTTCTTGATGAGAACGTTGTAGAGTTCGCCGAGGACTTGTACGGGCAGCAGCGTGGATTCCGGCGGCAGCTGCTCCACAATCGCCAGCGCACGCTGCCGCATCGGCTCGCCGTTGAGGCCCTCGGCGTACGCGAGGATGTTCGTATCGAGCGCGATGAACATCAGGCGTCCTCGTACAGCTCGTCGCGCGTCCAGCGGCCGACGGTCGTGGCGCGTTGAGAGCGAAGTCGTTCGAAGAGCGTGGCTCGCGCTGCGGCCGCGACCCGATCGTGCGTCGCAAAGGGCACGATTCTCGCGACCGGCTTCCCGTGGCTCGTAATCACGTAGGAGCCGCCCTCCCGGACGCGGCGGAGCAATTTCGAAAAGTCACGGTTGGCGGCTGCGGCGGACACCATGTTGCCCATCAACGTTCTCCAATAGTAGTGATTATACCTACATTCAGGCCGTCGCGCCACGCGACGCAGACGGACCCTTGTAGGTGCCGCCTACCTCTTCACCGCCACCGTCCCGACGAGTCGGGAGCCTGATCCGCCCCAGACTCGACAGGCCGTCGACCTATCTGGCGTCGAGCCGAATACCACTCCATCGTGTCGCCTGGGTGCTCAGGTCCGACTCGAAGAAGCACAGCATCGGGTTCGTGCGCGCGAAGGACCTGAAGCCGAATCGCCGCTTCGTGCTCGATGATGAAGACGTGTGGGGGTAACGCCGGTAGAATCAATCCACGGATGACCTCGCGGCGGCTGCACAAGGAGCTCTTGTTGATGAGCACCGACGGGCACGAGCACGCGGACGGCCCCCGGGGCCCCGCGGACGGCGGGCTGGAGATCGAGGGCCGGGGCGAACTTTGCGGCGCGCAGCGCTTCTCGCACGAGGCCATGGCCACCGTCTTCGAGGTGCACGCCGTGCACCCGGACGAGCGGTACGCGGCGCAGGCGGCGCAGGCCGCCTTCGATCTCGTGGACCGCCTCGAGGGCGAACTGAGCCGCTTCCGGCCCAACAGCGACATCGCGCGCGTCAACTGCCTCACTGCCGGCGGGAGCACACGGGTCGGCCCGTCCGCGATGGAGTGCCTCGTCATCGCGCGCCACATGTTCGACCTGACGGGCGGCGCCTTCGACGTCGCAATCGGCACGGGACTGCCGTCACTCGAACTCGACCCCGACGACTGCTTCGTCCGCGCGACGACCGACTGGGTGCGAATCGATCTCGGCGGCATCGGCAAGGGCTACGCGGTCGATCTGATGGCCGAACTGCTCGAGGAGTGGGGGATCGAGAAGGCGCTGGTCCACGGGGGCTTCAGCTCCGTCCTCGCACTCGAGGCGCCTGCGGGCCTCGACGGGTGGCCGCTCACCCTGAGCGATCCGGGCAGCCCCTCCAGGGTGTTCGCCCATCTCTCGGTGCGCCAGATGGCGCTCGGGGCGTCCGGGCTGCGCAAGGGCGATCACATCGTAGATCCGCGTACCGGCGAGCCCGCCCGCGGGCGCCGCGCGGCCTGGGTCGCAATTCCCCGGCCGGACACGGCCCGGCTCGAGGCGCGGTCTGAAGGCCGGCCCCGGGTCGCGGCTGCCGCCGTGGCCGACGCCCTGACGACCGCCTTCATGCTGATGAGCCTGGAGGAGATCGAAGCGCTGTGCGCGCAAACGCCCGGCCTCCAGGCCTGGGCGCTCCCGGAGCCTGAACACGATCGGCAGGAACAGGCGACGCTGTTACACATCGGCGGGTCCGGCCCGGGGTATACTTCGACCTCGTGGTGAGGGGCGATGAAGCGCAGGAGAAACGCGATGGCTGGCGAGAACGAGAAGGGCAAGGAGACCCCGAAGGCCGGGGCCGCAGGGCCGAGGAAGCTCGGTCGGCGGGAAGTGCTGACGGGGCTGTCCACGGTCCCGGCGCTGGGGCTGTTCGGCTACGCGTGGAACAGGCAGCGCCAGTACCAGCAGGCGAAGGCTGAGGCCGCCGCCGCGCCGGCCGAGGCGCCGAAGGACCTGCAGGTGATCAACGTGGCCCTCCTCGGCGCGGGCGCCCAGGGCCAGGTGCTGACCGACGCCATGCTGCGCATCCCCGGCCTGCGCTTCCGCGCGGTGTGCGATATCTGGGCGGAGTACAACCAGAAGCGCGTCGTCAACAGCCTGGCGAAGTTCAAGCACGAGGTCCGCGGCTACGAGAACTACCGCGAGATGCTCGACAAGGAGAAGGATCTCGACGCGGTCGTCATCGCCACGCCCGACTTCTGGCATGCGCAGCACGCGATCGACTGCCTCAAGGCCGGCAAGCACGTGTACTGCGAGAAGGAGATGTCCAACACGCTCGAGGGTGCGCGAAGCATGGTGGCGGCCGCCCGCGACACTGGCAAGCTCCTCCAGATCGGCCATCAGCGCCGCTCGAACCCGCGCTACCTCCACTGCTACGAGAAACTGCTCCGCGAGGCGAAGCTCCTTGGCCGGATCGTCACCGTCTCCGGCCAGTGGAATCGCGCCCTCGCGCCCGATCTCGGCGCCCCGGCGCGGTATGCGATTCCGGACGCGCGGCTCACGCAGTACGGCTTCAAGGACATGCACCAGTTCCGCAACTGGCGTTGGTTCAAGGGCAAGGGCGGCGGTCCGATCGTGGACCTTGGCTCGCACCAGATCGACATCTACAGCTGGTTCCTGGGCGCGAACCCCACCGGGGTCATGGCGAGCGGCGGGCTGCTCTACCTCGATCCGGCGACGCACGAGTGGTACGACACGGTCATGGCCGTCTACGACTTCGAGACGCCGATGGGCAAGGTGAAGGCGTCCTACCAGACCCAGACGCACAACGGCAGCCAGGGCTACTTCGAAAACTTCATGGGCGACCAGGGGACGCTGCTTCTCTCCGAGTCTGAAGTCTACGGGGCCAGGCTCTACCGCGACCCGAACGCCCCCGCCTGGGACACGTGGGTCCAGAAGGGGTACGTCAGCGCCCCCAAGATCCAGGAGATGAAGGAGAAGACCGAGGGCGTGACGGACGTCCGCGAGTCGGTTTCACCGGACGAGCACAAGGTGTCGATCGTGCTGCGCGATCCCTATCACCAGCCGCACCTGCAGAACTTCTTCAACGCCGTCCGCGGCAAGGCGAAGCTCAACTGCCCGCCCGAGGTGGCCTACGAGAGCGCCGTCGCTGTCCTCAAGGTGAACGAGGCGATCGAGGCCGGGTCCCGGTTGTCGTTCAAGCCCGAGGACTTCCGCATCTAGAGGAGCGTCGAGATGGAAGACGGAAAGCTCACCCGCGTACCGATGATCGCGATCACCGTCCTGCGGGTCGCCATCGGGTGGCACTTTCTCTACGAGGGCATCGCGAAGCTGACGTCGCCCGCGTGGTCGGCCGCGGGCTACCTCAAGCAGGCGCGCGGGCCGTTCGCCGGTATGTTCAAGGGGCTGGCCGGCAATCCGGATCTGCTCGCCAACGCGGACCTCATCACGATGTGGGGGCTCACGCTGGTCGGGACGCTCCTGATCCTGGGCCTGTTCACGCGGCTCGCCAGTCTCGGCGGGATCGGGTTCATCCTGCTGTTCTACCTGTGCAATCCGCCTTTCGTGGGCTACTTCTACTCGATCCCCACCGAGGGCAGCTATCTCATCGTGAACAAGAACCTGGTGGAACTGTGCGCGCTCATCGTCATCCTCGTGACGGGCAGCGGCCGCTTCGCCGGGATCGATCGCATCGTGCACGGCCTTATCAGGCGCCGATAGGCGGGAGCCGCCTACATCTCCATGTATGGCATCGGGGGCACGATCCCGTTGAGGCGCGCGTAGACGGTGAGCGCGCCGCGGTGGTGGGCGGTGTGATCGTTGATGGCGCCGAAGATCGCGAGGCGGGGCGCCCCGCCCATGATCGGCCCGTCGGACATCGGAGTCAGGAGCTCAGCATCACTCAGGTGTTCGACGTTGTCGGCCGCCGCGGCGACGGCGCGTTCGAACCAGGCGCGGGCATCGGCCAGCGACGTGCAGCCGGCGAGGAGCTTCGCGTGGGCCTCCCAGTCCGTGTCGAACCCCTCAGGGCGGAAGGCGCCCTGAACGAACCAGTCGATGGTGTGCGCCACGTGCGCCACCTGCTGCGCCGCGGTCATCATTCCCTCGGCCGGGGCGAACCGGGAATGGGCTTCCGTGAGATTGCGGGTCGAGCGGTTGAAGTACTCGTGGGCGGCATTCAGCTCGAGCAGGGCCTGTTGTGCGAGTGACATCGGTACCTCCTGGAATTGTGAAGGCCAGAGTTTCGTATTATATTCGCCCCATGTCAAGCGACTTGCGACGCAGGGTGAATCGCCTGAGTTCTTCCTCTGCCCCTTCGTCGCGGAGGTATCATCCCGTTCATGACGCCCCGACGTCAGTGCCTGTTGCTGGCCGCGAGCGCCGTGCTGGCGTGCCAGCCGGCCGTCTCCGCCGGGCAGGCGCTTCGGTTGCCGCCTCGGTCGCACGACGCGTCGGGCGGCACGGCGATCGCCTCGATGCTGTCGCCCCTCGCACGCGATGCGCGCGAGGACGAGGTCTTCAGGCAGATCGCGTCGGGCAACGTTCCGCCTTTTCTCAGAACGCTTGTCGAAGTCACCGACACCGCGCGAGTCGGCGGGACCGTCCGCCGCGTGTCCTACCTGGTGACGCCGGACTACCTGGCGCTGGGCTCAGATGCCGACTACCTGCTGATGCCGATGACGCCGCTGCTCGCCCAGCGGCTGGCCGACGCGCTGGGCTGCTCGCTGCCGACCCGCAGGATGGTCGACGCCATCTACGCGGCCGCTCCGCTCAAGCTCAGCCCTGAGCCGATTCCGCCGGGCGCGGCAATGGTCACGGTTCCGGTGTTCAGCCGGCACAACGAAATCGTGAAGGCGCAGCGGGTCGCGGCCCTGTCCAGCTTCCCGCTCGGCGTCCTCGTGGCCGGGCACAAGAAGGACGTGATCATCTCCAATCTCATTCGCGCCGGAACCCGGGCCGCCACGCCCGCACCGGTGGTGATCTACGGCTGGCACATGATGGACGGCGCGGCGATCCAGCCCGCCTACAACGGCCACGGCGACACGTACGCCGACTACAGTCACGGGATCCGCCTGGTCCATCGGACGGTCACGATCGACGGCGTGCCGTTCGACATCGCGCGCGTACTCGCGGACCCGGACCTGTACGTTCTGCTCAGCGACGAAGGCGTGATTCCGGAGGCGCGTTACGGAGCGGCGCCCCCACGGGACAGTCCCGCGCCCGGGCACAGGGCGGATGATCTCCGGAACGTACGCGGCTCGTCGCGTCGCACAGCTACCGCAATCCCTCAGCGCCGGGGCGCCACACCAGCAGGCCAATAGGCGTGGGCGCCGCCGCGCCGGTCCGGTCGTCACCGTCGCGCTGGGTGACGTGCTGCACCAGCATGTGGACCTCACGCAATCCCACCCACGCTTCCGGGTCGACGGCTGGTTCCCAGGACCCGACCGGCCCCGGGATCAGCTGGCGAATCGTCCACGTTCCCGGGCCCGGCATCGCGCGCGTCGCGGCGATGACCCGGCCGCCGCCCGAGGGGCCCGCGTCTCTATAGACAAGGTGGATCTGTCTGGATCGTCCGATGGGTTCGACCAGCACCACCGCTCGCGAGATGGGTGGCGCTTTCGTGCCACCGCCGGCGAGCGTGAACGCCTCGGACTGGGCCGGGCCGTCGATGGTGTGCCACGCGGGTCCATCCCTGAAGACGACGTGGAATCGCGGCGCGGCGCCGGACGCCGCCGACCAGTACGTCGTCACGTAAGGGTGGCCCTCGTCATCGGCGGTGATGGCGGGCGAGTTCATCAGGTTGCTGCCCTGCGGTATCCGAGCGGCGTACTCCGCCGTGCGTGCCGTGATCGGGACCGCGACCCGTGCCCCCTCGCTATCGGACCACGTGCGCCCGGCGTCCGCCGACCGCGCGTAACAGATGTCGTGATTGGTGGCGACATCGGGCGACTCACGCCAGATCCACGCAAGATGCAGGGTGCCCTGGCGGTCGATGGTCATGTCCCAGTAGGGACTCCGCTCGCCTTCACCGTCGATGAGGTTCGTCTGGACCGCGGTCCACGCGCCCGTCGCCACCGCATACCGATTCAGCGCCAGCGTCCCGCGGCCTGAGGCGCCATCGCGGTAGAGGAAGAGCACATCTCCGCCCGGCAATCGGAAGAACTGCGGGTACGTGACGCGGCTCTCCAACTGGCTGGTCATGGCCATCCGGGGCCCGAGTTCGATCGACCCAGGCGCGACGCCGCGTGCGTAATTCAGCGGACTGGCGTGGTGGTCCCACGCGACGTGCAGGATGCCCGCGCCGTCCACGACGAGGCTGATCGAGTTGTGCGCGTCGGCGGCGTTGCCCTGGTATGGCGTCCGCCGCGTCTCCCATCGGTCGGCATCACGCGCGCGCCTGGCCAGGACCATGTAGCGATCGGCGTCGTAGAACGCGGCGAATTGCGTGCCTTCGTGCGTGAAGACCGATTGCCTGATATTGGCGACCACGTTGACCGAACTTCCCGCCCAGGCGGCGTCGGCGATCGGAATCATGCGCCCGGTGTCTCCGGGACGCTCGGACGTCGCACGTGCACCGACGAGTGCGAGGAGGCCGATAAGCAGCGGAAGCCGTGCCGTCATCGCCCGGGGTCCTTGACGCATCGGTAGCCGTGGCGCGGGTTGCCGAAGCCCTTGGGCTGCGACGACACGAACGCCTGGTAATTCACGAACCAGGCTCTGTCTGTAGTCTCCTCGGAGGTCCACATATAGATCGGCTGGTCGTCCGGGTTCCAGAGCGGTGTTTCCTTCTCAGGCTGCCGGCGGCACGTCATCCGTCCGCGCTCGCCGGTCCACGTGCAGCCCGCGGACTCGCCGCGCCGCGTCAGCGACCGCACGAACTCGTCGGCCGTCGGCATCCGCCAGATGTGCTGGGGCTCCGCCATCAGCGTGGTGCCTTCGGCATTGAGGTATCCGCACAGTCCGGTTCTGGCCATGTCCTCGGCCGTTGCATGATGGCGCGTGCCGGTCTCGCGGGCGGTCTTCAGCCCGACCGGAGCCACCCCGTAGAAGGCCAGACTGTCCCATGAAGGGTAGCCGCCCCACGGTTGCAACCAGTTCCAGCCTGGCCCGGCCGGTGCCCAGACGAGGCGCACGCCGTTGCCGTCGATCACCCGCGCCCCGCGGTTCCCGTCGTCCTGACGAAGGAGGATCTGCGGCAACTGCACGGCCGAGATGCCCAGCGCGATAGCCAACGGCATCCCCACGACGGCCAGCCACCGGACGCGCCGCCGCCACCACGGGGCCGACGACCCGGCGGCATCAGTCCCGAGGCGTGCGCGCACCCGCCCATCGACGATGAAGAGCATGCCGCCCAGCAGCGTGAGCGCCGCGATGCCGCTCCAGCTGAGGACCAGCCCCCACGAGAACCCCCAGCGCCCGAGGTTCATCGTCATGGCCCAGCCGTAGAACGCGATGCTCAGCGCGATGATGGCGCCGCCCATCACGCGCGGCCAGGCCAGCGTGGCCGCGCCCAGTGTCAGCGCGATGGCGAATGGAATCAGATAGGCCAGCGGCTGAGGGAACGGCGTGCCCCAGCCCTCGTAGTAGAACTCGGAGAAGCTCCAGAATGTCCAGAAGCCCGCGAACGCCGTCAGCAACGCTGTGCCAAGGATGCCAGGGATGTGATGACGAAGTGGCCGCATGACGCGCCGTCCTCCTCGAACGTGGCTCGACCGTGACCCGGAGTATAAGGCGATCCCAGGCTGCGCGTCGTGAGGAGGCGGTGTCGCTCTGTGAAACAGCCTGTCTGGGCTCAGCCTCGGGTGGGCATCAGCTTGAGGATCTCGCCGGCGGCGTCGGCCAGCGATCGGCCGAAGGCAATGACGCCATCCTGATGGCCGCCCATCACGATGACGCCCAGTTCGGCGAGGGCGTTCCGCTTGTGCAGGCGGATCATTTCGTAGGCCATCTCGGGCGTGCCGTAGGCGACGTCGTCTTTCGTGGTCGGCAGCCGGTTCCGGCAGGCCGACCAGATGGCGTGCGAGTGGACGTGCACGACCGCGCGGATCGACGACCGCGACTGGTAGAGCGCGGCGTGCGTGAGCGCCTCGGACGAGGGCGGCACCTCACCCTTCGATCGCAGGGAGTTCCTGTCCAGGTCGATCACGGACACCTCGGCGAAGTGACGCTGATCGACGTCGATGAGCCCGCTCGACTGGCTGCCGGTGATCAGAAAGCGTGGCGACGCATACAGCCGGATGCTGATGTTGCCGTAGCCGAGCCCCTGCGC
>Ga0315283_10005854_pt1 | contig 10900 bp, 9 predicted proteins | sample YL17G09_0_MG_FD_204541 | JGI IMG/M metagenome (GOLD analysis project Ga0315283, IMG submission 204541) | Sediment microbial communities from Yellowstone Lake, YNP, Wyoming, USA - YL17G09_0 | ecosystem: Environmental > Aquatic > Freshwater > Lake > Sediment | place: USA: Wyoming | collected...
CTGACAAAAAAAATAAAAAAATCAACGCTCTTTTTTCCGATACTACAAGCTTCTTTTTAGTCGCTTCTTTTAGGGCCTCCATTTATTCTTTTATTTCCATCGGCATTATTACACAGGTATATTCATCATCATCTCTCGGGGTTATTGTAACCGGGCTGTCTTTGTCTTTTATTTTTATAACAACCTCTTCTCCATCGATGGCGCTTATACTATCAACAAGATACCCCGCGTTAAACCCGAGTTTAATGTTTTCTCCTTCATAAACTATTGGAATCGTCTCTCTTCCTTCCCCAAAAACCGGGTTGATGGTAAAAACCTCCAGTGTATCTTTACCAAAAAACAGGTTTATGGCTTTTGATCTTTCTTCGGCAATAACGGAAATTCTTTTTAAGGAATTTAAAAAATGAAGCCGATTAATAATCGCTTTATTTTTCGTTTCTTCAGGTAGTGCTTGTTTATAATTTGGAAACTCTTCATCAATAACCCTAATTGACAACATCATGTTTTCTTTTTTAAATATCCCACTATTCTGTTTTAAAAGAAAAAATAGATTTTGGTTGTCTGAACCTTCATCCAACATCTTTTTTAATTCTAAAAGACCTTTTTTGGGGAAAAGAAGTCCTTTTTCGAGTGGTTCCATTGCCAAGAGTCCTTGTTTACTAACCACCTCTATCTCCTTATCAATCATCGATAGCCTGTGTCCGTCGGTTGCAACCATCCGAATTACGTCTTTTCCTGCTTTTATTATTTTTTCAAAAAATACCCCATTTAGATTCACTCTTGTTTCGTCGTTTGACGCAGCAAAAATAGTTTTTTCAATCATTTCTTTTATATTTTTTTTATTAACTTCCTGAAATTTTTCTTCTTCTAAAAAACTTATTTCAGGAAATTCCTTGGCATCTACACCGACGACATTAAAAAAAATATCATCTGTGGTAATTTCTATCCAATCATTTTCCTTTCTTTTAAAATAAATTTCTTTATCCGGCATTTCTTTTATTATTTCAAAAGCTTTTTTAGCATCTAAAACCATACTTCCTTTTTCAAAAATTTCAGCTTCCAAAAATTCTTTTATACTTACCTCTAAATTCGTGGCGTTTATTTCTATTCCCTCCCCCCCCGTTTTTATGAGAATATTAGAAAGAATGGGTTTAATTTCTCTTCGCTCAACAATACTCTGGACTTTTTGAAGAGCCTTTAATAATTTCTTATGAGATATCTTAAATTTCATAATCTTTATTATTTCAATATTGTTGTTATAAAAGAGTTAAACCTTTTTTAATACTGATTAAACAATAAACAAAGAGAGGTTTTTTTATTGTTGGTTTTTGTTGAAAAAAACTAATAAAAATCTTATATCACTGAAATTATTTTTTTTAAATAAATTTATTTTTATATATAGAAGAATAAAGAATTAAAAAATATGTTTTTGAATGTGTATATTAATCATCACCCCAACACAAAACAAAGAGATCACAAGAGAAGAACCACCATAACTAAAAAGCGGAAGCGTTATCCCGACGGTTGGCAACAAACCGAGGGCCATCCCTATATTAATGATAATTTGCCAAAAAAACAAGGCGGTTATTCCATAACCAAGGAGCAGCCCAAAGCTATTTTTAGCAGAGGAAGCGATAAACAAAAAACGAAAGAGTAACCCAATATAAAAAAAACCCAAGACTAACGCCCCGGCAAAACCCCACTCCTCACAAAAAACCGAAAAAACAAAATCAGTATATTTTTCCGGAACAAAATTAAGCTGAGATTGTGTTCCCTTTAAATAACCTTTTCCAAAAAACTTTCCTGATCCAATCGCAATCTTGGATTGAAGGACCTGATAGCCCTTTCCCAAAGGGTCTAAGGAAGGATTTAAAAAATGGACAACCCGGTCTTTTTGGTAATCTTTTAATAAGTAGTTCCACGAGAGGGGGAAAAAAAGAAACGCACAAAAAAACAAAACAAAGAGGGTTCGAAACCGAACCCTTACAAAAAAAGCCAAAGAAAAAAAGATTAATACCAGGAGCAACGCAGACCCAAGGTCTGGCTGAAGAAAAATAAGAAAGAAAGGGATGATTAAGAAGCATCCGGGAATAAACAAAGAAGATAAACTGAAACCCCGTGTGTCAAACTTATCTTTAAACCACTTTGCCAAAACAATGATAAGGGAAAGTTTTACAAACTCTGAGGGCTGAATATTAAATAAACCAAGGGAAAGCCAACGTCTTGACCCAGAAATAAATTTACCCTGAAAAAGAACCAAAACAAGAAGAAAAATAACGAAAAAATAAAGAAAATAACCAAATTGTTCCAAATATGAATAGTTTAAAAAAGACCCTAAAAACAACAAAAAAATCCCCACAAAAAGCCAATAAACCTGTTTTTTATAAACAGCCCCCACAGCGTGAACCGAAATACTCGAGCTATAAAGATTAAAAATCCCAAAGCCCACAATTAATAAGGTAATTAAAAAAAGACTCAAATCAAAACGGGTAATCAAACGCCGATCAAAAAGAAAAAAAGTGGAAAGCATATCACAGCCCTTTATTCTCGAGATAATATTTGATTACATCCCGGGCGATTGGAGCAGCAACGACCGAACCAAAGCCACCATGCTCAACTAGAACAACAACAGCTATTTCGGGATCATTAAAAGGAGCAAAAGCAAAAAACCACGCATGGTCTTGTAAATAACTTGGTAGCTTAGAACGCGCCTCCCCTGGGGGCAAGCCAACAACCTGGGCGGTCCCGGTTTTTCCCGCTACTTCTATCCCCGCCACCCGGGCAGTCTTTGCGGTACCATTTTGCCCTTGAACAACCCGCAAAAGAGATTCCCTGATAATATTAATAGACGCAGGCAAAATGGGTAGTTGAGGAACATCGTTGAACCTAAAATCTTTTAATATCGTTCCGTGTTCGTCTTCCAATTTTTTAACCAAGGAAGGAGTGTACAGCTTTCCCCCATTTGCAATTGTGCTGATCAATACGAGCATTTGAAGAGGAGTGGCTACATAAAAACCCTGACCAATCGCGCAGGATAGCGTTTCCCCCCTTTGCCAAGGAATGTGGAAGGTCTTTTCTTTCCACTTGCTGGTGGGCACCAGCCCTCCTTTTTCGTTTTCTAAAATTAGACCGGTAGGGCTTCCCAACCCAAATAATTTTGCATAATATGCTAAAGAGTCAACCCCGACCAGATGCCCAACCTGATAGAAATATACGTCACAGGATTGTTCTATGGCGTCAAAAAGATTTAAAGTTCCATGGCCACCTTTTTTCCAGCATCGATAGGGGCGATTTCCAAAATTAAAAAAACCGTTGCAAAAAATCTTCGTCTCTGGAGTTATTTTACCCTCTTCCAGCCCTGTGATTGCGGTAACTATCTTAAATAAAGACCCCGGGGGATAAAGTCCCTGGATGCCTTTATTGGTAAGGGGGTGAAAAGGGTTTTTTATTAACGCACTCCAGTCGTTAGAAGATATTCCTCGAGAAAAAAAGTTGGGGTCAAAAGAAGGGTGACTTACAAACGCCAAAATCTTGCCTGTATTTGGGTCCATGGCGATAACAGTACCATTTTTTTCTCCTAAGGCTTGATCCGCAAAACTCTGTAGGCCTAAATCAATAGTCAAAAAAAGATCTTCCCCGGGAACAGGGTCGACCGAACCCAGCACCCCCTTTTTTCTTCCCAGAGAATCGACTTCAAACTGAAGCCAACCAGGGCGTCCTTTAAGGAGATTTTCTAAAACTTTTTCTATTCCTGATTTACCTAAAAAATCACCGGGGGTATAGCTTGAATATTCTGGCCGGGCCAGTTCGGACCCATTTATCTCACCCAAATAACCAAGGACATGGGCTAGGTCTTCTTTTAAAGGGTAATTTCGTTTTGGGAAAAACTCGACCACCACATTGGGAAGGTCAAGTTTGTGGAATTCTATCCCGCTCAATTCTTTCCGGTTTACATCCAGCTTAATTTTTATTGGTTTAAAACGAGGAAGATACAAAGAATTTTTTACTTTTTTTACAATCTCCTCTGGATCAAGATTTAAAATTTCGCTCAGCAAGGGTAATATCTCATTAAGCTGCTTTATTCCCGAATACAAGAGAGAAACATCAAAAGAAGGCGTGTTGTTTGCGAGAACCCTGCCATTTCGATCATAAATGACGCCCCGAGGGGCAGGTATTTCTTGGATTTTGATCCGGTTGTTTTCAGAAAGATCAAAAAAATAATCCCCCTTTACCACCTGAAGATAAAAAAGCCGGACAAAAATTATTAAAAAAACCAGAAAAACAAAAAACTTTAAAAAGCCAAGCCGTTGCGAAAGGGCCTCGATTATTTCTTGGTCAAAATCCATAAGCCTATTTTGTCTGCCGTTCTTTTATAAACTTTTCAAATTTATTAACCAGAGGAAAAATAAGAAGAGATAATAAAAAAGTAAAAAACCCCTGCGCCATAGAAGTCTTTAAAACGATCTCCAGAGTCCCCCAGTTTTTTTCCATCAGCCCAAACAACAGGTGAATTAAAAGAGAATCTAATAAAAACAACAAGAGAACCACGCCCACCCAGAGGAGCTTGTTTTCTAAAAAAAACAATTTCTTGATAATTTGAATAAAACAAAACAAAATCAACCTTAAAAACAAAAAAATACCCATGATCCCCCCCGAAAACAAGTCCATTAGAAAACCAAGCCACACCACCAAAAAACAACCCTGAACCGGCTTTTGAAAAAGACATATATAGAGGGTTAGGGGGATGGTAAAGTCGGGCTTTATCGGGAAGAGATAGCAATTTGCTATCGGGTTCGTCTGTATAACTATACAGAAAAGTCCAAAGATGGCTAAAAAAAGAAACTCCCACATAGACTATGACGCCAGATTGAGGACAACAAAGACTTCTTCGGTTTTCTTAAAATTCACCATCGGCTGAATGATTACTTCTTGGAAGGCCGAAAGTTTATCTTTTTTAAGGGAGATGATTTTGCCCACAATAGTTCCTTTGGGAAAAAATCCTTCTAAACCAGAAGCTATTACCCAATCACCCAAGCGAATATCTTCTGATCCCAGCACATATTTCATTTGGCAAAACCCTCCTCCAATCCCTTCCACCACCCCTTGAGCGCGAGTTCTTTGGACAAGAGCATCCAAGGCAAAGCCTTGATCAATCAAAAGGAGGACCACGGAAAACGAATCTGCCTCCTTTAAAATCCTTCCCACCGCGCCATCAGGACATAAAACCGCCATACCCTTTTTTATTCCCTCGTTCCTCCCTTTGTTAATGAAGAAAGACTCAAAATACAACGAAGCGTCAACTCCAACAACTTCGGCCGCCACCAGTTTATGGGGGTTATTTTTTTTAAATTCTAAAAGCTTCCGAAGCCTTTGATTTGATAAAGCGGATTCCTGGAGAAAAACATTTTCTTGACGAAGCGTTTTTATTTCTTGGTTTAATATTTGATTTTTCTTTTCGGTATCGATCAAAAAAACATACCGCTCACAAACGTGAACAGGAAAAGCAAAAACCGTGTTTATAGTTTTCTGGAAATAAGAAACCACAGAAAACGCCCCGGGTTCTATAAAGCGGAAATCCGGAGGACGTTTTAAGTTATAGAAAAAATAGAGAAAAACAGCCAATAAAACTAAAAGGACAAAAAAGGGGAAACCATACTTTCGAGAAAAAATTGACATAACAGGAAAAACTTCCCAGGAGGTGATGGTTAATCCCGAAGCATAACATTTTTTAGAAGGTCCAGTTCGTCTAGGGCTTTTCCAGAACCAAGTACCACAGCCGTAAGGGGGTCGTCAGGGATAATAAAAGGCAAGCCGGTTTCTTCTCGGAGAAGGACATCAAGGTTTTTCAACAATGCGCCCCCGCCCACCAAAACTATCCCCTTATCTACAACATCTGCTGCCAATTCTGGAGGAATCCGCTCTAAGGCGGCTTTGACTACCTCAACAATACTTTTTATAGGCTCTCTTAAGGCGGTCATTATTTCTTCAGAGGTTATCTCTAAAGTCTTGGGGACCCCCAGGACCAGGTCGCGACCTTTCACGTCAGCGGTTTTTATGGTTTCTTCTGGATAGGCAGTCCCAATAGTCATTTTTATCATCTCTGCGGTTCGCTCGCCGATCAGAAGGTTATGCTTTCGTTTTATATAATTCACGATCGCTTCATCCATTTTATCCCCAGCCACCCGGATTGATTGGCTGAAAACTATTCCTGAAAGCGAAATAACCGCCACCTCGGTAGTTCCTCCGCCGATATCCACGACCATATTCCCCCACGGCTCATCCACCGGAAGACCAGCGCCAATGGCGGCAGCCATTGGTTCTTCGATCAAATAGATTTCACGGGCTCCGGCCTGAAGCGCAGTTTCGCGGACCGCTCGTTTTTCAACCGAAGTGATTCCGGAAGGAACGCTAATAATTATTCGGGGACGAATGAGGCGTCCCCGGTTGTGGGCCCGTTTTATAAAATAGCTAATCATCGCCTCCGTAACCTCAAAGTCCGAGATCACCCCATCTTTCATGGGGCGGACTGTCATGATGTTGCCCGGTGTTCGACCCAGCATTTTTTTTGCCGCATTGCCGACAGCAAGAATTTTTTTACCTCCTCTTCCATCCTTCTGGAGGGCAACCACAGAGGGTTCATTGGAGACAATACCTTTGCCCTTCACATAAACTAACGTGCTAGCGGTCCCGAGGTCTATGGCCAGATCATTAGAAAACATACCAATAATAGAATTAAGAAATTTCATTTTAATCCCTTGTTTTAAAAGAAAAAATAATTTGGCTCTCGAATAAAAGCACGCGACAATCTAATGCTTAACAGAACCCCTGATCTTTTTCAAGAAAATAATAGAGAGAAATTTTTTGTATTAAAGTAATTATAATGGTAAAAAAGAAAAAGAAAACGGTTGGCAAGGATTATTACCGAAGAAAGGAAAAACGCGATGCTTAGTGTTTTAAGAAAATATGCGAGATCAATTTTTATCTATTTTATCCCTTTTCTCATCATTAGTTTCGTGTTGTATTTTGGCTGGACCGACATCCGCGCAAGGCAAGAAAGTTGGATGGCAAAAGTCAACAAGAGCACTATTTCGGCCGCCGAATATCGTAAATATTACACGCAGCTGATAGATTACTACAAAAAGATTTATCAGGTGGAACTGACCCCGGATCTGATTGAAAAACTCGGTATAAAACAACAAATCACCGACAACCTCATTAGTGAACTTCTTTTGCTGGAAACTGCGGAAAGGGCCAGCCTGATTGTCCCGGAAGCTGAGCTGAAAAAAACTATTGAAGCAATACCCGGATTTCAAAAGAACGGAAAATTTGACGACCAAGCATATCAAGAGCTTTTGAATCAGAACAAGGTCACCCCGCAAGAATTTGAAAAGGATCAGCGAAAAGGACTTATGGTCTCTCGAATAAGAGATTTGGTAATCGATGGAGTTAAATATTCCGAAAAGGAACTCCAGGACAAGTTTATTTGGGAAAATGAAAAGGTTGATCTGGAATTCGCGGAGATTGCCCCCGAAACTTTTTTCAATGTGAGCGAGCCCAAGGAAGAAGAAATAACAGCTTATTATGATAAGCATAAAGAAGAGTTCCGTGTGCCCGAAAAAATCAAAATTAGTTATATAGAATTTTCGCTCGAAGATTTTGAAAACAAAACCTCGGTTTTTCCCGAGGAAATTGATGAGTACTACAAAAATTTTTCCGAGGAATTTTGGGAGCCCAGGAAAGCCCATGCCCGGCACATATTAATCAAAGTCAATCCAGGCTCAACAAGCGAGGAGAAAAAAGAAGCTGAAAAGAAAGCCGAGGAAATCCTTTCTCTCATTAAGGGAGGAAAGCCTTTTGAGCTTATGGCCCTCATGTATTCCCAAGATCAGGCAACAGCCAAAGAGAGTGGGGATTTAGGTTTTTTCCCCCGGGGCCAAATGATAAAGGAATTTGATGATATCGTATTTGATCTTAAGCCCGGGGAGGTGAGCGGGGTGGTTGAGACTAAATTTGGATTTCATATAATTAAAGTCGAGGAAATAAAAGAAGAGAGAACAAAACCACTCGAGGAAGCCAAGGAAGAAATCCGGGAGAAGCTGATCAAGGAAAAAACCCAAGACCTCATAAAAAAGGAGGCTTATCGAGGTTACCGGACCCTGCTTAAGACAAAAGACCTTAAAGGATATGCCGGTCAAGAGGGATTAAAGGTAGTTGAAAGCAATTATTTTTCTCGGGAGGAAAGCCCCCCCATAGCAGGAGACTCCGGGGAGTTTGTGGAAGAAATTTTTGGATTTAACCCGGGAGAAATAGCTTCGCCCAAGTATATCAATGAGAGCTACTACATTATTCGGCTCGAGGATAAAAAGAAAAGCTACCTCCCCCCGGCGGGAGAAGCAAAAGAAAAAATAGTGGTGATTCTAAAAAAAGAAATTCAAAAAGAAGCCGCCAAAAGAAAAGGCGAGGAAGTGCTTAAAAAGCTTGTCCAGGGGAGCTCTTTTCCCGAGGTCATAACTGATCAAGAAAAACTACCCATTAAAGAAACAGGCCTTTTTACTCGCACGAACAACAACATTCCCAAAATCGGGATTTCGCCCGAGATGATGGTGGCCGCCTTTAGTTTGAGACCCGAAGCGCCCTTTGCGAAAGAAGTATTTGAGGTGGGCGGAAAAATTTATCTGATAAAACTAAAAACAAGAGAAGAAGTGCCGCCTCAAGAGTTTCCGGATAAAAAAAGCAAAATAGAAAAAAGGTATCTTTATGAGAAAACGAATAAGTATTTGGAAGATTGGTTAAAAAATGGGCGGCTTCAAGCGAACGTCGTTTTTAACCAGAAGCTTAATCCCTGACAGGAATTCGGGTAAAAACGAACCGACCGGGCTACCAAGAATGCACCGATTAAAAAAAGGAGTACTGATTGTCTTTGAAGGGGTTGATGGGGCAGGAAAAAGCACGCAGGCACGATTATTATACGAGCGACTAACCAAAGCTCAGTTCGAAGCCGAGCTCTCCAAAGAGCCGACCGAAGGAACGTGGGGAAAAAAATTAAGGAAACTGATCAAGGAGGGGCGGGGAGACGTGGGCCCGCAGGAAGAGCTCGAATGGTTTATAAAAGATCGCTTTCAACACGTGGAAGAAATTATTAAACCGGGACTAGAAAAGAACAAAATTATTATTTTGGATCGGTATTATTTTTCCACGATCGCCTACCAGGGAGCCCTTGGTGTTGACCCACGGGAAATAGAGAAGAGAAACGGTGAATTTGCACCTGAGCCGAACCTGCTTTTTTTAATCGAGATACCACCGGGTGCGGGGATTAAGAGAATAAAAGAATCAAGGGGAAAAGAAACAGATTCGTTTGAGAGAGAAAGCTACCTTTTAAGAGTAAGCCAAATTTTTCATAGCTTAGAAAAACCTTTTATTTATCGGCTTTCTGGAGAGGAATCTGTTCAAAAGCTCAGCGACCAGACTTGGGAAATAACCACGGCCCATTTAAAAGAGCACAACCTGATCGAAAGATAACGATCTTTTTTCAAGGAGGGTTTAAAATGATTACAGGAAAATTAATCAGAATAGAAAGAATCATAAACCGTAACACCAAGAAAACGGTTATTGTTCCGATGGATCACGGTGTTTCTTCCGGGCCCATAAAGGGGTTGATCGACTTGGGGAAAACAGTAAACTTGATTGCCGAAGGAGGCGCGAATGCGGTGATTGGACATCTGGGCCTTCCTCTCCATGGACATCGGGGCACCGGAAAAGACATTGGTTTAATCCTGCACCTGTCCGCTTCAACCTCCCTGGGACCTGACCCAAATCACAAGGTTTTGGTCAACTCAGTTCAACATGCTCTAAAAATGGGAGCCGACGGGGTTTCGGTTCATATAAATATTGGTGCTGATGATGAAGCTAAAATGCTGGAAGACTTGGGCAAGGTCGCGGTTGAGTGCATGGAGTGGGGCATGCCACTTTTAGCCATGATGTATCCTCGTGGTGCAAAAATCAAGAGCGAAAATGACGTTGAAGTAGTAAAGCATGCTGCCCGAGTCGGGGCAGAGATGGGCGCAGACATTGTCAAGTGTCCTTATACCGGCAGTCCAGACTCATTCAGGGAAGTGGTGGCAGGTTGCCCTGTGCCGGTAGTGATCGCCGGAGGCTCAAAGTTGAGCGACGAAGAAACCCTGAAAATGATTGACGGAGCTATGAAGGCTGGGGCCGCCGGGCTTTCAATGGGAAGAAATGCTTTTCAACACGAAAAACCCGCTAAATTCGTAAGAGCCGCTTGCGCTATGGTACATGAAGGAATTTCAGCTAAAGAAGCGCTCAAGATGATTAGGTCTTAAGATTAATGGGGAATTGCCTACGGCTCCCGAAATCTCATTTTAGAAATCCCTAACAGAAAAACTTCTTCCCTGCAATCGAGACTACTCTTTTTTGTCTTCCAGCCCGGAAGCTTTCTTTGGTGTCAATTTTTGAGGCTTTGCAAAAGGGAAGGCAAGCGGAAAACTCCAGCCAACAGAACAAAAAAACAGGGCTAAATAAAGACACGGGGAAATCCCAAGAGGAGCTTGTCTGACGAGAGGGCGAGCCCCCCTTGCTCGGGCGAAGCGCACACCCACCGTACCTGTGCCTTAGCAAAATTTACTTCCTTGCATTATATGCCGAACCTTGTATAATTTTGCCACGCCTACCAACGCGACGAAAGAAAGTACAATTTCTTTATAAGCGGGGGGTAGTTGCTTGGGGTTCTAGCTTATAAATCGGGCCAGCTTTAACGTGAGAAAAACAGGGCGCAACCAGCGGGTCAAAGGTTTACTAATAGCCTTTCTTTACCATAATAATTTTTGAATACCTGCAAGGTGTTTCTGATGGCCGAAAAACCAACCTCTGATGAGTTAAAACA
>Ga0315283_10005856_pt1 | contig 10899 bp, 13 predicted proteins | sample YL17G09_0_MG_FD_204541 | JGI IMG/M metagenome (GOLD analysis project Ga0315283, IMG submission 204541) | Sediment microbial communities from Yellowstone Lake, YNP, Wyoming, USA - YL17G09_0 | ecosystem: Environmental > Aquatic > Freshwater > Lake > Sediment | place: USA: Wyoming | collected...
GACGTCGTCCGCGACCGATTCCGGCGCAGCCCCGCGCGTGACGAAGTATCCGTTCCCGAGGGCACACAGAGCTTCGCGTTGCCCCTCGTCCTCGGGATCGAAGCCCTCGTAGACGAGGAGCCACTCGCTCATCGGTCGGCCCCTTCGAGTAGTGCCGCGAACTCCGAGAGGAAGGATCGCACGTCGTCGGTCGTCGAGAGTCGATAGTCGGCGTCGGTCAGACGCGCCTCGTCGGCGACCACGATTCCGATGCCATCGTCGCGGAGGGCGACGAACGCGTCCTCGTCGGTCGCGTCGTCACCGATGAAGACAGCGAGCACGTCGTCGCGAGTCAACCCGGCCTGCTCGAAGAGTGACCAGAGTGCCCGGCCTTTGTCCCACGCGACATCGGGGCGCAGCTCGAAGATGCACTTCCCGCCCGTCTTGCGGAGCCCCGCGTGCGCGTCGAGCACGCCGTCCACGGCCTCCTCGACGGCGGGAACGCGAGCGTCGTCGACCTGACGGAAGTGGGCCGCGACGGCAAAGCTCTTGCGCTCCACCCACGCGCCCGGGATTTCGGTGAGCGCACGTTCGAGGTCATCAGCCGCAGCAGAGAGCGCATCGAGGTGCCCATGCGCTTCCTCGAGCTCGGTGCGGGTCCCGTCGGGCGCGGCGACATCGAAGCCGTGGCTCCCGGCGAACCAGAGGCGGAGGTCTCCCGTGGCTCCAGCCCCGGTTCGGTCGGCGCTCGCGTCGCCACGAAACATCGCCCGGACATCCGCGAGATCGCGGCCGCTGATGATGCCGACGACGCAGTGCGCTGCTACCCGCTCCAACTCGGCTCGCATGTCATCGGCGAGGACGGCCAGCTCGGGGCGGGCGACGATCGGTGTCAGCGTGCCGTCGTAGTCGAGGAAGAGCGCAATCGGCTGCGCACCGAGGCGACGGAGCAAGTCGGGATTCCCCAAGGCGTCGGCGAGGTCAGTGGTCGTGCGGGGCACGTGTCCTCCATCTCCCGTTGCCATCGATCTCGAGCCATGCCAAGTCGGGCACGACGATGTCGGCACCATGCTCGATGAGCGCACTCGCCTGGCCGTTCCGATCGACACCGATGACGAGGCCGAAGCCGCCCCGCCTGCCGGCCTCGACGCCCACGAGAGCGTCCTCCACGATCGCCGCATCTTCGGGTTGCACGCCGAGCCGGGCCGCCGCTTCGAGGAACAACGCGGGATCGGGCTTGCCCGCGAGATGCTGCGCGCGAGCGTCGACACCATCGACCCGCGTCTCGAAGCAGTCGTTCGCGCCGGCGGCGTCGAGGATCGCAGCGCAATTCTCGCTCGCCGAGACCACGCCGGTACGGATCCCGTGGGCCTGAAGCGCACGCGCGAGCGCGAGCGTCGACTCGAACGGCTCGACCCCTCGATCCCGCACCGCAGCGGCGAACGCCTCGTTCTTCCGGTTCCCCAGCCCGCAGATCGTCTCCCGCTCGGGCGGGTCGTCGGGTTCGCCGTACGCGAGGGTCACACCACGCGACTCGAGGAACGCCTCCACGCCGTCGAAACGTGCGCGACCGTCGACGTAGCGCAGGTAGTCATCGTCGGTCATCTCGCCGCCCGACTCACCGGGTACGGCTTCAGACGCGCCAAGAAACGCGTCGAACATCTCCTTCCACGCGGCCGCGTGCACCGACGCGGTTCGGGTGACGACGCCGTCGGTATCGAAGATGACGGCCACAACGGTGCTGATCGGGGCACCCGAGCGGGGCTCCGGCGCGGACGTCGTCTGATCCTGCCCCATCGTTCCACCCACGCCCACGGTTGATCTTCCGCCTACCGCCATGATGACAGACACGAACGGGAAGGAGACGCGCGGTGACAACGCGGCGTGGCGGACCGCCGTGGTGGCGGCGATACAGTCAGCGTGCAACACAGGACAAGCAACGTCAGGACGGTGAGTCGCATGTCGGAGCCAGGACTCGAGGAACTCCCGTTCGACGAGTGCCTCCAACTGCTACGTGACGGATCGGTGGGGCGGATCGCGTTCACCGTGAACGACTTCCCCGTCGTGTTCCCGGTGAACTACCGCCTCGTCGAGACGAGCGCGCCACCCTGGATCGCGCTGCGGACCCGACCCGGCAACGTCATCGACCGGGCACCCCTTGCGACCGCATTCGAGATCGACGGCATCGACGAGGCACACCGCGAGGGCTGGTCGGTACTCGTCCGGGGGACGCTCGAGCACGTCGACCCCGACGCGGCGGGGTTCCGGGAACGCTTCGACCCCGAACCGTGGCTGGTCACCGAGCGCGAGTCGTGGCTCGCGATCTCGCCGTTTGCGATCACCGGCCGGCGGCTCCATCCGGCCGAGCAGGTCTGGGCCTTCCATGTGAGCGCGTACCTCTGATCTCGAGACACCTGCGCCATCTCCGGCGCCTCCCCCACCCTGACCCCGCGACCGATACGTTGCGCCCAGTGCGCATCGCTTCGCGACCCCCCGTGCCGATCCTCTCGACCCTCTTCGTCGTGCTCGCCATCGCGGCCGGTCCGGCAGCCGCAACCACGGCCGGCCGGCACGCGAGCGGGAGGACAACGAGCACCCAGACGACCCCCCAGACGATCAGGTTCACCGTCACCCTCACGTCCCAACAGACCGTGCTCGAGAAGCTCGGTACCGGGGGCGAGATCGCCTACGGGTGGAACCAGCTCAGCGGTACCGCCCCGAGCGCGTCGGGCGACATCGGCGTCACCCTGCTCGGCAACGTCGAGTACACCAACGGCGTCGGGCCGTTCTTCGGGTTCATGACGCTGAAGTTCGCGTCGCTGTCGACGGTCGGCACCCGCCTGACCGGCAAGGCCACAAAGGACTCGAACGGCGTCACTCACTTCAACGCCAAGATGCGCGTCATCGGCGGCAACGCTGCACTCATCGGCGCAAAGGGCACCGGCTCGTTCACGGGTACGCGCCGCGACGACCTCGGCGGCGCAGTCGAGCTCGACGTGACGCTGAAGATCCGTGGCGTCGACATCGGATAACACCAACTCGCCCGTTCGACGCCCGCGAGCGTCGACACCGTGCGCTCCCCGAATGGCTCCAGGCTGACAGACTCGTGTGGTGCGCACACTGCGGTTGCTCATCCCGAGAGTGGTGCTCGGCATGGCGCTGGTCACCGCGTGCTCCGTGCCCGCGCGGGCAGGCGCCGTGGTCGACGGAGTCCCGGCCGACATCACCCAGTACCCATGGACCGTCGCATTGATCGAGCCGGGCGAGCACCCGGTCGACGGACAGTTCTGTGGTGGGTCGCTCATCGCCCCCGAGTGGGTGCTCACCGCAGCACATTGCGTCTCGGGCGGACGCGGTCGCGCGTACACGCCCGACAAGGTCGACGTGCTCCTCGGCCGGAGCGACCTCGCCGGTCGCGGCGGGGAGCGCGTGCACGTCGCGGCGGTGTACATCGATCCGGCGCGCGTCGACCCCGACCTCGACATCGACATCGCACTCGTCCGTCTCGCGCGGCCCGTCGCCGCCGCGCCCGTGCTCCTGCCCGGCGCCGGTTCGACGCACCACATCGCCCCGGGCACCGAGGCGCAGGTTCTCGGCTGGGGTGTGACGCGCCGGGGGACCGACCGCCAGGTTGATCACGGATCCTCGAGCGACGAGCTCCTGGTCGCGTCGGTCCCGATCGTCGGCGACCGCCCCTGCAGCCGCGCCACTGACGCGGACGCCCAGGGAATCGAGGGCTTCGAGCTGTGCGCCGGCGATATCGGCGCCGGCGGCGCCGACTCCTGCGCCGGTGACAGCGGGGGGCCGCTCGTGTTGGCCGGCCCCTACGGGTGGGTGCAGATCGGCGTGGTCGCCTGGGGTTCGAACGGCTGCGGGCTGCCGGGCAGCCCCGGCGTCTACACCCGGGTGGCGAGCGCCCGCGACTGGATCACGGCCACCACCGGCTCGTAGCGAGCGGGTTCGTCAGCGGCGTTCGAGCACCACCACCGGAATCTTGCGGTCGGTACGCGCCTGGTACGTGTCGTACTGACCCTGGTTGACCTCGTTGGCCTTCGCCCAGAGACGCTCGCGCTCCTCGCCCTCGGCGACCCGGGCCTTCACCGGGATCCGTTCACGCCCGATCTGGATCTCGACCTCGGGATTGGCCGTGAGGTTGTGGAACCAGCCCGGATGGCGCACGTCGCCACCTTTCGACGCGATCACCGCGTACCGCTCGCCGTCGGGCACGTAGAGGAGCGCCGAAGTACGCGCCTCGCCCGTCTGACGCCCGACCGTGCGGAGCAGCAGCATCGGTCGCCCGCCAATGCTCCGGCCGATGCGCCCGTCGGTCTTCTCGTAGAGCCACTGGTGCACGACAAGGCCCTTGCCGAGAACCTGTTCGATCTTCTCGTTCATGGCGAGGACCCTAGGTCGAACGACGCCCGGTCGCGCCTGGCGGCCGTGTGAAGCCATACGCTGTGGAGATGGCATACCCCACGGAACCCACTCCTGTCGCGCCTACTCCTCCGGCCGGAGACGGGCCCGACACCACGAAGTGGTGGTGGATCATCGGTGGGATCTTCGCGGGCGCCCTGCTGATCGGCGGGGCCATCGTCCTGCTCACGAGCGGAAGCAGCGACGACAGCATCACCGTGCCCACCAACCCGCCCCCCTCTTCCACGACGAGCACCAACGCGCCGGTGACCACGACGACCACCCCCGTCACCCCCGGTCAGCCCACCATCGGGAAGTTCACCGCAGCGCCGTCGCCGGTGACGTGTACCGCCGGGAGCGTTTCGCTCAATCTCCGGTGGTCCACGCAGCACGTCACGACCGTGACGATCGAGACCGACGGCGCGCCCCAGACCACACCGCCCTACCCGCCGACGGGCAGCATCACGGTGCCGTTCAGCTGCGCGGCCAACCAGCACAACTACCAGTTGGTCGCGACGGGAGCCGACAACCAGCAGGCGCGCCAGACCCTCACCGTGCAGGCAGTCGTGGCCCCGACGAACCCGCCCACCGTGCCGCCGACGAACCCGCCCACCGTCCCGCCGACGCTGCCGCCGACCACCACGACATCGGAGCCGCCCGCGACGACCACCACCACCAACCCGGTCCAGACGCCGATCGCGGTCACCATCGACGATCAGGGCAACGAGAGCGATCCCATGACACTCGTCGTCGTGCCGACGTCTACCGAAGCCGGCACGATCGAGTTCACGGTCACGAACTCCGGCGGCCAGCCGCATAGTTTCTTGGTCCTGCAGACCGCATTGGCCTACGACGAACTGCCCATCGATCCCGACACCAACAAGGTGATCATCGACGACCAGGTCGTCAAAGTCGCGAAGATCCCCAAGTTCGCGAAGGGGAAGACGAAGCAGATCACCGTCAACCTCGCTGCCGGCAACTACGTGTTGATCGACAACCTCCCCGGCAACTACGCCCTCGGTGCCCGCGCACCGTTCATCGTGACCGTCGCTCCACCGGAGTCTTGAGCCCGATCAGGGTCTGGGCGTTCGTGGGCACCCTCGAGGGCGAGGTGCTCACCATCGTACGGATCGCCACTCGGAGGAGAAGGACTTGAGTTCCTCTCACGCCGGTCCGATGACCAAACCCATGCACGCGGTGTGGGTCTGGCGCCGCTGGACGCGTTGGCGCCTGACGCCCTCGATCCTCGTCGTCGCCGCGACGGTGATCGCGCTCGACGTGATCACCGCGTGGCGCGACGTCTCGATCACATCGCTCGGTCGCGTCGCGGTGTCGCCGGCCCTGCCGATTGGCATCATCCTCGCGTTCATGGTCGGGCTACGACGCCTGGGCCTCGACCGCGCCAACCTCTGGGCCTGGCGGGAGTTCCTCTCGGCGACTGGTGCCGTGTTGGTGTTCGGGATCTGGTCGTACGGCGAGCACATCGGTGGGTTCAAAGAGGCGATCGGATTGGTGGTCGGTGCGCTCGACGAGGAGCTCGTCTATCGGCTGGCAGTCCTGATCGTGGTCGGGGCGGGGACGGCGGCGCTCCTGCGCCGCAACTGGCGCAACCCAGAAGATTGGGGACTCGGGCCCGGCGTCGTCGCGATACTCGCGTCCGGCATCGTGTTCATGCTCCTTCCCGGCCACGTCGCGCAGATGAGCAGCGCGACCCGTGCGCTGCCGTTTGCTGCGCTCGGGATCATCCTCGCCTACGTCGTACTCCGTACCGGAGCCCTGTTTCCCGCCGTCGTCACCCACGCGTTGCTCAACCTGATCACGATCGCGGCGCTCACCGGCAACGTTTCGGACGGACGGCGCGCCGCCTTCGCCGCGGCGCTCCTCGTCACGCTCATCTTGGCCACCATCGTCGCGGGCGTGCGGCTCGGAATGCTGAAGCGCATCTATGTCGAGTCCGGATGGCGCTACCACTCCTACAAGGAGCACTCGAAGTCAGAGTCCCGAACTTCGTCCTGACCAGGCCGCCAGACCTGGTTCGCAGGACCGGTCGACACGAGGTGGCGCGCCGCCGCCGGGAGCGCGAACCTCGCGAATCCACTGAGGGGAGCCCCATGCGCATCCGTCCACTCTCACCGGCGCTCGGCGTCGAGATCACCGACTTCGACGCCGGCGCCCCGCTCGACCGCGGCGACCGCGACCGGCTGTTACGCGCCTACGACGAGCAGCACCTGCTGGTGTTTCCCGGCCAGGACATCCGCGACGACGAGCAGGAGCGCTTTGCCACGGTCTTCGGGCCGCCCATCGACGAGATGGGCGACGGGCGGCGCTCCGGGTTCATCTCCAACGTCCAGCCCGACGCCGCGGGCGACGGACCGCTCCCCTTCCATTCCGACCTCACGTTCACCGTGTCGCCGGTGATCGGGATCACCCTCTACGCGATGGAGCTCCCGCCGGCCGGCACATCGACGTGGTTTGCGAACGCGACCGCGGCCGCGGCCGATCTCCCCCACGATCTACGGGCGCGGGTTCTCGACCTCGACGCCACGCACGCCCTCGGATCGTTCGTGATGGGCCGTGACGATGCCAAGTCACGCGAACACGACCTCGGTCCCGACGTGGCCCGGGCCACCCATCCCGTGATTCGACCGAACCCGCGCACGGGCACTCCAGTCCTCTTCGTCACCGACCTGCACGCGGAGCGGATCGAGGGCCTCCCACCCGAGGAGGGCGCAGCGCTCCTCGAAGCGCTGCTCGAGCACCTGTACGCGCCCGAGCACGTCTACGAGCACCGGTGGCGGCTCAACGACCTCGCGATCTGGGACAACCAGGCGATCCAGCACAAGCGCGAGGACGTCAGCGAATCCAAGCCGCGCACCTTCCGGCGGAACTCGTTGAACACCGCGCGCTGGGTCGACCTCGTCGCGCTGCCAGGCGCCTGAGGGTCGGGGCGTGACTCAGATCGCGTCGAGGATGTCGACCACGAACACCAGCGTGTCGGTGCCCTTGATCCCGCCGCTCGGCTGGCCGTTCGCGCCGTACCCCTTGTCGGGAGGCACGACGAGCAGGACTTGCGACCCGACCGTCTGGCCGACGAGACCTTCGTCCCACCCCGCAATCACCTGGCGGGTGCCGATGGCGAAGTCGGTCGGCGCGCCGCGGTCCCACGACGAGTCGAACTGCTTCCCGGTCGCCCAGATCACGCCCGTGTAGTGCACGGTGATCGTCTGGCCGGAAGTGACGACCGGTCCCGTCCCCGTGATGAGCGTCTGCACGACGAGCTGGGTCGGCGCGGTCGCCGTCGGAACCGTGATCGTCGGCTTGCCATCGGCGCCCAGCGCGACGGTGGGGAGCCCCGCAACCGGAGCAACCGGGGCGCCGGTCGCTCGAGCGAGCGGCGTGCGCACGCTCTTCGTGTCGACGACGAAGAGGAGCGTGTCGTTCTTCTTGACACCCTTGGTCTTCAACCGTGCCGCGAGCCCTTCCTTCGGTGCGACCGCGACGAGGACGCGACCACCCACCGAGGTGCCGACGAGCCCGCTCACCAGGGCCGCGGGCGCTTGGGACTTGTCGAGGGTAAGCGACGCCGGCTTCGCTCCGAACGACGTCTCGAGCTGCTTGCCCGTTCGCCCGTCGACGATCACGTAGTCAAACGTGATCTTTGCACCCTTCGCGAGCTTCTCGCCCGTCCCCGCGGTGACCACCCGGTGCAGGCTCTTCTTCGTGGCAAATGGCTTCTTGAGCTGGAGCGTCGTCTTCTCCCCGATCGCGCCCGTGATCACGATCTTGGCCAGCGGATCGGAGGCCGATGCCGCTGGGGTGATGGTGGCGACGAGCGCGACCATGACGGCGACGAGAACCACAGCGAGACGACGTTGCATGACATGCCTTTCGGGGGGCCAGCAGACTGGGGATGAACTGCTGCGGAGGGACCAGGCTATCGAGCCCTCCTTCAACTCCGAGCGCGGGCATCGCTCAGAGTTGGTCCCAGTTCTCGACCATCAGTCCGGGATCGGGAGCGTGGGCGACCGGGGGCCACCGCAGGCGAACACCGTCTCGCCCGAGATGTAGCTCGATGCATCGGAGGCAAAGAAGACGATGGGCCACGCGATCTCCTCGGGTTCGCCGGCGCGACCGAGTGCGCTGGCAGATCCACCGACGGTGTCGGGGTCGCGCCCGACCTTCTCCATGGCCCGCACGAATCCCTCGCTCTTGATCGCACCGACTCGCACGCAGTTGACCCGGATCCCCTTCGGTCCGAGGGCGGCCGCGAAGCTCTTCGTGAGGTTCTCGACGCCGGCCTTCGCGGCGCCATAGGGAGCCACGTCGGGCAGGCCCTGCGCGGCCGCGCCCGACGACACGTTGACGATGAAGCCGGATCCCCGTTCTTCCATGTGCGGCGCGACGCGGTGCGAGAGCACGAATACGCTGCGCAGGTTCAGGTCGAGCATGTTCTGGTAGTAGTCGGGGGTCCACGCCTCGAAACGATGGTTGTGGCTCCCACCCGCGTTGTTGACGAGCACGTCGATGCGCCCCAGCTCGGCGATGGTTCCGTCGATCAGGGCCTCGCACTCCTCGACCACGCGCACATCGGTCTGGGTCACCCGCGCCGTGCGCCCGAGCGCGCGCACCTCCTCGGCAACGCGCTCGAGGTTCTCGACCTTGCGGCTCGCGAGCACCACGTCGGCACCGAGCTCGGCGAAGAGCAACGCGGTGGCCCGGCCGATCCCGGTGCCTCCCCCGGTGATGACGACGACCCGACCCGTCTGATCGAAGACCGCTGTGCGCACCCGAGACTCCCTCATGATCGAGCCAGGATCCTGACACGCGTGCTCGCAGCGTGCCCGCGACGGCGCGTCAGGTACGCAGCACGTTGGCGAAGATCAGCCACGCGAGCAACGATTTCGCGATGAGGCTCAGCAGGATGTAGGTGGTCTCACCGGCGACGTAGTCCCTCCAACGGCCGACCTCGCGGTACTGGAGCACCATGTTCACCGCGAAGCTGAAGAACAGGATCAGCTCGATGATGGTGATCGCGTACACGAAGCCCGGGGGCGACCCCGGACCGGCAAGCAGGTAGATCGAGATCGCGATCCAGGGCACCGCGCCGACGAGTGACCCGAACCAGAACGCGCTCCAGTCGGTCTTCCCCGGCTTCTGCTGGCGTTCCATGAGCAGCCCGAAGAGAATCATCGCGGTGTTCACGCCGAAGATCGCGAGCAGCGCGGCGATGTCGCGGATGCCGACGAACAACGCGATGAGCACGATCATGATCGACGCGCTCACCGAGTACTCGATCCAGCGGGCGTAGTTGGCCCGCCGGTCGAGCCCGCGCTCGTACCAGAGGTGCACGCGCGGCGCGGCGACGAGTAGGTGGTCGATCGCGGCGAGGAGGAGGAACAGCGCGACCGCGGGGCCGATCGCGATTCGGAAGAGCTCCTCGGCCGGCGCGGCGCGCAGGACCTGGACCGGGTCGTTGCGCAGGTACGACGCGAAGACGGGAAGGGAGAGCCCGTTGCTGAGTGCCAGCATCGCGGCCGCCTCGAGGCCCAGTATTAGCCCGACGACGACGTTGAAGACACGCAGGCGTCCGTAGGTGGCGGCACGGCCGCTCTCGGGCACAGGCGCTCCGACAAGATCCTGGGTTTGGGTCATACGCATCTCAAACCAGCGAGCGGGCGCTTTTCTTCCGCTCGCGTTCGATTTCGGGCGAGCAGGTTTCAGGTGAGCAGGGTTCAGGCGAGCCGCAGGATCGACCCGAGGATCGCCATCGAAGCGATCATGGCTCCTATCAGCCGCCAGGTCTGGTCCCGCATCTCGGAGTGCAGCTCGGCCCGGAGCCCGGCGATGTCACCGCGCATCTCCCCACGCACCCCGGCAATCTCCCCACGAACGGCCGCAAACTGCGCTCGCGTGCGCTCCTCGAGCGCAGCCAACTTCAGATCGAGGGTGTCGTTGGTGACCAGCGCGCCCCATCCACCGGGTGGGCGATCCATCAGGATTGCTGCGCCGTCCACGCCATGCGCCTCTTCCAATTGTCGCCGGAGCCGGATCATGGTCTCGTCGACGGTCATCTTCGCCTCCTCGGGCCGATCTGACAAGACCGCGGCGGGAACCGCCGGTGACCTGCGTCGGGCCGTGAACTGCCGGCATCGTGTCCTGCAGTCACGCCGTCGCGACTGCAGGAATACCGCGCTCGCGCACGTGGTTGCGAGCGACGAGCAACCTCGAGGAGTACTCATGCCGACCATCAGCGTCGACGACCCGAGCAGCCTTCCCCGTGTCGGCGACGCCGACGGCGCCCTGCGGCCTGTCGTGTCGGTCACGAGCGCGATCCGCCAACTCGAAGGCGCGGGGTTCCCGGTGTGGCGCGGCTTTCACGGTTTGGGCTTCTCAGACATCGACCCGTTCCTGCTTCTCGACGAGATCGGTCCGCTCACGTGGGCGCCGGGCACCGCGAAGGGTGCGCCCTGGCACCCGCACCGCGGGTTCGAGACCGTCACCTACGTG
>Ga0315283_10005857_pt1 | contig 10899 bp, 8 predicted proteins | sample YL17G09_0_MG_FD_204541 | JGI IMG/M metagenome (GOLD analysis project Ga0315283, IMG submission 204541) | Sediment microbial communities from Yellowstone Lake, YNP, Wyoming, USA - YL17G09_0 | ecosystem: Environmental > Aquatic > Freshwater > Lake > Sediment | place: USA: Wyoming | collected...
GACTCCTATTATAACAGCGGCTATACTAACTTTTCCATGACGATACGAGGTCAATTCTCTTAAGCTAGCACCCTGTTATGCGAGCACTCCGTTATGCGAGCACTCCGTTATGCGAGCACTCCGTTATGCGAGCACTCCGTTATGCGAGCACTCCATTATGCGAGCACTCCGTTATGCGAGCACTCCGTTATGCGAGCACCCTGTTATGCGAGCACTCCGTTATGCGAGCACTCCGTTAAGCTGGTACAATCGGAATCTTCCACCACGAACCATTGATCTGAATCAGAATGGAAGACGTAGCCGGATCCGAAAAAGTAGAAAGTGTGGCAGTCGGTAAAGAGAGCTGATCGACCTGTAGGTCAGTGCATTGAATGGTCTGTGCCCGAATCAATGATCCAACTTGTAAATCTTGGGAGAGACTGACAAGTGGTGAAATTATGGTACATTCTGTATAGGCCGTCATGCTAATGGAATTCAGACTACTAACAATGATTGCATCCGCTTCTTGTACTATGGTACTTGCTGTTGTGATAATGGTTTGTGTATCATCATTTAAAAGTGGCTGAATGGCGGAAAGATACACCGTATCCGCTGCAATGGATTGGCTTGCAAATGGGGTTGCCATAGACGCGGCAAAAGGCATCACCGATGTCGATACACAAGTACATGTTCCACCACTCGCAAGAGGCGGTACAAATATGATAAAAGGATTATTCGTATTTAAATTAAATGCATTTGATACACTAAGATCTTGACGACCATTATAGGCTTTTGAGTTCATTATAAATAACCGTCTCTTCTTTCTTTATGTTATTAATATAAAGAAAAAATGATTCAACCAGTAGAATGAGTTCCCGTCGTGATACCTCTAACTTTTATATGCCCTATGATTCAAATGATGATACAGGGGATGATACAGGGGATGATACAGGGGATGATACAGGGGATGATACAGGGGATGATACCGATCCCGATGAATACAATAATGAGCTAGACAATCAAGCTCCATTGGAACAATTAAATCGCGAAGATCGACAGCAAAATACCCAAATTCGAAAAGGGTTTGATTCGCGCATTGTTCGTGAATATGATCCGCGTTATGCGATTCATGCTACGGCGGGTCCCGCCTTGCCAACACGACAAGACCAGCTGAAATATCGAGAAGGTGAATCATGGGGAGAATGGAATCCTGATACAAATGTTACTTCATTGGCGGGATATACCTATTTTGAACCGCCCAAAACGACGAAGTCGAGTCTTATTTCCATTAAATCGTCGAATCGTGACCGTCTAGTCTATTCCAGCCCCTATTACTTTCAAATTAAGCTTCCCCGTGTTTATAAAAAGGTTACAAAATTCCAGTTTGTTCAGTTGTCATTTCCTAAGGCAAACAATACATTTGGCATTGATGGCCTTGTTACTAGTACATTAACCAGTATCTTCTTACAACTTCCTCAAGATATTTTGTCTTCAGTGTGTATTAGCACCTGTTTGCAGGTTATTAATTGTACTTCAGCAGCAAACGGGGTGGGTCTAATAGAACAGGGGCGCACCACCAATGGTACACCTCTCCTGGTATCACTTTCCATGCCCGATGGAACCTATACCAATTCACAGACGGCAGAGGAGCTCACCTTTCGGGCAAATAGTACCCCTCCTCTGAATTTAATTTCCTATCCCACCTTTCGCGATGTATTTATGAATACGCGTGATATCTCCGTATTATTTAATGAACCTGGTGATACCTTTTACTCCAACGCAAATTCACAGCGATATGGAATGCATACCAAAGAGCATATCATGAATACATACTATACACAGCATCATATTGATCGATTTTTCGAGATTTCCGAGCAGATTGCATTCGTTGCCTATTACTTCCCAGTCTTAAAGGAATTGATTGCCACGAATCGTTCACAGCCATTTCTTCAAACAAATGGTGTACCCTATTCTGATATAGTGAACGCCGTAATGGGCCCCTTTCAGGGACTGGATCATCCCCTGTATTTTATATTGTGTGAAACCAATCAATTCATATTGGATAGCTATCGAAGAAATTTAACATTTGAGCTGCGAAACATTAATAAATATAACATTTCCTATTCATCTCAGCAAAATCGATATTCCATCATTCACGATACACTTCACCCCTCTCTTGCACGCGATCTGACAAAAACGCAACAGCTGCTTCTTAATCAAGAACTATCAATACAAGGTCTGAATGCCAATTCATTTAAAACCCTGAAAACCAATAGCATTGGATATACTTCCATTTTAAAACATTTGGAGGGAAATCTGAGTAGCATTCTGGGAACCTATCATTTTGCAACAGGCTATCGATATGCAGGTGGAAAGGATCATCATACCACAGATGGTACATTTGATGCGATTGCTGATTTACACGGAGATGCTGATTTTACATCTATGTTTCAGTATACAAGTACCATCGGGCGCATTTATGGAAACTACGCGGGTATTCGCATGTCATTCACGAATTTTCTCGATTATCATAGTACCCTTTCCAGCTATTATCAGATCGTTCAAAGCACCAATCATGTGATTCAATCCATTCATCAGAACGCGCAGATGGAGTTTCATTCCTATGTTTCTATGAAATATATGGGGATTTTACCATATGATATGATTGCCAATCAGTCCTATGTCTCTAACCAAGGATTACCTGTGTCTTTTGTTACGAATCAATATGTCTATTTTCCAGGGATTTTGCCTGCATATGCTTCTGCAAACGTGTTTGCTAACGGGAGTACCACAAGTACCACAAGTACCACAAGTACATGTCAAGAGCAATGCTGCAATGAAATTACCAAACTGGTATATTCATGGTATTCTTGCATCCCTGTTAATACCAATATTCAAACCTTGGCCTATCGTCTTGGTATCCTTCGTCTGACTACAAACTTTAGTATTGTGAGTACCTTTACGCAGGTTATTTCTACCTCCTTTCAGAATTACTTGATCTCCATTAATGACGAACAGGGGTTTAATAATATGGATATTTCCATGGATGAAAATTACCGAATTGGAAATGAGACGACTGGTCAGGTAAAATATGTTTGCGCGAAAGTATTGATGGCAAATGTAGACAATTCAAATGTGTCACAGACACTCATTCAAAATCCAATTATGTTCGATCAGCCTCTTGGTAAATTGGATCGACTAACTTTTAGAATTTATTTTGATGATGCTGCTGTTACGCCTGCCTGGCTCTATGTGCCATCCTATCTGGATGTAAGTGAATGGAATGCTACCTTTCAAATTGATGAAGAGATCGGATATGCTAGTGTGGATGCAGGCTGGAGTGAAAAGCCAACCATTCCCATTCCTGACAAGCCGAGTCAGATGCCTTATCTCTTTATCAAGCCAGATCCACTTCTACAGAAACTCGAATTTGAGAAAAAACAAGCGGCGCGTCTTAGTCAGGCTAGATTGATCGCCGATGAGGTGGGAGGAGGAGGAGCGGCTGAGGCAGAAGCGAATGCGAAGACTGCTGCTGCGGTGGCGGCGGCGAAGGATGCGGTGGCTGCACAGGCGGCGGCAGATGCGGCAGCAGCCGCGAATACATCCGATGCAGCAACGAAAGCCGCTTTAGCCGCACAGGCAGCAGCGGATGCGAAGGCGGCAGATAAGGCGGCGGCCGCCGCACAGGCTGCATTAGACGCGGCAAATGCGGCGGCGGCAGCAAGATTAGCAGAAGTATTAAGAAGTGGAGGTTCTACCGCAGTACAAGGTGGTGGAGGTTCTATATCTGCGCCAGGTGGAGGTGGAGGAGGGTCCGTGATGGGAGGAGTAATTACAGGTGGAGGATTTACATCTGTGGTAGATCCAACACAGGGATCAGGTGGATCAGGCACAGGCACAGGAACAGGAACAGGCACAGGAACAGGGACAGGGACAGGTATTGTACCAATCGTAAAGATAGTATCAAAAATAGCAAATCTGCCAAATATACCAGAGAAGGAAACAATACCTGTCAACAAATAATCGGCTTATTTAAAAAAAGAATGAAATAGATAGCTATGAATCAACCCCCCTCACCCTTTAATAGTCAGTTTCCATTTGAAACCGTGGAGGGAAACTTATTCACTCCCGTCTGCCTCCGCACACACTGGGATCCCACAGAAATGCTACGACACATTTTACCCCAACAGAAAGTTGGTTTACCCCAAGATTTTCGTCCCTGGGTAAAGGTCTGCAAAAACTATGTCACCAGCGCCCCCGCCATTCCTGCCCCCATGCCACCCAAGGACATGGTCTTTCCCACAGGAGGAGAATTTTATCCGCCCGGCCGATATGCCGCCAATATTGACAAGGAATCCGTCCTTCGCACCCTCAATCACCCCCTGGATAAGTGGTGCCCGTCCACCAAATACATTCCTCGTGAAACCAGCAATATGTATGTATCAGGCAGCACCGTCCCTGATCGCAAACCCATCTCCGACGCCTTTGTCTCCGAACTCTCCATGCCCCAGGCCCTTCTTCGCCGCGATATCTACACCTGCCGCTCCGAGAACGACACCAAATACTTTGAACGCAGCGGCCGTCTCTTCAACAATCCCACCAAACAGGATCGCTATGGCGCCGACAAGTTCTACGCCCTACCTGGCGGCGGCGGCCGCGGCGATCCCATGCCCCACGGCGGCGTCAATGAAGTCGTTCCCACACTACAAGCCGAGAAGGCTTATTGGCCCATTCCCCAACCAGGCGGTGCTCTCCCTACGATTCCCACAGAACTCTCCGCTCCCATCGCAGCATATGGCCGAACCTATGCCCCTGGCACCCATCCTATGACGACCCGTCGAGGATCTGCCCCTCCTGGTACAGGTTGTACTTCGTTTGTAGGTGTTGCCACATGTGGCTCAGCTGCTCCCGTATGGTAGAGGTAATTTCATATTGAATAATCATCCCCGTTGCCATATTCATAAATCCAATAGAATCCAGCGACCGATCAAATAATTCTTCATAAGCGTACTGCTTCAATAAAAACAGTATCTTATCCTCCATACACGGCACATGTACCGGATCAAAATAGAGCTGATATGCACATTTATCCGTCATCATATCAAAAGAAATGGAGCGAATGCCATCCACCTCAAATATAAAATGAAAAGTGGGATGTTCCTGCGTCACAATCCATAGTGGAATCGCGGTCTCTATCGCCTGTATCATTTCTTGTTGTTCGGCTTGCCGAAAATGGGGAACAAGACTGACATATTGATACAGAGGTATATTTCGCCCCTCTATCACCGATGGAATCGAGGCCAGAAGCCACATGTCCCCTAAGATAGTATGCGTCTTATTTGTCTTATCCATCATTCGATGCCAGCTGGCAAGAACCTGCGGTCGTAACTCCGTGGGGACAGAATTTCGCACACACCCAAATGAAAATTCCCGCAAATCAAATCCCGCATTTCGCATCGGGCGAAGTTGGCCGCGGATCTTGGAAAGGATAAGAAGCGCATGCGACATGTCTTGCATCGACCACTCCAAATGACGCATTTTCGTTTTGACATAGCTCTCCAGTTGTGCGTATTCGATCGCAGGCATTTCCTGGGTGTGCTTTAAAAAGGTGTGAACCAAATGTTCTAATTCCACCTCATACTGCTCCCAAAATTCAATATCCTCCTTATAAATTCGCAGCGTTAAAAGTGCCTCATTGATTTCGGGAGTTTGAAGTTGATCCATCTTATTTTGATACAGCGCACACTCTCTCAAGACAATGAGCCGCAACATTTCGAGCCAGGTTTCACGCGCATCCTGCGCTTTGACCCACTCAGGAATCGAAAATAATTTGCCAAACGGATAAATGGAATCCGTGCGATAGGTCGTGAGCTGCGGAACATCTCCGCGGAGTCGCAGCTCATTCCAGTCTGCCCCATCCAGGCCGCGAATCATGTCCTCCATACTCATGACGGATGCCATTGCCTCCACCGTGCTGAGTTTGAACGAAGACACATTATGAAATCGGAGAAAGGGGCGCGGAATCTCTCGCACAAACCGCGACAGAGATCGCTCCTGGCGCGAATAAGTCAGATACAGTCCCTTCTTTGCACGCGTTACCCCCACATAAAAGAGACGGCGCTCACAGACAATGTCCTCATCGCTTTTTCGAGACGGAAACACATCATCATGTAGATTCATGAAAAACACAATGTCCCATTCGAGCCCCTTGCTGGCATGAATGGTCGCGAGTGTAATGTTCTTTGTCTGTGTTTTCACACCATCGGGATAATACTGCGTCAGAAGCCGATAGGGAATCCCCTTTTGGTGAAGACGATCCTCGATTTTAAAGAGATCCGAATTATATCGCGAGAGCACCGCGAACGTGAAATCAGGAAGAGATCGCCGCATTCTCTCCAGCGAGTTCACAATCCAATCATATTCATCGATGGACCGAAAAAAGAAATGGACCTCGGGCTTGCGCCCTCCCTTCTGATTCGCCATCATCTTCTCTTTAAAAGGGAGCGTGGGAATGAAACGCATGACCGAATTGGCGATCGTTACAATGGCCTCCGTGGAGCGGTAATTGCGACAGAGCTGGTAATCACGCACCTCTGGAATCTTTTCATGGAAATTCAAAATGAAATCGACAGAGGATCCGCGCCATGTATAAATGTTTTGTGCGTCATCCCCTACAATCGTCATCGTGGCTTTTGGATGATAAAGACCTTTTAGGATTCTCCACTGAATGTCATTGATGTCCTGGAATTCGTCCACAATGATGGTTCGAAATCGCTTGGCCCATTTGGCACCTGGCTCGGATTCCAACCAGGCCGCCAGACGATAGGGGAGCTCATCCACAAACGGCTGGTCTCTTATTTGAGCGGGCACCTGTTCTCGTAAGATCTGCGCGCTCAGTGCATGAAAAGTCCCTGCATACATTGCCACCGATCCAATGAGTCGATGCACTCGATGAATCATCTCCTGTGCGGCGGATCGACTAAAGGATACCAACAGGATTCGATTGGGGGGAATGCGATACTCCTCTACCAAATAGGCAATTCTCGCAGTAATGGTAGTGGTTTTTCCTGAGCCCGCTGACGCCAAAATGCGCTGATTTTCCGAGGGAGGACTTGTTACGACCTGGTATTGTTCCTCATTGAGTTGAACGGATCCTTTTGTAAATTCTAACAAGTAATCATTCATTACTCTGTAGAGTCATGAATCTATTTATATCCTGCGTTTGATTGAATCCCATAGAAGACAGGCATCTTAGTAGAAAATGGATGGAGCCCCATTAGCATCTGTCATCCGAGAACAATTAAAAGGGGCAACAGGGCTCGCCTCGCTCCAATTACAGAATCACATCTACGGGTGCTTTATTATTATGGAAGATATCGCACAGCAGTCCATCACACTTACGGGAAATCAATTGGTCGGCTCCAATGTGATCCTTTCTCTCGATCAGGATTTTGATCGCATTGGTCTACAATTTGGATTTGTGATGAACTCGAAGCTGGGCTTGGGCTCTGTACATCCCGAGTATCAGGCCGAATGGTGCAAGGTCTTTCGCGGGCTTTCCTCCATCGAACAAGTGGACCATCTCGAAGATACGATTATCGAGGTGATTCATGAGACCGTTTCCGCTGAAGACGCCTATTTCTCTCATGCATTGGAATCTGGATCTCTTCCCCAGGAATGGCTTGCCACCATTGTTGGGTTATTGAATCCTTCCGAGACTACACCCACGGATGATCCACATCCATCCGCCATTGGTAAGGCCAATATTGAGAAAAATCATCCTATTAAAAAAGGTCATCTGGCAACAACACGGCGCAATAAACCTGCACCTGTAAAGGCACCTCTCGCAACCACTCGTCGCCGAAAGTAGTGCGTGTCTCTTCTATCTTTTTGTTACGGCGGATGAATTAGGGTCTACTATGTTAGAATTTATATTAATTTTCAGTGTCCTTTTTTTGATTCTGACTTTCTTTTATAAACAGGCCATTTGCGAATTTCGAATCAATCAACTGGAATGGTCACAGAAAGAGAATGTATCCACGCTCCTTCATGAAAAAATCCCGCTGGTTCTACGCGGCCTTCCTACCGCCCGGTTTTGGACGGCAGCCGATGCGATGGAGCGCCCCTGTTATGCCACCCTTCCGATCTTTAAGGGGACAACCTTGGTGGAATGGATGTCTACCTCTCCTGCGGATGTCGTATGCCCGTGGAAACACGCTCAAGCAGAAACCATTGCTGCGGCATCAGGTATGGCGATCTGGGCGAAGAAATGGCTGTATCCGATCGTTATGAATCCTCTTCTTCGACTCTGGATGTTTCCCCGCTATCACTGCTGGGCGGGATCGGTCGGCCTTCAAAAAACCTTTGCTACATGGACCTGTATCTTTCCTACGGAGGGCGACATCATCGTTAGCATTTTGCCAGAAACCGCCGAGAGTGCCCTTCCTGCATCCTGGGTAGGCTGCTTTCCCTCCCAGCTTACCGCAAAAGATACTCCTTTTCTGGCGGATTTGAAATACATTGACATTGTGGTGCGATCAGGGACCGCACTCTTTATGCCCGCGCACTGGTTTATGTCATGGATTGGCACAGAAGGAGGCAATAGGCCAATGGTCTGCACGGTATCCTATCATACTCCTATTAGCTATCTGGCATTCCATGCATCGCCGTTTACAATATGAGTCTAAACCAGGGACGCGATAGATAGGTATGTCGCTAACGGAGTCAACGGAGTCAACCGAGTCAGATACGGAAATCGAGTATGATACAGAGTGCAAAGAATGGGGGGAACTAGACATGCAAATCCAACAATTGATACAGAGTCATGCGGAGGCGGTTGCTTCCTTGGAGCGTATTCAGGAGGCCCTTTCTACTGAGATTCAGATCACGCATAATGAGGACACTCGTGACTTTGAAATCGTACTGGATGAACTTCACGAGGCAACTCTTACAGGTACTTTTTGGAAACCACTTCTGGAAGTATTGGAGAAGAGTGAACTTTTTTAAGCGGCTTATAAAATTGATATACAATCAGTAACAAATAACACTGTAACATGGAAGAACCCAAGAAGTGTTTTGTACGACAGGAAGGGGATCTATGGCGGAAAGCTAAACCCTGTGAAGAAGCAGCGCTTCACATCTATTTGCAACAAGAAGGTAATGACATTCGCATTCTTGTTCCACGCGGTGAGTATAACCCCTTTATCGCCTACTTCTCTCGAATCAACGATGAGGTATGTATCTATCGAACAGAGAAGGGAAAAGAAGTGGAAATCATAATGGAGCGCCCCTCTCGTGTTGGCTTTATTAATCGTGTGACGGGATGGTAAGACAATAAAATTGAATTATTTTTTGTACCATATACATACCAACACCATGGCATCCTTAACAGACGAACAACAATCCGTCATGGATTTCCTGCTTCGCGGCGACCATGTCTTTCTCACGGGTGGCGGCGGTGTAGGAAAAAGCTATTTGCTTGCCGCCATCGATCATGACTTTCCTGGAATGAAACACCGATTCAGTGGAACACGGCTGCCCCGCATTCAAATGTGCGCGCTAACGGGATGCGCGGCGCTTCTTCTCGGTCATAAGGCAAAGACCTTGCATTCCTGGGCGGGAATTGGCCTCGGAAAGGGAACCATGGGAGAACTCTATGTAAAAATTCGCAGAAATACCAAGTCCATGCGAAACTGGCTTCTCACGGACTTGCTAATTATCGATGAGGTCTCCATGATGACCGCTGAGCTATTAGACAAACTCAACGAACTCGGTAAAAAGATTCGAAAATCGACAAAACCCTTTGGAGGCATCCAGGTCCTCTTGGTCGGCGATTTCTATCAGTTGCCGCCAGTGAATCGCGGAGATGAGAAGACACAATTTGCATTTGAATCAGCGGTATGGAAAGAGGCGGCCTTTACCTGCGTGGAACTGACAATCATTCAGCGACAAAAAGACGAGGGATTCCAGAGCATTCTCAAAGAGGCGCGGCGCGGTGCCCTCACCAAAGAGTCCTGCCAGGTTCTTCGCCAATATGAAGGGCGCGATTGGCGGTCCCAGAAGATTCGTCCCACCCTCCTCTTTCCTCGTCGATCCGAAGTGGAACTCATCAATGATACCAATCTGAAAGCCTTAAAGGGTCAACGAGAAACCTTTAAGGCGCGGCTGGTCTATGATGGGAAAATGCCGAATGGTTTTGTGGAATCGGATGAAGGGTTTCAACGGGCGCTAACAAAGATGGATGCAGATGGCGCCTATTCCACTCAATTGGAACTGGTACAAGAGGCACAGGTCATGTTGATTGCAAATATTGATCCTGAGGCGGGACTCGTCAATGGATCTCGTGGTGTTGTCGCGGGGTTTTGCCCGTCCAGTCGTCTTCCTATGATTGAATTCATGAATGGTGCGCGAAAGTTAATCGGGCAGCACAATTGGCCGATCGAAGACTATGAATTCTGCGCGCGATCGCAGATTCCCCTACGATTGGCCTGGGCTGTTACAATTCATAAATGTGTTGCAGCTGATACACTATTATCTATTCCAAATTATGGATTATGTCCCATTCAAGAATTAGAAATAACAAACCAAAAACAGGGTACAATTTATTATCCAACTAATCAATCAATATGCGGTCTATCTGAAACTAAACAAATTATTGAGATATATAAGGGATTTGTGGAGGATGGTATTACATTAGAAACATCATTTGGATATGAAATTACATGCAGTAATCGACATCCTTTATTAACATATAATCAAGACACTCATACATTTGAATGGAAAAAAGTACCAGAAATTAAACTAAATGATCATGTTATTATTAAAAAAGGTGCAAATGTATATGGAGATTATTATCGCTTTCAATTCGTATGTAAAGGTACATATTATAATAAAAAAATAAGAATTCCAGAGTGTTTGAAT
>Ga0315283_10005863_pt1 | contig 10895 bp, 6 predicted proteins | sample YL17G09_0_MG_FD_204541 | JGI IMG/M metagenome (GOLD analysis project Ga0315283, IMG submission 204541) | Sediment microbial communities from Yellowstone Lake, YNP, Wyoming, USA - YL17G09_0 | ecosystem: Environmental > Aquatic > Freshwater > Lake > Sediment | place: USA: Wyoming | collected...
ATACCAAACCAGCCGGTAGTCTTTTTGCGAATCCGTCAACGTTTATTTTCCACCGGCCGGTCAAATTCCTTTGAATTTTTCAACTTTTTCCGGTAAGAAGAATATACGGTGCGCCCGTAGCTCAGTTGGATAGAGCGTCGGACTTCGAATCCGCAGGCCGCCCGTTCGAGTCGGGCCGGGCGCACCATTGATTTTACTACCTTTTTACCATCAATCCCATCCTAACCGCTTTCCTCAATTGTGCAACAAAGGGGTCAGGTCTATTTTTTTAACATTTCCGCCCGTAGCCGCATAGCTGCTCCATTTCCACTGGTGCGTATTTTTTACGATATTCGCCCATCCCCAGATCATCAAACCACCGGTTGCATGGCGTTGATTAACTCGCTTACTCCAACGGTGGCTAGGCCAGACATGACATCAGCCATGGCATAGGGAATGACCAACTCGTTGTTATGGATAATCGCACCGCAACTATAAACGACATTGGGGACATACCCCTCGCGCTCTTCCTCATGCGGTGACAGTAACGGTTCTTCCAGGCGGGCGATGATTTTTGCCGGATTTTCAAGATCAAGTAGTATGGCGCCAATGCAATACTGACGCATGGGCCCGACACCATGGGTGAGTACTAGCCATCCTTCATCGGTCTCCAAGGGTGAGCCGCAGTTGCCGATCTGAATAAATTCCCAGGGACGTGTGGGTTCCTGTATGATTTTGGACTCCTGCCAGAAATGGATATTGTCTGAGAACATGATGTGATTGTTTTCACCGTCCTGACGGGAAAGCATGACGTAGCGGCCGTCAATTTTACGCGGAAAAAGAGCCATGCCTTTGTTTTGTACTGCTTTGCCGTTGAGGGTGATTATATTAAATTTAAGAAAGTCCTTTGTTGTAATCAGTTGGGGCAGGATGGTCAGATCATTATAGGCCGTATAGGTGGCATAGTAGGTAACCTCGCCATTGTTATCGATAAATCTTACGAAGCGGGCGTCTTCAATACCTCTGCTCTCGTTTATCGAAACGGGAAAGATAACCCTTTCGGAAATGCGATGATTGGGATGGAAGTTTATTTCATAATTGGAATTGATCAGCCAGTCCATAACCTCGAAGATCTTATTTTGGCGCGTAATAGGGAACACCGGGGTCGTGCGAAGTGATTCGATTTTATTATGTAATTCGTTATAGGTAAAATCTTCCGGCAACTGGCCGAGAAGATGCGCGGTGACCTCATTGCTGGCTCCCATTTCGAGAAGCTTCAGATCAAAGAGATGCCGGTCGTAAACCGAATCCAAATGGACCTCCGGTGTTTCGACGTAATCGCTGGTCGGGTTGAAGAGCACCCTGTTGTCCGAGTCAAGAACACCGCTGCGAAATACAATCGAGGAAACATGGCCTTCGCCGGTTGCCCGCAGGCTCATGATAAAGCGCAAACTGCCCGGGTCCAGATGTTTTTGATCGGGATGCGAAACGATGGAAGGGTTAAAAAGGGCAGCCGATTCAATGGAGTACTCCATAGTAAAATAGGCCCCGATGAGAGCCTTTTTGGTCTCGCTGAGCAAGGCTTCCCGAGGAATGTAATCTCTGACCTCATTCATGTGACGCGCAAAAATACGTTTGATGTTTTTGTGCCGTTCGGAAAAATCAATCAATATTTGGGCGAGAATGACTTCGGCTGTAGTGTCAGGCAAATCCACTAGGCGTTGAATGATCTTAGCTATACGATACTCCCCGTCCGGCAAATGAAGCCGGGTAATGACGCGGGAGGAGTCCCCTAAGATTTTATTCCTTTTTCGTTTGACTAATAAATGGGGGTGTTGTTTTTGGATCATTAGACCGGACTCCTTGATAGGATTATCGACTTAAGCATATTATCGCCTTGGTTACAGCGCCGCCCGGGTCTTGGTGAGACATAACTGTACCAAGTCATCAATCACTGCAGTGCCGGCGCACATGACGGTATCAGCGCCGCCCCAGTAAATTTTTATCGTGCCGTCGTCTTCTGGAACAACGCCGCAGGTAAAAACAACGTTGGGGACGTAACCACTCACTTCCCAGGGATCCTCGGGCTGCAGTATCCACTGATCGGAAACGCCGATGATTTTCCCCGGATCATTAAGGTCGTGCAGCGCCGCGCCCAGGCGATACACCGCACCAGCCATAGTCTTAAAGACGCCATGGTAAATATGCAGCCAGCCCTGGTCGGTTTTGAAGGGCGGTGCGCCGGGCCCGATTTTCATTTCATCCCAGTGATAGGCAACCGGCTTCATAATCACCCGTGAATCGCCCCAGTGCACCAGGTCCGGGGAATAGGAAATCCAGATGGACCAGGGTGAAATTTCGGAATGCGGCCGGTCCAGACGCGCGTATCGTCCTTGGAATTTCTCAGGAAAAATAACCACATTACGCAGGTCGGCCTGGGTGATCAGCGCGACGCGCTCGATGCTTTTAAAGTCTTTGGTCCGGGCCAGACCAATGCGCACTCCGTGCCGGGAATAGGCGCTGTAGGTGAGAAGATATTCGCCCTCCAGAGGGTTTATGCGGAGGTCCTCGACTCCGAACTCCTCATAGGCCGCAAAAATGTCGTCCTGGGCCGGTGTGAGAAAGGGTTCCGGGTGGACCGTGAAGGAAAAACCATCCTCACTGTCGGCCCGGCCGATGATCGAGCGCCCGTTGTGCAAATGCGACCTGAAAAGCATAATATAGCGGCCGTGCTGCTTGACGATACCGGCATTGTGGACCGTGGCCACCGGGTAGGGGACATCCTCTTTGGTGAGAATGGGATTTTTTTCGTACCGTTTTATAATGGGAGCTGGCGCAGGCATCGTCAATTTCGGTGTTCCCCTCTTTTCGTCTTTTCAAGAATGGTTTCATAGACCTGAATGTATTCTTCAACCATGCGATCGACGGTGAAGTGCTGTTCAACACGGCGGCGACAGCAGGCTCGATCAATACTATTTATTCGGGCCACCGCGTCAATGGCCTCATCCACAGTCGTAACGAGAAAACCGTTTTTGCCGTCTTCGATCAGTTCAGGCATGCTCCCCCGGTTAAAGGCGATTATGGGGGTGCCGCAAGCCATGGACTCGACCACGGACAGTCCGAAAGGCTCATTGAAATTTATGGGATGGAGCAGCGCGTAGGCCTTCTTCAGCAGCAGGTTTCGCTGAATCGGCCCGACGCTGCCGACATAGACCGCATTATGTTCGTCCAGGTACGGTTCGACGTATTGGTGATAGTACCCTTCATCCTGAATGATTCCGGCCATGATCAGTTTTTTATTGCAGCCCCTGGCAATTTCAAGGGCCTCTCTGGCTCCCTTGTCGTGGTGAATGCGACCAAAAAAGAGGAGATAATCCTCCGGTTCAGGCTGAAAATCAAACTGCTTCAAATCTAGGCCGTGATGGATGGTTTTGATATAGTCAAGATCCGGAGACCGGTCGGCATCGCTGATGGAAACATAAAATACTTTGTGGTTATATTTTTTGTAAACAGGCAAAATCCCGGGAGATGAGAAGCCATGAATGGTGGCCACGAACGGGGTGGTGATCAGGCCGGTATAGGTCAAGGGCAAAAAGTCAAAATGATTGTGGATAATATCAAAATCATCGGCCTGCTCAAAGAGTTCCGAAATATGCAGGCACTCCCATACTTTTGGCAGCAGGGAACGGTCTTCTTCATAGCCCCGGGCGCAAACGGCATGCAGCTTGCCGCTGGTTTCCGAATCAGCGGTTGCAAAGAGGGTCACCTCATAGCCGCGCGCGACCAGCCCCTCGGTCAAAAGGGAAACCACGCTTTCCCAGGGGCCGTAATGTCGCGGCGGCGTGCGCCAGGCAATCGGTGACAGCATCGCAATGCGCATTTATAGTCCTTTACCTTAACCGGTTGGCTGAAGGATGTTCTCAGCCAAACGCAGTTCCAATAAGGACTGAAGAAAGGCGAGCGTCGACTCCGCGCCTTGATTTTCATTGGGACGGTCGGGATGGAGGCCGTCCCGGCAGCCTCCCGTTGTCGGGTCGTAAACGGGCAGGTTCAAGTCGTTGCGCCCGAGGAACCAATCGAAGGCGCGGCGGGCCTCCTTGCGCCAGCGTTCGTCTCCGGTACTCCGGTAGGCTTCGAGGCAGGCGGAGGCCATGGTCTGGGCCTCGACCGGTTGTTGATCGAACCGGGCCCGGACCCCGCCGCGCGGATAAAAGCCATTGGAGCCGATGGGGACGAAATGCCCCCTGTCGGAGCGTTGCAAATCCCCCAGCCAACTAAGTGATTCCAGTCCAGCCTCGGTCATGGCCTTATCCGGGATCCATTGGCCGCACATAAGCAGGGCCTGGGGCAGGGCAGCGTTACAATAGGTCAACCCGGCCTCATACCAGCACCATGCATCCGAACGGCTTTTTTTATATAAGGTGAGCAATCGCCCGGCCAATTCATCCCGAACCTGGTTGGCCCTGCTGTCACCTTCAAATCGCCTGAGATACTCATGGATACCGATGAGGGCGAAGGCCCAGGCCCGGGGGCTGGTGGTCTTGAGAATGGCCGGCAAGGCCTGTTCGAAAACCCAACCGGCCATACTCTGGAGGGCCGGCGTGTTAGAGCGGCCCAACACGGTGCCCAAGGCCCACAAGCTGCGGCCATGGGAATCGTCGGAGCCGCTCTCTTCCAGCCAATTACGCTGATAATCCATAAAGTTCCGAAATCGCCCGGTCTCCGTATTGAAGGCATACCCGATGAAAGCGAGATAACGGGAAGCCAACTCGAAGGCCTCGCCGCTGCCCAGTTCTTCAAGGTGAGTGCTGACGATCAGGGCGCGGGCGTTGTCGTCGATGCTGTAACCCTCCCGATAGTTGGGTATCGTGAAACTGGCATGTTGCAGCATGCCGGTATCGTCCGTCATGAGGTGTAAATGATTGAGCTTGAGAGGGGGGAGTTCGCCCGGACGTTTATCGAGCGGTTTGACCGCGAAGCCCGACGGGGTGAAATGACGGCGTTCGGCCCGGGCGCGTTTAAAACTCTCCATGTAACTTCGCGCCACAATAGGCCAAAGCATCGCCCGCCCGAACAAATAAGCACGTTTGCGCATGGCGTGGCGTTTGGATTCGTTGTCCAACAGGTCAATCACTTGCTCCGCCAAGGCCTCCGGGTCGCGGAAAGGCACTAAGGCTCCCCGTTCTTCGGCCAGCATCTCTTCCGCATACCAGTAAGGTGTCGAAATCACGGCTTTACCCGCCCCCAGGGTGTAGGCCAGGGTACCCGAAGTAATCTGGGCCTCGTTGAGATAAGGGGTGATGTAAATGTCCGCCGCGCCGATAAACTCGACGAGTTCTTCCAAAGTGACAAAGCGGTTGTAGAAGATGACCTGACCTTCCACCCCTTTCTCCTGGGCCAGCCATTGCAGCGACAACCGATACGTTTCGCCTTCCTGCCGTTTGACCTGAGGATGGGTGGCGCCCAGGATGATGAAGACCACGTTCGGATGGCGGGCCAAAATGGCGGGCAGAGCGGCAATAACCGTTTCGACCCCTTTATTCGCTGAGAGCAAACCAAAACTGAGTAAAACGGTTTTGCCCTCAACGCCAAAAAGGTCTTTGTGGTAACTGGGGTCCATAAACGGCACATCAGGGATGCCATGGGGGATGAAATCAATTTTCTCCGGCTGAACCCTATAGATTTCTTGTAAAAATTCCCGGCCGCGCTCACTCATGACCACCAACCGATCGGACAAGGCCGCGACTTCTTCCAACACCCGTTGCTGATCGGGGTCGGGATCATGCAGAATGGTGTGGAAAGTCGTCACGATCGGCATGCGCAATTCACGAAGGAGGGCCAGGATGTGACTGCCGGCCCGCCCGCCAAAGATGCCATATTCGTGTTGCAAACAGACGAGGTCGACACTGTTGATATTCAGGAAGTCGGCGGCGCGGCGATAGGAGTCAATATCCTTCTCGATCAGTTCAAAGCGAACCCGGGCCGGGTAGGGGTAGCCGGCCTCCAGATCATTGACGGGCAGAGCAATACAGGTCGTGCCGTCGTATTCGGTGGCTATGGCCTCACATAAGTCGGTGGTAAATGTGGCGATGCCGCACTGGCGCGGCAGGTAGTTGCCGATGAACCCAATGCGGTTGATGGTCGAATGGGTCGATCCTTTTTCCATGACGAATATTTCCTTCATAAATAGTTTTAGCTGTTCCTGGAGATCCACCGTTGAATTTCAACAAATTTTAGCACAGCACCATGGATAAGACCAGATTTAATCGGTAAAGAAGGATATCCGGTCAAATCCTAATAAATCAGGGTGGTTATCCATGAGCCAGAGGACTTATTGCTTCCCCCTTTGACCAAGGGGGATTGAGGGGGATCTTTGATCTTCAATTTGCAAGTAATTGACAAAAATTAATAAATCCTTTTTAGTCGAAGAATGGTTCAGGACGTAATTCTCTCCCCAAACAGGGCCGGTTTTTCCTCTTTCCTTCCCTTCTTTTATCTCTTTCCACAATCCCTCCAAATAAATAAACTGCTTGCATTAATTACTAATTTTAACAATAAATCGTTCGGCTCTCCCATCCCCTGCTCACTATCCCCGGCCGGTTTCTAGGGCCAAAGATCCTCCCTGGTATTAAATTTGCTCAGTTTCCAATTTGTTTAAATAAATCCCTGAAAAATGCCGATTCAGTCGGTGACAAAAAAAATTTCTATTTCAACAATTTTTTCTTTCCAATTCATGGAAAGCGACTTGAAGGGAGGAGACAAGATGGGAGCAAAATTTAAAAAATCATTGTTAGGGGGTCTGCTCTTAACCCTGGCAACATTCCTGGTGTTAACTTCATTGGCCCTGGCCGATCCAATACCTCCACCTCAAAAAACATGGGACGGACCTGATGGTGCCAATTGGAATATTGATGCCAATTGAGATCCGGATGTAGTGCCTGTCGCCGGGGATGACGTATTAATTGATAAAAAAATGCCAATGTTCTTTATCTTAATTCCAGCAACCCAAAGCTCAACTTCCTGCGGTTGGGTTTGGTTCCCTCTGAAACTCTAATTGATCCTGATTCGTGGAGAGTCACCCTCACTCAAGAGCAAGACATCCTGACTGTCAAAAATACCGAAATCGGGTCTAAGGGCACAGCCGACTACATTCAATTCGGCGGGTCCCACAAAATCTTGCACGACCTTACCTTGGGCACCGCAAAGGATGGGGAGGGAAACTATTCTATGATATGGGGGGGGATCCCTATCGGTCGGTGGACATGAAACGCTGGGCCTGGCCGGAGCGGGATACCTATCTCAATTAGAAAACTCCAGTTCTTCGGGAACACCACCTTCTTTGGAATGCGCTCCTCCTCCTGTGATCCCTCCACAGCCTGTAGGTCCCACCCATTCAGTGGGCAAAAACCTTTCCCTGGGGGTGGAATCCGAAGCCTATGGCCAAGTTGATCTAACTAATAGCAGCCTGAGCGTTGGCGGGTCAATCAGAGTGGGTATAAAGGGGACGGGGATCTTTAACCAAGACAATAGTATTGTTAAAATAAAGGGTAATGATACGGATCCCTTGACAAGCGAGGGAACCCTTTCCTCCTCTCCCGTCTTTTCCGCAATATCCAAGAAGAACCTGAAGAACAATCAACTGGAATGCGTTTCTAGTCGGCAGCCGGGATTAATCGTGGGCCTCGAAAACGTGGACATTTATGCTAAAGACGGGAAGACCCTTCTTCTTGACAACTATGGCGAATATAACCTTACGGGCGGCACCCTCGATGTGAATTATAATGAAATCATCGGGTTATTTGAAGGTGGAGATGGAACCTTTAATCAGACAAATGGGATTCATACCATCAACGGAAATCTCTACCTGGGCAAGGAAATTGGCAGCTCTGGAATTTTTGATCTTGCCATGACTCCACCTCTTACGACCCCCCCTACCCCTCGCGGAGTTGCCCTCCTGGACGTACACGGCTTTGCCTCCGTGGGTTATTTGGGCACAGGTAGTTTTTTCCAGGACGGAGGGAAGGTCAAGATCAGGGGTATCGATCAGGAGGTCAACCTGAGGGGGAGGTCGCTCTCTAACACCCTGTCCAAGGGCTCCTCGTTAAGCTGCAGCCAGCATCAGCAATATATTGGTCTTACAATCGGGCGGGGGGGAAAAGGCAGTTATTCCCTGGATGACGGAGAGCTTCTGGTAAGCCACGGCGAGATTATCGGCATGCTTCCCGGATCCAACGGCACATTTGAACAGAATGGCGGAAAACATTTCATCGGCGGGAATCTGACCATTGCCCGGGATCCCAAGAGCAATGACACTCCCGGGAGCAAGGGCCTCTACACCCTCAAAGATGGTACTTTGAAGGTCCAGGGGAGTCTGCTGAATAATGAAGGCGGGACCTTCGATTATTACGGTGGCGAATTCGTGGCCAACGTTATCAATAAGGGAATATTCAACGCCTACGGTTCTAAGACGCCCCGGACTTTTCCGAACCAGTTCTTCAATTATGGGACCTTTGAGATCCAAGGCCAACCATCGGGTACGGCCATCTTTGCCCAGAAATTCCGGAATTACGGTGTCTATAAAAGCACGTGGATCCCAGTGAAGGATGGGGATACCGGATGGGCCGATAGCCGATTCACCTACCTTTATATCGCGGACCAGGGTTATATCAATGCCGGGTCGACGGATAAATACTATGTCAGTAAGGAGTTTACCAACACCAGCACCAAAAATGAGGATTGGAAGACCGATGCCGCCCACCTGATTTTTACCGGTCCCGGCCGGAAACCCTTCAAAGCCGGCAGCAAAGACCTGGCGGGGTTTGCCGACAACTTTGCCTGGGGCAGCCTGAAAATCGAAGATAACAGCAGCGTGCAGCTTCTTGACGTCCTATATGCCGATAAAATTCAGGGTATTAAAGCGAACCCCCTGAATAAAAAGATCACCAACCTTTTCGGGACCTGCAGCACCCGAATATACATGGTACAATTAATTTGGATTTTTCTAACCCCGACAATCAGTACATCCTGAACAATATTTACGGAAAGCAAGTCGGGCATTTTACCTCCGGCGGGTATTTTACCGACGGCTGTAAATAAGGCAGTGAAAAATCTCTACCATTGGAAGAATAACACATTGATATAAAACGTTAATTTTTTATAACCATTTTTTATAACCAAAAGATTTAACCCTTCCGGCACATTAGCCTTATCCGCTCTTGTGCCGGTTTTTTTTCTTGTAGGGTTAATACGAACATAAAGGTCCTTGTATGAAAATAGCTATTAACTGCGCATTCCCCCCTCACCCCCGCCCCCGTGGGGGCGAGGGCGCCATGGGAAACAGCTCGAGCCCATAAGCTCTCAGGCCGAGTCGGTCTTTACCTAAGCTCCTCATTCCGGCGGCGTGGGAGCCGCCTCCGCTGGGAAGCTTGAAGGGCCGGCTAACCTCAGCAGAGCGGGCTCCCAACCCCGCGATTCTCAGGCTTGGCGGGTTCCCCACGGGCATGGGGTTTAATAAGAAAATAGCCTCCATAACCGGCACCGTGGCCAATAATCACTAATCAATTCTTAATTATTAATGGAGGTTTGTTTTTCTTTCGAGGTTGGGCGTTCGATGTTCGACGTTCATTTTGATACGAAAATTTAATTCCGAGCCCTTAAACGCTAAGACCGACTCGGTCTCCAAAACCGAGTCGGTCTGTACTAAACCTCCCCATTATCCCCCTACTTTCTTTTGTTGAAAAATAAGGCTCCATTCGCTATAGTCGATTACGGCTGATAGCCCGGTTCTAACCGATCCCCTAATATTCCAAATGAATTCTTTAGTAATTAAATTAAGCATTTTCATGCTTTGCGGGTGCCTGATGGCCGGCTGTTCCCGGGGTCCGGCCCGGTCCCATTCCATCACCATCGCCGGATCGACCTCGGTTCAGCCTTTTGCCGAGAAGTTGACCGAAATTTACATGGAAGTCCACCCGGACCTGATCATCAACGTCCAGGGTGGGGGGTCTACGGCCGGGATCACCTCCTGCCGGTCGGGAGCCGCCCAGATCGGCACCTGCTCCCGGGAGCTGCGCGACGATGAAAAGGACCTGCAGCGCATCGTCATCGCCCATGACGGCATCGCCATTATTGTTCACCCCGGAAATCCGACTGCCAATCTGACTATCGAACAGTTGCAGGGAATTTTTTCGGGGAGGATCCGATCCTGGTCTGAACTCGGGTGGATCAAAAAACCCATTCATTTCGTCACCAGGGAGGAAGGTTCGGGGACCCGGGACGCCTTTGAACACCTGGTCATGGGTAAAAAAGAGATCTCCGACGAAGCCCTGGTCCAGGATTCCAATGGGTCGGTGCGCGAAATTATCGCCAACAACCCCCAGGCCATCGGCTACATTTCTTTTGGGGTGATCAATAATCAGGTAAAAACCCTGTCCGTTAATTCCATTATGCCCACTTTGAAAACCATTAAGACCAAACAATACCAGTTGACCCGACCTTTCCTCTTTGTAACCCGGGATCAAGTCTCCCCTTCCACCAAGAAATTTATCGGGTTCGTGTTGGGCACCGACGGGCAGCGGATCCTGGAGCATGAAGGCCTTATAGGCATTCATTGATCATGAAAGAAAAAATAATTGAAAAAATCCTCATGATCCTGGCCTTTTCCGCCATTGGGCTGCTCCTGCTCATCACCGTGTTTATTTTCCGGGAGGGGCTTCCGGTTATCCTGAAATCGGGCCTCCCGGACTTCCTGTTCAGCGCCAAGTGGGCCCCCACCAAGAGCCACTTCGGAATCCTGTCCATGATCATCTCCTCCCTGGCGGTCACTTTCAACGCCATCCTGCTCGGCGTGCCCCTGGCCCTGGCCTGCGCCATCACCCTGGCCGAATTTACTCCGCACCGTTGGGTAGTCGTGTTAA
>Ga0315283_10005864_pt1 | contig 10895 bp, 6 predicted proteins | sample YL17G09_0_MG_FD_204541 | JGI IMG/M metagenome (GOLD analysis project Ga0315283, IMG submission 204541) | Sediment microbial communities from Yellowstone Lake, YNP, Wyoming, USA - YL17G09_0 | ecosystem: Environmental > Aquatic > Freshwater > Lake > Sediment | place: USA: Wyoming | collected...
CGCGCCGCGCCCCCCCCCCCCCCCCCCCCCCGCGCGCCCCCCCCCCCCCCCCCCCCCGGGCGGGGTGTGGGGGGGGGGCGGCTGCTTGGGGGGGGGGGGGGGGGGGGGGGCGTGAAGGCGAAATGAATGCGCGATGGGGTAGGCCAATTTGGTTTGGGTTGATGAAAGGGCGGGCGGGGCTAGGAAAGGCGCGGATGGCGGGGCGGGGCGCGTCCCAAAGAATGGGGTCATCCCAACGCGTTTCCTCATCCTCCCTCTCTCGTCCGCCCACTCTCGCTCTGCCGGCCGCACAAAAGGGCCGCCCCACCGCCCGGCCTCCCGCTCCTCCCCCCTCCTCCACCCCCGCATCTGACTAACCAGATCCTCATCTTGCAGTTCCGCCAGGTCGGCCGCCGTGAAAGTCTCTTTTGTGAAGACCGTGCCGGGGACCGGCCACGAGGACCAGTACGGTGCGTGTCCGGCGTGCCAGGCCGGGTCGGCCGCCCTCTGGGCTAGGAGGACGAGCACGTTTTCCTGGTGCCCGAATTTTCGTTTAGAGGGTTGTGAGAGGCATGTGAAGCACCTTTGGGGCGTGGTTGGTGTGTGCGGGAGCAGGTCTCCCAGCGGGCAGACAGACGGCCGTGTGGCTGGCTGACCAGATGAGCAAAGGCACCGCACCGCCCGTGCGCCTGGAGAGGAGAGAGAGGAGTGCGATCTCTATCTCTATTTCTTCCGCCATCAACCACACTTTCTTCCTTACCGGCGTCGTGTACTCGGCCGTCCCCATGGGCACGCTCAGATTGGAGGGCAGGACGACCAGGGGCTGGCCACGGGGCACGGCGTGTGCCGCCATCATCCCGCGCAGGCCACCCCTGCCCGGAACAAGCCCCACCCGCACGGACACGTTGCCGCCCTGGGATCGGACCCAGGCGATGAGGTCGTCCTCTGGGGGCGGCTTTTGCTTCAGGAAAGGCAAGGAAAGGCCAGTGGCTGGCGGTGCCAGGCAGAGGAGGAGGAGGAGTGCAAGGGCTGCGGGGAGGAGGAGGTTAGAGGAGCGGCGTGCTCCCATCAGTCCTTGTTTTCTCGTGTGCGGGCCGGGGCCGCCTGCGCCTGCCATCGCGCCCTCTCAGGGAGGCTCAAAAGACTGAGTAGCCGACCCCCTGGGTTGATAAGGGTGGAAAGAGTCAGAGGTGGGCGTGCGGTCGCGCGCAGACACTTTTTTTCTTTTTTTAATCTCTGCACACGCAAGCCAATGCTCCCCACTCTCTCTATCTACGCGGGCCCCATCATCCTCTTGCGCTGCACCCGACCCCGCAACCAAGCCCGCTCTCACCCATATTAGACGCTACAGACCTCCTGCTACACGCCTGCACTTAATTTCGGCATCGCCCGTTGCCTGCGCGCCTCAAGAATCGACACCCTTGTTCGCACTCCGCATTCAACACGCGCTGCGCTACGACGCCACGCGTCTTTTCCCGCACACGCCCACCCCTTCCTCCTGCGTCGCGCGCCTGCCACAAACATGGGTCAGGCAATCTTGAACTACTTGGCGAAGGGGCGGCCGGCGGGCGGCGTGCCCCGCCCTGCCCGCCGCCTCTCGGCGCGCGTGCCGCTGACGGTGCGGGCGCCCGCGCCCGCTCGCGCCTCGACCCGGCCGGCGGCGGCGCTCGCCTCTGATGAGGGCAAGGCTGGGCCGTCCCGCCCACCCCCACCGCCCACCCCTCCCCCGCGCTCTCCGCCTCCCCAACAATCCCTGATCGCGGCCCTCGAGGCCGCCCTCCTCCCCCGGGCCCGGGGCGACGCCCGGGACTGCGCCCTCATGGCCGCCGCGGTCGCCGGCCTGGTGTGGGCGTCCATGGGCGCGACCCGGGCGTACTGTGCGGCCTACGATGCCGCGGGCTTGAAGCCGTTGGGTACCGCGCTGGTTGACGTGGTGGTCAGCGCGAGCGGCGGCCTGTTTTGGTGATGAAAAGAGGTGCGCGCGCCTGGGGAGACATGAAAGAAACCTTTTCCCCCCTCCGCCACCCTCCCTGCGCATCATCAACAGGGAAGTGAAACCTTTTGTATGAGAAACCGGAGGGAGAAACGAGAGAGCATTGTGTGTAGGCAGAAATATCTCTTTGCTTTCCAGAAAATGCAGACACACACACACTGGCGCGAAAGCGCTCTTTTTTCTTTTTCGTTCCCTGCCCCCTCTCCTTCTCCTCGCTCCATCCCTTCTTCTCACCCACCCCACCCTGCTTTCAGCCCCGCCACCGCCGCCGCCTGGGTCCGGTACCCCAACGCCTCTGCCAGCTTGTCCAGAAAGGAGGAGGAGGAGGGCGGCCCGCACCCGCGAGAGGGCGGCGAGGGCGAGGGCACGAAGAAGGCCGGGATGGAGCGCCCGCCGTCGCGCGGCTGGGGCGGCCGGCCCGCAGTCAGGGCGGCGCCTTTCGCCGCGGCCGGCGGCCCCACCACCCCACCACCCGCCGCCTTCACAGCCCAGTCCTGCAGGACCAGGCCGGGCGGCACGGCGGGCGGGGTCGGGTAGCCCCGGCTTGCGGGGGAGGTCGTCGCGCCCTCCCCCTCCTCGAGCGCGCGCGGCGGGGACGGGGTGGTGGCGGTCGTCGCAATGGTCAGCACCGCACCACCACCACCACCACCGCTCGCGCTCCGGCTGGGAGGGGGCGCACCGCCGCCGCCACCGCCCAGGCTGGGCCAGTGCGCCTCGTCCAATAGGGGTGGCGGCTCCACGACGGTGGGCGCGTGGACTCGGCGCGGAGGCGGGGGTGGGGGTGGGGGTGCAGGGTAAAACTGGTGGGGGTAGAAAACAGGAAACAGCCCGCCGGTCGCAAAAGGCGGCGGGGCGGCGATGGAAGCGGCCGTCCCCGCGGCCGGGGGGGCGCCGCCCGCCCCACAAAGCACGAGAACGCCACTACCACCGGTCCCGGCCAGGTGGGGCGGGCGGTGGGGCGCGTGCCCGCCGGGCGGGGCGCCGGGCAGGAGCAGGCCCAGGCAGGCAGCAGGGGGGGGCGGGGGCGGGGCAGGGGGGGGCGGCGGGGGCAGAGGCGCGGCCACGGCGGCCGGGCCGCCCTCCACCCCGCCCCCGCCGCCGCCGCCGCCCCCGCCGTCGCCACCCTCCTCCCCGCCACTGGACCGGGGCCTCTTGCTCCCGTCCCGCCGTTTGGACCGGCCGTGCGACCGGCCGCGGCCGGACCGGCCGGAGCGTTGGGAGGAGGGCGCGGGGGGGGGCGCGGTTCCAACAACGGCCGCCGCCGCCGCTGCGCTGCCCGTTGAGCTCGCCGCCGCCGCCGCCGTCGCCGCCTTTCCGGCACCACCGCCGCCAATGGCCAGGTCTGGAGTCACCTCCGGCTCGCTGGTGGTGGCGGGAGCAGGAGAAGGGGAGAAAAGGGGTGCGGCGGCAGCGGGGGGAGGGCCCTCCCCGCCCCCCGCCTCGACCTTCCCCCCCGCATCCTCCTCCTCGCCCGCGGCCGGCGCGGCCGCCACCGCCCGCTGCGGCTGCGGCCGGCCCTCCACAGGCGCGCCACCAGGGCTCGTGTCAGCCCCAGCCCCAGCACCAGCCCCAATAGCAGCCGCCCCTCCCCCCCCCGCCGCCCCGACACCCTCCGCCTCGGCCTCTCTCGCCCGGGCCGCCCGCTTGCGTGCGGCGACGGCCGCCTTCTTCTCCCGCCGCTTGGCCGCGATGGCCGCCCGGCCCGCGTCCGCCACGTCCGCGTCCTCCATCAGGGCGGCCGCCACCGCGTCCGCCTCGACCTGCGCAGCCTCGGCGGCGGCGGCGGCCAGGGCGGCGGGCAGGCGGGCGGCGAGGGCGGCCGCCGTGACCGCGGCCGCGTCGGCCGTGGTGGTCGCCCTCAGGGCGGCCGTCAGGGCGGCGGCCGTCGCGCCGCTGGGCGGCGGGGGCGGCAGGCCTGCCGTCCCCTCACAGGCGGCCGCGATGATGGCTGGCAGGAAGATCAGCTCGTTGACGGGCGGCGAGTCGTCGTCGTAGCCCGCGGCGTCGCCCGGCAGGGCGCCGCCGCGGCCGGTCCCGCCGCCGCGACCGGTCCCGCCCCCCTCACCGCTGCTGCCGCTGCCGCTGCCGCCGCTGCCGCCGCTGCCGCCGCTGCTGCTCTGGGCGGAACGCCGGGCCCGCCCCGTCGCCCACGCCACCAGCCGGCCAAGGGCCCGGCCCGCCAGGTCGTACTTGGTGGCCGGGCACTGGCCCTCCCCCAGGAAGTGGGCGACCGTGGTGGCCGGCGCGGCCTCGGCCGCGCCGGTGAGCGCGGGCTGGAGGGCCCCGCCCGCGGTTTCCAGGGCGGCCTGCCAGGCGGAGAGGGCACCGCCCGCGCCGGGGGAGGGGGCGCCGCCGCCAGGCAGGGTGGCGCCAGCAGCTCCGGCGGGCGGGGCGGGCGCGGCCCCACCTGGGGGCGGGCTGCCAGCGGGGCCGGGGCCGGCACCCCCGCCCCCGCCGCCGCCGCCCCTGCGCCCGCGGCCTCGGCCACCACCACTGCCAGACGACGCCAGCGCGGGCGCGGGCGTGGTGATGGTGGTGGTGGCCGGCCGGAAGGGCGCCCGCAGGTCAAGGAGGGCCCGCAGGGTGGCGGGCGGGGCGGCCGCCAGGAACGCGGTCACCGCCGGGTCCATCGGCGTCAGCGTCAGGGCGTTGCGGGGGGGGGACCGCGCGGCGGGCGCGGGCGCGGGCGGGGCGGGCGCGGCCGCGTCCGCCGGCGAGGCCCCCAGGGCGGGCTGGGCGGGGGCGGGGGCAGCCGCCGCGCCGGGGGGGGGAGCGCCCGCCTTGCTGGCGCGCCCGCCGCCGCCCCGCCCGCCCCCGCCGCCGCTCGCCGCGGACGCCTCGTCCGCCCGGCGCCGGGCCGCATTGAAGGGCGAGACAAAGGCCGGCCCCCCCGGCACCCGGCCGGCCGCCAGGGCCACCCGGACAAACTCCTCCGCGCGCGCGCGGCACCGCCCGCACCCGCACGCCCGCCCGCCCGCCACGCCGGCGCCGCTGGCGGCCAGCACCCTGTCCACGTACTCCCCCATCGTCCGCATCAGGGCACGCTGCGTGTCGGACGGCACCGCCTGGGCGGCCGCCGCCCGCCGCTCGTGCTCGTCAATCAACGCCTGCACGGCCGGGTGGTGGTGGTGGTTGTGGTGGTGGTGGTGGTCGCGGGGCAGAAGGGGCGGGCCTGGAAGGAAGCCGCGCCCGCCCAGGCCGCCGCCGCCGCCGCCGCTCTCGCCCTCCAGGCCGCCCAGCGGGGTGGGGATGGGGTGGCGGCGGTGGTGCGGGGGTGACAGGGTGACCGGCCGGGCGCCGCCGCCGCCGCCCCAGGCGAGGGAGGGGGTGGTGGTGGCGGCCGCCCGGCCGCCTACGCCGCCGCCGACGCCTCGGGGCGGGGCGCCGGGCGGTGGGGGGGGAGTGCTCACTGTCCACAGCTTCACAGGCCCGCCGTCGCCGCCGGTCTGGGAGATGACAAGGGCGGTCGGCGAGGCGGGCGGGCGGGCTGCCGCCGCCCCGCCCGCCGGCTCCCTCCCTCCCTCCCCGCCCCCTTCCCCCTCCTCCTCCTCCGCCGCCTCCGACGAAGACGTCGAGGGAGGCGGCGGCGGCGGCGGGTGCGGCCCGCCCCTGCCACCACCGTCCCGGCCCGTGATCCAGGGCGGCGTAGCCGCCAGGTCGGCGGGGGACGGGGAGACGGTAGTGTGGGAAGGCGGTCGTGTGGCGGGGGCGGGCGGGGGCGGGGCGGGCGGCGCGTGACCTGCGCTGGCGGCCGCCTCGACCGCCGCGGCCGCCGCAGCGGCCGTTTCGGCCGCGGCGCGGGACGCGGCGGCCACCGCTCCATGCCCGACCGTCAGGTGGCAGACCTTGAACGGGGCGGCCTCGGCAAAGATGGCGTAGGCGCCCGGGTGGGGGAGGGAACTGGGAAAAGGGGGGAAGGGGGTTGGGAGGGGGAGAGAGAGGGTTTGAGTGGAGGGGAGGCGGAAAAAAAACAAAAAGGAAAAGGGGCGCGGTCCCGGCACGGCGCGCGCTCCCTTTCCTCCTTGTGTGTTTCCTCCTCCCTCACCACTTGAGGGACCGCCCCGACGACACCGTCCCCGCCACGACCAGGTCCCAGCCCTGGAATGAGGGCGGGGGAGGAGGGGGGTAGGCGGGCGGCGCGCCGGGCGCGGGCGGGCCACCCGCCAGCCGCTGCTGGCCAGGCCGGCGCACAATCAGGATCCCTTGCTCCTCGCTGGAGGCCTGCCCGTCGCCCGGGTCGTGCAGCACCTCCACCAGGGCGCCAGGAGGGAGGGCTAAGATGGACGGGGTGATAGAGGTGACCTGTGGCAGGGAGGGTGGGGCGTGGCGGGGAGGGGCACCGTGTAAGAGCAAAAAAAAAAAGGGGGAGGGCTGGATGCGAAGGGGAAGTGGCCGGGCGCGCAAGCGGGCCCGTGCCCCACGCACGCCTTCCTTCCGCCCCCCTATCATCACCCCCTTTCGACGGCTAGTTACTTACTCCGACGATGAAGGTGGTGGTGGTGGGGCCGGAAGGGGGCATGGTTGGGGTGAGGGCGTGAATATAAAAAAGGAGGAGACAAAAATGGTTTTGGGGTTTTTTCGGTCGCTCGCTCGCCCCTAGCCTTCATTTTCTTTTTTCTTCGCGCGCCCCCCCCCCGGCGTCGCGCCTCACTGGCCGCATGGCGGACATTGCCCCCACCAAACCCGCGCGGTGGCGGGTCCACGTGCTGACCTCTGCGGGCACCAACCACCTGTACATTGGCGGGCCGGACAGCCGGGTGGCGGAGTTGAGAGGTGAGATAGAGAGTCTAGCCGTCGGGCGCACATGTGCCTCGGAGGGGAGGGGGGGGGGAAGGGGAGGAGGGGGGGCGCCCACCGGTGGTCGGGCCGCTGGCTGAGCATCACTCGGCCATCCCTCTGGTATCAGAGGGACGGAGGTGGCTTGGTCGGCCCGCGGGCGACGCAGTGGGCGGGAAAAAAAAACACAAAAAAACACAAAAAAACTGGCCAGCAACCCGCTGACGCCGCTCCTCTCTCCCTCCCTCTCTCTCCTCCGCACACCACACAGCCGCCATCACCGCCGCCTTCGCCGCCCAAGGCACGCCGGCCGGGTCGGCCAGCACCACCGCCGCCGCCCCGACCACCTGTGCCCGCCTAGAACTGCCGCTGAGGGGTGGCGGGAGCGGCGGCGGCGCCGGCGGCAGCGGCGGCGGCGGCAGCCCGGCGGCGGCCGTCGGGGCCGGCCTGTGGCTGTCCGACGGGGACGCCCTGGGCGAGGTACTGGGCGGGGCGGGGCCGCCCCCCCTGGGCGCCGGACCCGCCCTGTGGGCTGTCCTGGTGGCGGGCGGGGCGGGGGCGGGCGCTCCCGGTGCGGTCGCCGCCCCCGGTGCGGCCGCCGCCCCTGCGACAGCAAGAAAGGGGTCACCGCCCCGCGCCCGCCGCCCACCGGCGGCGCGGGGCGGGGGGGAGGGCGGGGCCGGCGGGCGCACGCCCCCGCCCCCACCCGCCCCGCAGCCGCCGCCCCGGGCAGATGGTGCTGCGGGTTGGCCCCAGTTGGTGATGGGGGCCGGGGCCGCGGGCGGGCCGCCGGCCAAGCGGCAGCGGCGGGGCGCGTCGCCCGCCGCAGCTGCTGTTGCTGTCGCCGTCGCCGTCGAGGGGGCCGCGCCCGCCGCGCCGCCGCCGGCTGTTGGTGCTACCGCTGTGGACGAGGAGCCCGCAGCCCCCGCGGAGGCGAGCGGCGGCGGCGGCCGGCCCTCCCCCGCCGCACACACCCCCTCTTCCACCCAGAGCGGCACGACCGCCACCACCACGACCACCGCCACAGCCACCACCAGCGAGGAAGGCGGCAGGAGCGGCAGCCCGCCCGCTGCTTCCTCCTCCCCCTCCTCCTCCTCCTCCTCCTCCGGCGCTACCAGCAGCAGTGAGGGCAGTGAGGGCAGTGGCGAGGAGGACGGGTCGTCCCCCCCGCCCCCGACCGCGGCCGCGACGCCGGCGCCCGCGCCCACAGCCCGCCCCCCGCCCGCGCTGCCCCCAAGCCCGGCGGTCGTGGCCAGTGCGGCCGCCGTCGCCGTCGCCCGGGATCGGGCGGCCCTGGCGGTGCTGAAGCAGACTAAGCCCAACGCGCTGCGGTCCCTGTTGGCGGTGGCGAGCGGGACGGTGGACGCGGCGGAGGAGGCGGCAGCGGCCGCGACGGGTGCGGCAGCCGCCCCAACCCTTGCCGCGGTGCCGCCCGTCTTCGCTGTGGGCGGTGCGCGCACCGCCGCCGGGCCGCCGCCGCCCCGCCCGCCAACCGTCGGCGTTTTGCCATACGGCCTGCGCTTGGAGTCCGCCTACTCCACCGTCCCCGCTTTCAAGGCTGCGGTGCGGGATGCGACGGCTGCGTGCATCAACGCTGAGAGGGCGGCTGCGCACGTCGCTCCCATCAACCCTTTGAAAGTCTTTTCAACTGCTCCCCGGCCGCCCTGGTGGCCACCCGGCGCCGCCTGGGACCGCAAGAAGTTCCACGACTCCAACACCATGCACAAGCAGGCGTACAGGGTGTTGATCGGCATGGGCGGCGGGGGGTAGAGGAGGCTGACAGGGGATGTCCCCCGGCGCTGTGAAAAAACCCCGTCGTTCGTTTCATAAGAAACGAACGACGAAAAAAAAAAAAACGAGTGTGGGCCCGGGGTTTTGAGAAAAAAAAATACACGCACGCACGCTCCCACCGGCCACGCCCTCCTCTTCCACAATCAGTACGACGCCAGCGCCTTGGGGTCCACCCCCTCATTCACCACCCCCCGCCCCTCATCCTGCCGCCCCGCCGCGTAGCAGGCGTGGGTGGCGTGCACCCAGGCGTGCAGGTCCCGGAGGCTGGCAAGGCGTGCCGTGTCGCGCGCCCAGGCGGCCGTGGAGGTCGCCTCCCGGGCCGCCCGCGCCTGCAGGATGTCTGCCGGGAACAGGTCGTCGTCTGCGGTGGGAAAGTAGTCCAGGCGGAAGGGAGGCGGGGCGCCGGGCGGGCCGCCGCCGGCCCGGAACGCCCTGTTTGCCAGGCCAAAGACGGTGTCGAAAATGGCGCGCGCGCGGGGTGCGTGCCAGGACGAGGTCACAACCGCCAGGCGGGACCACTCCGCGGGCAGGGCGTGCGTGGTCAGGGCAAACAGCGCGTTGCCGACCGTGTCGTAGGAGGCGGCCTCCTTGAGCACGGGCGGCAGGGCAGGGTGCGGAGGGGGGGGCCCTCCTCCCCCGCGGCCACCACCCCGGCCGCGCAGGTCCAGGCCGTGCGCCGCCGCCAGGTAGCGCGCCCCGGCCGTGCACTCCCACAGCTCCCGCCCCGACGCCGAATCGATCGGGGGGGCCTTGTGCGGGGTGCCGGCGCCCAGGATGGCGATCGGGACGGGGACGGCTGAAAAAAAACGAAGAAAGACGTGTAAATATATAGAAAAACGGAAAAAAATGGATGTGTGGGTCGGGAGAGGTCTTACTCCCCTCTCCCTTTTCGTCCCCTCCAGGAAACTCACCCTGCATCCCCCGGATCGCGGCCGCGGCGTCCAGGCGGCGGATGACCCAGGGCGGGCAGGCCCCCGCCGGGGTGAGGCCGCCGCCCAGGACGAGGATGGCGTCGAAGCGGGCCGCCCCCGCGTCGGCGGCCGCCCCCTGGCCGCCCTCCAGCAGGGCCGCCGCCGCTGCCCTGGCGTCGAGGGGGGATGGCGCACGGGCGGCGGGCGTGCCGTCTTCCGATAGGTCAGGGGCGGGGAGAGAGCGTGGGCGGGCGGGCGGGCGGCGCGGGGCGCGGGGCGGCTGTGTGCGGGGAAGAGTGTTGAGGTCACAAGGTGAGGGTCGGAGGTCGTGGAGAGGACAAGCAGCCCCATGCGCCCACCATTTTCTTCTCCTTCTCTCGCACCTTGGCGCCTGTCGTCCGCCACCGCAGCCCGGTGGTGGCCAGACGGGTGGTGAGGTGGGTCGCGGGTCGCATGGTGAGCAGCGCGCGAGACGGGCGCCACCCCACCCCCCTTTTCAAGGCGGGGAAAAAAAAAAGTGATGAAGAAGAGGCGAAGAGGCGCGAGAGAGTGGGGGGACTGACAGACCCTTCATTTGTTTCCCGCCCACACAATAAAACACTCGGTTCCGATGGACCCACCCCGTCGCTGGACGGACAGCGGCGCGCCCCACGTGAGTGTCAGCGGCGATAGAGAGGGATGGAGAGAGAGACCGCGAGCGGCTTTCGTCCGACGCGTCGCCTCCTCTCTCCCGAGCGTGTTTGACGCGGCCTTTTAAATCGTCTCTCTTCTCTCCCACAAACACGCTCACCCTCTCTCACTTTCAGGCGGTGGCCCGCCGCCTGCCGACCCCCTTCCTGGAACGCATGGAGGCTGCCCTGGCGGACGCGACGGTGGAGGTGAACCGCCTGTCGGCGGGGGGCGGGCGGGCGGCGCCCGTTTTCCCTGCGGCGGCGGCAACGACAGACGGCCCCGACCCGCCGCCCGCCTTCCACCCGCTCTCCTCCCCGCCCGCCACCGCTTCCCCCGCCCGCCCCTCCTCCTCCGCGCACGCCTCCTCCTCCTCCTCCTCCTCCTCCTCCTTGTCCGGCGACGACGGCGGCGGCACCAGGACATTCTTCTCTGCCCTGCTGGCGGCCAGCCCAGGGGCAGGGGTCCGGCGGGACCCTTTCCGGGACCCTTTCCGGGACCCTTTCCGGGACCCTTTCCAGGCAGGGTGGGCGGGCGGGGAGGCGGGGGTGGTGGGCGGTGGTGCGGCGACGGCGCCCACCCCCGGGGCTTTGGCTGCCGCCCTGGCGGCCCTCAAGGCACGGCGGGCCATCGCGCGGGCGGCATGGGCGAGGGAGGCGGCGGCGGCGGCGGCGGCGGCAGCGGCGGTGGCGGCGGCCGGCCGGGCGCCGCGCGGGGCCCGCCCCGCCCCCGCCGGGCCGCCCCCCGCCCCCGCGCGCCCCCGGGGCCCCGCCGGG
>Ga0315283_10005865_pt1 | contig 10894 bp, 7 predicted proteins | sample YL17G09_0_MG_FD_204541 | JGI IMG/M metagenome (GOLD analysis project Ga0315283, IMG submission 204541) | Sediment microbial communities from Yellowstone Lake, YNP, Wyoming, USA - YL17G09_0 | ecosystem: Environmental > Aquatic > Freshwater > Lake > Sediment | place: USA: Wyoming | collected...
GCTGCTCGCCACCTTCATCGGCGATCATCGCTACGACGACCTGCTGCCCAATTCGATCGGGCCCGAGGAACTCGCGGCCGCGCGGGCGATGAGCCAGCGCTATCTCGCTGCGATCCGTGCGATCGACCCGAGCGGCCTGTCGCCGTCGGAGCGCATTTCCTACGACATCTTCCTCTATGAGCGCGAGCGCGAGGTGCGTGGCGAACGCTTCCCGTTCCACCTGCTGCCGATCAACCAGACCGGTGGCCTGCTCACGCTGATGCCCGCACTCGGCTCGGGCACCAACGCGCAGCCGTTCGCAACAACTGCCGACTATGAGCGCTGGCTCAAGCGACTCGAAGGGCTGGCCGTATGGATGGACCAGGCGGTGCTCAACATGCGTGAGGGGGCGGCGAAGGGCGTGGTGCAGCCGCGCCCGGTGATGGAGAAAGTCCTCGTGCAGCTCGACGCGATGGTCGTGCCGCAGGCCAGTGACAGCCTGTACTTCACGCCCGTCAAGCAGTTCCCGGAGGACTTCTCCGCGGCGGACCGCGAGCGCCTCAAGGCCGCCTACACCCGCGTGCTCGACCTCAAGCTGCTGCCCGCCTACCGGCGACTGCGTGACTTCGTGCGCGACGAGTACCTGCCGCAGACGCGCAGCAGTGTTGCCTGGACCGCGCTGCCGGACGGCCAGGCGTGGTACGGCTACTACGTGCAGGAGCACACCACCACCAACATGACGCCCGAGCAGATTCACCAGCTCGGCCTGAGCGAGGTGAGCCGCATCCTCGGTGAAATGGACAGGGTGCGGCAGCAGGTCGGATTCAAGGGCGACCTGCAGGCGTTCTTCAACCACCTCGAGACCGACCCCCGTTACTACTACACCAACGGCGCCGATCTGCTGCGTGACTACGGGTTGCTCAAGACCCGCATCGTTGCCGCGCTGCCCAGGCTGTTCTCGGTGTTCCCGAAGGCCGACTATGAAGTGCGCGAGGTCGAGGCCTTCCGCGCCGAATCCGCAGCGGGCGGCTCCTACCAGCCGCCACCGGCGGACGGCTCGCGGCCCGGCATCTTCTACGTCAATACCTACAACCTGAAGGCGCAGCCGAAGTACGGCATGGAGACCCTGTCGCTGCACGAGGCCGCGCCGGGGCATCACTTCCAGGTGTCGATCCAGCAGGAACTCGAGGGTGTGCCGCGCTTCCGCCGCTTCGGCGGCGACTACACGGCCTATGTCGAAGGCTGGGCGCTGTATGCGGAGTACCTCGGCAAGGAACTCGGCTTCTTCACCGATCCTTACCAGTGGTTCGGGCGTCTCAACGACGAGCAGCTGCGGGCGATGCGCCTGGTCGTGGATACCGGCCTGCATGCCAAGGGCTGGACGCGCGAGCAGGCGATCAAGTACATGCTCGACAACTCCACGCTGGCCGAGTCCGACGTCGTGTCCGAAGTCGAGCGCTACATCGCCTGGCCCGGCCAGGCGCTCGGCTACAAGGTCGGCGACCTGCGCATCCAGGGTCTGCGCCACAAGGCCGAGCAGGCGCTCGGGCCGAAGTTCGACGTGCGTGACTTCCACCGGGAAGTCCTGAGCGACGGCGCCGTGCCGCTCGACGTACTCGAGGCCAAGGTCGATCGCTGGATCGCCGCGCGTCGCTGAACCGGTGCCGACACCGCGACACACTGCACTGTTGCTGGCCGGCGCCCTGGCGCTGGCCGCTTGCGACTTCGCACCCGAGCCAGCCGCTCGTGCCGAGGAGCAGCCGTCCGCGCTTGCCGCTCCGCTGCGCGCGGCCAATGCGGATGCCGCCAGGCTGTACCGGGTCGTCGAAACGTACTTCGACCAGTACCTCGCGCTGAATCCGATCTACGCGACGGCGCTCGGCGACCACCGCTTCGACGACCGCTTCGGCGATTACGCGAGCATGAGCTGGATGGCGGACTCACTCGGCATCGAGCAGGAATCGCTCGAGAAGCTGCAGGCGGTCGATCCACGGCGGCTTGCCGAGGCCGACCTCGTCACCTACGAGGCGTTCAAGCGCCAGCGCGAACTCAACATCGGCGGCTTCCGCTATCCAAGCGAGCTGCTCGCCATCAACCAGCTGGACAGCTGGCCAAACACCTTCGCGCAGCTGGGGTCCGGCCGGGGCGCGCATCCGTTCCGCACGACACGCGACTACGATAACTTCCTCTCGCGCATGGACGGCTTCGCGGCGTGGGTGGATCAGGCCATCAACAACCTGCGCGCCGGCGTGAGCAAGGGCGTGGTGCTGCCGCAGGTCGTGGTCGAACGCACGCTGCCGCAGCTCGAGGCCATTGGCCGGCTCGAGGATCCGCGGCTGTCCGTGTTCTGGCAGCCGCTGCTCACCTTCCCGGCGGGCCCGAGCGTTGCCGACCGCCAGCGCCTGCTGCGGGCCTACGACGAGAAGCTGCGCAGCAAGGTACTGCCCGCCTATCGACGGCTGCACGACTACCTGGCGCAGGACTACCTGCCGAAGGCCCGCACCAGCGTCGGCTGGTCAGAGCTGCCGAGCGGCGATCTGTGGTATGCCTACCTGGTCCGCTATCACACGACGACCGAGCTCACGCCGGACCAGGTGCACGATCTCGGGCTGCGCGAAGTGGCGCGGCTGCGTGCCAACCTCGCGGGATTGCAGGTCGCGCTCGGGGTCGCTGGCGAGCCGCGCGCCGTGTTCGACGCGATGCGGGCGAACCCGCGGTTTCAGTTCAGTGACGCCCAGCAGCTGCTGGCGGGCTACGAGTCGCTGCGCACGCGTGTGGATGCAGCACTGCCGGCGCTGTTCCTGCGCCGGCCCGCGGCAACGTTTGAGATCCGGCCGGTCGAGGGCTTTCGCGCAGCGGCGGCGGCGACAGCTTCGTACCAGCCGTCGAGCGCCGATGGCGCGCGCCCCGGTGTCTTCTACGTCAACACCTACGATCTCGCTTCGCGTCCGTCCTATTCGATGGAGGCGGTGTACCTGCACGAGGCCGTGCCGGGACATCACTATCAACTGGCGCTGGCGCAGGAGACGCCCAACCTGCCGCGTTTCCGTCGCTTCGGCTGGGACACGGCGTACGGCGAGGGCTGGGCGCTGTACGCAGAGTCGCTGGGCAGCGAGCTCGGTCTGTATGCCGATCCTTACAGCCAGTACGGTGCGCTGACCATGGAACTGTGGCGGGCTGCCCGACTGGTGGTGGACACCGGACTGCATGCGAAAGGCTGGGAACGCCAGCGGGCCATCGACTACCTGCGCAACAACACCGCGCTCGGCGAAGCAGACATCGCCGCCGAAGTGGATCGCTACATCGCCTGGCCGGGGCAGGCCCTGGCCTACAAGGCAGGCCAGCTCTCCATCCAGGCGCTGCGGCGTGAGGCGCAGGAGAAACTCGGCGAGCGGTTCGACCTGCGCGAGTTCCACGAGCAGATTGTGGGCACTGGATCACTGCCGTTGCCGGTGCTCGAGGCCAAGATCCGGCGCTGGATCAACTCCCGCCGCTGACCCGGCGGGCAAGGCGGCTCGCAGATGAAACCCGACGGACCGAAGCTCCGGTGGCTGGCCGGCGCGGCTTTCCTGCTCTGCGCCGTCGCAGGCGGGTTCCTCGGCTGGCGGTATCTGCATCCGTCCACGAAGTTCGAGCCGCAGCGGCTCGTCGAGTATTACTCGGCGCTGCGGCCGTTGCCATCGCAGCCGGTCGCCGATGCCGTCGTCGCCGCAGCGGCCAGGTCGGCCGCTGGCTACCTCCGCCGAGCGAACGACGCGTCCGGACGCTTCGAATACCTGGTCAATCTCGATCCGGCCGTGCCCGTCATCCGCGACTACAGCATTCTGCGGCACCAGGGCGTCATCTACTCGCTGGGGATGCTCGACGACGCCTTTCCCGATCCAGCGAACCTCGAGGTGATGCAGCGTGCGGTCGGGTTCATGCGCGAATGCTGCTACGAAGATATCGCCGGCGGCGCGCAGACGGCGATCAACGAGCCGGATTTCATCGCCAGGCCCGCGCAGCGGGCGTCGCTGAAGCTCGGCGGGGCCGGGCTCGGCCTGCTTGCATTGACTGCCCTCGAGCGCAAGGCGCCGGGCTCGGTGTCGCTCGACGAGATGCAGAGAGTCTCGCGCTTCGGCCAGTCCATGATGCGGCGCGACGGCGCATTTTACTCGCTGTATTCCAGCAGCAGGAACAAGCCCACAGCGCTTGGGAAAAGCTTGTACTACCCGGGCGAGATGGCCAAGGGATGGGTCGCCCTCTACGAATTGCATCCGGAGCTGAAACAAGAGTTCGACGCCGCCGTGACCAGCCTGGCGTATCTCGCGAAGGTCCGCGCGCGGGACGGCAGCGCTCCCGCCGATCATTGGGCGCTGCTCGCGACGGCCAGGTTGTTCAAGACGGCCGAAGAGAATGGTCGGGAAATTCCGCGCGCAGCGCTGGTGAACCACGCGCTGCAGGTCTGTCACGCCATGCTCGAGGAAGCGCGTCAGCCTCAACCCGTGCCTGAGATGGAGGGCTCACTGGCTCCCATGGGAGCCGTCACGTCGACCGCCACGAGGCTCGAAGGCATGCTGGCCGCGCTGACGTTCCTGCCGCCGGATCACCCGATCGTGCCGCACCTGCGCGCGGTGATCGATCGGGGCATCGACTTCCTGGTGCGCGCACAGGTGCAGGACGGGCAGTATGCCGGCGGGTGGCCGCAGGCGATTGCGCGGCTGCCCGACGACGGTCAGCAGAAGACCATGGAGTTCAACGCGCAAGCGACCGAGATCCGGATCGATTACGTACAGCACTCGCTGAGCGCGCTCGTGCAGTACCTGCAGCGCTCGCGCTGACCGGCGCGGGCCCGCGCGCGTCAGTAGCCGTAGCCGGCGGTCTCGATATGGTCGAGCTCGCCGCCGACGAAGCGTAGCTTGCGCAGCAGCTTGTGTGAGCCGAAGTTGTAGGTCCACACTTCGACAACCATGTCTTCAAAGCTCGGCCCGTAGTACTCGTAGCGGTTGTTGCCGAAGCCGTACTCGTACCTGGGCGCACGACGCACGATGCCTTGCAGGGTCACGTCCGACGGCTCGCCGCAGAGTGCCCGGACCTTGTCCTTACCGTCGCCCTGGGTGACCAGCCGGCTGCCGCACCGCATGGAGTCCTCCGCGCGGGAAGGCGCGGCATAGACAATCGCCAGCAGCGCTGTCGCAGCGATTACGAAGCCATTTCGCCAGTTGCGGTTCACGTCTCGAGCATAACTGAAAAGTTTCTGAGAATCAGTCGCTTACGCGCCAGATCAGCGCGATCGCCCAGTCTTGTCAGCGGATTGAAAATTACGCGTCGGGCTTCTGTTGCTGGGCAAGCCCATGGTGTGCGCCGGCCGCAGGTTGCCTGTTTGGTTGCATGGGTTCGTGGCATCCCCTGAATGGAATCGCGACGCCGTGCCGAACAGCGCGTCCCGCCAGTCCGAGCATCTTGAAAAAGGCCCTGCAGGTTGCCCTGCAGGGCCTGGATGCCCCGAACTACTGTGCTGGCGGGTTAAAGCTTGCGGCGCCGCGCGGCGCCGAGGCCCATCAGGCCCAGGCCGAGCAGGGCCAGGGTGCCCGGTTCCGGCACGTCGGTATCATCGTCATCGCCGACGTCTGGCTCACCGCGACCCCAGAGGATGAAGTTCGAGAAGCCGCCTCCACGCTGGTTATTCGTGTAGGCGAAGGTGCCGGCAGTCGACTGGGACACGATCATGAACGCGGCGTGTTCCGGGGTGCCGTTGCCTGAATGCATTGTGATCACCGCCTGGCCGTAGGTATCCCAGAAGGACTCGGTCAGGCCCCAGGTGCCGGACGCGGCCGACGAGCCCCACGCGCCGCCGGTCAGGTTGGCCGTGAGGTACGAGCTGGAATTGCCACCGCTGGTGATGTCGCCGAGCTTGTCCCAGTCGGCGCCCGGGAAGTAGCCGAGGACGTCGTCTCCTTTTGGGTTTCCGGAGCCAGTGTGGCACTCCGTGGCCGGATCGATGGTGAACAAGCGTGACGGGTCAGTGACCTGGCCGCAGGTCAGCGCGAAGGCCGAGCTTGCCGACAGCAGCGCCACGGTTGCGAGGCTGGCCTGATAAAGCTTACGAGCGATCATCTGTTCTCTCCACTAGGTCGGGACGGTGCGACGGAAGAGCCGTCGCTTACGAACAATGAAATGCAGTAGTCGTGCCAACCCCCCTAAGCTTTTGTTTCTAATTGATAAACTGGCGATCGGCATGGGCATAATCCAGCCGCTGTAAGGCCGGCCGACAACAACCTTTAGCCGGGAAATTACATAATGGATTCAGCGTGTTGCATAAGGCATGGCGAGCTGGTCCTCAAGGCGTTCGGCAACCCGGGCGCGGTGCCCCGACAGGGCTTGGTCGCACGCTCATCGCGTTTCGTTTGAGCCTCAGACCGGCCGGCATGGCGGCTGACTGAACCGCCGAAGCCTTCTGCTAACCTACGCGCCCCTTACGAGTCCGGCCGCCATGCCCCTCGACCGCGCCTTCGAAAAACGCCTCGCAGGCATCATCAACAGCCGCGCCCGTGGCGTACTGCAGGGCGGGCTCAAGGGTGTCGAGCGGGAATCACTGCGGGTCACGCCGCAGGGCCGGATCTCGACCGCGCCGCACCCGCGGGCCTTCGGCTCGGCCCTGACCAACGAACACCTCACCACGGATTATTCCGAGGCCTTGATCGAACTGGTCACGCCGCCATTTGCCCAGACCTGGGAACTCGTGCAGTACCTGGTCGACCTGCACCGCTTCGTCTACACGAACCTGCCCGACGACGAACTGCTGTGGGCCACGAGCATGCCGTGCGCAATCCAGGGCGACGAAAGCATCCCGATTGCCCAGTTCGGCTCGTCGAACGTCGGCCGGATGAAGACCGTCTACCGGAACGGCCTCGGTCACCGCTACGGGCGGGTCATGCAGGCCATCGCGGGCGTGCACTTCAATTACTCGTTCCCCGAGCACTTCTGGCCGGTGCTCGCGGAGGTCCTGCAGGCGCAAGACCCGGGCCAGGCCTTCCGCTCGGACGTCTATTTCTCGCTGCTGCGCAACTACCGCCGCCACGGCTGGATCGTCCTCTACCTGTTCGGTAACTCGCCGGCGCTGTGCCCGTCGTTCCTGCAGGGCCGCAAGGTCGATGGCCTCGAGCCGCTGCAACCCGGCAGCCTGTACGCGCCGTACGCAACCTCGCTGCGCATGAGTGACCTCGGCTATCGCAACAAGAGCCAGGCGGGGCTCGAGGTCTCGGTCAACAGCCTGGAGCACTACGTACGCGACCTGACGGCGGCGATTTCCACGCCGAATGCCGAGTACCAGAAGATCGGCGTCAAGGTGGACGGCGCCTATCGGCAGCTCAACGCCAACATCCTGCAGATCGAAAACGAGTACTACAGTTTCATCCGCCCCAAGCGCGTCACGCGCAGCGGCGAGCGTCCAACCAGGGCGCTGCAGCGGGGCGGCGTGCAGTACGTCGAAATGCGCTCGCTGGACGTGAGCATGTTCGACCCGGTCGGGGTCAACCAGAACAAGCTGCGCTTCCTCGAGGCCTTCGCCGCATTCTGCGTGCTGCGCGAAAGTCGCTCGATCGAAAGCACCGAGCAGGAAGAACTCGACGGCAACCACGCCATCGTCGCCCGCGAAGGGCGCCGGCCCGGGCTTATGTTAAAGCGCGAGGGGCGCGACATGGCACTTACGGACTGGGCGGCCGAGATAATCGATTCGATGCGGGGCCTCTGCGAACTGCTGGACGAGGGTGACGCGCAGCGCCCTTACGGCATGGCACTCGAGTTGCAGGAGGAAAAGATACGCGACATGTCGCGCACTCCGGCGGCACGTTCGTTGCACGAAATGCGGCTAAATGAGGAATCATTCTTCGACTTCGCGCTCAGGATGTCGAAAGTGCACCAGTCGTACTTCAAGGAACTGCTGCCGACCAGCGCCTCGCGGCAGGACGAGTTCGCGGCCGAAGCGGCCGAGTCGCTCGAGCAGCAGGCGCATTTGGAATCCGCCGACAAGGTTTCCTTCGAAGAGTATTTGTCGCGATATTTTTCGGCCTGACCCGTGCGTGCGTCTTGCGCGGTGGCCGATTCTCCGTAGACTGGCCTGCCCCGGGTTCAACGTTGGGCCCGGGTAACCGGGGGGGTGTTCCGGGCGACGTGGCTGTCACGGCCGCGTCACGCATTCGACGCAGACTGCATCGGCGGTCATGTTTAATGCGCAGCAGCTTCGTTCCAGAAGAAGGACGAGCTCGCGATCGAGGGAGTGATGTCGATGACTAAGGTTTCGAGTCTGCAGCAGTTGCTGCGAGCATCCACAACCACAGGTGCCGACGGCCAGGTCGCCGGCGAGGTGCCGGCCGCGAAGACGCCGTCGTTCGTCGCGGCGGTGCAGGGCGCCAGGACGCCAGCCTGGGATCCGCATGAGGTGTGGTTGAATCGCGTCAAGAAGCCGCGCGAGCAGCGCTCGGCGCGCTGAGCAGCTGACCGGCTGCTGAATCCTCCTGCTGCGGCGGCAGGACCGCCGGCGGGGCTAGAGAATTCCGGTCGTCAGCTGCCCCTGCGCGTCGATCGAGCCGCGCAGCATTCCCCGGGAATTGAACGGCATCGCGATGGTGCCATCGCCCCCGACCACGATTACCCCGCCTTCGCCGCCCATCCGTGCCAGTTGCCCGTGGACGACGAGGTCCGCCGCGTCGCGCACGCCCTTGCCGGCGTAACGCATCAGTGACGCAATCTCGTGCGCCACCGTGGCGCGAATGAAGTATTCGCCATGGCCCGTCGCGGACACCGCGCAGCAATCGTTGGCGGCGTAGGTACCCGCACCGATCAGCGGTGAATCGCCGACGCGACCCCAGCGCTTGCCGGTCATGCCGCCGGTCGAGGTGGCGGCGGCCAAGTTGCCGTCCGCGTCGAGCGCCACCGCGCCGACCGTGCCCATCAATGATTCGCGGAACCCGGCCGAACCCTTGACGCTGAGAGCCGCGGCGAGTTCGCGCTGGCGTCGCTCGGTGACGAAATAGCGGTTGGCCACCGGCTCGAGACCCTGTTCGAGCGCGAACTCCTCGGCGCCCTGGCCCGCGAGCATGACGTGCGGCGACCTGTCCATGACCAGGCGCGCGAGACCGATCGGGCTCTTCACGTGCCGCAGGCCCGTCACCGCGCCGGCGCGCCGGTCGCGTCCGTCCATCAGCGATGCGTCGAGTTCGCAGATGCCGTTCGCGGCGATCACGGCGCCGCGCCCGGCATTGAACAGCGGGTCTTCCTCCAGCACCTGCACCGCGGCGACCACCGCGTCGAGGCTCGGTCCGCCTGCGGCGAGGATCGCCTGGCCGGCACGCAGGGCCTGCTCGAGCCCGTTGCGGTAGGCGGACTCGCGCTCCAGCGTAAGTTCGGCGGGCGGGATGTCCCCGGCGCCGCCGTGGACGGCAATGGCTGGCATGGCATTCCTTCGCGACGACAGGGCCGCGGCGAACGAACCATACCAGAGCGCCGTGCCAAGTATTATTCGTGGACTGTCAGCCACTTCGCGCGAGTCCGCCGCCCGATGCGTCATCACCGCAAGATCAGGTCCCTGCTGGTCGCCAACCGCGGCGAAATCTCCATCCGCGTGATGCGCGCGGCGCATGAACTCGCCATCCGGACAGTTTCGATCTACTCGCAGGAAGACCGCTTCTCGCTGCACCGCATGAAGGCGGACGAGAGCTACCTGGTGGGCGAGGGCAAGGGCCCGGTCGAGGCCTACCTCGACATCGACGACATCATTCGCGTGGCGCTCGAGGCCGGGGTGGACGCCATCCATCCCGGGTACGGTTTCCTGGCCGAGAACCCGGCGCTCGCGGAGGCCTGCGCAACTGCCGGCCTGCTCTTCATCGGTCCGACGCCCGAGATCATGCGCCGGCTCGGCAACAAGGTGACCGCCCGTGACCTGGCAGCCTCGGCCGGGGTGCCGGTGATGCCGGCCACGCCGCCGCTGCCACAGGACGATGCGCGGGCGCTCGAACTGGCCGCCGGCGTCGGCTACCCGGTCATGCTGAAGGCGAGCTGGGGCGGCGGAGGTCGCGGCATGCGAGTGGTCGAAGAGGCCTCGCAACTGCTCGAGATGGTGGCCACTGCGCGGCGCGAGGCGAAGGCGGCCTTTGGCAACGACGAGGTGTACCTGGAAAAGCTGGTACGCCGCGCGCGTCACGTCGAGGTGCAGATTCTCGGCGACATGCATGGCAACCTGGTGCATCTCTACGAGCGCGACTGCACGGTACAGCGCCGCAACCAGAAGGTCGTGGAGCGTGCCCCGGCCGTGTTCCTCGATGACGCGCGGCGCCACGAGCTGTGTGGGCTCGGTCTGCGCATCGGCCGAGCAGTGGGCTACCTGAACGCCGGCACGGTCGAGTTCCTGCAGGACGCGGACACCGGCCAGTTCTATTTCATCGAGGTCAACCCGCGCATCCAGGTGGAACACACGGTGACCGAGGTGGTCACCGGCATCGACATCGTCAAGGCGCAGATCCGCATTGCCGAAGGCGCCACGATCGGCACGCCGGCGAGTGGCGTGCCCGCGCAGCCGGACATCCGCATCAGCGGGCATGCGATGCAGTGCCGTGTCACGACCGAAGACCCCGAGAACAGCTTCATCCCGGACTACGGACGCATCACTGCCTACCGCAGTCCGGCCGGCTTCGGCATCCGGCTTGATGCCGGCACGGCATACTCCGGCGCGTTCATCACGCGCTCCTACGATTCCCTGCTGGTCAAGGTGACGGCCTGGGCGCCGACCTCCGAGGAGACGATCGCGCGCATGGACCGTGCGCTCAAGGAATTCCGGGTCCGCGGCGTCGTGACGAACCTGCGCTTCCTCGAGCAGCTGATCACGCACGCGCATTTCCGCGACGGCTCGTACACGACCAAGTTCATTGACCAGACCCCG
>Ga0315283_10005866_pt1 | contig 10894 bp, 10 predicted proteins | sample YL17G09_0_MG_FD_204541 | JGI IMG/M metagenome (GOLD analysis project Ga0315283, IMG submission 204541) | Sediment microbial communities from Yellowstone Lake, YNP, Wyoming, USA - YL17G09_0 | ecosystem: Environmental > Aquatic > Freshwater > Lake > Sediment | place: USA: Wyoming | collected...
TGTTATCTTTCCGATTTTTTACCCATCCCACAATATGCAGCGTTTCCGCCTCCCGCTTCATCCACGAGCGGTACCCGACTCCCATAACATCACCGGTAATCAGTAAATGAAATTGTTTCATATGCTGCGATCCGAATGAATTAAATCATCCGAATTACCCGAATTATTCTGATCATTCGGATCATTCGGATACCCATTCGGGTCATTCGTATCGATCATTCGCTCTTGCGAAGGTCTTTCATCTTCCACATAAACAATCTTCCCTTGCTTCTGGCGTTTGCGTCTTTGGTAAATGTCAGTGCTTTCTCAAGTATTGCCCTGGGTACGGTCTTTGCCAGACGGATATAGAGAGATTTGTGCTTGTAGTCGCCCAGAGTTTCAGCCAAATATATCCCGTACTTCTGGAACTCCCGGGATATATATTTATCCTTAACCGGATTAAAAAGTGTGAGTATGTCACCTATCTTTTGCATTTTTTCTTCGTCCTATATGTCAAATATGTCTTATACGTCCTATTGCTAATTAAATCTCCCAATCGCCTTATCTACACCCTCTGTAAGTGCAATCCGTACCGCTTCCGTTCCGTTTTTAATGAGATGCTTCAGGGATCCTGCCTCGCTTTGAGTAAACCGCGAGAGAACGAAATCTACTATCGACTTATGGTACATACGTTTCTCTGCAAACGCTCTTTTTTCCTTCCGCGAATGTTCATCTTCATCATGTTCTTTGGATATGCGACCAAACAGTTTCCCTCTCCCTATCCCCATCCGGAACCGTACAAATGCATCGCTTTTGAGCTCATGGATAATGGAATCAACTCCGTTGTGCCCCGCGCTCCCCCCTCCGGTCCTGATGCGGATCTTCCCAAGAGGCAAATCGATATCATCATGTATGACCCAAATATCATTGGTGGTAAGTTTATAAAAATGGACTATGGCTGATGCTGCTAAACCGGAGTTATTCATGAAAATGATCGGTTTAACTAAAAGAACATCCCCTGCTTTGGCAATCGCTGACTTAAATTTTTCTTTTTCTTCCCATACGACCGTTTCCTTCCCCAACTCCTTTGCCAATTTCTCCACAACCATAAATCCGATATTGTGCCGCGTATCTTTATATTCCCCGCCTGGATTACCAAGGCCGATGATTAACTTCATATCTTAGTAACTGTTGACGAGGTAACCCGAATCTTACAGTTACTTACCTGCCTGCCGGCAGGCAGGGATCCGCCAATAATCGCAGCATGAGCCGTTCCGCCAGCTGGAGGATGAAAAGGCGAATGCTAAGATATGGCGTGGTAGATTCCCGCTTATCTCATCAACTGTAAAACAGTATATCGAAATCAATACGACAAAACAAACACCACCCCTTCTTCAAGAAGGTGGTGGCGTTTGGGTAATATACATCGGCCGATGTATATTTATTTCATCTTTGCCAATTGTTGCTCTGCTATATCTCCAACATACGGAACTTTGTATGTTTCTCCTTGAAATGCTTTCCACATAAGGACGATCCACAATACGAATGATCCTAAAGAGATAAGGAGCCCCGCAATCCATCCTAAAATCGGAACAAATCCAAGTGCAATGTTTGCGATAAAGACTCCGCCAAACAAAATTGTCGACTGCATCGCATGAAACCGCACGAATTTGCTCTCTTTTTCAACCAAAAGGAATATAATTCCGGTGATAAATCCCAACAGGTACGATGCCGCACCCATCAAATTTTCATTTCCTGCTGCTGTTTTTGTTGCCATAATGTCTCACCACCCTTCGTTAGAAAATGCTTACGAGTTTTACGAGTAATTGCATTTTCTTACGTCCGCCAAAGCGTGCTCTTCAAGCCGTCTCCGACGTTACGTCGGAGTGAAAAGGCTTGAAGGAAACACTGGCGGATATCACTATGTTACAAATTTTAATGTTTCTTAGACCCTCCGAAGCTTTACGCGAATGAGGGCTAATCCATATATCCAGCCTATCACGGCTACATTTTTCCCGTCAATGAGGAAAAAAAAGCATTAAAACAATCCCAATTGTTCTTTTGACCTGTCCACAAGCGATTTTTCTTGTTCTGATTTCCAAATTTTTACAACGCCAAATACCCCATCGTACCCGGGATCAACAACAATATCCCCTATCCGCACTTTCCGTACGCCGTCAGCAATTTCTTTGGTAGAAAACGAGGCAATGTCACTAATAGATGTGTGGAGAAGCATATTGAACTCTCCGTTAAAATGCGATGTTAATGTGTTGTACTGTGCCTGCGTTTTAGGGCTTGCCACCGGCGACCCAATCGCCTCTGCAATAATTTCCTGCAAAGGCACCAGCATGACAAACGGCGGCCGGATTCCTTTTTCAACAGAATAATATTTCAATCCATTTATCATTTGGCACCTGCCTCGCCGGCAGGCGGGTTTGGCATTTGGCATTTGCGTAACCAACTCCTCCACTCTCTGCATCACTCCCTGTGTGAGTGGTTTTCCGCACACCGGACATGTTGTGCCTTTTAATACCGTTTCCTCGGGCGTTAAACGGACATTACAATCCCTATGACCGGTATAGTGGTACTTCCCTTCCTCGGGATAGAATTCAATGGTGTATAAAATACAATTTGAGGACTGAGGGCGGAGGGCGGAAGACGGATTTTCTGCTTTCTGTTTTCTGTCTTCTGTCTTCTGCCCAGGCAGCATGAGTGCTGTTCGAATGTTTTGAAAACTACCGTTTTCTAAATCGAACACCGTTGCTTCCCTCCCCAGTTTCGGTCCCGAGTGTGCATCTGAAAAACTGACAATTGACCGGCTATCCAGATCTTTTATCCGCCAGTTCATGTCCGGAGAACTGGATAATCCCGTTTCAACAGCATAAATATTTTTGGCAAACCCCCCAAACGCCTCATCTAAGCTCTCAAATCCACCCATTTTCCCGTACACGGAAAACCATGGCGTCCAGATATGTGCCGGTACGATAAGTGCGTTCGGCTCAATCGTTAAAATTAATTCAGACAAATTGATAAGCGACAACCCGATAATCGGCCGTCCGTCAGAAAGCACATTACACCCACGCTTTGTAAGCTCTTTGCTGATTTTGAGGGCTGACTCAATCGTCGGCACCCACACCAGCACATGCACCCTCCTCGTTTTTCCTCCTTGGGAATAAATGCAGGAAATTTCCGTGGACAAAAGAAAAAGCGGAGATGAAGTGCCGCGCCGTGAGGGAACAAAATTTTGCGCGGCTTCACTTGATTTGGCAGTTATAGTTGATGGAGAAATAGAGCTTGCAACTGAAGACGCGTCTAAATTTTCGTTCCCGATTAAGGCGCGTCTTAGTTGAAGAAGTCCGCTTCCTGTTTCCTCCAATTTTTCCCCAATCTCTCTCATCCACATCGGATGCGTCCAGTCTCCTGTTGCCACCAGCCCTATTCCTTTTTTCCCTGCCCAATCCGCAATTCCATCAATGGTCATTTGAGGCGATACTGCGCGCGAAAAACGGGAGTGGAGATGAAGATCGGAAATAATGTGCATAACTAAGTAAAACGTTTATAAAGTTATTGAGTTATAAAGTAAATACATTCATGCTTTACAAACTTTCTACTTTATAAACTTTATAAACTTATTCGAACACCTCTTTCATGAGTTTTTTAATATCAGAGATAAGTTTATTGAGGGCTGACATATTCGGCTTGTGTTGCTTTCCGGTAAATTCATGCCCTCCCATATCATATCCTTTCAACCCCTTTGGTATGGTTTTGAAAAAAACAAAAGGAACAATTGACTTCATATAGGTTTGCATGACTTTCATAACTCCTTGTTTTCTCATGCGCCGCATTGACCACACAAAAAGAGTCTCATGAATGATTGTGAGGCGAATACCTGTCTTTTCAAGTCTATTTCGAAGATCCGCATCTTCAAGGAATGGATGGTCTTCATCATATCCGTGTACGTTTTGAAAAACATCCCTCCGCACTCCTGTAAACGGTCCGGATCCCACCGGAAGTTTCAAGGTTTTAGACCCGTCAAAAAGAAGATTATAAAAATTTGATAATATCGCATCGTTCACGTTTTCTGTATCTGGTTTATTCCATGTGGTAAAAAAATTAATATCAGGATTATTTTCAATATTTACTTTAATGCGCTCTGTAGCATACGGAAGCAAAATTGAGTCTGCGTCCACAAAAAGAAACCAGTTTCCTTTAGCATATTTAGTTCCAAGATTCCTTTGGTACGGAAGACCAGCATGATCAGCAACGGTCACCTTCAAATCTTTGAGCTTCCTTCTAAACTCCCTTGCTTTCTCGACAGTCTTGTCTTTTGACTTCCCGTCCACCACAATCACTTCAAAATCTTTGTCTGATTGTTCTGTCAGGGACTGGAGGAGGTGAGGCAAAAACTTCTCTTCATTGAGGGCAGGAATGATGATGGATATAAATGGCTTTTCCATACGCGGTCTATTATATCATTCTCACACCCCATCTCCTCATCTACCCATCTGGTCCTATATTCTCATGAGCTCAAACGCGACAAAAATAATATAGATAATCATGAGGACTATCCCCTCACGCCGGGTGATATCTTTTTTAGAAGATGCAGCCCACCAAAAAAAGAGAGATGTTCCGAACAAAAGGATAAGGGTTGCCCGCATCCGCAGATGATCAGGCACCGAAAACGGGGATGCCATGCAAATAATTCCTAAAATCGGAGTATTGATAACAGCACTCCCCAGCACATCTCCGAAGGCTATATCGCGCTTTTTTTTAAAAATTGCCTCCACGGCAAGAGTTATTTCAGGTAAATTGGTTCCGAATGTGACGAGGAATAATCCGATAACAAACGGGGATATGTTGAATTGCTGCGCTAATCCTTCAGCTATCGTTACGATAAATTTTGATGAAAACGCCAGTCCGATAAGCCCTCCGAAGCCAAGGGTAATTGCATGCAGAGGATGTTTAATACTTTTCGCATGATGCTCAACACGGTTCATGACGTGTTGTTCCCGATTTATGAGCACTATGTGAACAAGATATACAGCTACAAGGAGAAACCCTTCAAATCGTGTCAATTTTCCGTCCCAAAGCGCTATTGCCGGCATCGCAACAACGAATGTAGACAGCCCTATATCCCACTGGGTCATTCCGTGATCAAGAATAATCCGCTTCAAAAACAACGCACTTCCTCCCATGACAAAAGAGAGAAGGAGTATGGATCCCCCCAATAAATTTCCGACCGATAACTGCGGTACGCCGTCGGCTACAGCCTGATACGCCACAAACATTTCCGGTATGGTGGTCGCAAATCCTAAGATAAGAAATCCGAGAAGAAAACTTTGTATCTCAAGCCGTTTAGAAAAATAAGACGTCGCCTTGACCACCCAATTGGCGGAAACTGCCAGGACTATACCAAATCCCACAAGATAGATAATGTTTAATGCCATCATATATTGACAATACTATAAATGCCACAAATACTACCAATACTACAAATGAATAATTCAATCATTTCAATTATTTAATCATTTATTTATCGGATTTTTCGGATTTGTAGTATTTATCGGATTACTATTTGATGCTCTTCTGATTATTATACATGTCCTCGATTTCTTTGACTGTGGTTGCCTCTTTGGGCCCCTTGTCTTTCCGGATCCGGACAAGACGGGGAAACCGCAGGGCATAATGCGCCCCATGAACAGGAGATATGGTGATGTCATCAGCCGCAATTTCCACCACGATCTTGGGATCGATCCACGCATCCGGCTCAAGTGACTTGCTCACTTCATCATATTCTTTCGGTCTGTATGCTGCTTGCCCGCCATAGCCTTGGCGTCGGCGGGATGACTGATGGCTAAAATCTGTTTTTAATTCCTTCCACAATTCATCCGACACTCCGGTGCCGATTTTGGTAAGGGAGACAATGCGCTCTCCTTTTTTTACCCCGACCAGAAAAGCGCCGATCCCAAAATCCGCACGCTTCCCCTCTCCTTTGTAATATCCCATGACCACAGCATCAATGGTGTCTGTGAGTTTTCCGGTTTTCCCTTCTTCCTCTTTAAATTTTACCCAGTGGAATCCTTTCCTTCCGGGCTCGTACGGGCTCTCCCATTTTTTGACGACCGCTCCTTCAAGACCTTTCTTTATCTGTTCATCGTGATATTTCCGGAGCACATCCACGTCAGATGTGACGATGTTTGGGGAAACAATGAGAATGTCGCCTTTGGCAATCGTTTCCTCAAGAATCTTCCGCCGTTTTGATAAAGGTTCACCCATTAAATCTTTTCCGTCTTTATAAAGGATGTCAAACACAAAAAACCTCAAGGGAAGAGCACGACTCACGTGTTCAATATCATGTTTCCTTTTCCTAGTCATCGTTTCCTGAAACGGGATAAGCCGACCTGTTTTTACATCATACCCAATGGCTTCACTGTCAAGGATAACTTCTTTCGCCTCAATCTGTTTGCCTATAGATTCAAGTTCCGGATACATCGAGGTCGTATTTTCCAAATTCCTCGAAAACGCCCGTACCCAACCTCCTTTGCCCGCCGAAGCCCCGCTCCGCGGGGCGAAGGAGGGTCCCATTTTTTTATCATTCTGCATTGTATTCTTTGCTATATAGTGAATTTGTGTACGAACACCATCATACTTTGGAGTGACTTCAATTGTTCCCATCTTCATAATCATTTCTTCTGCATTAGGTAGCCGTTGACATAATGCCGCCAAAATCGGCGCTCCGACAACAGCGTGGACGTGTTCAATGCCTTTGATTCCATGTTCCTTAAGTTGTCTTCCGATATATGCCATATCCGGCCGCACGTTATACGCATCTTCAAGTTTCCCGTGGTGTGATTTATCTCCGACCAGCATCCAGGAAAACGCATCCAAAATGGTCATGTCCGAAAACCCTAGACGGAGTTTATCGAGAGGAATTCTTACAACATACCGGACAGATAACGAATCTAAAGAAGAAATTAAATCAGCAAGAATCTGTATTTTCTTTTCCTGACTCCCCTCCCCCCCGCTCTCTGCCACAGTCTTGAGAATTCGAAAAACATTTTTTATTGTTATACTCTCTGTCTTCCGTCCTCTGCTTTCTGCTTTCTGTTTTTTGACATATTCTGCCGCTATTCCCAAATCTCCTCTTTTCTTAAATTCACCCATGACAGTTTTTTTATCCACATCAAGTCCCTTCGCAATCGCCCGGATCATGAGTTTGTCCGCTATACCAAATTCAATAGCTTCGTAAAGGGGTGCAACTCTGCCTTGTAGGAGATAACACATCTCTCCGATCTCCACTTTTGCGGCATGCTTGAACAGTTCCGAAAGGATTTTCGTCATCTCAATCCGCGACGGAGTTTCTTCCAGTCGTTTGAAGTATGTAGCGAGTTCTGAAAACATCATGACTTAATGATATCGCATCAGAAAAAATGTAGCTAGTTATTTGATTACTTTGATAATAATGGTTTTGGGTCTGACGATTGATCTTCTGATTGTAAGAATCGATCTCCGAGTTCTTTATCAATTAATCTCGTATCGCAAGGTTCCCCCATCGGATATTTTTTGGATACCCAACACATCCCACCATCTTCCTGAACGAAATGCCCATCAGGAGAGTTATCCTCAGGAGGAGCTAAATACACAAGATACTTTGAAGTATATCCTTTTTCCGAAGTCCCAACCAAAACCGATTGAAAATTTAATAAAGATTTTCTTCCTTCCAAGGGATTTTCTTCTCCTGGTATATTCTGTGGAGGATTGTTAGAGTATTCAACAAGTGAGCCACTCATATATTCTTAGTATTACTGTGCCCTCAGCACGTACCGGACACCCTTGGTTGATCCGGTTTTTTGAATAATATTTTTATTGATGAGGTCTTTGATCTCGCGTAAAACTGTATCCTCCGAAATGGTCGGGAACAATTCAAAAAATGCCTTATTTTGTAAAAACCCGTTTTCCTGAATAAATTCAACGATTTTGATTTGCCTTTCAGACAGCGCCAACTGTTGTCCCCCCATGGAGCGTTTAATTTTGAGATCTGTCGATAATGTTTTAACTTTTTCTTTTATGCGGGTCAGCTCTATTGCCAGTCCTTCGATAAAATATTCCAGCCAATACGTGGTGTTGCCTTCGAGTTTTGCGACACTTTGCAGAGCTTCGTAGTACCGCATGGGTTCGCGGTCATAGTATTCTTCCAAAGAAAAAAACCTTTTTATATCATACCCGTCGCGGAAGAGAGAGAGCGTTGCAACGGCCCGCGCGACTCTTCCGTTTCCGTCTAAAAACGGATGGATGCGGACCAATTCGTAGTGGACAATACCCGCCTTCATGGCGGGATGCATTTCCTCCAGCTTTAATGTGTTAAACCACAACAAGAAATCGGAGATGAGATATGGAATTTCAACAGACGGCGGAGGCCGGAAGGTGATTTCTCCTGTCTGGCTGTTTTTGACAACAACCTGTGACTTCCGGTACTCTCCACACGTCTCCTCGGGCATAATCCTGTCTGTGATGAGGTTGTGCATGTGTTTGATGGTCTCCTCGGTGAGCTCAACTGCCTGAAAACTTTCAATATACTTGAGGACGTTTCTGTAATTAAGCACTTCCTGAATATCCCGATCTCTCCCGACAATCTGTGCGCCGGCTAACACCTTTTCCGCCTCGGTAAAATTCAGCTCATTGCCTTCGATGTGTGTGCCGTGGTGGACTGTCCTGACAATTGCCTCTTCCCGGAATTTTGCTTCCCACGCAGGCACCAGCGGCGCGTTTTCAATAAGTTCCTTGGCTGCCTCAATAGTTCCGGTGTATTTGAGAATTTTATTTGTGATGGAAAATTGGGGGGAATACATATACTATCTGTTATAATATACTCATGTCGGGAAAAATGCAAGAAAAGCGCGGGGAAAACTGAAGCTTACGTCGTACAATAGGAGCTCACATTCACGACGTCTATAATTTTGCTTATAAACTCCTTTAAAATCCTTTAATAAGTTTTCCCATTGTCATAGGAATCTGATTAGCAAGGTCAGTGGCATTAAAAAATGGTCCGACTGATGCAAATAATTCGTCTCCGGCTTTTTTGTTGATATAGCTTCCCGCAAGAGTTGACGTCCATGGGTCATTGGTACAAGCTAAGGCTGCGATAAGGCCTGCCAGTACATCGCCCGTCCCGCCTTTGGTCATCCCAGCATTTCCTCCCTCAATTTCTCTTACCTCTTTTCCATTGCTTGCAACGTCAACTTGCCCTTTTAATAAAACAATACAGCTGTATGCTTTAGCAAATTCTTCTACATTGCTCTGGTCTTGGTCATTCATTTGGCATTTAGCATTTAGCATTTGGCATTTCGCGACTAATGTCGCGAACTCCTGATGATGGGGTGTGAGGATTGCGTTTTTCGGAATATTTTTCAGTTCCATCATTTGCAACGCTCCCGCATCCAATACCCACTGCTTCTCCGGATATTTTTTTAGTAATTTGTCTGTCAATGTTTTCGTCTCATCATCCCGTGTCATACCGGGCCCAATAAGGATGACGTTATCTTCCTTTATGTAATCATCAACGTCGTTTCTTGGAACAACAATGCCGTTTCGGAATTCTTTTTTCAGTTCATGGACAATCTCATTGTTTTCCGGAACTGAACAATAATGCACAAGGTCAACGATCCGGGATGCGACAGTAAGTGACCACAAGCTTGCCGCATGAAAAAGATGTGACCCTCCGATGATAAGGAGCCGTCCATTATGCCCTTTATGCGAATCGGGTTTCGGAAGTGTAAGTTTTCTCACGTCGTCAATTGTTACCTTATTCATAGTATCTCTTATTGTACTCATTTATTTGTCGGATTTGTAGTATTTATAGTATTTGTCGGATTAGTCTATGGGTAATCTGACAATCTCTACGTCCTTAGTTTTCCTGAATAACTGTATAACATCATCTTCCGCAGACGTAATAATAGTCTGTTGCTTATTTATTATAGAAAGAACGATATTTCTGCTTTGTTCATCCAGCTCGGAAAAAATATCATCCAGAAGTAGAATTGGTCTCTCTTCAGTTTCTTTTTCAATGTACGAAAGCTCCGCAAGTTTTAACCAAAGGACGGCGAGCCGTTGTTCTCCTCTACTGCCAAACCTACTCACATCCCGCCAACTCTCGTTGCTTATTGTTTTCTGCCTATTGTCCCTCTCCTCGAGTTTTTCAAAACGGATATCATCTCTTTGTGGTCCAACTAGCGTCGACTTTGCTGCAACTTCTTCATCTTTATATTGCTCCAGCCGGGATTCTGAAATTATACTTTTATCATATACAAGCCGGTAATGAAAATCGTCCAATACCGTATTATTTACATATTCAATATATGATTCTCTTTTCACCGTGATATACGATCCGGATTTTATGCACAGTTGGTTCCAAAACAACAGCTGCGGTCTCCCTGCTTTTCCTTCATTAATTAAATCTAATAATTTATTCCGCTGGCGTATCCCCCGCTCATAGGATAATACATTTCTCCGGTATTCTCGGTCTGTCTGAACCAACACAGCATTGAGATATTGTCTTCTCAACGATGGGCTATCCGTCACCAACTCTAAATCCCCCGGAGAAAATAGTACTGCCAGAAGGTTTCCGACAAAATCAATCTGTCGTCTGGATACCCCATTGACGATATATTTTTTTGACGGCGCCTTTTCCCCATTCACCTCTCCCGTCGTTATCACCATTTCAAGTCTTGTGTCTTCATTTAGGAGATTTGAATATTGAATATTATTTGTCATTTGACATTTGTCATTTGACATTAGCCCGCTAAGGCGGGCCACCTCCTCTCCCCACCGCACCATATCACTTTCTTTCTCCGCCCGAAAACTTTTTCCGATTGCCAAACAATATATTCCTTCCAAAACATTGGTCTTCCCGGAAGTG
>Ga0315283_10005867_pt1 | contig 10890 bp, 6 predicted proteins | sample YL17G09_0_MG_FD_204541 | JGI IMG/M metagenome (GOLD analysis project Ga0315283, IMG submission 204541) | Sediment microbial communities from Yellowstone Lake, YNP, Wyoming, USA - YL17G09_0 | ecosystem: Environmental > Aquatic > Freshwater > Lake > Sediment | place: USA: Wyoming | collected...
GCTCGCCGACCTGCCGCCGGAGGAGCGCGCGGCACGGATCGGGCGCGCCCCCGCGCAGCACCGGGTCGCCGCATGGCTCGAGGAGCTCGGTCGCCCCGCCTTCGAAGGCGAGCTGCGCGCGGCCTGCGGCTGCTCCGCCGGGGTGCTCTCCGAACTGGTGCGCAAGGGTGTCTTGCGGCGCTTTGCGCAGCAGCGCCAGCTTGCGGCCCGGCGCTGGGAGCTGGTGGCGCCGCCCGCGCCTGCGGTCCTCACGCCTCATCAGCAGCGCGCGGTCGATGTGGTCAGCACGGCAATCTCGGCCGGCGAGTTTCGTGCCTGGTTGCTGCTCGGCGTCACCGGTTCCGGCAAGACCGAGGTCTACCTGCGGCTCGCGGCGGAGGCCGCGACCCGAGGGCTGCAAACGCTGGTCATGGTGCCGGAGATCGCGCTCACCCCCGCGCTCGCCGGACAGCTTTCCGCCCGGTTCGGCGACCGCGTCGCGGTGCTCCACTCGGCGCTGGCCGAGGGGGAACGGTTCGCCGCATGGGAGCGCGCCCGGCGTGGCCAGGTCGACGTCGTCGCCGGGCCGCGCTCGGCGCTGTGGGCGCCGCTTTCCCGCCTCGGTCTGGTCGTCGTCGACGAGGAGCAGGATTCTTCCTACAAGCAGGACGAAGAGCCGCGTTACAACGCGCGCGACCTGGCGCTCGTTCTCGGCCAGCGGTTGCGCGTCCCGGTGCTGCTCGCGTCGGCTACCCCGTCGCTCGAGGTGTTGTGGCTCCTCCGCCAGGCGCGGATGGAGGTGCTCGAGCTGCCGGAGCGGGTCGCGGGCGGTCGGCTACCGGGAGTGGAGCTCGTCGACCTGCGCGAAGAGGAGCCCGAACCGGGCGAGCACGGCCAGCGCTTCTTCTCGCGCCGCCTCAAGGAGCTGCTGGCCGCGACGGTGGCCGCGGGTGAGCAGGCGATCCTCCTCGTCAACCGCCGCGGCTGGGCGCCCGTGCTGCTGTGCCGCGAGTGCGGCCACCAAGCGACCTGCGGCGAGTGCTCGATCGCCATGACCGTGCACCGGCGCCAGGGCTGCCTCCTGTGCCACTACTGCGGCGCGCGCCGCGAGATCGTCCGGACATGCCCGCGGTGCGGCGGCGCCGTCCTCGAGGACGTCGGCGCGGGCACCGAGAAGATCGCGGAGCTGGTCCGCGGCCTCCTCCCCGACGCGCGCATCGACATCCTCGACCGCGACACGGCGCGCTCGCCGGCGCAGCTCGTCGCGACGCTCGAGCGCTTCGCCGCCGGGGCGAGCAACGTGCTGGTCGGCACCCAGATGGTGTCGAAGGGCCATCACTTTCCGGGGGTCACGCTCACGGCGGTGATCAACGCCGACAATCTTCTGGGCTTTCCAGATTTCCGTGGCGCGGAGCGCACCTTCGCGATGCTCACGCAGGTGGCCGGACGGGCAGGTCGCGGCGAGCGGCCGGGGACCGTCGTGATCCAGACGCTCAACCCGGATCACCATGCCATTCAGGCCGCGATCACGCACGATGTCAAGGGTTTCGCCGAGGCGGAGCTGGCCTACCGGCAGGCGTTTCGCTACCCGCCGGTGACCAAGTTGGCGCTCGTTCGCTTCGAGTCGGCCAACGAGGCTGCCGCTGTCGAGGCGGCTCATCGGGCCGCAGCGGCGCTCGACCCGGCGCCGGCGGACGTGCGGCTGATCGGTCCGGCGCCGGCGCCGCTCGCCCGCCTGCGCGGCCGCTGGCGAGTTCAGCTCCTCCTCCTCGCGCCCAACCGACCGCCGCTGCGAGCAGCGCTAACCGCTCTGCGCGCCGCGGAGGTGCCGCGCGGCGTCCATCGCGTCATCGACGTCGACCCGCTGAGCACCGTATAAGAGAAGGCAGGGTCTGCGGTGCGAGCGGCATGAAGCGCGCGCGTAAACCCGGTTGGAGGAGTGCGGTGCGGCTTGTGACCGGAGTCATAGTCGAGAAGCCGAAATGCGGGTACCATAGTATCTTGAGGATTTCGTGCGGGCTGCGGCCGTGCGGTCGCAGGTGGAGGTTGCCGATGCGCTCCCGTTCTCTGGCCTGTTGCGTTGTCGCGCTTGTTTCGGTTGCCGCCTTTCTGCCCACCCAGGCCGGTGCTCAGGGGCACCTCCGCACGGTCATCGGCGCCGGCTCGTACTTTCCGCTGCGCGTCGGCAACACCTGGACGTATCAACGGTCGGGGGTCGGCGGCACGTCCGAGTGGACGGCCGAGGTCGCGGAGAAGCAGACCCCGCCGCGCGCCCTGCCCTACCACATGCTGAGCGGCTACTTCGCCGGGCCGGTCCACGCCGTTCGCTCCGATCCGTTCGGGACCGTGACCGAGAGGAGCTCCGGTTATCGCGACTTCCTCTGGTACCTCCTCGGTGCGCCGGTGGGAACGATCTGGAGCATCCAGCTTCCTCCTTCGCCGGTCGCCAACCCGTTGCCCGACTGCATCAGCGGCGCCAAGCTGACGCTGGCAGCGCGCAGCGAGACCGTTCAGGTGCCGGCCGGGGAGTTCACGCATGTCGTCAGGGTGGACTGGACCTCGGCATGCGTCGACGCCGGAATCACCTCGGAGTGGTTCGCCCCCGGAATCGGGTTGATTCGCCGTCAGGAGACCTCCATCGCCGGGCCCGTGACCTCTGAGCTTCTCCGCGCCGACCTCGGCGGTGTCGTGCTGCCGCGCGCCGGCTACGTCACATCGCTCTCGCTCGACCGCCCGTCGTACGTCAACAACCTGATGCCGCCCATCGGTCCCGAATCGTTGCCGACGGTGGCCGGCAGTTTCACCGTCAACAACCGCTCCGACGCGGCGATGACGCTTGCTTTCAGCGGCTGCAAGAGCGTCTCGCTTGCCGTGCTGAGCGAGGCAGGTGACGTCATGCTCATTGCCAGGGGCGACGACGGCGGCTGCTGCGCGTGTCGGAACCTGGTCGAGTGGGACTTCTCGCACGGCCCTCTGTCGATCCCATTCAGCGTGAAGCTGGCGACCGGGAAGGGTGAGCCGCTCCCGGACGGCTCTTACGTGGTGTCGGCCACCTTGGAGACTCGCGATGCCGAGCCGCTCCGGGCAGCGGCGCGCGCCAGAATCGACGTCACGTCCACCCACTGACGCGGCGTCGCAGTCCGCTCGCGGTCCCCGGTTGTCGCTTCTCGTCTTCTTCAGGACAGGCAGCGGGCGAGGCGCCGGCACCCCTCGGCGATCTCCTCCGGCTGCGCGAAGGTGAAGCACAGACGCGCGAACCTGGCACCGTTCACCGCGTCTCCCTGCGTTTCGTCGATACCCGGGTAGAACGCCCGCCCCGGCAGGAAGGCCACACCCTCCTCGATGGCGCGAGCGAACAGGACCTGGCTATCGATGTCGCCGAGGTCGAGCCAGAGGAAGAACCCGCCCTCCGGGTCGGACCAGGAGACCGGACGTCCGCCAAGCGCCGCCCGCATTTCGGTGGCCATCGACCGCGCCTTGACGGCGTAGTGGGTGCGGATCTTCACGAGGTGGGACTCGAGGAACCCGCGCTCGACGTACTCGGAGACCACGACCTGCGCCACCATCGGCGTGCACAGGTCCATACCCTGCTTGGCGATCACCAGGCGGCGAATCAGGTCGGGATCACCGATCGCCCAGGCGACGCGGACACCGGGCGCCAGGATCTTCGAGAAGGAGGACGCGTAGATCACCCCCTCGCCGCCGGCGATGGAGAAGACCGATGGGATCGGCTCACCGGCGTAGCGCAGCTCGCCGTACGGATCATCCTCGAGAACGGGGATGGCGAGCTCGCGCGCGATCTCGGCGAGCCTCACACGCCGGTCGGCGGCGAGGCAGGCGCCCGATGGGTTGGAGAAGTTGATGATGCTGTAGATCAGCTTCGGCAGCCGGCCGGTGTCGCGCCGGCAGCGAGCGATGAGCCCGGGTAGCAGCTCGACGCACATCCCGTTCTCGTCGCACGGCACGGGCAGAAAGCGGGCGCCGGTGCTCCGGAACGTATGCAGCGCTCCGGGGTAGGTGGGGGCTTCCACGACAACGACGTCCCCGGGGTCGAGGAGCACCCGGGACACCATGTCCATCACCTGCTGCGATCCGGTCGCGATGATCATCTCCTCCGGGGGCACCTCGCGACCGTGCTCCGAGAGCGCCTCGGCGCACGACGCGAATTCCTCGACTGGAAAGATCATGGGGTCGGGGAGGCCGCCGGCGAAGGAGATCATCCCGCGACGCTGAGTCAGCTTGAACAGCTCACGTATCGGCGAGGGGCGCATGACCTCGGCGGCCCGCGAGTAACGGAACGGAAATCCCATGCCTGGCTCCCGGCCGCGAGCAGCGGCTCGGCGATTCTAGCCCGTATGCGGTTCTGGGGCCTGCCGCGAGCGGATGCGTTCGGGTCCTCGGTCACCGGCGGCGGCCTGCGACGATGTCTCGGCAATCGGACGCAGTGTCCTCACCCGGGAGCGGGCGGCGGCGGATCGCAAGCGGGTCGGCAGCGGGCTTCCCCCGCGGGCGCGACGGGTCGTGGCGCGAGCTATCATCCTCTTGCGGCTCTTCAGAAGGGGAATGCGCGGCGTGGCATTGATCTTGCTTAACTCGACGGTAGGAGGGCGAGCAATGGCTAGGCAGGTTATGAGAATCGTGATGGGTTCCGCGCTCGTGGCCGGGATCGCTTCAGCGCAGACGCAGCAGGGAGAGATGCCGAGCTTCGTCAGCGAGGTCCGGGTCAACAACATCACCGTCGACGTGCAGGTGAAGGATGACAAGGGCGTTCCGGTGACCGGCCTCAAGAAGGAGGACTTCCGCCTCCTCGAGAACGACAAGGCGCAGGTGGTGACCAACTTCTCGGTCGTCGAGGGAGGCAAGGTCTCGCAGTCGCAGGATCCGGCGCTCGTCGGGCAGCCCGCCCCGCGCCAGCTCGTGTTGTTCGTCGATCTCTACCTGATGCTGGAGCCGGACAAGAAGCAGGCGCTCGAGCAACTGCGCTCGTTCATGGAGCCCGGGCTGGCGCCCGGCACCACGGTAGCTGTGGCCAGTTTCGACGGCGTGCTGCGGGTTCACCTTGCACCCTCCGCCAGCCGTGAAAAGGTCCTGACGGCGCTGAAGGAGATCGAGCGGATTTCCGCCACCGGCCTCCAGCGGCAGTTGCGGTTGGGCTCCTTCGAGGCTCCCGCGGCCTCGCGCGAGTCATGGACCACCTACAACTACCGCAAGACCCAGAATGAGGAATACTGGCAAGAGCTACGCCGCATGACGAGCCGGGTCGAGAACGCTTTCGCCGCCACCGTGCAGCGCTTCTCGGACACTCCGGCGCGCAAGGTGGTGATCATGGTCTCGCCGGGGTTCCCGCGGGCGGAGAACATTCCGATCTACCGTGACTACGACTTCTTCCTCGATTCTCCCCCGGAGTACCGCAACGTCGGCTTGTTCGGGCGGGCGGCCTACCTCGCCAGCGACCTCGAGTACACGCTGTACACGCTCGACCCCACGGCCAGCCAGTACTCGGACGCGACGGCCGGCAACGACGTGCGCAACCGCCAGCCTGCCCAGGTGGCCGACGTGGCGGATGTGCGCTTCTGGCGCGAGGCCGACCGCAAGGACAACCTGATGCGGATGGCCGAGATCACCGGCGGTCAGGCGATTTTCAGCAACGATGTCGGGGCCGCGCTGGCCGACGTCGAGCGGCTGACGGCCAGTTTCTACTCGCTCGGCTACCAGCCCGATCACGCCGGCAACGGCAAGGAGTACAAGATCAAGGTCGCGATCGTCGGCCACCCGGAGTACGCGCTGACCTTCCGCATGAGCTATATGGACCGCCCGTTCGACGAGCGTGACGCCGAGCGCTCGCGCGCGGCGCTGCTCACCGGCGAGGCCGCCAACCCTCTCGGGATCATGCTGGTCCTCGACAAGCCGGAAGGGCGCTTCAAGTTCGGGGCCGCGAAGATGAAGACGTTCCGGATCAGCTCCGAGCTGCGCATCCCCTTCGCCAAGCTCACCATGCTGCCGCGTGGCGACCAGGCGTGGGGGCAGGTGCAGATCGTGATGGTCAGCGTCGACGGCCAAGGCAATCAGTCCGAGCTGTCGCACAAGCTGGTGCCGATCCAGATCGCCGCCGACAAGCTCGACGAGGCGCGTCGGCTCGGCTACTACGCCTACCGCTTCACGCTCGAGGCGGAGGGCGGAACCACGTCGGTGCGGGTCGCGGTCAACGACGTGCTCTCCCATGCGACCTCTGCTGTGTATGCGGACATCAAGCTTTAGCCTGCGGCCGCGGCGTCGAGCATTCGGGGCCGCCAACCGCCGCTTTGCTACAGTTGACAACTCGGAGGCGCTTGTGATGAGGACTTTCCTGCAGGTAGTGTCGGCAACCCGGGCAAGGCGAGCGCTGTGGCTGGTCGTCGTCTTCGCGGTTGCGGCGACCCTCTCGCTTCGCGCGCAGGACAAGCCACCGGCCGGCAAGCCCGCCGACGGTCAGGTTGGCGGCCTGCGCTTCGTTGACGTGTCTGAGATCACGGTCGTCAACGTCGACGTCGCCGTCGCCGACCGCAACGGCCCTATCATCGGTCTGACAAAGGACGCCTTCGAGGTCTATCAGGACGGTAAGCTGCAAGATGTCAGCAACTTTGCCGTGTACTCGGAGGAGGGACCAGCGGCCGGGCCGACGCCTCCAGTGGCCGCGGCGGCGCCGCCGGCGGCCGTTCCGACTCCCCAGCCGGTGGAGGCCGCGAAGCGCGAGCCGCTCTTCATCGCCTTGTACATCGACAACGAGAACGTCGCACCGCTCAACCGTAACCGGGTGCTGAACCGCGTCAACGAGTTCGTGCTTGAGCGGGTCAAGCCGCCCGACCAGGCGATGCTGATCGCCTACCAGCGCAGCATGAAGATCTTGCAGACGTTCACGTCGGATCCGGAGGAGATCATCGACGCGTTGCGGAACGTCAAGATGTACGCCGGTGGCCGGGTCTCGACGAACTCGAGCCGCAAGGAGATCGAGGAGGCCATCACCGACGAGGCCAAGGGCGACCAGAACACCCAGCGCTTGTACGGCCTCATCCGGGGATTCGCTCAGGAGCAGCAGGTCAACCTGAAGTTCACCGTCGGCGCGCTGAAGGATGCGATCACCATGATGAGCGGCCTTCCCGGCCGCAAGATCATCGTCTACGTCTCCGACGGCCTGCCCATGAACCCGGGGCTCGAGCTCTACTACGAGATGCAGTCGCAGTTCAACGACCCGAGCACCCTGGCGCAGTCGCAGAACATGCAGTCCTCCGACCTGTTCCGCGGACTGGTCACGACGGCCGCCGCCGCGGGCGTGACGATCTACGCGATCGACTGCCGAGGGCTCGACTCCGAGCTCGGCACCGAGGCCGAGAACCGCACGGCCCGCTCGACGATGGCGGCCGCGATCGGAGTCCAGAATTACCAGGATCCCCTCATCTACATGGCCGAGCAGACCGGCGGCCGGGCGCTGATCAACACCAACGACGTCACCGACGGGCTGCGCAAGATCGGCAGGGAGCTGACGACCTACTACTCGCTGGGCTATCGACTGACCCCGACGGGTCAGGACCGCCTCCATCGGGTGTCGGTGAAGGTCAAGGGAAATCGCGACTACCGGCTCTCGTACCGTAAGACGTTCATTGAGAAGACCCTGCCGACGCGGATCGGCGACCGGGTGATGAGCGGGCTGACCTTCGACATAGACGACAACCCGATGGAGATCACCCTCTCGACCGGGGAATCCACGCCGGCTTCGGGCGGGCGCTGGCTGCTCCCGGTCGAGGTGCGGGTGCCGATTGACAAGATCGCATTCGTGCCCGACGGCGACCAGCTCGCCGGTTATGTCAGCGTCTACTACGCGGCGCGCGACAACGAGGGAAAGCAGTCGGACCTGCAGCGGACCGATCAGACGATCAAGGTTCCGGCGGGCGAGTACGAGTCGGCCAAGGCCAAGAACTACATGATCGGAGCCTCGCTGCTGCTCGAGCCCGGTACCTACCGGATCTCGGTCGGGCTCCGCGACCAGCTCACCAACCAGGCCGGCTATTCCGTGATGCGCCGGCCGGTTCATCCGGAGAAAAGTTGATGGCAAGCGTCAGACTCACGCCCTTTCGTGCCTTCGCCGTTGCTCTCTTTGCCGCTGGAGCATGCCGCGCGACGACGGCGTCGGCGCAGTACTCGACGCCGACACCGGGTCCGGCGACGAAAGCCGGGAGTGCGATCGATCGCGCCATGGCCAACGTCAGCCACGACGTCGCCGAGGCGTTGCTCGCGGCGCGCCTCCGCATCGCCCTGCTCGAGCATCTGAGGAGCGACGGTCTCGGCATCTCCATCGACGTCAAGGACGGCGCGGTGGTCCTCACGGGCAAGGTGTCGCAGCATTCCAGCCAGGAGCTGGCGGAGCAGGTTGCCGCCTCTGTGGAAGGCGTGCGGTCGGTCAAGAGCCGGCTCGAGCTCGAGGTCGAGCAGGCGCCGTCCGCTTCCAAGGTCTCGCGGGCGGTCCGCAGGGCCGAGAGCGAGGTCAAGGATGCCCTCTTGGAGGCGCACGTGAAGGCACGCCTCATCGACGAGCTCGGCAGCGTGGCATTCGCCATCGAGGTCGAGGCGACTGACGGAGTCGTGTCGCTGGCTGGGACCGTGCCTGACGCGACCCGGCGCGGGCTGGCTCGCGACATCGCCCGCAAGACCAAGGGCGTCGTCGAGCTGCACGACCTTATACACCTCAAGTAGGCGACCGTGACTCTCGCCTCGAAGTTGACGGTCGGACCCTGCGAAAGCTCGACTCCGGACGCCTGATTTCGCGGTGCTGATTCCCTCGCCGGCTGGCGTAGAATGCCGCTCGACAGAGACCGCAAAGCGAAGGGGGCCTCCGCCATGGACGTCAATCTCGAGCCGGATTTCCTCCGAGTCACCGAACGCGCCGCCATCGCTGCAGCCCGGACGATGGGCTACGGTCAGCGGAAGTACTCGGACCAGGTGGCGGTGGAGGCGATGCGCAGCGAGATGGACTCGCTCGCCATCAACGGCACGATCGTCATCGGCGAGGGTGAGCGCGACAAGGCGCCGATGCTCTACGTTGGCGAAAAGGTAGGGCAGGGGAAGGACGGCTCGGCAGGGTTCCCCGAGATCGACATCGCCGTGGACCCTCTCGAGGGCACCAACCTGTGTGCGACCGGGACCAACAACGCGATCGCCGTGTTGGCGGCGGCGAGCCGTGGCGGTCTGCTCAACGCGCCCGACGTCTACATGCAGAAGATCGCGGTCGGACCGACGGCCCGCGGCTGCATCGACGTCGACGCCCCGGTCAAGGACAACCTGGCCCGCATCGCGAAGGCATTCGAGCGCGACATCGAGGACCTCACCGTGGTCGTCCTCGAGCGGCCGCGTCACGATCAACTGATTACCGACATTCGCGCCGCCGGAGCCCGCATCAGGCTGATCTCCGACGGCGACCTCTCGGCCGGTCTGTCGACGGCGATCCGCGGTACCGGCATTCATGCGCTCATGGGCATCGGCGGCGCCCCGGAGGGCGTGATCACCGCGGCGGCGTTGCGCTGCCTCAACGGCGAGATGCAGGGACGTCTGGTCGTGCTCGAGGACTGGCACAGGAAGCGCCTGCAGGAGATCGGCATCAGCGACTTCAACCACGTTTATCAGACCGAGGAGCTCGCCTCCGGCAACGACGTGATCTTCGTCGCGTCCGGCGTCACGAAGGGCGACCTGCTCGAGGGTGTGCGACTCTTCGGCGGCGGCGTGCGCGTGGCGTCGGTGCTGATGTCGTTGGCGACGCGGACCGTCCGCTTCATCGACACGGTATACATGGAACGGGAAGGCGAGCTCGAGGTGATGCGCTAGCCCGCGGTCATGATGATCGGACCAGCGATTCTGCTCGCCGTCGTGGCCGGCGCCGGGAAGATCCCGATTCCCGAGGCCGCGCAGCGTTTTCCGGACTCTACTGCCTTCCTCGGGGCGGGCCTCCAACGCGAGGGCCACATGCTGGCGGCTGCAATTGGCGACTGCGGCCTGGGGTTGCGGGGTGACGGACCCGGCCCGCAACAGCTTGCCGCCCGCTGGTTCGCCGGCCAGCTCAACGAAGCGGAGAAGGTCGTGGTCCTGCTCGGCGGCGGGGTGTTCCACGACCGTTCGCTGTTGACGGTGTACGACGATGCGCTGCGATCACCGAACCTGCGGCTGCGGCAGGCAGCAGCAGTGGGGTTCTTTAGCCTGGTTGGCGCGCCTCCGCCACTGCCCTCACAGATCCGCGACGATCCTCGGGTCTGGCGGCAACTGCATCGGATGGTGCGCGACCTCGACTTCGTGACGCTGACGCGCCCGCTCGTGCGTGTCTGGGTCGATTCCTACGTGGCCGGGAAGGGAGTGCGGCGGCCGGAGCTGTTCGCGTTCCGGCAGGACGGCCTACAGTGCCTGAAGGCCATCCGCGAGATCGCCGAGCCAGCGGACCTTCCGGACGTCCTCTCGATCTGGCCGTTCCTCGAGAGCGAGCAGGACCGCACGTTCGTCATGAGGACCATCGAGGCGATCTCGCTCCAACGGCTGGTCAACCGGCCTCAGGACCCCCAGAAGCCTTCGGGCGACTGGCTGATACGCGCCGCCCTCGCGTTCGTTGATCAGTGGGTCGCCACCATGTGTCAGTCGGTCGACGGCGAGAGGCAGGTCAGGCTCAGCCTCGAAAGGGACCGCCTTCTCGCTCCGAACCGCCAGCCCACCGCGCGGACCTGGTTTGCCGTTCTGAGCATTCGCAACTCGTCGTTGTTTCCGTTGGCGGCAGAGCGTCTCATGGACCTCTCCGGCAGGGCAGTCAAGGTCGATCGCCAGATCTTCGACAACCCGTCGAACCTGGACACCATTCACAAGCTCCGGGAGTACCTGCCGGCCTCGTCCTGGGTGCCGCCG
>Ga0315283_10005868_pt1 | contig 10889 bp, 6 predicted proteins | sample YL17G09_0_MG_FD_204541 | JGI IMG/M metagenome (GOLD analysis project Ga0315283, IMG submission 204541) | Sediment microbial communities from Yellowstone Lake, YNP, Wyoming, USA - YL17G09_0 | ecosystem: Environmental > Aquatic > Freshwater > Lake > Sediment | place: USA: Wyoming | collected...
CTGAACTATGCGGAGAAATATCAGGTACATTATCTAATTCACAAAACTATTTATTAAGCTGTCCGGTTATCATACCGGAAAATCAAACTTTGGTTATTGAACCCGGTGTATTGATTATTGCTCAATATGATGAAGACACACTGCTATCAATTACAGTAAATGGAGTTATAGAAGCCATTGGAAATAGATCTGATACCATTAAAATAATCTCCTTCCCCCAATATAAAGGCACCTGGCAAGGGATCATATTAAAGAAAAAGGGTTCATTTGATCACTGTGTAATAAAAAATGGGATTAATGGTATTTTGGTGGAGAAAGGTAATCTTGAATTGAATAATTCGACAATTGCTAATAATTTAACTTCAGGACTGGATTTAGAAGGGCTTTCAACTTTTATTAATATGAATGCTGAAAATACAAATCTCCTTAATAATAACTATGGGATCTATGCAAGGGCAACCTTTACCAAAGGCTCGGGATCTGTGTCTGCCACTTTCTCTTCATGTAATATTCTGGATAATACTGAATATGGTATTGATTTATATTCACATGGAGCTATCGGTGGTATGGTAGTCCCAATCAGCAATAATGCCGTTATTAATATCACATTAAGAAATTCCGTAATTTCTAACAGCGGTGGTAATGCAGTTAAAATCAGGTCTTATGGTTTTGAAAGTTCAAGTTATTCTCCTCATGCGCACAGGTATGGTTATGTGAATTTTATTTCAGAGAATAGCATCATCTCTGACAATGGATACGGAATATCAACTCAGCGTGAAAATACTTCGCATTGCTTTATAAATAACAGGTTCTATAATACGGTGATGTACAACAACAATTCTATTATAGAGATGGATGCAGATAATATATTTATATACAACAGTAATCTATGGGATAATGGAATTTCAGGCAATCCGGTTGGTATTTGTGACAACTTAGTTGTTGAACATTCCAACCTCAACAGTATGGAGAATATCCCTTATGGCACTGACAATATTTCAATAAATCCGAATTATATATCGCCCGGGTCAGGTGATTTTCATTTAAACCAGGGTTCTCCGTGTATTGATGCAGGTTCAAATGCGTTTGTAGATTTCAGTACTGATTTTGACGATAAAGTCCGCATCTGGAATGCAACAGGTAAAGATAGTGCCATTGTTGATATTGGTGCTTTTGAGTTTGGCACGCCATGCTATGCAACCACAATTGTAAAAGAAATATGCGAGGGTGAAAGCTACGAAGGTTATACCGAATCCGGAATATACCAGTTTAAATATACCAGTGTTTCGGAGTGTGATAGTCTTATTCTCCTAAACCTGCATGTTAATCCTGTTCCTGAAAAGCCAACCATAATACAAAATCTGAACACCCTGACATCAAATATAGCTTCAGGAAATCAGTGGTATTTTAACAATAATGCACTTCCAGATGCAAATGACCAAAACTATATTGTTAATACAAGTGGGGACTATAATGTAGTAATTACAAATGATTTCGGTTGCGTTTCTTCTCCATCGGATATTATTACCGTGATCTATTCATCATTGGAAAATCCGGAAGAATACGGGCCGGACATTTATCCTAACCCGGCAACTAATAAAATTACCATTTCAACCAACAGGTTGTTTCACGGAGAAACCAATATGAATATTATCAGCATCAGAGGTCAACAACTGATGCAGGCCACTTTCCAGAACCAGAATAAATTTGAGATGGATGTTAGTGCTCTGAAAGAAGGTGTCTACCTGGTTAAAATTCAGACCAAGGCGGGGATTGAGACTAAAAAATTAGTGATTCAATAATACCCTCTGCCATCAGCTTTTCTTACTTCCTCACAAAACTCCTCCAGGGGCTGTCTTCTTTATATTTATAATCAGCCAAAACAAGAGTCGAATTTGCAAGCAAATAGGACGTCATCAGGTTGTTAAGTTCCTGTTTCATCAGTTTTACAACCGATTCCGAAACCTGCGCGTAAAGCATATCATTGGATCCTTCAAAAATCAGGAACGGACGACTATCGACAATGGCACGCCCAGCAACGTGGTTCTGCTTTTAGGCTTTCGCTCCAACCAACTGAAACAAATGTTGTGCAGCTTCCTGCATCAGATCGGTAACAACAGTTTTTACTGAATTTGGTTTAAGGCCATGAGGCGCAGGTCAACTCCAACACCTTTATTCTTATTATTTATTTATTTATTCTTCTCTTTCTACTTTATCAATTTCCTGTCTTTCAGCCAATCTTCCATGCGATCCGGCCATGTTTCGACAGGTCCTAAACCTTTCTTTCTGAGAGCTTAGCCATGTAAACCTTTTTCGTAATTGTACATTTCAACATGCACCTTATTTTTCCTGCAAGCTAAAAAGTACTAAATGCTGTTTCAAAGTCGTGAAGTGGTTTTAAAGAAATTTCAGTCCCACCTTCACTGTTAACAGAATAATCAAAAGGGTTATCAAGGTCTTTAATCAATAAAAACATATACGATATCAGGAAAGTAACCAGTAAAGTGAAAAAGAGCGAAGCATAGAATGGTTCTATTTTTATAGTAATCAAGCCAACAGCTACAAGAAAACCCATTGCTTCCACAATTGCGTAAGCCGGGCCGACAAAATCGGTTTCCCTTATTGTATCAATTCTTAAAATCAGCTTTCTCAAGCTATTTTGTTCATTCTTCAATTTTATGATATAATTAGCCTGAACACCTTCTCTATCAAATTCAATAAAGAAATCATTCATCATGCTGACTTTTTTTAATATCGATTTAGTACTTTCTTTGTGATAAAACCAGTCCATCAATGAATGTATAAATGACTTTTGAAATTCAATGAATTGACTGGCATTACCGGAGTTTTTACTTTTATATATGGTATATGTATCATCAAGTAGTGTTTTCATGGACGCAGTAAGTTCACCCGGAATTTTTTCACTTTCCTTATAATCAGAAAGTACCCCGCTGATCAGAAATCCGATCAGAAAAATGGTGCCCGCAACTAAACTTGTGAAAAGGGCATTTAACTCCATTACATCATAGTTAAGTTTATGAGCAACAAATTTTAAGATAGCCACTAAAATAACCAAGGGAATAATCTTAAATGCAATCGACCATTTCTGCCAGATTTTGTTGGTGGATTTTTTAATTTTTTCGTGCTTTTTCATGTAGTTGAGAATTACTATGTTTCAGATTATGTATTTTAGGATGCAGTATTATTAATTCCTGTATGATGATTTTTTGAATGCAAAGTGGTTGTTTGCTATTTTTGGATTAGTTTTGCAATAGTTTTCCTAAAAGAAAGTATAGCATTTAATGCATACGCGGAAGTAGCTCAGTTGGTAGAGCATCAGCTTCCCAAGCTGAGGGTCGTGGGTTCGAATCCCATTTTCCGCTCCGGAGCAGCAGGGTTCAATCTTTGCTGCTTTTTTTGTTTATTTCAGCAATAAACCATTAAAAAGCAGTTTGTATGTTCCCGGCGTTGAGCCGCGGAATTGCGGACTGAAACCATATACCACGAGGTTCCCTTTACCTTTTCGAAACCAGACCATTGCTGCATAATTGCTCAGCAATTCTTCCTTCTGGCAATAGCCGCTCAGCAGGATATGGTCTTCGGGATAGCTTGCTATAACCCTGCGGTCGATATCGAAGGAAGGCTGAGATGTTTGAAATACCTGTTCAGCAGTCGTTAAAATGCCTGCTTCCGGTTTCATTCCCCAGGTGAGCTGATGATCAGGAAATAGTTTAACTTTCAGTAGCGACCCAGGGCAATTTAATCCTGATTTCCTGAGCTTTTCCGAGTCATTGGTGAAAGGGAAGCGGAAATCTTCGCTTTCGGTTTCAGTGAGCTTAATACTCATGAGGCCTTGAAAAAGTGCACACGAATTTCCCCATGAAAGAATTGTCCCTCCATTTTTAATGAATTTCAATATTTTCTGAAAACCATCTTTACCCATGCCTTTGGTAAACTCCGGTGGTAAATTCGCCGGGAAAGATTCTTCGCCCACTTTGGTTTTTCCTTCCATCAAAACATTTTTATCCTCATCAGTGAAAATAATGATGTCGCAATTGAGTTCAAAAGTTTTTTTGGCCAGGTCGCCAGGCCTCAACACAGAGTAAGGAATATCATACTGATCGAACAGGTAACGTGTCCACCCTGCATCCATGTTATGGAACCAACTTTCGACCAGGACAATGCGGGGCATTTGCACAGCAGTAGCTGTAGAATCAGGATTTTCCCGGAACCATTCAGGCGCAATGGTGAGAAAATCTTTCAGTACCGAAACTTTCTGCCCTTTAGCACCGGAAACTATAAAACTGCCGGCGGGTAATATTTTTCCTTTTACATTAATATTTGCATGAATCCGGTTTACTGCGAGCCCAAGCGAAACGGATTTGAAAGCAGCCTTATAGCTTTCGTTACCTGATGAACTGAAAACCCAATATCCATTTTCATGATTAGGAAATTCCTTCATGAGCGCATAGGGAACCGGAACAGGCTCCAGTTGATTTTCAATATCTTCGACAACGGCAGGTATTTCATATGCTAATAATCCTTTGTGAAGTGGAAGCGACCAACTGGTAATGTCGTATGGTTCTATTAACTCTCCTCCGGGGGTATAATGCCGCGCCGGAAAAGTCTGCGCTTCCATTACTTCTTTGATAAATGCACGAAAGGGCTGTGCCAGAGGGATGATGATATCTCCTGTGTGGAGCATTTTATCATTCCACATGATATCAACTTTAAGTTGCGATACACTTACTCCCTGCTCGAGCAGCAGGTTGACCAGAGCCACAAGTTCGCTGCGGTCGTGTTGCAGAGCGGGTACAACAAAGTATGCCGGAGCAAGGGTTTTCCCTTTCAGCACTTCGTTTCGGCACATGTGGTTCCTGAAACGCATAATTTCCTCCCTGTTGGCTGAAGCTGTTCTGAGTAATGACCAGGTAGATTGAATCTCATAACGGACAATATCTGAAAGCCGCCACCATCCGCCATCCCAGGGTAAAGGCATATTAATGCTCTTTTTATACTCAGCCAAACCTTTTCCACCCACCTTTAACTCATTTTTTTCAATATAAATTGGTGTTGCAGTATTTGCGCTGGCAGCCTCTGTTAAAAGGCCTATCATATTCTTCCACTCAGCTGTTGCTGTTGAACCTGGCCAGTAATCATCGAACAGATAATGCTGTGCCACCCCTGAACATCCGGCAGCAGTCATATCCTTAGCCATTGCCGAACCGAACACCCACGACCAGTTCCAGATACCTTCGTCAATATTCTGTGCGATGGGATCGTGCATAGGCGGAACAAAATAGCGAACGCCTGATGAACCCATCTGGTGCTTTTCAACCATAACCTGCGGAAACCATTCCTTACTGTAAATGCCTGATATAACTTTGGTATCCTGCTGTGTAAGTGTCACAAAGTCGCGGTTATTATCATGGCCTACATATTTATTATACACGCCAGGCAAGGAACATCCTTCGTATGGCGTACTCTTGTATTTGCGATAATTCTCAACTACCATCTGCATTCCATCGGGGTTATGGTTTGGTACAACCATGAAAACCACATTATCCAGGCATTTTAGCATTTCAGGATCCTGAGTATTTGCCAGAGTATAAGCAATTTGTGGAGCAGACTGTGTTGGCCCGACCTCATTGGAATGCATCGATAAGGTGGCAAGCAGAAAAACCTTGCCTTCAGCAATGAGTGCATCCCGTGCGGTATCTTCCATTTTCCAGTCCAGTGCCAGTTTACGGTTAATCTCTTTGTAACGGTCGAGCTTTTCCAGGTTCTGAGGAGATGATATAAACAGGATATAGATCTTTTTACCCATCGGCGATTCTCCGGCCTCTTTCAGCAGCATACGGGGCGAGGCCTGGTCCAGTTGCCGGCAATAGGCTATCAACTGATCATAGTCGAACATGTTCCGATCGGAACCCGGTACAAATCCAAAAAAATCCTCTGGAGATGGTCCGGTTTGAGCCAGTAATGATTTATTGGGCGCGATCAACACCATCAAAAAAAAGACAAGACAAAAGAGAATACTTTTCATAGAAGATAGCTTAATGATGCGTGTGATTATTTGAGCATGAGACTTTATGATTATTCGCAAACAGGAAAAACTTCCCGAAAATGTCGTATGTCAAATTAAAGACATTCTGTAGTGAATTCCAAATAATTTAAATAAACCTCCCATGACTGCAAAAGCTGTTAAATTTTGCGCTACCGGGAATTGATTGATAAGTGCCTAACCCTGGTTTATCGTAAAACCTTAATGCATGGAAGGCAAAGCATTATTTTCAGGAGGTGACGTACTGCTGTAATTATCTGGCAATTGGATTTTCAACTGTATCCGGAATATACAGATGTTCCATTACTTTCTTGCAGGCTGGATTTAATATAAATCAATATTTTTAAAAATTATTTGATAGTTTATGATCTTGAATCAAATTTTTGTATAAATTTGCACCCGTTATGCATAAATATACAATGATTAGTAAACAAGATCGGTTATTGGATCTCAAACGCTTGATATCGCACAAAAAGATATCAAGCCAGGATGAGCTGTTGGAAAGCTTGTCCGGGTTAGGATATGAACTCACACAAGCCACGCTCTCGCGCGATTTGAAAGAGATCAGGGCGGGTAAGATACACGATCCGGAGAAAGGAATTATATATATTCTGCAGGAACAAATTTCGACAGCCGAAAGAACAAAACTGCCTGGTCTTTCAATTGATACAGTCCTTTCCGTTGTATTTTCATACAATCTGGTACTGATCAAAACCTTCCCGGGTTTTGCTTCGAGTATTGCAACATTCATCGACAACTGCAACAAACTCGGGATTGCCGGAACCATTGCCGGCGATGACACTATTTTATTAATTCCACACGAAAACTTCACACGACGAGAAATCCAGGATGCATTGATTGCAATGCTCCCTGGCATTAAAGAAAAATTCCCGCGTTAAGTAAATTTCAACTCATCAAAACAATTTTATCATGAACAACACAAAAGTATGCGTTGCCGGCATATGGCATATCAGTTACGTACCCGAAATCATAAAAACCATTGAAGAATCTGCAAAGGTGAGGGGGACAGGCATTGCAAAACGAAGCCATGAATACATCGAAGCAAGGATAATAGAAGGTAAAGCTATCATCGCTCTTAAGGACAATGAATTTGCCGGATTCTGTTACATAGAGACCTGGGGAGATAAGCAATTTGTAGCCAACTCAGGGTTGATCGTTAAGGAGGAATATCGGGGAGAAGGCATTGCCAAACTCATCAAAAAAGCCGCCTTTAATCATTCGAGAGAGCGTTTTCCGGATGCAAAAATATTTGGACTTACTACCGGCCTGGCAGTGATGAAGATCAACTCTGAACTTGGTTATCGTCCGGTTACTTTCTCGGAACTTACCGATGATGATGATTTCTGGAAGGGATGCCAATCCTGTGTAAATTATGATATTCTGACGCGTACTGAACGGAAGCATTGTTTATGTACAGGCATGTTGTTTGATCCTGCCTGGAAGGCCAAAATAGACGAATCAACACCCCACCCTTCAATTCCGGAACATTCGTTGCAGGTATATGGCAGATGGTTTAAATTTAAACAGCATGTGCTTTTACGTTTAAAGGATTTGAAGAAAACTGACAAAACAGACAAAGCAGGATCGGTATCCGGAAGATTTAGAATAGGAATTAATATCAACTTGTTCAAATAAGCAGGATATCAAAACAGCAAGCATAATATTATGAAAGATATAGTAGTCCTGGCTTTTAGCGGGGGATTGGACACCTCCTTCTGTGTAAAATACCTTTCAGAAGAAAGGGGTCTGGAAGTACATTCCGCCATTGCAAATACAGGAGGATTCACCATGGATGAACTGAATGATATTGAACAGCGGGCAAAATCACTTGGTGTGGAATCGCACAAGGTATTGGATGTTGAAGCCGAATATTATGAAAAGTATATTCGGTACATGGTATTTGGCAATGTGCTTAAAAACAGCACATACCCGCTATCTGTGAGTTCCGAACGTACAATCCAGGCATTGGCCGTTGCGCGCTATGCAAAAGAGACAGGCGCAAAATATATTGCACACGGCAGCACCGGGGCCGGAAACGACCAGGTTCGTTTTGATCTGATATTTACCAGCATTATTCCCGAAATTGAAATCATTACACCAATCCGCGAACTTCGGCTTTCGCGTGATGAGGAGATTGAATATTTGAAAAAACGAGGAGTCGAAGCCGACTGGAAAAAACTTGAATACTCCATCAATAAAGGCCTTTGGGGTACAAGCATCGGTGGGAAAGAAACACTCACATCGAACCTGCCGCTTCCTGAGGAAGCTTTTCCCAACCAACTTAAGAAACATGGTGAAGAAACACTTGCTGTTGCCTTTGTTTGTGGTGAGTTAAAAGCAGTTAACGGAAAAACGTATCAAAATGTTCCGGATGCAATCCGGGCTTTAGAAACGATGGCTGCCGCATATGCAATCGGTCGCGATATGCATATCGGCGATACCATCATCGGCATCAAAGGTCGTGTAGGTTTCGAAGCCGCAGCCTCTGTCATTATCATTAAAGCGCACCATGCACTTGAGAAGCATGTGCTTACCAAATGGCAGCAGTATTGGAAAGAGCAACTTGGTAACTGGTATGGGATGCTGCTGCACGAAGGACAATACCTTGATCCTGTGATGCGGAACATCGAGAAATTCCTGGAAGATACGCAACAGCATGTGAGTGGTGAGGTTACCATTCAGCTTCGGCCGTATCACTTCAACATACAGGGTATACAAAGCGATTACGATCTGATGAATGCTGGTTTCGGAACCTATGGTGAAATGAATACCGGCTGGACCGGTGATGAAGTAAAGGGATTCACAAAAATTCTTGGGAATCAGCTTAAAATCTATCAGGCCGTGCAGGATAAGAATGCCGTGTAAGGATGATTTTTAACAGTGCAACTGTGTTGAATTGCTTCGTTTGTCATGTCTGATCAAAACGCGTTACAACCATTATAAATATTACGAGGTGAATAAAATTAAAATAGCTATTGAAGGCGGGGCAGGCTATACAGCCGGTGAACTCATACGAATTCTGATCAATCATCCATTTACCGAAATCAGCTATATAAACAGTGAAAGCCATGAGGGGCAGCCGGTATCAGCAGTTCACCATGATTTGCTTGGGGAACCCGACCTGCATTTTAGCAAAATATTATTCGACGATGTTGATGTGCTGTTTCTCTGCAAAGGACACGGGCAATCAGTAAATTATCTCGAAAGTAATCAACTGCCTGCCAGCCTGAAAATAATTGATCTGAGCCAGGACTTTCGCCGGGAGAACAACGGTTTTGTTTACGGCCTGCCCGAACTTCAGCGGGAGAGGATTCGGCAGGCTTCAAAGATTGCCAATCCCGGGTGCTTTGCAACTTCAATAGAACTGGCTTTGTTGCCATTGGCTGAAGCCGGGTTGTTAAATGACGATATTCACATTACATCCATTACAGGCTCAACCGGAGCCGGACAATCATTATCTGAATCATCTCATTTTAGCTGGCGGAATAACAACGTATCAGTGTATAAACCCTTCCGGCATCAGCATCTAACCGAGATTAACATGAGTCTGCAAAAACTCCAGCCTGGTTTTGCAGGTAATATAAACCTGGTGCCTGTGCGGGGCAATTTCACCAGGGGTATCCTGTCAGCCATCTATACCAACTGTCCCCTCACCATCGATAAAATATATGAATTGTATGCCACCTATTACCGGGAACATCCTTTCGTAATGCTGTCTGATGTAAATCCTGATCTGAAGCAGGTAGTCAATACAAACAGGTGCGTGCTGTTTGTTGAGAAAATTGATTGTAAAATATTTATAATCAGCCTGATTGATAATCTTATTAAAGGCGCATCCGGTCAGGCCGTTCAAAACATGAACCTGATGTCGGGCTATAAGGAGGATACCGGCTTACGCTTAAAAGCTGCTGGGTTTTAAATTTTGTTGGCAGAAGGACTGAACACTAAATTTTATTAAAAGGTTAACTGATAAGAACGTTTATAAATCTCTGCCAATGACAAGTTACGATCAAATTGCTTTGTCAGGCTGCAACCATTAACGTATTTTTGCATGTCACTAAATAACAATAACTTAACTTAATGCTAAATTGCCTTTTATGAAATAAATTAGACCTATTAGTAACAAATGAAGTTAGTCTCAATGGCTCGTATACTGTCAGATTGAGCGGAGTCGAAATCCATACTTGTTAAGCTTGTTAAACATGACGTTGAAGGGTTGCTTTAAAAATCCGATCAGGTTTCTGCTTCGCCACCTTCGATGTTTAACATCTAAAAATTTTTATTAAATATAATTTACACTTCAAGGTGATTGATAAGCATGAGAAGACCCTTCGACTCCCACTTCGACTCCGCTCAGTGTGACATTGCTCAGCCTGACAAAGAAGAATGAGATTGCCTTTCGGCCTTAATACCATTGACAGATAAATTTTAACGTCAATTATTATTACTTTTTATGAAATAAATTACACCCCAACGTAACAAGTTCAAAAGTTCAGTTATATCTTTAGTAAGGCGTTTATCTAAAATCAAAATCTATCTAAAACAATTCAATGAATTTATTTGAGGTATATCCTTTGTATGAAATTGAGCCTGTGAAAGCAAAAGGATGCTATTTATGGGATAAAAACGGAACACAATATCTTGATTTCTATGGTGGACATGCTGTGATATCTATCGGGCACACGCATCCACATTATGTGAAGTCAGTATCCGAACAGCTACAAGAGATAGGCTTCTACAGCAACTCAGTTGTCAATACGTTACAAAATCTGGTAGCGGAAAAGCTCGGCCGGTTATCAGGGTA
>Ga0315283_10005869_pt1 | contig 10889 bp, 5 predicted proteins | sample YL17G09_0_MG_FD_204541 | JGI IMG/M metagenome (GOLD analysis project Ga0315283, IMG submission 204541) | Sediment microbial communities from Yellowstone Lake, YNP, Wyoming, USA - YL17G09_0 | ecosystem: Environmental > Aquatic > Freshwater > Lake > Sediment | place: USA: Wyoming | collected...
CCTCCGCTTCTCAGAAGGCGGACAGCTTACCTGACCAGCCGCCACGCTCCGACGCCGCGTTGAATATCGTTGTAGCCGCCGGCCAGCCCGTCGTCCTCGGAGTATCCGAATCGCTGACGGGATCTGAGGCTGCGGCCGGAGCGGAGGACCGTGACGCCGTTGTCGCGAGTGTACTGCGCTGGAAGGCCGCACACGGCGAGCAGCTAAAGGGCCACGACATCGAGGTCCGAGCCGAGGACGACGGCTGCACGGAGAGCGAGATCACGAAGAAGGCGGCGGGGAGACTGCTGCGAACGCCGGGGCTCGTGGGAGTGCTCGGGCCGGGGTGCAGCGCCGGCGCCAAGGAGGCGATCCCCCTCTACTCGGGCGCGGGAGTCGTCGCTATCTCAGGCTCGGCAACGGAGTCCGACCTCACGACCGGCCAGCCGCCGGGCGGTTTCTTCTTCCGCACGTCGTACCGCAGCGAGCTCCAGGGGGCGATCGGTGGCCAGTTCGTCGCCGAGACACTGAAGGCGAAGAGGGCATACCTCATCGATGACGGCGAATCGTACGGGCAAGACCTCATCGAAGCGGCCCGCAAGGCGATGGAAGCCGGTGGCGTGGCAGTGACACGCGAGAGTATCCCGCGCGGCACCGTCGATTTCAGTGGTCTCGCCAAGAAGATAGCACAGGAAAACCCCGATTTCGTCGGCTTCGGCGGGTTCAACCCCGAGGCAGTGCTGCTCTACCGGCAGTTGCGCGACGCCGGCTTCGAGGGGCCTTTCGGCGCCGGCGATGCCGCAGCCTCAGTGTTGACGTTCGTGGAGCCGGTTGGCGCCGGGGCCGCGGAGGGCGTGTATTTCGTCGGCTGCCCGCTCACGCTTCCTGATGACTTCATCATCGAGTTCAAGAAAGTGCACGGGAGCGAGCCGGCGGCCTCAGCTTTCACTGCCCAGTACGCTGATGCTACCACCATCCTGCTGGATGCCGTAGCCGAAGCCGCTGAGGAGCAGCCGGACGGATCGCTCCTGATAGATCCTGCAGTCTTGCGCGACACTGTGCTTCAGATCCGTTTGACGGGCGGCGTGTCCGGTAACGTCGCCTTCGATGACAACGGTGACCGTAGCAGTGAGGCGACCGATCTGGCGGAGCGGGCGAGAGACCTGGGACTCGCCGCCTGCCTGGTCCAGAACGGCAAGCTGGCAAACCTATTTCCGTAGGAGCAGGACTACCGGAGGTCAAGACACCAGAGCATGAAGGAAGCTTCGAGTTCGGACGCGGCGCAGGGCACCTCGCTGGCGGCCAGGATCGCCGTGTGGAGCGCCCGTCACCGTCGCCGGATCGTGCTCGGCTGGCTGGCAGTCGTGATTGCGGCGGCGGCTGCCAACTCGCTCGTGCCCGCCAACACCGACATGCAGGGAGAGGCGCCCGGCGAATCAGGGGCGGCCCTGAAGCTGTTCCAGGAGCGCTTCGGGGAAACGCAGGTCCCGACGCAGGAGATCGTCGTTTTCTCGTCGCCGAAGTACAAGGTGACGGACGCGGTCTACAAGGATAAGGTGCAGGCGCTGATGGCCCAGTTGACCGACCTGCGGGAGGCTGAGACGAAGACGATCGACGGAACGAAAGTCGTCTCCAGCACGCGGGTGGTTTCCGCGACGCTGACCCATTACGACATCGGTATGCCGCGCGATGTATCGCCTTTCGTGGCGCCGGGCGAAGACGGCGATGTGACGTTTGCGCTGGTAAGCCTCCAGGGGTCGGCGTGGACGGCCAAGGATCACGTTCAGCCGGTGCTGGATGAGGTTGCCCGCGCGGACGAGCCCTCTGCAGGCTTCAGCATCATGAGCGGCGGGCCGGCGTCGATCAACAAACAGATGGACACCATCATCAGCGAGGATCTCTCGTTCGCCCTCATCATGAACCTGACGGTCACTCTGGTCATTCTTCTCCTGGTCTTCCGCGCGCCGGTCGCTGCCTCCATACCGCTGGCCCTGGCCATGGCGGCCGTCGTCACGGCGACGGCGATCCTCGGCCTTATCAGCCAGGCGATGTCGCTGAGCATTCTCTTCACAGAGGTTGTGCTCCTCATGGGGCTGGCCACGGGCATCGACTACTCACTCTTCGTCGTCAGCCGGTTTCGGAACGAACGGCGAAAGGGACGCTCGAAGGAAGACGCGCTGCGGGCAGCCGCCGGCACGTCGGGGAAGGCGGTGGTATTCGCGGGTTGTACAGTCGTGCTGGCGGTCAGCGGTATGTTCCTCGTGGGCGATTCCACCTTCAACAGCATCGGCCTCGCGTCGATAGTGGTGGTCGTGCTGGCGGTGCTGATATCGGTGACGCTCCTGCCGGCGCTTCTGATGATGCTGGCGGACCATATCGACCGTTTCAGCCTGCCCTTCCTGAAGAGCGGCGGCGAAGGAGGAGGCATCTGGGGGTTCATAACGGACCACGTCCTGCGGCGTCCGGTGGTGCTCGCGGTGGGCGTGCTCGCCGTCCTGCTGGCGACCGCCTACCCGGCCCTGACCCTCAATCTGGGCTTCAACGGCGCCAAGGGTTTGCCGGATGCGGTGGAAGCGAAGAAGGCGCTGCTTGTCCTCCAGGACAACTTCACGCTGGGGCTCTCCTCGCCGGCGCTGGTCGTCGTCGACGCAGGGAAGGATAGGAATGTCTATGCGTCGGACGTACAGTCGAGAGTCAGCCGGCTCGTCAGCAGCGTGCAGGCCGAATCGACGGAATCCGTGGGGCCGGATGCGCCATATGGGGCGCCTATCCAGACGAGTATCAACGACGCGGGCGACACGGAAGCGATCCGCATCCCCCTCAACGCCGACACCGGCGAGCAGAAGGCGCTCGATGCGGTGGACCGCCTGCGGAAAGACATCGTCCCGGCCTCATTCGGCGGCGGGACGGCGAAGGCGCTCGTCACGGGCGATACCGCCGCGAACATCGATTTCCGCGACAACATCATCTTCCGCACGCCGTTCGTGTTCATGTTCGTTCTGGGGCTCGCCTTTCTCATACTGCTGGTGACCTTCCGGTCGATTGTTATAGCCGTCAAGGCGATCATCCTCAACCTGCTTTCCGTGGGCGCTACCTACGGGCTGCTCGTGCTCGTGTTCCAGAAGGGATGGCTCCTGGAAGGGGTCCTGGACTTCAAGGCGACGGGGATAATCGAGTCCTGGCTGCCGCTCTTCCTGTTTACGATCCTGTTCGGATTGTCGATGGACTACCACATGTTCGTGCTCAGTCGTATCAAGGAGGCGCACGAGCACGGTGCGAACAGCGATGATGCCGTGTCCATGGGCATCCGCGCGACGGCCGGGACGATCACCAGCGCGGCGCTGATCATGGTGGCGGTGGCGATGATATTCGCATTCACGCGCTTCATAGGACTGAAGCAGTTCGGCTTCGGGCTGGCCGTGGCGATCCTGATCGATGCCACGGTGATCCGCTCGATCCTGCTGCCCGCAAGCATGAAGCTCCTCGGCGACTACAACTGGTATCTGCCCAAGTGGCTGGAGTGGCTCCCCAAAGTCAGAATGGCTGAATAGCCGGAGCTCGTCAGACGGGTCGATGCCGCGTTCTTCGGGGCGCGGTGTCGAAGACGCTTATTCGCCCGCGGCTTCGCCTTCCAGCGACGGCGGCACCGCCTCCTCAGCCCCCACGTGCGCGTACTCCCGCAACGGCATCTCCTTCAGGAACCAGGAGACTGCGAAGGCGACGATGCTCAGCGGTACCGCCCACAGGAATACCGAGTCCAGGGACAGCGAGAACGCGTGCACGACTCCGGCATGGATGTCCGCCGGCAACGCCTTCAACTGCTCGGGGCTGGCAGTTAGCGTGCGGCGGCTGACCTGCCCCAGCGCCGCCGCTGGGACCGACTGCTGGAGCTCGTGGGTCAGTCGGTTGTTGAGGATCGCACCGAAGATGGCGACGCCGAAGGCCGAGCCAAGCAGGCGAAACAGGTTCACGCCGGCCGTCGCGGCGCCCATGTCGCGGTGCGTCACGGCGTTTTGCACAGCCAGGACGGGCACCTGCATCATCATGCCGAAACCGACGCCCAGCAGGGCCATGTAGACAGCCGCCTCCACGGACGAGGTGTTCTCGTTCAATTGCGCCAGCAGGTACATGCTGACCGCCATCATCGCGGTCCCGCCGATCGGGAACATGCGGTAGCGTCCAATCGCAGTGATGATGCGGCCGGTCCCGATGGCCGCGATGACCACTGCTCCCATCAACGGCAGCAGTTGCAGCCCCGACATCGTGGCGCTGGCCCCTCGCACTACCTGGAAGTACACAGGCAGATAGGACATGGCGCCCAGCAGACCCAGCCCGACGATGAACGACAACGCGGCCGCCACTGAGAATATCTTCTGCCGGAAGAGCCGCAGCGGCAGGAGCGGCTCACGCACGCGTCCCTCGTGCAGCAGGAACGCGGCGAGAAGGATGACTCCCGCCACGCCGAGGCCGATAATCATCGGCGATGCCCAGGCGTACTCGATGCCTCCCCATGAGGTCAGCAGGAGCAGCGCCGTGATGCTGGCCACCATGAGAAACGCGCCGCGATAGTCGATGCCGCGCTCGAAGCGGTGCACCGGAAGGCGCAGGGCTGTCTGGGTGATGATCATCGCCGCCACGCCGACGGGGATGTTCACGAAGAACACCCAGCGCCACGTCAGGTGGTCGGTGAAGAAGCCGCCGACAAGCGGGCCGGCGACGCTGGAGACTCCGAACACAGCGCCCATGTATCCCTGGTAGCGGCCTCGCTCACGTGGCGAGATGATGTCGCCTATGACAGCCTGGGACAGTATCAAGATGCCACCGGCGCCGAGCCCCTGGATGCCGCGCGATACGATCAGTTGCGGCATGCTCTGCGAGAAGCCGGATAGCAGCGAGCCGATGAGGAAGATGACGATTGCCACCTGGAACAGGAGTTTGCGGCCGTAGAGGTCGCTCAGCTTGCCGAAGAGGAGCATGCAGGCGGTGGAAGTCAGCAGGTAGGCGGTGATAACCCAGGACAGGTGCTCCAAGCCACCCAGCTCGCCGACGATCGTAGGCATGGCGGTGGTGACGACTGTCTGGTCAAGGGACGAGAGGAGCATACCGGCCATGAGACCGACGAAGATCAGCATTATCTGGCGCTGGGAGAGCTGGGTCGGCGGCGTGAAATCGTCGTTCATTTTTGCCCGCAGGCGGAAACCGGTTGAGCGGTGCCGATGATTGCCCGCTGAACCAGTGACGGCTGCGTCCGGTTCATTTTGCGTGACACGAAACTTTAGGGCAACACAGGCGATTCCGTCGGCGCGAGGAGCAAGCTAGCTGCTCGCAGCTTCCTGCGACTAGCCCTGGCCGCCGACGAGGAGCGAGAGGACCGACCGCGCTAGCGTCGCGCAGCCGGCGCCGAATGCCTTGACCCCCGAAGCAGTGGTAGAATTGACCTGAGAGGGATCTGCGGCCCCTGCTTTTCTCCGGTTGCTCCAAACCGACCGGAGGGTAGTCTCATGGAGGAGACAGAATGACCGAAGACCCCAACGCGGACCTGCGGCCGGATGTGACGGTGCGCGCCCATAACACCGCGCCGGGCCACGGTCACCCCACGAGCCAGATCGACCAGCTCTGCATCAACACCGTCCGCACCCTCGCGATGGACGCTGTCCAGAAAGCGAACTCCGGCCATCCGGGCACGCCGATGGCGCTGGCGCCACTGGCCTACCTGCTCTGGACGAAGTACATGAGGTACAACCCGCGCGACCCCTCATGGCCCGATAGAGACCGCTTCGTCCTGTCCGCCGGTCACGCGTCGATGCTCCTCTACGCGATGCTCTACCTGACCGGTTACGACCTGACGCTCGACGACATCAAGCAGTTCCGCCAGTGGGAGTCGAAGACGCCGGGGCACCCGGAGCGCGGCCTCACACCCGGCGTCGAGGTGACGACAGGCCCCCTCGGGCAGGGCATCTCCAACGCCGTCGGCATGGCTATCGCCGAGCACATGCTCGCGGAGCGCTTCAACCGGCCGGGCCAGGAAATCGTCGATCACTATACCTACGTCATTGCCAGCGACGGCGACATGATGGAGGGCGTCTCATCCGAGGCCTGCTCGCTGGCGGGCTACCTGAGCCTGCGCAAGCTCATCGTCTTCTACGATGACAACCACATCACCATCGAAGGCTCCACCGACCTCGCCTTCTGCGAGAAGGTGGGCGACCGCTTCCGCTCCTACGGCTGGCACGTGCTCCGGGTCGACGACGGAAACGACCTGGAAGAGCTCGACCACGCGATCCAACAGGCGCGCGCCGAGCGAGACCGGCCTACGCTCGTCGCCGTGCGGACGCACATCGCCTATGGCTCGCCGAACAAGCAGGACACGGCGGCGGCGCACGGCGCGCCCCTCGGCGAAGAGGAGGTGCGGCTCACCAAGCAGAATCTGGGCTGGCCCTACGAAGAGCCGTTCACGGTGCCGCCGGAGGCGCTCGCGGCTTATCGACAGGCCCTGGACAAGGGAGGGGCCGCCCAGAAGGCATGGTGCGATCTCCTGGACCAATACACGCTGGACCATGCCGATGAAGCAGAGGAGTTCCGGCGGGTGCTCTCGCGGCGGCTGCCTCAGGGCTGGGAGAACGCGCTCCCCGGTTTCGAGGCGGGCGAGACGATGGCGACGCGCGCGGCCTCCGGCGCCGTGCTCAACGCCATAGCCGCGATCATCCCGGAGCTCGTCGGCGGCTCAGCCGACCTCGCGCCTTCGACCGATACCTATCTCAAGGGCTACAGCGACGTCACGAGCGGCCAGTTCTCGGGCCGCAACTTCCACTTCGGCGTCCGCGAGCACGCGATGGCTGCGGTGCTCAACGGCATGACTGCCCACGGCGGCTTTCGCGTCTACGGCGGCACGTTCCTCATCTTCTCCGACTACATGCGCCCATCGGTGCGGCTCGCCGCGCTGGAAAAGCTGCCGGTCATCTTCGTCTACAGCCACGACTCCATCGGACTCGGCGAGGACGGCCCAACGCACCAGCCGGTAGAGCACCTCGCGAGCCTGAGGGCCATCCCGAATTTGCTGCTGTTGCGTCCCGCCGACGCCAACGAGACCGTCGCTGCGTGGCGCATCGCCCTGGAGCGCGACGAAGGCCCAACGGCGCTCATCCTGACGCGCCAGAAGCTGCCGGTGCTCAAGCCCGGCGGCGCCGTCGAAAAGGGCGCCTACGTGATGGAGGACGGCTCCCACGTCGTCCTCATCGGAACGGGGTCCGAGGTGTCGGTCTGTCTAGAGGCGCGGAAGCTGCTGCGGGAACAGGGGGTGTTGGCGCGTGTCGTCTCTATGCCTTCATGGAAGCTGTTCCGCGAGCAGTCGAAGGAATACCGCGACCAGGTGTTGCCGCCGGGCATCCCGCGCCTCGCCGTCGAAGCAGCGACGACCTTCGGCTGGCGCGAGTGGGCGGATGACGCCGTCGGAATCGACCACTTCGGGGCGTCGGCGCCGGGCGAGGTGCTATTCGAGAAGTTCGGCTTCACGCCGGAGAACGTCGCCGAACGGGCGCGGAAACTGGTGGGACGATGAGAGTCGCCATCGGCGCTGATCACGGTGGCTTCGAGTTGAAGCAACGTCTCGTCCAAGTGCTGCGCGACGGCGGACACGACGTGCTGGATCTGGGAGCGGACGCGATCGACCCGGCGGACGACTATCCGGACTACGCCCGCGCTGTCGGCCGGGCAGTCGTCGAGGGGAAGGCGGAGCGCGGCATCCTCGTCTGCGGGTCGGGCGCCGGCGCTGCCATCGCGGCGAGCAAGATGCGCGGCATCCGCGCTGCCCTGTCGCATGACACCTACACCGCGCACCAGATGGTGGAGCACGACAACGCGAACGTCTGCTGCCTGGGAGCGCGGGTGATCGGGCCGGAGCTGGCCGCCGAAATCGTTAAGGTCTTCGTGGAAGCCCGGTTCACCGGCGAGGAGCGACACGTGCGTCGGCTGGCAAAGGTCGCGGCGATGGAGGAGGAGAGAAGATGAACCCGCTGCAGGAGTTGCGACGCCTGGGGCAGAGCGTGTGGCTGGACTACGTCCGCAGGGGGCTCGTCGAATCAGGCGAGCTGAAGCGCCTGATGGACGAGTTCGCGGTCACCGGGATCACCTCCAACCCGACGATCTTCAACAAGGCGATCTCCGGCTCCACGGACTACGACCAGGCGCTGCGCGCCCTCGTCGAAGGCGGCGAGCGCGACCCGAAGACGCTCTTCCTGCATCTGTCCATCGAGGACATCGCCATGACGGCGGACGTCCTTCGCCCAATCTACGATAAGACGAACGGCGGCGACGGCTTCGTCAGCCTGGAGGCTTCGCCGGACCTCGCCCACGACACCGCCGGCACGATCGCCGAGGTGAAGGACCTGTGGCGCCGCCTGGCCCGACCGAACGTGATGCTCAAGGTTCCGGGCACTATCGAAGGCGCGCCCGCCGTCGAGGAGCTGACGGCCAAAGGGATCAACGTCAACATCACGCTCCTCTTCGACGTGAAGGCGCACGAGGCGGTCGCGCTTGCCTACATCAAGGGACTGGAGCGCCGTCTGGAAGCCGGCCAGCCCATCGGGCAGATCGCCAGCGTCGCGTCGTTCTTCGTCTCGCGGGTCGACACGGCCGTCGATGCGCTGCTGCCGGAGACGTCACCGCTGCGAGGGAAGACGGCGATCGCGAACGCCAAGATCGCCTATCAGATCTTCAAGCGGCTCTTCAGTGGCGAGCGATGGGAGCGGCTGGCGGCGGCGGGCGCGCACGTGCAGCGGCCACTGTGGGCATCCACCAGCACTAAGAACCCCGCTTATTCCGACGTCCTCTACGTCGAAGAGCTCATCGGCCCCGACACGGTGAATACGATGCCCGAGTCGACGCTTCGCGCCTTCGCCGACCACGGGCGCGTCCGGCCGACCGTGGAAGGAGGCGTCGACGAAGCGGAGCGCGTCATCGCCTCGCTCGCGGAAGCGGGCGTTGATCTCGACGCGGTGACCGCGAAGGTCTTGGAAGAAGGCGTGGAATCGTTCGCTAAGGACTATGACAAGCTGCTGGAGGCAATCGACGCCAAGTGCCACGCCATCGTCGAGGAAGAGCGACGCCCGCTCGTCAGCCTCGGCCCGCTGGGCGACGCCGTCGAATCGCGGCTGGCGGCGATGGCGAAGGCGGACGTGCCGCGTCGCATATGGGCGAAGGACCACTCGGTCTGGAAGCCGGACCCGACGGAGATAAGCAACCGCCTGGGCTGGCTCACCGTCGCGGAGCAGATGACGGAGGCCGCCGGCGACCTCATCGACTTCGGCCGCCGGATAGCCGACGAAGGCTTTCGCGACGTCGTGCTGATGGGCATGGGCGGCTCCAGCCTGGCGCCGGAAGTCATCCACGCCACCTTCGGTGCCGCGCCCGGTTTCCCGCGACTGCACGTCCTCGATACGACCGACCCGGCGAGCATCATTGCGCTGGAGCGTTCGCTCGACCTCGGCCGGACGCTGTTCATCGCCGCCAGCAAGTCGGGCGGGACGGTCGAGACCGCCTCTCAGTGCGCCTATTTCTACGACAAGGTGCCGCGCGGCGAGCAGTTCATCGCCATCACCGACGCCGGCTCGTCACTGGAGGCTTTCGCGCGACAGAGCGGCTTCCGGCGCGTCTTCCTCAACCAGTCTGACATCGGCGGACGCTACTCGGCGCTTTCGTACTTCGGGCTCGTGCCGGCAGCGCTCGTCGGCGCGCCCGTGCGCGACCTACTCGGCCAGGCGATGGAGATGGCCTGCGCCTGCGCGTCCTACGTGCCCGTCGCCGACAACCCGGGAATGTGGCTGGGCGCCGTGATAGCCGAGGCAGCGCTGGCCGGCCGCGACAAGCTCACGCTGGTCCTGCCGCCGGCCGTCTCGACGTTCGGGACGTGGGTCGAGCAACTCGTTGCTGAGTCGACGGGCAAGGAGGGCAAGGGCATCCTGCCCGTCGAAGGGGAGACGCTGGGGCCGCCGGAGGTGTACGGTGACGACCGCCTCTTCGTGTCCATCGGCGACGAGATCGCGCTGGGGCCGGCCGCGACGCTCAAGTTCGGCGGCGCAACTCGCCTGGGCGCCGAGTTCTTCCGCTGGGAGTTCGCGACCGCCGTCGCCGGCGCCGTCCTGGGCATCAACCCCTTCGACCAGCCGAACGTGCAGGAGGCGAAGGACGCCACAAACCGCATCCTGGCCGCCGCCGGACCGTTACCCGACGTCCCGAACGACGACCTCGACGCGCTTCTGGCGCGGGTGCGCCCCGGCGATTACATCGCCATCACCGCCTACATGCAGCGCAACGCCGAGAACGAGGAGGCACTGCGTCGCGTGCGGGTGCGCCTGCGCGACCGCTTCAAAGTAGCAACGACGGTCGGCTTCGGGCCGCGCTACCTCCATTCGACGGGCCAGCTTCACAAGGGTGGTCCCAACACGGGCGTGTTCATCCAGGTCATCTCGCAGGACGACACGGACCTGCCGATACCGGGCCGGCCGTTCACCTTCGGCACACTGAAGGCGGCGCAGGCCCTGGGCGACCTCGAATCGCTGCGGGCGCACGGCCGCCGAGCCGGACGGGTGCCGGTCGAGACGCTGCTGGATTGGGGGCAGTGAGATGCAGATAGGGATGGTGGGCCTGGGCCGGATGGGCGCCAACATGGCGGAGCGGCTGCGCCGTGGTGGGCATGACGTCGTCGGCTACGACCGCGACCCCAAGGTGTCGCAGGTAGCGTCGCTGTCGGAGCTGGTCGGGAAGCTGGCGGCGCCGCGGACCGTCTGGCTGATGGTGCCCGCCGGCGCGCCGACGGAGCAGAGCATCAAGGAAGTCGCCGGCCTCCTCCAGCGCGGCGACCTCGTCGTCGACGGCGGCAACTCCAACTTCCGCGATAGCATGCGCCGCGGCGC
>Ga0315283_10005870_pt1 | contig 10888 bp, 8 predicted proteins | sample YL17G09_0_MG_FD_204541 | JGI IMG/M metagenome (GOLD analysis project Ga0315283, IMG submission 204541) | Sediment microbial communities from Yellowstone Lake, YNP, Wyoming, USA - YL17G09_0 | ecosystem: Environmental > Aquatic > Freshwater > Lake > Sediment | place: USA: Wyoming | collected...
GGCCTGAACATCGTCGCGTTCACGAAGGCGAGCAGCGCCGTGTTGATGCCGATTCCCAGCGCCAGCGACAGGACCGAGACGATGGTGAAACCGCGGGTCCTCGAGAGGCTCCTGATCGCGAGCCGGGCGTCTCCCGCGAGATCGGACAGCGCGAGACGGATGTGACCGCCGGACGATCGCCGGATGTCCATGGCATGCCTCGATGGTGTCAGCCGGACGAGGTTCCTGGCGCCCGGGCACGGAATTGCGGGGCCATGCCGAGCTAGGGGCGAGTTTACCGCAAGCGGCAGAGTAGCGCGGTGCATGCCGCCGCCGCCGAGACAATTCTCTCAATAGATCCGCCAGATTTGCGGTCACGACGTGCGCTGATTCTGTGTATACAACAACGCACATGACACAAGAGTGGACAGGTGCTGGCTGGACCGGCCCCCGTTCCACTCGTGCGCCTCATGGGAGTCGTCGGGCTACTGGCCACGGTGACGCGGGCGGTTTGGACCTATTTCCCTTGTGAGTAGCTACTACCCAGCCCCTACTGAGCGGACCAGGCCGGGGTCAATCGGACCAGGGCGCAGGCCATCCTCGCTTGTGGGTCGCCGCGTCGATCATGCGCTTGACAGGCTCGGTGTTCTGATGTATACAACAACACTATGGCCAGCCTGCAGGCGCGCCGCGTGCGCGGACATACCTACTGGTACATCGTCGAGTCGCGCCGGGTGGACGGGAAGCCGCGCCCGATCCCCCTCGCGTATCTCGGCAAGGCCGACGCGCTGTTGGCCCGCCTCCAGGCGACCGAGCCCCTGCGCCTGCGGTCTTGCGCGCATGGCGCCGTCGCGGCGCTGTGGGCGGTGGCCCAGGCGCTCGACATTGCCGGCGTGATCGACCGACACCTGGGCGCGTCCGGCCGACGCCGTGCCGGCTCTGCGCGGGCGCGCACCACCCCGGCCGCCCATGATGGCCTGACGGTGGGCCACTCGCTCACCCTGATCGCGATTGGCCGCGCGTGCCACGCGACCAGCAAACGCGGCTTCTCCGACTGGGCGCGCACCACCTCGCTGGGGGCCCTGGCCGGCACCGACGTCGAGCGGCTCACGAGTCAGCATTTCTGGGATCAAATGGACCAAGTGCCCGTCGAGAGCTTGGCGCTCATGGAGCGCGCGATCATCCGTCGCGTGCTGACGCGGCTGGCGCTCCCGGTGGATACGCTGCTCTTTGATGCGACGAACTTCTTCACGTTTATCGCGTCGACCAATACGCGCCCCACGCTCCCGGCGCGCGGGCACAACAAACAGAAACGCGATGACCTGCGCCAGGTCGGGGTGGCGCTGCTCTGCTCGCGCCACGGCGACCTGCCGCTGTGGCATCAGGTCTACGGCGGGCAGGTGGCCGACGCCACCTGTTTTGCTGAGGTCATGCCCGCCGTGCGCCAGCGGTTAGTGGATCTGTCGCTCGAGGTTGAGGGACTGACGATCGTCTACGACAAGGGCAATGGGTCGCGGGCCAATCAGGCGTTGGTGGATGGGGCGCAGCTGCACTACGTCACGGGCCTGACGGCCGCCAGCCAGCACGCCCTCATCATGGAGGCCAACGCCCACCTCGCGCCCGTCGAGATCCCAGGCGGCGACCCGATCCTGGCCTACCGGACCCGCCGCCCGATCTGGGGCGCCGACCGCACGGTGGTCGTCGTGCAATCAGACCGACTACGCGAGGGACAAATGCGCGGCATCCTGCAGCACGCCGCGCGCGCCGAGCGCTGGCTCGCGCAGCTCGCCGACACGCTCCAGCGTGGCAAACAGCGCCGCCCCCGAGTCCGTCTCCAGCAGGACGTCGCCACGCGGTTGCGTGGCCGCCAGCATCTGGCGCACCTGCTCCACGTGGAGATCACCGGCGCGGACCCCGCGCTGACGCTGACGTACCAATTTGACCGCGCGGCCTTTGACGCCCTCGCCCGCGACCGTCTGGGCCGCGTCGTCCTGATCACGGACCGCCACGACTGGCCCACCGCCGCGATCATTCAGGCCTATCACGGCCAGTCCCACGTTGAGGCCGTCTTCGGGCATCTCAAGGATCCGGTCCACCTGGCCCTGCGGCCGCAATTCCACTGGACCGACCAGAAACTGCACGTGCACGTCTTCACCTGTCTGCTCGGCTACCTGCTTGCCCGGACCGTGTTTCTGCAGGCCCAACAGGCCCACGCGCCCTACGCGAGTATGGAGTCGCTGTTGGACGCGCTGACTCGGGTCCGACGTGTCACCGTCGCGCGGGCGCCCAGCGGGAAGGGCCGCCTGCGCGTCACGACGCAACTCGAAGACATCGATCCGACCCTGGCGCCCTTTCTCCCCGCGCTGGGCGTGACGGAGGAGTTGGTGTATACGCCAGGCGCGTGATTTTTCCAATAGCCACGGCACGTGGGGGCCTCTTGGTCTAATCGCGCGGTAAACTCACGCTAGCGCCCACCACTCAAGAGCGACCGTTGTGCAACGAACGTGCAACGGAAGTCAGAAAAGGGCACCTTCATCGGTGCCCTTTCGCTTTCAGGCCCGGCCACACCGAACGGCGCCCGAGGAACTACCAGCCGGCCATCCACCTCTGGCCCGTTGGCGCCGCGACGGACACTCCCACGCCGTCGGGGACTACTCGGGGGCGCCAATATAGGGGGGCGAGAGCCTACCGGGTACGGCTTGTGGCACCGCCCCAGGCGTCCCCCTCCGGTGTCATCACGGCCCCGTCGGTAGGCTCGTCGGCCTCGCCGCCGAACCCGAGTCTGACCCCCTGCGCGGTGCGCCGTCCCTCGGCTGCGGCGCGATGTCGCAACGCTGATACACATTCTTGCGGCCACGCCCTTGGTGCGCTTGACGCTTTTGTTCACGGGCGTATACTGGCGTCGATCTTCCTCACCAGCCTCCCGGCGTCCATCCGACGCTGAGCCGTCTACCGTCGGTTTGTCGCATCTACTGACAGGATACGAGCGGCGTCCCGCCGCTCTCAGGGGGGGTCATCATGAACACGTCCTCCGCCGCCCGTCAGCGCGTCACGTGGGCACCTCTCGCCGCGGTACTCATCCTCTCCTGCCGGCGCTCGCCGCCGCGCAGGAACCCGTGACCTCGTTCGACCAGCTCAACACCCGGCTGAAGGTCGGTGACACCGTCTGGGTGACCGACGCGCAGGGTCGAGAGGTCAAGGGCCGCGTTACGTCGTTCGCGCCGGACGCGATGGGCGTCGATGCGAATGGCGCTCAGGTGTTGAGGGCCGACGAGGTGCGAGTCGTCTGGAATCGGCGCCACGACTCGCTGGTCAACGGCGCGTTGATCGGACTCGGTGTGGGCTTCGGCACGGGAGTCGGTCTGGCGCTGGCGGGGTGCAGCGAGGCCGATTGCACGTGGGGCGAAGGGACCCTAGTCGCCCTCCTCTTTGCCGGCGCCGGCGCGGGGATTGGCGTCGGCGTGGACGCCCTGATCCCGGGCCGCAGGCAGGTCGTATTCCGTGCATCGGGCGCGTCCAGCAGCGCCCGCCTCTCGCTCGCGCCCCTGATCACGCCGCGCACGAAGGGTGTGGCGCTGTCCTATTCCTTCTGAGTCCGTCGTCCGCATTCTCGGTTGGGAAGCAACACACAGCGCTGCCGGAAGGAGACTCACATGAAGTACCCGCTCGTCGTCGGCGTCCTACTCCTCGCGTCGGTCGCTCCTCTCTGCGCAGAACCGGCGAACGTGCGGTTGGTGTTCGCGCCATCCGGCGGAGCGGCCGCGGTCTCACAGAACGGATTCCTCCTCCCCACACTAGCGGCGGTCGTCCCGAACGCAGGCCCGCGCCTAATAGTCACGCAGAACGCGATTCGTGGAGCCGCGCCGGTGCGCGTGTCGCCCGCAGCGGGCCAAAACCAGACGCCGCCGAAGCCGGAACGCAGTTGGTTCGGGCGGAACTGGAAGTGGCTTGTCCCGGTCGTCGTTGTCGTCGCGGGCCTGGCCATCCTTGTGTGCACGGCAGGTGAGGCCCAGTGTAACTAGCGCGCCCCCAGCGCGTCCCGCAGCGCCCGCTGAACCGTACCGAGTTTGTCGGAGGGCCCATTCGGAGAGAGGATGGAGCCCATGGGACGACAAGCGACGTACTCACCTGAGATGAAGGAACGTGCGGTGCGGATGGTGACGGAACACGCCGCTGCGCACGGGTCGCAGTGGGCGGCGATGGAAGCCATTGCGCCCAAACTGGGCTGCACGGCGGAGACCCTCCGCCGTTGGGTGCGCCAGGCGGAACGCGACAGCGGCGAGCGAGCGGGTCTGACGACGGACGAACGGCAGCGTTTGAAGGAACTGGAGCGGGAGAATCGCGACCTCAAGCGCACGAACGAGATTCTCCGGCTCGCGTCGGCGTATTTCGCGAAGGCGGAGCTCGACCGCCGAGCGAAGTGATGGTGCGGTTGATCGACGAGCACCGAGACCAGTATGGGGTCGAGCCCATGTGCGCGGTGTTGCCCATGGCCCCGTCGACGTACTTCCGGCACAAGACGCTGGCGGCGCACCCCGAGCGGCGGTCGGCTCGCGCCCAACGCGACGAGGAACTGCAAGCGGCCATCCAGCGCGTCTGGGACGCGAACTACCAGGTCTACGGGCCGCGCAAGGTCTGGCGGCAACTGCGGCGCGAGGGCCGCCGGGTCGCCCGCTGCACCGTGGAGCGCCTGATGCGGGCCCTGGGCCTGCGCGGCGCCGTGCGCGGCCGCGCCTGGATCACGACGACGACCCCGGAGACGCCCGCCGTGCCGATGCCGGACTTGGTGGACCGCGACTTCACGGTGACGGCCTCCAATCAGCTCTGGGTGTCGGACTTCACCTACGTGGCGACCTGGGCCGGCTTTGTCTACGTGGCTTTCGTCATCGATGCGTTTGCGCGTCGCATCGTCGGCTGGCGCGTGTCCGCCTCGATGCGGACGGATTTGGTCCTCGACGCGCCGTGTCTGGGCTCGGAGGGGGCGCCCGGCGTCCGACAGCGGGTGCTATGTTAACCTGCGAGCGGCAGGTCAGCGGAGATCGTTCTAATGCTTCCTATATGCGCTTCACCCGATTCCGATTGCGCGTGGCGTCGGCCTGCGGCACAATCTCTCCACTTCTCATATCATCCGGTGCCTGTCGGTGTCGTTTCTCCACGACCCGCTGGAGCCAGGTGCTAGCCGCCCAGGTACCGGCTGCAACCGTTGTCGGCTCCTTCGACGTGGAGTCAGAGCTCGCTGACGTCATCGCCGTCGTCGCCTCGCATCAACCCGCTCGTCGCGCCCGGCCCGAATCCCTCGGCTCGCGTGCGCCGGGACAGCGTTCACGGTCCACCCTGGAGCGTGCCCAGATGATCGGTCAGACGGTCTCGCACTACGCCATCACCGACAAGTTGGGCCAGGGAGGGATGGGCGAGGTGTTCCTGGCGCACGACACCTCCCTCGATCGCAACGTCGCGATCAAGTTCCTTCCCGAGGAGTTCGCGTCCGACGAGGAGCGGCTGACTCGCTTCGGGCGCGAAGCCCGGCTCCTGGCTTCGCTCAATCATCCCAACGTGGCCGGCGTCCACGGCCTGGAACAGGCTGGCGGCAAGCGGTTCATCGTCATGGAACTGGTCCAGGGCGAAACGCTCGAGAAGCGGATCCTCCGCGCGCCCGTGCCCGTGAACCAGGCCCTGGACATCTGTCGCCAGATCGCCGAAGGGCTCGAAGCGGCGCATGAAAAGGGGATCGTCCATCGGGATCTGAAGCCGGCGAACGTGATGGTCTCCGCCGACGCCAAGGTGAAGATCCTCGACTTCGGGCTGGCCAAGGCACTCGACATCAGGCCTGCCCTCGATCTCCGGGAGACCCTCACCCGCGAGATCGATGCGACGCTGCAGGGGATGATCATCGGCACTGCACCGTACATGAGCCCGGAGCAGGCCAGCGGCCGGCCGCTCGACTCGCGCACGGACATCTGGTCGTTCGGATGCGTCCTCTACGAAACGCTCACTCGCACGCGCGCGTTTCCTGGCAGCACCACGACCGAGGTGCTGGCGCGGATTCTCGAACGCGAACCGGACTGGAGCCAACTGCCGGCCACAGTCACCGAGAACGTCAAGTGCCTTCTGCGGCGTTGCCTGCAGAAGGACCCGCACGCCCGCCTTCACAGCATCGGGGACGCGCGGATCGAGCTGGAGGACACGCTGGCAGGCCGGATCCACCAGGCGGTCGTGGTGCGGGCTGCGCCCCGCCGCGCCATCGCGGGCGCCGCGCTGGCCGGGCTCCTGGTCGGCATCGCCGCCGTGGGACTGTGGGCGGTGACCAAGGCCCCGGCGGCCGCTCCCCGCGACGTCGTCCGGTTCAGCTTCGACCTTCCGCCAGGCGAGCCGCTGAAGCCCACGTGGAACGCGCAACTGATGTTCTCCCCCGACGGCCGCACGCTCGCCTACTCTCACAGCGTCGGCGATGTCGAGACGACCGTGCTCAAACGGCTCGGGGACCTGGAGGCCAAGCCGCTCGCGGACGCCCCGGGGATGAGCATTCCCGTCTTCTCACCGGACGGCCGCTACGTGCTCCTGATGGATCCGATGCAGGCCTCGCTGAAGAAGGCGGCGTTGAGCGGCGGCGCGCCGCTGCTCTTCGCCGGTTACGACATGGCGTTCCGCGGGGACTGGGCGCCAGACGACTTCTATTACTGGACGACCCACTACTTCGGCCCGATCGTCCGGACTCCCGGCGCGGGTGGCCCGCCGCAACCCGTTACATCGCTCGACCTCACGAAACAGGAGCGCACGCACCGCCACGTGCAGGTGCTGCCCGGGGGCAAGGCGATCATCTTCACGGTGTCCACCGGCGGCATCTCCACCTTCGACGATGCGCACATCGACCTCTACAATCTCGACACGAAGAAACGCATCACCCTGGTGCAGGGTGGGTTCTCGCCGCGGTATTCGCCGTCCGGCCACATCGTGTACGCCCGGGGTGGCAGCCTGTACGCCGTGCCCTTCGACGCGAACCGGATGGACCCTCCCGGTCCGCCCATCAAGGTCGTCGACGGCGTCTTCATGAGCACCAACTCGGGTTCGGCGCACTTCGACGTCTCGCGCACCGGAGACCTCGCCTACGCGGTGGGGAAAGCCGAAGGCGGTCAGCGGACGCTCGTCTGGGTCGATCGGCAGGGCACCGCCACGCTACTGCCATTGGAGCCGCGCTCGTACCTGTTCCCTCGCATCTCGCCGGATGGCAAGCGGGTCGCCTACGAGATCGAAGGGGTCAACCACGATCTCTACACGTACGACCTCGCGCGGGGCGTCCCCACGAAGATCACGACCGACGGCGTGAGCCATGCACCGGTCTGGACACCGGACGGCAGGCACATCGCCTTCCGTTCGTGGAAGGCCGGGACGATGACGATGTGGTGGATGCCGTCGGATGGCAGCGGCGCGGAGGAACGGCTGACCATGGTGGGCGCACGGCAGAGCGTGGTGTCCTTCTCGCCGAAAGGCGACTACCTGGCCTACACCCAGATGGAGACAATGGGTCCGGACACCGGCGGAATGGGCATTATGGGCGGTGGGGCGATGGACTCCGGCGGCACCGGCATCTGGATCCTGCCGATGCAGGGCGATCGCACGCCGCGGCGCTTCGCCGCCTCGAAGTTCATCCAGGGTTCGGGCAGATTTTCGACCGACGGCAAGTGGGTCGCCTACTGCGTGAACGAAGGGGAGGGAAACCAGGTCTACGTGCAGCCGTGGCCTGGCCCGGGACCCAAGACCAAGGTCTCAGCCGAGGGAGGCACGGATCCGATCTGGAGCCCGAACGGCAAGGAACTGTTCTATCGCAACGGCGACAAGATGATGGTCGTGGACGTGAGGACCGATCCCACCTTCGAGGCCTCCAGGCCTCGATTGCTCTGGGAGGGGCACTACGCGCACGGCATGAGTTCGTCGTGCGGGCCGCCCGGCACCAGCGAGGGCAACTACGACGTCAGCAGCGACGGCCAGCGTTTCCTGATGGTCAAGGACGTGAACGAAGACGTGGTCTCCACGCGGATCGTCGTCGTCTTGAACTTCGCCGAAGAACTGAAGGCGCTCGCCCGGAAGCAGAAGCAGCAGTAGCTGCGCGGCGTGGAGCGACATGGCCTCGACGCCGCGCAGGCCCGCCCCGTCATTGCCGCGCGTTGACCGGGAAGTTCATGCGGCCGAGCAGCGCCTGGAAGCGCGGGTCCGAGCGCAGGCTCCAGATCCGCGGATCCATCCGGAAGTAGACCAGCATGGTCGAGCGTTCGTCGTAGGCCTTGTCGAGCCACTCGAACGCGCGGTCGCGATCCCCCAGGCCGGCATACACGGCAGCGATCTCGTAGGCCGAGACGTATTCCGTCTTGGCCCTCGCGAGGAGTCCGTCGAGAACCTCCCGGGCAGCCGCCGCCTGCCCCGCCACGGCATATGCATGGCCGAGCGACGCGGTAGGAAACACGGCGTTCTGCCAGCCTACGACCGCCTTCTGAAACTCGGGAATCGCGTCGGCATGGCGGCCGCGCAGCTGATAGGACCAGGCGAGGGCCAGGCGGGCAAGCTGGTCCGGCGCACCGAGCTTGAACGCCTGCGCCGACCGTCTCTCGATGATGTCGTAGTCGGCGGCGGCGACGCCGTGCCAGCTGACGCAGGAGAGCGGCTGCGCGCTCATTGGATCCTGTTCGATGACGAGACGGCTCTCGGCCTCCCCTTCCGGCATCCGCCCCATGGTTATGAGGAAGTGCGCGTACATGTGGTGGGCCGCCGGACCGTTCGGTGCGATTTGCAGGGCAACCTTGAATTCCTTTTCAGCCTCGGCGAAGTTCCAGTCGTATTCCAGCGCCACCGTCGCCAGTGCCCGATGCGACAACGGCAGGCTGGGATCCAGGCTGATCGCCTTCCGCGCCGTCTCCTCGACCTTCGGATAGATGACCTTCGGCGCGACCCGCGTGGGATACATCGCCCGCATGGAGTAGGTTTGCGCCAGGAAGTCGTAGGCCTCGGCGTACGTCGGATCGAGTTGGATGGCCTGTTTGATGGACTCCTCGGTCTTTGCGGGGTTGCCTCCCCACATGCCTCGCATCAACGCATCCTGCGCCGCCGGGTTCACGGGACCGCGCGAGGCCAGGAGCGTTTCCTGCTGGCCAGTGAGCCGAACGCCGGCCTGACGGGCAACGGCAAGAGTCACTTCGTCTCGCAGCTTCCGCAGGTCGCGCAGGTCCCGATCATAGGTCTGTTCCCACAAGCGCCTGTTCGTGGGCGCGTGCGTGAGCGTCGCGGTGAGTCGGACACGGTCGCCAGACCGCAGCACGCCGCACTGCAGGATGGCGTCCACGTTCAGCTCGCGACCGATGTCAGGAATTGGCTTGGGGGCTTGTTTGTACTTCGCCACCGAGCTGGCGGCAATCACCGGGATGATCCGGTTCATGTCGAGTATCAGCAGGTTGGTCAGGCCCTGGGCCAGATACGCCTGCGCCGGATCCTTCGAGAGGTTCTCGACGGTCAGGATGGCCATCCTGTGGATGGGAGGAGTGCCGCCACCGAACAGCCGGTCGCGCACGCCGCCGACATCGAGAGCGATTGCGATGCCGAGCGCGGCGACGATGAGCACGCCGGCGAGGACGAGGGCGGCTCGGGGGGAGAATACGCGGCGCTTTGGCTCTCTTGCGCCGCCGGTCTGCTGGGTCATTGGTCGCCTCCTCTGGCGCTCACGTTCGTTTCTTCCCAACGGGAGATTCATCCGGCCCGGCAGCGCCTCGAAGCGGGGGTCGGAGAGCGGGACATTCCGGATCCGCGGACCGATGCGGAAGCGGAAGGAGATCGGTAACGCCCTGGATCCGGAGCGCCGGGTGGACACGGGACGGGAGGTGCTGCGAGGAGACGAAGCGCCGAGCGCGGTGCATCCTCCGGACGCGCGCCACGTACCGCGACAATTAATGATCGGAGTACGAGCAGCCTACGGCGGGTTGGGCGACACGTCAAGCGGTTTCTGCCGTTTCCGCGGTCTCCAATTGCACGCGGTGCGGCACTGCGACAGAATCTCTGAACCACGTTATCGGGGTTCGAATCCCTGCCTCCCAGCCAACAGCTCACTCCGCGTCATTCACGTACAACTCTCTTTCCAGCTGATCCGCGGCTTCACGAGCAGAGCTAGCTTGTCCTCGCCTGGCTCCTTCCGCCCGCCGCACCCGCTCGACTGCGGCGAGCCGCAACTCGTCGCGGCTTGGGATCTTGTGCGTCAGTGCTACGAGCAACTCCCCGCACAACGCGCATCTCGAGGTGGTGGTCCAGGGCAGTCAAAGCAGCCTCGAGATGCTCAAGGCGAGAACCGTGGCGGAGACTCAGCAAGCGATCGACCTGGGGCATGTGCCATCGCAAGCGTCGCGCGAGTTCTGCCTTGCGCACGCCGGCGTTCCGCATCGCTTCGTACAGCTCGACCTTTGCGACCGCCAGCAGTGGCAATACCACCGCTCGCCCTGTGAGTTCGCGCGACGGAGGGGGAATCGGGCGCCGGTCCTTCATGTACCCTTCAAGCGCCGTCAGGGCGCAGTCTGTGGCGCGCGCGGTGATTTCATCCTCGTCATCGGCGAACGTGTGCGCTTCTGGAATATCCACAAACGACACCAGCAGCGTGCCGTTATCGTCCGGTTCGATCGTGAGGGGGTAGGCCCGCATCGATATCTCCTTCTCTCGACGTGACTACGTGAGCCCCAGATCTCGTTTAATCGCGTTGACGAGTCCTGTGCCGAGCTCCTTCTGCTTGCCGTGCATCGGCAGGACCGACATCTTGTCGCCACGCCGGACGATCAGATGCCCACCCTTGCCGGGTTCGAACGTGCAGCCTTGTCCGTGGAGCCAACGTTTGAACTCCGCGCTCGTCATCGCAAGCAGCTTACAACGAATGTGTTGTGCA
>Ga0315283_10005871_pt1 | contig 10888 bp, 9 predicted proteins | sample YL17G09_0_MG_FD_204541 | JGI IMG/M metagenome (GOLD analysis project Ga0315283, IMG submission 204541) | Sediment microbial communities from Yellowstone Lake, YNP, Wyoming, USA - YL17G09_0 | ecosystem: Environmental > Aquatic > Freshwater > Lake > Sediment | place: USA: Wyoming | collected...
GCAGCCTCGAGGAGACGGGCGCTCGAATCGAACGCCATGGCGCCCGCGCCGCTTGCGTCGTCGCCGACCTCGCCGACGCCGACGACCGGGCGCGCGTCGTGCCCGAAGCCGAGGCCGCGCTCGGCGGCCCGATCGACATCCTCGTGAACAACGCGGCGGCGGCGATGTACCAACCCCTCGCCGACTACCCCCTCAAGCGCCGTCGCCTCACGTATGAGATCAACTTCCACGCCCCGCTCGACCTCATCCAGGCCGCGCTCCCCGGGATGACGGCAGCGGGCGAGGGGTGGATCGTGAACCTGTCGAGCGCGACGGCGCGCCCTGCGTCGGGGCCGCCGTTTGCGCGACCGCACATCGCGACGATGGCGATCTACGGATCATCGAAAGCAGCACTCAACCGCCTCACGAACGGGTTGGCGATCGAACTCTGGGGCACCGGCGTACGGGTGAACACGGTGGAGCCGCGCGCTGCAGTCATGAGCGAGGGTGCCGCGATGATCGCGGGCGACATCATCACTCCCGAGATGGTCGAATCGATGGAGGCGATGGTCGAGGGAACCCTCGCGCTCTGCGACTGCGAAGCCGAGCGTACGGGTGGCGTGTTCGTGAGCCTCGACCTGATCGACGAGCTCGGCCTCCAGGTGATGACCCTCGATGGCGAGGGCCCCGCGCCCGCCTGAGCGCACGCGGGTTCGAGCCGTCGGATCTCAGCCGGCGTTCGCGTTGCAGCCGCGGTGCTCGCTCGCGTAGCTCAGCGCGGCCCGGTCGCCCACCGACCGCTCGGTCGCGAGCTCGGAGGCGTCCTGACCGGGACCGGGGAACGGCGCAGACGAGGCCAGCGCTTCCTCGACCAGGTTGCCGAGCCGCTTCACGTTCGCGAGCACGTTCTTCACCGACGGGAACCCGAGGCGCGTGGTCTTGACCGAGCGAAGAACGGCCAGCGCCTTGGCATCGGACCGGAGCTTGACGCCATCGAGTGTTCCACCGAGGGGATCGCGCGCCGTCGTCGCCCACGCGTCGGCCGAGTCCAGGAACAGGAGCTTCTGATATTGGAGGCTCAGATCGGTCAACGCGGCAATCACCTTCTTGCAGTTGATCCGCGCCTTGGCCGCGGTCTCGGTGGGTGCCGCCGCGTTCACGCCGATCGGTGCCGAAACGCTGAGCACGCAAGCGAACACCAGCATCACGCCCACACGCCTGCTCTGCATGGGCCCAGGCTACGGCCATGGCGCCGCCCCGATCAGGACGCTCCCGTTCAGATGGAGATTCCGAGCTTCGCGTCCTGCGTCGTTCGGATCGCACGTTCGTGAGCGAGGAGCCAGCGCTTGCGCTCGATCCCACCGGCGTAGCCACCCAACTTCCCGTCGGCGGCGATCACACGGTGGCACGGCACGACGATGCCGATCGGGTTCTGCCCGTTTGCCGAGCCCACGGCCCGGAACGCCGAGGGGCGGCCGACCCTGCGGGCGAGCTCGGCGTAGCTGATCGTCTCGCCGACGGGGATCCGGCGCAGGGCGTTCCACACCGCCTGCTGGAACGCGGTACCCCGTTCGAATCGCACCGGGATCGCGCCGACCGCAGCCAGATCACCGCTGAAGTAGGCCCGAAGCCGATCGAGGATGCCCGACGGGTCCTTCGCCTGCTCGTCCGCCTGGTTGTCGGGTGGGAGGTGCCGCCGCTCGACGAAGCGCAGTGACACGAGGGCGGCGTCATCCACACCGACCTCGAGGAGGCCAACGGGGCTGGGCATTTCGGCAAGGTCCATGCATCAGTTCTACCGCTCGCCACGCCGAAGAATCGGCCACATCCGGCCACCGGCGTCCCAGGTCCGAATCTGTCCGACGGCGTGGTTGCGGGTGGGCTACAACCAGAGCGTGACCCTCGCCGCCGTCAAGACGACCGGGATCTACTGCCACCCCGGCTGCTCGGCGTCGCCCAACGCCGTGAACGTGCGCGAGTACGAGACCGCCGCGGCCGCCGAGGCCGACGGCTTCCGTGCCTGCCTGCGCTGTCGTCCCTACCGCACCCATCATGCCGACCCGTGGGTGGAAGGACCCGAGTTGGTCTGCCGGGGCGTGCGGTTGATCCTCGACGGCGCGCTCGACGAGCGCCTCGAAGCCGACCTGGCGCGCCGACTGGGTGTCAGCCCCCGCCACCTTCGCCGGCTGTTCGTCGAGCACGTCGGCGCGACACCAGACCAGCTCGCGCGGTCGCGGCGCGCCCACTTCGCCCGGCGACTCCTCGATGACACCGACCTCTCGATCGCCGACGTTGCGTTCGCAGCCGGCTTCGGATCCGTGCGCCAGATGGCGCGGGTGATGCACGACACCTTCCACTCCTCCCCGACCACGCTGCGCGGGAAGCGCCGCCACTCTGATCGCCTCGTCGCCGACGGCGGCCTCGACACGCGCCTCACATTCCAACCGCCGCTCGCGTGGGATGACCTGCTCGCGTTCCTCGGAAGAAGAGCGATCCCGGGCGTCGAGTCGGTGGCCGACGGTGTCTACCGTCGGACGATCGAGGTCGACGGGCTCACCGGTGCGCTCGAGGTTCGCCACGATGACGACCACCTGATCGCGCGCTTCCACCTCCCCAAGTGGGATGGGCTCATTCACCACGTCGCTCGCGTCCGTCACTTGTTCGACCTCGACCACGACCCGAATCGCGTTGCCGCCGACCTCGGCACCGAAGCCGCGCTCGCGCCATGGCCCGGCGGCCTTCGGGTACCCGGCTGCTGGGATCCCTTCGAAGCGGGAGTGCGCGCCATCGTCGGCCAGCAGGTCAGCGTGGCGGGTGCGACCACGACATTGGGCAAGATCGTCACCGCGCATGGCCCCTCGGCGCCGGGACTCGAAGCACTCGGACTCACGTCCCGCTTTCCCGACCCCGCCGCGCTGACCGACGTCGACCTCCCGATTCCCCGCCGGCGGGCAACCGCAGTGCGAGCGTTTGCCGGCGCGGTCGCGGAAGGGCGCGTTGCGCTCGACGGCTCGCTCCCACTGGAGGCCCTGGAGGAGCAGCTCTGCGCACTCCCCGGGGTCGGCCCATGGACCGCCCAGTACCTCGCGCTCCGTCTCGGCTACGCCGATGCCTTCCCGGCGTCCGACCTCGCCGTGATCAAGGCACTTGACGGTGCGTCGCCCCGCGAGACCGCGGTGAGGTCCGAGGCCTGGCGTCCGTGGCGTGCGTATGCGACGGTGCGGCTCTGGTCGCAGCACGTGACCAGAGCCCCGAGCCCGACCCAGCGCTAGGAGCGCACGCTGGCCCGTCCCGACACGCTGTCCGCCGACCAGGCGCGCCGCATCGCTCTCGCGGCCCAGGGTTTCGCCGAGCGCCGACCGACCGGGCGGGTCGACCGTCGTCACGTGCGCAAGGTGTTCGACCGCCTCGGTCTCATCCAAATGGACTCGGTGAACGTGCTCGTCCGCTCGCACTACCTCCCGCTGTTCTCGAGGCTCGGTCCGTACGACCGATCGCTCCTCGACCGCCTCGCGTACGACGACCACGAGGTGTTCGAATACTGGGGCCACGAGGCGTCACTCATCCGCTCCGATCTCCAGCCGCTGCTGCGCTGGCGCATGGACAGCGAGCACCGTTGGACGGGCATGCGCGAGTGGGCCGAGGCCCAGGACCACGACGCGACCGGCGCCCTGCTCGCTGCGGTGCTCGCCCACGGACCGATCAGCGCGGGGGAGCTCGACGGTCCGGACCGCACAAAGGGCCCGTGGTGGGGCTGGGGCGACACCAAGAAGACGCTCGAGCACCTCTTCTACGTCGGGCGGGTCGGCGCGGTGCGCCGCAACACCTTCGAGCGCGCGTACTGCGACCCCGCGCTCGTGGTACCACCCGAGGTGATCGATCACCCCACGCCAGAGCCGAGCGACGCGATGGTCGCATTGCTCGAACGATCGGCACGCGCGTTCGGTATCGGGACTGCGAAGGACCTCGTCGATTACTTCCGACTCCCGATCAAGACCGCGCGCAGACTCGTGGAAGAGATGGCGGACGATGGGCTCCTCGGTCGCGTCGCCGTCGAGGGTTGGAGCCAGCCCGCGTTCGTCCACCCTGAAGCGCCACTCCCGCGTCGCGTCGATGCGTGCGCACTCGTGTCACCGTTCGACTCGGTGATGTGGGAGCGCGACCGGATCGAACGGCTCTTCGGCTTCCGCTACCGGATCGAGATCTACGTCCCGAAGTCCAAGCGCACCTTTGGGTACTACGTACTGCCGTTCCTGCTCGGCGACCGCTACGTCGCACGGGTCGACCTGAAGTCCGACCGAGCCGACTCGAAGCTCCTCGTGCAAGCGGCCTTTGCCGAGCCGGGGGTCGACCACAGCACGGTCGCAGAGCGACTCGAGGGCGAGCTCCGGCTGATGGCATCCTGGCTCGACCTCGACGACGTCGTGATCGTCGACCGCGGCAACCTCGCCCCCGCCCTGCGCGCTGTGACAACCTGAGACCCGGCTGGGAGGTTGTCGGTGAGCGGTCGTGGTCTCGGAGAGAAGCTCGGCAAAGGTGGTTCGCTGCTGCTCGTGGCGATCGCGTATCTGAGCGCCATCGGTGCCGCGTGGGCTGTGGCCGCGGCGATCGATCACGACCGACCAGTGTGGGCACTGGGCCTGGGCTACCTGACGTCCGCACTCGTCATCTACGTCTGGTCGCTCGCCGTCGACAACGGTTCCATGTTCGACGCGTGGTGGAGCGTGCTGCCGCCCTTCGCCGCGGTGTGGCTCGCGTTCGGCGACGTCGCCGCCGTGCCGGGGCTGCGCATCACGCTCGTGATGATCGTGGTGTGGGTCTGGGCCGTGCGGCTCACCACCAACTGGGCCCGCGACTGGCCCGGTCTGCACCACGAGGACTGGCGCTACCTCGACCTCTACGCGAAGGGTCCCAAGGCGCTCATCCGTCTCGTGGCCGTTCATCTGTTCCCCTGCTTCGTCGTCTTCCTCGGCTCGTTGTCCCTGGTGCCTGCGCTGGTGTGGGGGACGCGATCGGTGGGCCCGCTGGATTGGGTTGCCTTGGCCGTCGGCGTTGCCGCCGCCGTCATCGAGCTCGTCGCCGACGAGCAGATGCGTCGTTTCTCGCGCACGAAGTCGCCGGGCGACGTCATGGACCGGGGGATGTGGCGCTTTTCGCGCCACCCGAACTACTTCGGCGAGATCCTCTTCTGGTGGTCGCTCTGGCTGTTCGCCATGGCCGCCGCGCCGGCATGGTGGTGGACGATCGTGGGCCCACTCGCCATGGTCGCGATGTTCCTCGCCGCTTCGATCCCGATGCTCGATGACCGCAGCCGCGCGCGGCGTCCCGGTTACGCCGCCTACGCGGAACGGACGTCAGTGCTCGTGCCCTGGCCACCCCGTCGGGAGCCGTAGACCGCTCCCCTTGGGTTGGAGGGAAGGATCACGTGCGGGCAGTCTGACACTACGAGCAGCCGCTCGTGGCCCCACACGACGGGCACGCGTGACATGAGCCGGCCCGCTGCATGATGTCGCCGCACACGTAGCAGAGCACCACCTCGGCGTCGCGCCCCTCCACCGGCGGCATGATCGACGGCGGCTCCGCGACGTCCTCGACCGGGCGTTCCGGTGGGAGGAGCGCATCGGATGGTGCCCGGTCCTCGAGGGGGAGCAGATCGTGACCGGCACTCGTGGGCGTCGTTGCTTCCTCGACACCCGGCAGCGTCGGCTCCATGCGCTCATGAACGGTGAGGATCCCGAGATCCTGGCGCTCGTCCAGGCTCATGTACTCGACCGCAAGGCGCTTGAAGATGTAGTCGACGAGACTCGTCGCGAATCGGATGTCGGGGTCGTCGGTCATGCCCGCGGGTTCGAAGCGCATGTTCGTGAACTTGTCGACGAACGCCGCCAACGGCACCCCGTACTGCAGACCCATGCTCACCGAGATAGCGAACGCGTCCATGATTCCGGCGAGCGTCGATCCTTGCTTCGCGACCTTCAGGAACACCTCGCCTGGTCGGCCGTCCTCGAACTCGCCCACCGTCGCGTAGCCGTGGCAGTCGGCGACGCGGAACGAGAACGTCTTCGACGAGCGGACCCGTCCCAGCTTCTGGCGGACCGGCCGCTGAACGATGACCGTCTCGACGATCCGTTCGACCTCGTGCGTGAGCACGCTCGCCGTGTCGACCGTGTCACCGTCGGTCTTGGCTCCCGCCTGCTTCTGGGTCGAGAGTGGCTGTGCGACCTTGCAGTTGTCGCGGTAGAGCGCGACGGCCTTGATGCCGAGCCGCCAGGACTCGAGGTACAGCTCCTCGACGTCCTCGACCGTCGCCTCTTCCGGCATGTTCACGGTCTTTGAGATCGCGCCGCTCAGGAACGGCTGTGCGGCCGCCATCATCCGTACATGACCCATGTAGTGGATCGTGTTGTCGCCCATGGAGCAGGCAAACACCGGCAGGTGCTCGGCCTTGAAGCTCGGCGCACCGATGATCGTCTTCTTGTCGTTGATGTATGCGACGATCGCCTCGGTCTCCTCGTCCGTGTAGCCGAGCTTGCGCAGCGCCCGCGGGATCGTCTGGTTGACGATCAGCATCGTGCCGCCACCGACGAGCTTCTTCGCCTTGGTGAGCGCGAGATCCGGCTCGATGCCGGTGGTGTCACAGTCCATCATCAAGCCAATGGTTCCAGTCGGCGCCAAGACGCTGGCCTGCGAGTTGCGCACACCGTTGATCTCACCGACCTCGACTGCTTCGTCCCATGAACGCTGCGCCGCGCCGAGCAGGTCGACGGGCACGAGCTCCTCGTTGATCTTGGCGACCTCAGCCCGGTGCATGCGCAGCGCGTTGAGCATCGGCTCCTGGTTCTCGGCGAAGCCGGAGAACGGACCCATACGACCCGCGGTGCGCGCGCTCGTCGCGTACGAGTGGCCGGTCATCAGCGCGGTGATCGCGCCGGCCCAGGCGCGGCCGGCATCGGAGTCGTAGGCGAGGCCCTGCGCCATGAGGAGCGCGCCGAGGTTCGCGTAACCGATGCCGAGCTGGCGGAACTTGCGACTGTTGTCACCGATTGCTTCCGTCGGGTAGTCGGCGTTGCCGACGAGGATCTCCTGGGCGGTGAACACCACCTCGACCGTGTGCTTGAAGCCCTCGACATCGAACGTCTCGCCGTCCTCGAGGTAGCGCAGCAGGTTGATGCTCGCGAGGTTGCACGCCGAGTTGTCAATGTGCATGTATTCGCTACAAGGGTTGCTCGCGTTGATCGGTCCGGTGTTCGACGCGGTGTGCCACTTGTTGATCGTCGTGTCGAACTGCATGCCCGGGTCGGCGCACTCCCACGCGGCATCGGCGATCTGACGCATCAGATCGCGGGCGGGCAGCTGCTTGAGTGATTCACCGTTCTTGACCGCACGCAAGTCCCAGTCGGCGTCTTCGACGACGGCCTGCATGAAGTCATCGCTGACGCGCACCGAGTTGTTGGCGTTCTGGTATTGAATCGAGTGGAAGTCGATCCCGTCGAGGTCCATGTCGAAGCCGGCATCGCGCAGCGCGCGTGCCTTGCGCTCCTCGCGCGCCTTGCACCAGATGAACTCCTCGACGTCGGGATGGTCGACGTTGAGGATGACCATCTTGGCGGCGCGGCGGGTCTTGCCCCCGCTCTTGATCGTGCCCGCCGACGCGTCGGCGCCGCGCATGAAGCTGACCGGACCGGATGCGGTGCCACCGCCGGCAAGGTGCTCGTGCGACGAGCGGATGTTCGACAGGTTGATCCCCGAACCGGAACCGCCCTTGAAGATCGTTCCCTCTTCGCGGTACCAGTTGAGGATCCCGTCCATCGTGTCCTCGACCGCGAGGATGAAGCACGCGCTCGCTTGCGCCGGCACACCCTTGACGCCGATGTTGAACCAGACCGGCGAGTTGAACGCGGCGCGTTGGTGCAGCAGCACGTACTTGAGCTCGTTGCGGAACGCCGCGCCTTCCCGGTCGTCGACGAAGTAGCCGTCGCGCACGCCCCACGCGGTGATCGTGTCGGCGACGCGGTCGATCACCTGCTTCAGCGAGTGCTCACGCTCGTCGGTACCGAGGGTGCCGCGAAAGTACTTCTGGGCGACGATGTTCGTCGCGTTCTGCGACCACCCCACGGGGAACTCCACGTCGGGCTGGTAGAAGGCGTCGGTACCGTCCTTGAAGTTCTGGATGCGCGCCTCTCGTACTTCCCACTCCACCGTGTCATACGGGTGGATCCCTGCCTCGGTGAAGTATCGGCGGATCCCGATGCCGATCTGCTCCGGCGCCATCGCCATGAGGTGGCTTCCTTCCTGCCCCGGTGGGCTGGGTGGTGGTCTGGGTGATTGCCTTGCTGTCGGTCGTTCAGGCCGGAGCGACCATTAAACCACAAGATGTGGTGGTTGGAGTCCCCCCGGACGCGAGATGCGGTGTGAATTACAACACCCGAATTACACTCGTGTCAACCCCCAACATTCACCACTCCAGCAACACCCGTCCCAGAACGAGGCCCCGCCTCAGCGGGACCGACGTTTGGGCGCCGTGGTCTTGTTGAGCTCGACCACCTCGGCCTCGAAGTCGGCCACCGCGTCGAACCCCTTGTAGACCGACGCGAACCGCAGGTACGACACCGGATCGATCGCCTTGAGGTGCTCGAGCACGGCCACACCGAGCATCTCGCTGGGGATCTCAGGCCCGGCTGCCCGGGCGTCCTCCTCGATCTCACCGACGGCGGCGTCGACGACCTCCGGGGCCACGACACCACCCGCCAGGGCCTTGCTGATCCCGTCGGCGAGCTTCGCCCGCTCGAACGGCTCCTTGAGGCCCGACCGCTTGACGACCATGAGCGGCAGCTCCACCGCTCGTTCATGGGTCGTATAGCGCCGCCCGCAGCCGAGGCACTCCCGACGCCGGCGGACCGCGGCGCCCTCCTCGAGCGGGCGGGAGTCGACGACCTTGTCGTCATCGACCTCGCAGTACGGGCAACGCACGCGAGCACGGTACCTTCGCCCGGTCTGATTCGCGATGATGGGCAGATGCCAAGAGGATCGGTACCGCCGCGACCCGAGAACGCCCAGATCGGTCAGGAGGAGTGGGACAGGTTCTACGCGTTCTTCGCTCACGCGCGGGTGCGCCGGGTGGTGCGCCTGGTCTCGAAGCTCCCGTCGCCACCTCGGTGCGAAGCCTGTGGGAACCCGTTCGGCGGCATTGGCGGCTGGCTCATGCGACGACTGCGGAAGGGGCCGTCGCGCAAGAACCCCCGCTGGTGCAACATCTGCTTCGAGGCGGCGCCACAGGGCGGGATCACCATGACGATCGGCGTGCTGTTCGCCGACATCCGGGGATACACGGCGCGCAGTGAGCACGCCGACCCCGAGAAGATCGCCGCGGAGATGACGCGCTTCTACGGTGACTTGACCCGGGTGATCGTGCAGCACGGCATCGTCGACAAGTTCATGGGCGACGCGGTGATGGGTCTGTACTTCCCGGCTCTCTCGAAGGACGGGCGCTACGTGGACTCGATGGTGAGCGACGCGCGGCGGATCCTCCAGAGGCTCGGCTATGGCTCGGCCGACGGGCCGCGCCTGGAGGTGGGCATCGGTCTGGCCATCGGTCCCGCGTTCGTCGGCATCGTCGGCGAGGGCGAGGTCAGCGACTTCACCGCGATCGGCGACGTCGTGAACACCGCGTCGCGCCTGCAGCACGAGGCTGCCGGCGGCCAGATCGTCATGGCTGACCAGGTCGCTCGGATGGCCGGGGTCGTCGACGCCGAAGCGGTGGAGCTCCACATCACGGGGAAGTCGGAGGCAGTTCAGGCTCGCGTGCTCACGGTCGTCCGCTGACGAACCGGCCCATCGGCGGCTCGGGGACGAGGGCACGGCTTCGTCAGCCGTCGAGACGAATCGCCTCGCCGAGGATCAGCGGCGCCCCGGCCCTCGCGTCGGACAGCGCGTCGACGATCGGGCGCAGATCCTCGCCCGGCGCGACACGAGCCGCGAGCGACCACAGCGAGTCGCCGGCCTGCACCATGACCACATGGCCCGCCGCCGCCGAGCCGGAAGCTCGGGGGGAGGCGGAGACCGAGACGGTCGAGCGGCGCTCGGGGGAAGCGAGGGGCAAGCCCCCGAGCGCAGCGCCCGCCTGTGCTGCCACGACCACCAGACCCAGCGCCAACGTGGCAACGGCCAGACGCCGGCGCCGGTAGGTCGTGGGGGTGACCCGGCGACCGCGCGGGGTGGCACCGCGCGGTGCGTACCGAGGGATCGCGGGTCCCATCGGTGCGCCGAAGCCGGGAACGGTCGTAACGGCAGCCATCTTGGAGAGCTCCTGACCTGTTGATCGTGCTGGTCGATGTCGTTGCCTGCAGAGCGAACCACGGGGGTGTGACAGCTACGTCAGCCCCAACTCCCGGGCTCGGGGCTCGGGAACTGGGGACCAGTCGTGCTACCCGAACCCCTGTTCGTATCCAACCAGAACATCTGTTCGACGTCAAGAACATTTGTTCGGGAAACTCGAGCGAACAAGTGTTTGCCCCGAACACCTGATCGTGGTACCGTGCCCGCATGAGCGAACAGTTGACCGACCGCCAGCGCCAGGTACTCGAGTTCATCGACGCCGAGGTCCGCGAACGCGGGTATCCGCCGAGCGTCCGCGAGATCGGCGAGGCCGTCGGCCTCTCCTCCAGCTCGACGGTGCACGCCCACCTGGCCGCCTTGCAGGACAAGGGGTTCCTCAAGCGGGACCCCACGAAGCCCCGGGCCTTGGAGCTCATCTACGAGTCCTCGTCGGGTGCCGCGATCGAGCGTCGCCCCGTCCGCCACATCCCCCTCGTGGGCAACGTGGCCGCCGGAACGGGGGTGTTTGCCGACGAGCTCATCGAGGAGACGGTCCCCGTCCCCGAGGACTTCACCGGTGCCGGCGAGCTCTTCA